>Ga0157370_10006762_pt1 | contig 12580 bp, 10 predicted proteins | sample C35metaG_FD_113463 | JGI IMG/M metagenome (GOLD analysis project Ga0157370, IMG submission 113463) | Corn rhizosphere microbial communities from Kellogg Biological Station, Michigan, USA - C3-5 metaG | ecosystem: Host-associated > Plants > Roots > Rhizosphere > Soil | place: USA: Michigan...
GAGAGGGAGATACCCTGCGCGGCAGCCACTGCGATACCGATGGCCGGTATCGTCAGATAGTAATCCGACCGGTGTCCCAAAAGGGGCAACAGGGGCGCGAGCGTAACCAGAAACCAGGCGGGTCCAAAAAGAATTTCGCGGTGTCCGGCACGAAGCGCCGCAGTCAAAACCGCGGCGAACGCCGCCGAGAAAAAGGCGACCGCGGCAGTTGCCGTGTGCTTTCCGATTCCGATCGCGGGCCAGTTTGCGGGCAGCACCATCCACTTCCAGTAGAGAGCGAGTGTGGCGAAAATTCTCTCATCGAAATGCAGGGCGTAAACGCCTGTATTCGGGATCGGCGCTGCCAGGCGGTGAATAAAGAAGTAGCACAGCGAAATGACAACCAGTGGCGCCACGCTCAGGAGCAGCCGTCGTCGCTTTTCGCGCGGCGCCACGAACAGGCAAAATGACGCGGCGAGCGCGGGATAAACGATGTTGATCTCGAGTGCGCCGAATCCGAGGACGAAAACCACCACCTGCCACCACCACCACCTCGCCCGGCCCGTTTCCGCCCATCGAATGAATAGGAGTAGCGCCGCCAGCAGAAACATCGGGCAAAGCAGCTCGTTATAGACCGTGGTCCAGCAGAGAGCGTAGGCAAGCGCAGCGTTCGAGGCCCAGAGCACCGGCGCGACAGAGGCTGCGAAACGTGAACCGGTCAGTCGTAGCGCCAGCCGCGAGATCAGAACAATATCAATCGCGGCGGTGACGAACGCGCAAAGCCGGTAAGGCAAGGCGTCGAGCCCGAATAGGCTCTCGAACAGCATGAAAAAGCCCCGCTCACTCCACGGCCGGATGGTCCCCTGCGCAAGGGGGGCAAACATCGCAGTCAGAAACTCACGAAAACTGTGAACGGAGCTGAGCAGACCAAGCCAGCCAAAATCGTCCGCGATGAACCAGCAGCGCAGCCCATCGCGCCAGATCCAGAACAGGAGCAGCACCGGGATGAGCCCCTCCGTCGCGCGCAGAACAGCGCGAGCCGGGCGGATGAGATTCGAGCCGAAGCCTGTGACCGATCCGGATCGGGGAAACGTCACCGGGTACGTAAAGCTGCCGCCATTGCGACGACGCCGAGTTCGCGCCCATATCCTGAAGCGGGCAAGGCCTTGTCCAGGTGAAAATCGACTACGGTTTCGGCTTCGCCGCAGAGTTCAGCCGGCGCCTCCGCCTTAAAAGTGTAAGAGCCGGCGGCCGCGTACTGGGCCGATCCAATTTCCGTGCCCCGGATCGAGGCGGCCAGGCGGATGTTTGATAGCTTCTGAATCACGACATCGGGAATTACGAGATCGAAGGAGAGAACTGCGCCGCGTTGCGCCGCCTCGGGAGGCGTGCGGAACGAGATCACGAAATCCCGCGCCGTCCAGCGCCAGGCTTTCCCTTCGACTCCATAGAACCCGCCAACAAGCTGGCGGCTTGCCGCGGGATCGCCCATCTTGAACCCCGCGGCCGGCAGCTGTTGATCCTTCTCGTCATCCTCGATATAAACCTTCTGGTGCTTTCCCCTGCATCCGGTTCCCAGCAGGGCGAGGCAGATCGCGGGGACGCAAATGTATCGCGAATACCGGCGGGTCGCCTGAAGCCCGCGTTTCCTAATCTCCAATTCTCTCCACCTGAACCAGACAACTATAAAACGTGGGGCCGCCGCCTTTGTCCGTCAGGCGCTGCGAGGTCAGCATATTGACGGTTGCGCCGCCGGGGGCAAGCTTTGGCCAGCGAACTGAAGGCGCGGAAATCACGCCCCGCGCAATTCCCGAATGAACGCGGGCGCGCATGAGGCATTCTCCGCGCCCGTTGAATATCCGCACAGCATCTCCGTTCGTGATACCGCGCCCGGCCGCATCTTCCGGGTGAATGGTCAGAAGCGCCGTCTGACAATCCACGTCCGGGCGGTAGCCAAATGTCGAATTCATGCTGTCGTCGTTCTTGGGCGAGATCAACTCGAGCGGATACCGGGCCGCGAGGGCGCGATCACCGAGGCGGGACTCGATCGGGGGCTCATAATCGAGCGTCTCCGGTTGGAATTCGCAGCGCCCGGAAGGCGTTCCGAAACCACCTTCAGCGAATGGCGCGAAGTCCGGACCCAGATTCAACCGCACGGAACACTCGCGTTCGAGCCGCTCGAAGGTAATGCCTTCCATAAAAGGATGGGCAACATCAAGCACGGCGCGAATCATATCGTCATCGGTGTCCTGAAAGCAGGGCTCCTCGAAGCCCATTCGGGCCGCCAGACGCCGGAAGATCTCAGTATTCGGTAACGTTTCGCCGGGCGCTCGCAGTGCCGGCCGCGCAAGCTGCAGGTGATAGTGCCCATACGCGAGGTAAATGTCACTATGCTCGAGGAACGTGGTCACAGGCAGTAGAATGTCCGCAAAATCCGCGGTATCGGTCTGAAACTGCTCGAGCACGACCGTGAACAGGTCCGGCCGGCGCAGCCCGCGCCGTACCGCGTTCTGATCCGGCGCAATCGCGGCCGGATTTGAATTGTAAACGACCGTTGCCTTCACCGGCGGCGCGTCAAGTTGCGTCAGCGCCTGGCCGAGAGTCGCCATGTTGACCAGCCGGGCTTCGCGCCCAAGCGGCGAGCGCTGCTGCAGATCCGGCCGCTCGAGCGCCGCGCGGTTGAAGTAGAAAGCCCCGCTCGTGGAAAGTTGCAGACCGCCCCCAGGAGCTCGCCATGCGCCCACAAGTGCGGGAAGCAGCGCGATCGCCCGCACCGCCATGGCGCCGCGCTCGGACCGCTGTGGGCCGTAATTCAGCCGAATTACAGCGGGGCGCGTGGTCGCGTAATCGCGCGCCAGCTGCATAACCGCTTCGGCATCGATGCCGGTCAGCTCCGAAACCCGCGCGGGCGTCCACTCGCGCATCTTCACCTGCAATTCTTCAAACCGGGACGTATAGCGCTCGACGTAATCCGCATCGAACAGCTTTTCGGCAATAATCACGTGCATCATGCCGAATGCGAGCGCCGTATCCGATCCGGGCCGGATGGCGAAATGACGGTCGGCGGTTTTCGCGGCGCGGTGTTCACGCGGATCGATCGTGTAGAACTTCGCCCCGTTCCGGCGCGCTTCCACAATGAAGGGCCAGAGATGTACGTTCGTGCCGAGTACGTTCGCGCCCCAGGCCACGATCAGCTTCGCGCGCGAGAAGGCCTCCGTATCGGCGCCGTACTTCACGCCGAGCGCGTCGATCAGGCCGGCGCCTCCGGCGCTTGAGCAAATCGTGCGATCGAGGCGCGATGCGCCGAGCCGGTGAAAAAAGCGCCGGTCCATTCCGGCGCCATTCAGGAGTCCCATCGTGCCGGCGTAGCTATAAGGCAGGATCGCCTCGGAGCCGTATTCCGCCTGGATTGCGCGGAGCTTTTCCGCAATCTCATCGAGCGCGTCGTCCCAGGAGATGCGGGCGAAGCGCCCGTCGCCCTTTGGGCCCGCGCGGCGCATCGGGTAAAGCAGCCGAGAGGGCGAATACTCGCGCTCCAGATAGCGGGCCACCTTCCCGCAAAGAAAACCTCGTGTGACGGGGTGGGCGGGGTTGCCTCGCAACTTCGTTCCCCGGCCGTTCTCATCCACGTCCAGAAGAAGCGAGCAGCAGTCGGGGCAATCCAGGGCGCAAACCGATCGGAGCGTTTCGGACACTATCCATTGATTTTAATGGCGCGGGGCCCATTATTGGACAGAGGTTTCGGGCGGCGGTCAGCGACGTTGACCCTCCGACCCCACCTGTGCGAGCCAGTCACATTGAGACGTGCGCACAACTCCGCTAGAATGAATGATTCATCCGATAGCGCGCATTCGTGCACAGGGGAAACGCGAGTTTCAACGGCAGCGTCCCTGAACCTTGCGTCAGGTGGAAAGGAATCGGGTTTTCATGAATTCGCTCAGGCCGAAGCGCCTGAATTGTGTCCTCGTTTGCCTGTGTGGCCTCGCAACGGCCGCTTCATCGCGCGCGCAAAATCCCGCCAACCAGGCGGCCCCGCAGCAAAACCAGTCACAGCAGAACCAGTCGCAGCAAAACCAGTCGCGGCAGCCGAATCAGCAGCCCGCGAATCAGGCACAGCGCCCGCCCGCGCAGAATCCACCGCAAACTCCGCCTTCCACACAACCCGCCAATCCTTTCGAAAACGTCCCCCAGGCTGCACCCACTCCGCAGCAACCGAACGCCCCGAAGCAGCCGCAGTTTGAAACGCCCGGCCAGCCAGCCCAACATCCTTCGGCGATCCAGGGCAAAGTCGCGGCTAACGTAATCGAGGGGATTGACTTTCGCGGGGCGCGTCGCGTCCCTCAGGACACGCTGCGCGGCATGATCTTCAGCAAGGTCGGCGACGTGTACAACGAAGAGACGCTGCGCCGGGACTTCATGGCGCTCTGGAACACCAACCGGTTCGACGACATCAAGCTCCAGACCGAGCGCGGCGAGCAGGGCGGCATTGTCGTGACGTTCGTGGTCACTGAGCGTCCAGTGATTCGCGATATCAAGTATGAAGGTCTGAAATCGGCATCCACATCGGACGTGCTTGACCGCTTCAAGGAACGCAAAGTCGGCCTCGTCGTCGAATCGATGTACGATCCGAACGTCATTAACCATGCGGCGGTCGTATTGAAAGATCTGATCGCCGAGAGGGGCCACCAGTTCGCCACCGTAACGCCCGATCTCCGGCGCATTCCGCCGTCTTCCCTGGAAGTGATTTTCAATGTGGTCGAGGGGCCGAAGGTGAAGGTCGGAACGATCACGATCCTGGGCAACCAGGCGTTTTCGCGCAAAGAGGTCATCGCGGCCATGAAGAATCTGCATCCGTACGGCCTCCCGCATTCGATCCTGTTCGAAAATCTGTTCGCCAAGACCTACGATCTGGCCAAACTCGAGGAAGACAAAGAACGCATCCGGGATGCTTATCAGAAGCAGGGCTACTTCACCGCCAAGGCGCTCGACCAGACGGTGAAACTGCACTCCACCGGTGGCCCGCTGGGGCAGATTCACATTCCGTTGTTCAAGGAGAATCGGCCGGGCGAAGCGGAAGACATCACGATCCCCGTCGAGGAAGGGCAGCGATACTATCTCGCAAAGCTGGATTTCACCGGAGTAAAGATGTTCCGCTCCACCCAGTTCCTGCAAAGCCAGATTTTCAGAATGAACAATGGCGACGTGTTCTCCACCGAGAAGCTTCGCAACGGCCTCAAGGGCATGACCAAGCTTTATAGCCAGTTCGGCTATATCGACTACGTAGCCGAGCCCGAGATCGACATTGTTCCCAATACAAACAAGATCAACCTCACTCTGAATGTCGATGAAGGCAAAATGTACTTCGTCCGCCGCATCGACTTCACCGGCAACACGACCACTCGCGACAAGGTCATTCGTCGCGAGATCCTGATCGACGAAGGCGACGTTTACAACTCGACGCTGTGGGACGCGAGCATCCTGCGCCTGAATCAGCTTGGGTACTTCGAGGCTCTCAAGGAAAACGAGTCCTATGAGCTTCGCAAGAATCCGGGCACCAACACGGTGGATATCATCCTCAAGGTCAAGGAGCGCGGGAAGAATTCAATCAGCATGAATGGTGGCGTGTCGGGTATCGCCGGAACGTTCGTTGGCCTGAACTATTCGACCAATAACTTCCTCGGCCTTGGCGAGACGCTCAGCCTCGGCGGCCAGGTCGGAACGCTCGTCGATAACGTGATGATCGGGTTTACCGAACCCTACGTGCTGGACAAACCTCTGCAGGCCGGAGTGCAGCTTTACCTGCGGCGCTTCAACTACGACCAGGGCCGGCAGGTGTCGCTGCTCGAAGGCATAGACGTGACGGGCTTCTACAACTCGCTCGGCAGCGCCAACGTTCTGAATTATGTTCAGAATTCGAAAGGCGTCACCTTCTCGATCAGCTATCCGATCAAGCGGAGCTTCGCGCGCCTCGGTTTGGCCTACGGATATGATGATTCGAGCATCAAGACCGAGTCGCTCGGCGCCCAGACCTACTTTACGGCCTTGAACTTCCTCGGCGTCAGTGGTCCAAACGCGCTCAACGGCATCAAGACCAGCAAGATCGTTCCTTCGTACAGCTACAACTCGAAGAACAGCTACATGAATCCGACCGCCGGCAAGAGTATTTTCTTTTCAGTGGATTTCGCCGGCAGTTTCCTCGGTGGGAACGTCAATACGATCAAGCCCGTCTTTGATGGCCAGTACTATCACGCGAGCCCCAGGTGGCACAAAAACGTTCTCGCATTCCATTTGATGGGGTCGGTACTATTTGGCTACGGAGGCAAGGTAGCGCCGCCGTTCGCCAGATCCTTTATGGGCGGTGAAAACGACGTGCGCGGCTTTGACTTCTTCACCATCACGCCCGTCGCTTACATTCCGAGCAGCACCAACCAGGCGCAGGTGTTCAATCCTGATGGATCGGCCCGTACACAGAAGAATCTGGTGAACGGCGTTCTCACTTCCGCCCCCGTGCTCCAGAACCTGCCCTTCTACCAGATCACCACCCCGGGCGGCGACACGACGGGCGTTTTCAACTTCGAATATCGAATTCCGATCTTCGGGCCGGTCACGCTGGCTCCATTCTTTGACGCGGGCATCAACCGAATCTCGTTTAGCAATCAGTTGAAGGTGGACCCCGCCCAGATCGCCAGTCTGAATGCGCAGTTTCCGCAGGCGGCATTTAGCGACAAGGTTCCGATCGCGCCCGGAACGCAGGTGATTCGAATGTCCACCGGCATTGAGGTCCAGGTCGTCCTGCCGATCGTACAGGCGCCGTTCCGCGTGTACTGGGCGTACAATCCGTCGATCGTGAGACAGGTTTTACAGCCGCCGGTCGTTTTCGACCGTACCATGTTCCCGAACGCCGCCACATTCAACAACGCGATCACAAGCTATTCGCCGATATTTCCGGATTTTGAGCGGCGCAGCGTCTTCCGGTTTACCATCGGCAGAACATTCTAGAATTGAGTTATTCACCAAGGAGTATCCGAATCTTGAGAAGTAAATTGTTCATCGCGTCCGTTTTCGCGGCGGCGTGCAGCATGGGATGGGCGCAGTCGCCGAAGATTGCCGTGATCGACATGCAGGGCGCCCTGCTGCAAACCAAAGACGGCCAGAAGGCCGCAGCCGAGCTGAAGACGAAGTTCTCTCCGAAGGAGCAGGAACTACAAAAGCGTAATACCGATCTGCAAACGAAACAGGAGCAGTACCGGAAAGGCGAAAACACCCTGAGCGCCGACCAGAAAGCGTCGCTCGCCCGCGACATAGATGCGATTCAGCGCAATCTGCAGCGGGATGCTCAGGACGCAAGACAGGATTTCGAGGAAGCGCAAAACAAGCTGATGGGTGGTCTGTTGCAGAAGATGCAGCAGGTTCTGACGGCCTACGCGAACCAGAACCAGATCACCATGATTTTCGACATCAGCGCGCAGCCGAACAATCTGCTTTACGCGGATAAGGCGACGAACATCACGGCCGCGATTATCGCGATGTACGACAAAAACGACTCCGTGACGCCGACCGCGCCTCCTGCGAGGCCCTCAGCGACCACGCCTGCGCCTGCTACGCCGCGACGGCCCGCCACCTCCGGCGCCAGGCCGTCTGGTTCGCCGAAATAGGAGTTTGAGCGCGTGAAGAATGTACGAATTGCCGGATTCATGGCGGCCGCGCTGGCTGCAGCCGCCTCCGCTCAGGTAACCACAAATCAGAAGATTGGCGTGATCGACATGCAATCGGCCATGGTCGCGACCAAAGAGGGGCAGAAGGCGGCCGCCGATCTGCGCGCCAAATTTGCGCCCAAACAGCAGGAATTCCAGCAGCGCCAGTCACAGCTCCAGCAGAAACAGGATCAGTTCCGGCGCACGGAAAATACCATCAGCGACGAGGCGAAGGCGAAGATGTCGGCCGATATCGACGCGCTCCAGAAGAACCTGCAGCGCGACACGCAGGATGCGGAGCAGGATATGAATCAGGACCAGCAGCAGATCGTGCAGGATCTCAGCGGAAAGATGATGAAGATCGTCAGCAAGTACGCTCAGGATCATCAGTTCCAGCTGGTGTTCGACGTCGCCGGCCAGCCGAGCAACATCTATTTCGCTTCGAACACGATCGATATTACGAGGGAGATCATCAGCCTTTACGATCAGGAGCATCCCGCGTCGGCGGTTACCTCCGGAACGTCCGGTCCGGCGCCCTCGCATCCCGCTCCATCGGCTGGCCCCACGCGCTCAACAACGCCGGCAAACACGACACACTCGCCGATCGCCACGCCCGCGGCTCCGAAATAGCGCCGCTCCGGCGCTGGTTCGCGCACAGTGCTAATCTGAAGGCGGCGGTAAGCTTATGAAAAGGCCCTTCGCCTTCTTTTTCTGCTTTGCGCTGGCTGGTTTTCTCACATCGAACACAGCATCTTTTCTTCGCGCGCAGACAAAATCCTCCACCGCTCCGATCCGTGGCTTTGCTAACCCACTTGGATCAAATGCCGCTATTTCAGGGCAATCGAGGCCGCTCGGCGGTATCCCCGCGCCTTCCAACGAGTCGGCTCATCGCGGCGGGCGCCGCGGCCGCGGCATCGGCGCAGGCGTTTATGGCTTCGCCACTTACGTTCCCGGTTACTGGGATCTCGTGGGAGATCCGGTCGGAGGCGGCCCTTACTCTTACACCTGGCCGGCTTACGGACCCTTGGCTCCGCCGCCCGCCCCGTCACCTGTGGCGCCTCCCGGCCCTCCGGGCGCTGCTTCGCCGACTCCGGTCATCATCAACAACTACTACGGATACCCGCCTCCCGGAGCTGAACCGGGCCAGGCGCAGCCGGAAGGCGCGGCTCGCCCGGGCGATCCTCTAACCCAGCCCCAGAACTATTACCTGATCGTCTACAAGGACCGCTCCATCCACGCGGCGCTCGCTTATTGGGTCGAAGGCGGAACGCTGCACTATGTCACAACCGACAATGCCCACAATCAGGTATCGCTCGATCTGGTGGACGTCGCGGCCAGCACGAAACTAAACAGCGATCACAACGTTCCATTTTCGATTGCGGGCAGATAATTGGAAATAAATTGCTCATCGCCTTCAAGAAAATCGAATTCGCGCAGGCGATCCGGTTGGATCCATTCGATCTGGTCGAAAATACGATTCTGAAGTTTTCCGGTCCAGGTGGTCACTGAGTAGAAGATAAGCAACAGCGGCCGCTTGCCCGGATACCCGAATTCATATCGCATGAGTTCCGGTCCGCATTCGGCCTCAATCCCCAGTTCCTCACCCAGTTCGCGGACCAGAGCCGCGCGCGGGGTCTCGTTGGGCTCTACTTTGCCGCCCGGAAACTCCCATTTCAAAGCGTGATTCTGATCCGCGCGACGGCGGCCTATAAGAATCCGGCCATCACGCTCGAGGACGCCGGCGGCGACGGTTCTCATATTCTGACGCGTATCCCGGGACACAATTTCATGCTGGCCTACAATTGGATCACACGGAATGAGCCCGCGCCTGATCGATCACTTTCAGAACCCGCGCAATGTGGGCGAACTGCCGGCGCCGGCGCTCATCGCTGAAGCGTCGAACCCGATATGCGGCGACGTTCTCCGCCTTTCGGCGCGCGTCGTGGAAAAGCGAATCGTGGAAGTTCGATATAAAGTACGCGGCTGCGCGGCTTCGATAGCGGCTGGCTCCGCGCTTACGGAGCTGTTGGAAGGCAGAGATGCGGCTGCGCTCCGGAAGCTCACGCGCGATGACGTGGAGCATGCGGTCGGCGGCCTTTCGAACGAATCCAAACATGCCGCCACGCTTTGCATCGACGGTGTACGGGCTCTGTTGCGCCAGCTCTGATTCAGCGCGCCGCGGGATTTTAAAGCCGGCCAGCGCTCAGGCGCGACTCAGCTTGCGGTTCAGAAGATCCAGCGCCATCTGCGCCGCGAACGCCCGCACACGCGCACGGTCCGGCGCAGGCCACACTCGCTCGGTCACTTCCACGTCCAGAGGAGCCGCGATCGCGACGTAGAAGGTGCCCGCCGGCGCCTCGGGACCGTCCGTCGTGGGGCCGGCGTTTCCAGTGATCGCAATCGCGTAAGTCGCGCCCGTCCGGCGGCGCGCTCCATTGGCCATCGCCTCAGCCACGTCCGGGCTCACGGGGCCGCACTTCCGAATCATCTCCTCCGGTACCCCCAGCAACTCCATCTTCAATCGCGGGGAATAAGTGATAAAGCCGCCCAGAAAATAAGCCGAACTGCCGGGGACAAGGGAGATGCGATCGGCCAGTCCGCCGCCGGTCGCGCTCTCCGCCACCGCGATCGTTGCGTGCCGCTCAGCCAGCTTTTGCCCAACGACTACTTCCAGCGGATCGCCGTTTCGCGAATAGATGCGTTCTCCCAGAGCGACCTCGATCTGCGAACCAACCTCGCGCAGCAGCGCTTCAGCCTCGCGCTCGCTCGAGCATCTCGCCCGCAGATGTACCTGCATATCGCCGTTGTGAGCCAGAACCGTCGTAGCGGGATTCTCGTAATGCTTGTAAATCGGCGCAATCGTCTGGTCCAGCTCCGATTCGGACATTCCGGAGATACGAAAAACGAGCGTTCGTATTGCAAGCGGCGGCGCCACGCGCGCCAGTCGCGCGATGCACTGCCGTTCGAAAATATGTTTGAGTTCGTGCGGCGGCCCGGGAAGAAGAATTGCGATCCGATCGCCTTCCTCGATCCACTGGCCGGGCGCCGTACCGCGTTCGTTCGCAAGCACATGCGCGCCTTCGATCACCATGGCCTGCCGACGATTGATTTCCGGCATATGCCGGTTCATTGACCGGAACCGCTGTTCGATGCCGGAGAGGATATCTGAGTTCAGCAGCTGCCGGCGGTCCAGGGCGAGCGCCACCGCATCGCGCGTGACGTCGTCTTCGGTGGGCCCCAGGCCGCCCGAAACGATAACCAGCCGCACCGCTGTCAGGGCTCGCTTCACCGTCGACGCCAGCCGCTCCCGATCGTCGCCGATCACGTGCTTGGCTGTTACTTCGATGCCGAGGTCATTCAGTTCTCCGGTCAGAAAAAGCGAGTTGGTATCCAGCCGCTCGGGAGTGAGCATCTCCGAGCCGACTGCGATAATCTCCGCGTCCATGCTCAGGGCTGATATCCCCGGATGCCGACGTCTACCCTGTGAATCGCATTCGTCGTGGCGACGATCAGCGCCCGTGATGGAGAGAACGCCAGCCCCACAATGCCCGGTCCCGAAACAAAATGCTCGATCGATTTGTCCGGCGCGATCCGCACTACGCCTTTCCTGCCCATGTAAGACGCCGCCGCATAAAGATTGCCGTTCTCGTCGAAGGCCATGCCCTGCGGCCGCCCCAACCCGCGGTAGAACGTCTCCACGCTGCCGGTCCTGTCGATCCGATAGATCGAATCGAAGCTGGAGGTTGTGGGTCCGGAGACATAGAGATAATGGTCCGGCCCATAGGCGAGATGATACGCGGAAATTGAAGGCTCGAGCGTGGCGAAGACGTAGATCTGGCGCGAAGGACTGACCTTGAAAATCGTCCCGCTGCGGTCACCCACATACAGGTTGCCGTCTTCATCGAAAGCGATGCCGGTGGCCACGCCCATTCCTTCGACAAAAACCGACATATTGCCGCTGGGGGTCACCTGATACACCATGCCATCAAAGCGGCTGGAGATATAGATCAGGTCATCGCGCCCAATGGCGATGCCGGTGGCGTTCATCAGATCGTTGATGAACGGGCGCATGTTGAAGTTCAGGTCGATCCGATAAACCGCAACCGGAACCTTTTGCCCCCGCGAGCCGCTGAAAGTTGTATAAATATTGCCGAAAGAATCAATTCCGGGATTCGCAACGGGGTGGAGATTATCCGCGATCTGCAGCCCTATATCGCAACTCCAGACGTCGCTCTTCATGGGACCGTTGTCCACCACCAGTTCTCCGGCGGAGGCGCCTTCGGGAACCCGAACCACCACGAACGAATCCGAACCCACCACTACCGGAGCCGCCACCTGATCGATCGTTACGCGCGGCCGTTCCAATGACGCGAGAGCCCTGCCGCGAATGTACAACTCCCCACCGGTGATGGCGGCTTCGGGCCACACCTGCGATATCTGGGGCTTGCCGTTCGAATCTTTGCGGAGAGCCATCGTCAATAGAGAGTAAACCACCCCATGATGAATAAGACAAGTGCGCCGTAAGCGCCCGCCATCATGTCGTCGAGAACGATCCCGGAGCCTCCTGGCACCCGTTCAACCAGACGTATCGGAGGAGGCTTGAGGATGTCGAAAAACCGAAAAAGCGCGAACGCGATCACAAACGTACGCCAGTCGAACCGCAAGGCGCCGGCGAGCGTGAGCCACTGCCCGGCCACCTCGTCCACGACGATCAGCCCCGGGTCTTTTTTCCCCGATTGCGCCGCCACCACGCCCGCCACCGAAATGGCCGGGTACAGCAGCGCGAACGCGAGTACGAGGAAGTGCAGATTACCGAATCCGGCCTGGGCGAGAAGCCATGCGATCCCGATCGCCACGGCTGAAGCGATGGTTCCGGGCGCTATCGGAAAGTATCCGCAGCCAAACCA
>Ga0157370_10006763_pt1 | contig 12580 bp, 8 predicted proteins | sample C35metaG_FD_113463 | JGI IMG/M metagenome (GOLD analysis project Ga0157370, IMG submission 113463) | Corn rhizosphere microbial communities from Kellogg Biological Station, Michigan, USA - C3-5 metaG | ecosystem: Host-associated > Plants > Roots > Rhizosphere > Soil | place: USA: Michigan...
AGAATTTAAACCACCGTTTTCTTTCGACAATCCAAACATCCATTCCGGGTCAAAGAAAGGTGAGCTTGCGTTTTGGTCGTAGGGATTCCATTGAGCAAATTGAACTGCATCTTCAGGAGCATACTCGCCACTCTCTTTCAATAGTTTCGCGAGCTTATCCCTTAATTCGGCGTCTTTATCTCTCAGCTCTTTCTTCTTGTAGGCTGACTTAGCATAAAAGTGGTCCTTTCTTATTTTCAGTAATTCTTGTTTGGTCTTTTCAATGTCTTCTTTGTCGAAAATCGTCAGTTGAGCCGGTTTTGATTTTATCCCGATTAAGGTATTGGCTACTACAAATTTGGTTTCCAAGTTTGGAAGTGGTGTAATACCGTAGTTCTCTTTTTTCTCATCTCTGTCCTGCTCCACAATCAGCGAAATAAAAAAACGCAATTTGCTGATTTGTGCAGCGATGGTTTGTATATCCACACCATAGATACATTCCTGAATAAGGTGTAACTTTAAATCATAGTGACTTTCTTTGTTCTTTGCATCTAACTTTTCTAAAATATCGACCATTCGGTTGAGTATCCCCATAGGAAATGCTCCGGAACCGCAGGCGGGATCGAGAATTTTTACGGAACGTAGTTCGGTAGAAATTTTTTCGCATAATGGGTGATCATTTGCAAAAAATTCCGGTAATGCTTCTTGTTCAAAAAGCTGGCGAATTAAATCTTCATCCAAATCCTGTAATACATTATTCAAAAATGCGATTAAGGATTCATCTACCATATAAGCTACAATTTCTTTCGGGGTATAAAAACTACCTGATTGTTTACGTGCAGACTCCTGTGTTTCAGGATTAAATGCTCCTAACAAGTTTTCAAAAACATTTCCTAACAATTCGGGATCCAATGCAACCTGAACCTCATTTGGCACATTTTCTTCTACTGTAAAATTATACCGTTCCAATAATGGAATTAAGCCATTCTCTTCATTAAAGAAAACAGCGTTAGGAATAAATGCCCGATGCTTGAAGTTCCCATTTGGAAATTTCTTGTCACTTCTACTAAAGCCATCTAAATGATATCTTATTCCATCAGTACTTTCTTCTTTATCCAAACATTCAAACAATCCACCATTTAAGAACGGAATAGCGTGAAATAAATCCAAAACATCCTTTTCCGAAATGTTAAACATTTCTGCATAGCGATATCGGGTTTTAATATCTCGCTTGTCAACCAATTTTGCAAACTCTCTTTCCGTTACAGCCTTGTTTAAAGTCGCAAAAAAAAGATTCTGTAAAATAGCGTTATAAAAACTTCCGTCGGAAATGCTATTTGGATCAAAATCTTTTAGGATTTCTGACAGCTTGCTCGTTTTAAATAATTCGTCTGGTACCAAATGCTTTTGTTTGATAAACCATACAAACAGCAATCGGGTAATCAAGCGGATCATTTGCTCTTCTAATTTTACACGGTCGTCCTCAGCTGTAGCCGTATCATTCGGAAATGTGATCCCTACTTCGGATGTCAGCGTCCATTGATACCATTTAAATAAATCGTTATAGAATGCCTTGGTCAGTTTTTCAACGGAGAATGCTTCCTGGATACTGTCAAGGTCTTTAAATGTACAATTTCCGATTCTTTGCCTAAAAGTCTTATTGGTATCTTCAGGAGTTACAAAATAGGTAAAGCGCTTCCAGGGAGAGTATTTTCTATCGGCTTTTCCGTCCCAATTTCTTCGTATAAATGAAAATCTAAATTTTCCTGATTCATCATGAAAAACGAAAATAGCTCCATCTTTAAAATCCTCTTTAAGGACTAATTTTGCTATCTCAAATTGTTTTTTCTTGGAAGACCTCTCGGATAATATCCCGTTATACTTACAAGCAAATACAATAAGTTCATCAGAATTCTTAAACTCCACGTTCCCAACCCTTGTTAATTTCGTGAATTGACGGAAATCTTTGTCTTCTAGATAATGATTAATATCCTCTGTCTCACCTTTAAATGAAGAAATATTTTTTTTGAAAAAATCTGCTAATGACTTTATTGAGAAATTATATATAAGTTGATCCATTCCTTTGATGCATACTGCGTTAATCGTACTTGGTAAAGATAGTAAAATAATGCACTCAGGCCTCGTGGCAAACCAAGAAGACAGGAAAAGAAGATTAAAGAGATAAGCAAAGCCCACTTAATCTGATAGGGTATTGACTTGATATGTTATTACAAACTATTCAAAACATTTTCAAAATAGGATGGAAATTTCTCTAATACCTTAACCACCTGCTCTTTGTTTCGCTTAATTTCATGAATTAATGCAGGTCTATAAGCGCTATACAATGGAAATGTTTTTGCTAATTCGATTGCGAGAACTCGATCGGCAAAGCCGATTTCATAAAAAGAAATCGTTAAAGCATCTGGCAGTCCATATTTTAGTCGTTTTTGCAAAAGATCCGCTAAATTGTAAAAATGGTCATCAATATCTTCTATATGGGTTTTGAGAACCTCAACAACTGCTGCAACTATTAGCGTACTATCATAACCAAATGCACCTTCACCGATATCAATTATAAATTCCTGATCAAGTTGCCTTTGTCGTGTACCCCAAATCATATATGCTCCAGTTGCTTGTAATGTCTCTAACATTGCAACATATGCTTTGCCTGTCATCCAAATCTTAGCAAACACGATATGCTGTGCGGTGGGTGCGAGTTTGGCTAAATTACCATGGTCAATTTTCATCATCAATATCGGCCATAAAAAATCCAATAACTCATCTTCATTGTTAGCAAGCAATATTGCGGCTGAATTTGCTATTACCCAAGCCTCAATATCTTTTATATCCTGTACACCGAAAAGTGTTTTGCCGTATGACTTTTTCCTGGCGTCTGTTGAAATCTTACCTTCAACATTTTTAGCTAACTTAATAAATAAATCGATAATCTTAGCCCGCTGTTCAGCGTCACCGCTAAAATATCCTAATGTAGCTTTTGCCAAAGCTTCTACACCTCCAATATCAGTTCCTAGATCTGCATTTTCCCAATGCGCCATGAGGTAACTTTCAATAGCGGCAATAATTCGCAATTTATAATTCGTTTGCCTTATTAGAGTTGGCAATGTGAAATTTCTGTTCGCATACCGTTGGTTAATACCATTTAACATTTCCCTTACAGTTTCAGGACCTGATATGTAAGCGACTACAAGTTCGATAGGGTCCAATGTCAGCTCGTACTTTTTATCTTCACTGATGATTCTGTCAAAAATATTTAATATCGTACTAGTACAGGGCTCTGCTTGTGCTGGGTTTAAAAGCCCTTTTGCCAAGTTCCAACTATATGAATCATTGTTAAAGGCTTTTCGATCAAAAATTTCGTTATCAGTAAAAATTATACTTCCTTCTGTATGAATACCTGACCTACCCGCTCTGCCAATTAAATTATGAAAGTCACGGGTTTTGATCTGATCTTGTGCTTGATAAAAACTGGTAACCATTAGATATTTTATTGGCAAATTTACACCTTGCGCTAATGTCGATGTACAGATCAAAAATTTGATCTTTCCTTTCTGCATTGCATACTCAATTGAAAGACGTATTCCTTGAGGAGTATTTCCACTATGAGAAAACACACCAAGTTCGCAGTTATTAGTTAAAGAATGTGAAGCGCCAAAATGCTGTAGATGTAGATACTTTAATCTATTTATCTCGGAAGTCTCCGAATATGACGACGGCCATCTTATCGGATATTGACGTTCATAGAGATCATGAATGGTTTCTCCTATTCCTTTTACAGTTGGTTTTGCTCCGCAAAATATTGCCACAGCTCCATTTTTAACAAGTTTCAACCCAAGAAACACAGCTACGCTTTTACCATCTCCCTTAATTGGAAAAGTACGCGTAGTTCTTTCGCGACCTAACTTAGCTAAATTAACGGGATATATGATCCTTGGCACATAAAATTCGTCTATATCTGGATTTTCTGGGTTTACAAATTCTATACGACCTAAACTGTCTCGCCAACTAACGAATCCTATTGTACGATAAGTGGGTAAAAGATTTGCGCCATTTACTATTGCTTTATTATCACCAATAAGCCAATCCCCGATAGAGTGAGCATTCATGATAACAGCCGAAATCAAAATGATTTGTGTAGATCTAGGTATTAATAATCTTAATGAAGAAAGTAGTAATTCATAGGTAACTCCTCTAATTCCGTTATCGAATTGATGACCTTCATCATAAATTAACAATCCGACTTCATCTACTATCTCAGGAGCATGACGCATCATGTAAATAAACTTCTCAGGTGTTAGTATTAAGATTAGCTTTTCGGTTTCTAATTCAATTTCACTAAATATATCAAAGTCAATCTGAAATGCATCTGTAGGCACATCTATTTTTACTTGTTCATTGGCGAAGGCTTCTTGTAACGTCGTTTTAATCTCATTGCATAAGGCTTTAAATGGTGCTACAATTACCGCTACATTTGCTCTAGAGGAAAGAAAACTACTACGGATAATTATTTCAATTGATTTTGTTTTCCCCGCGCTAGTTGGCATCTGTATAACAGCCGACTTCCCATTGTAAACATCTTTTTCTCCCAGCAAAATCTGTGCAGGCCACAGTTCTTTAATAAAATTTGGTTTCCTTATTATCAAATCCCATTGACTCGGTTCCATTCCTGAAAATACTGGTAGAAGGTTCCAACTGGAGTTATGGAAAAATTTCTGAATAACATTTCTGATGGTATCAATAAGAAGTAACTGTCTGTCATTACCTTCATAATAGATATTGTCTCTTAATAACTCGATCCAATTTGTTATGTCATTTTGGGAGGTACCATAGAGAAGAAATTTTTGACAAGCATTGTTGATTACTTCAATCTCTGTTTTGTATTCTCCCCTTAAACTCGGCACATTAGCAAAATCCTTTCTCAACATTGAAATGAGTAAATATTCCAGCTCTTCACTTCCTATATCGCCTAAAGTGTAGTCCAAATTATTGATTAACACATAGGAACTACCAGGGAGATCACAAAGATAGTAAGCCGCTGAACCCAGAAGCAGCAAATAGTTATCTAATGGCTGATTCAGTCGTGAAGAAATGTACGCATCAAAATATTGAGCAGTAAAAAGCATGCTTTGCCGCAATTCTTCATGTGAATCATTGGAAAGAGGGGAAGAGAAGTCTCCAAGTATACCTATAGTTAATACGAATAGTTCCTTTGGATCTTTTGGAAGACTTATAAAGGATTCATAAGGCACATCGTATTCGTACATTTTGGCCCTTGAACGTGTTATGCTCAATAAATTCAAAGAACCGGCTTCAGGCTTCATCAGCTGCTATTTCAAATAATTTATGGACAGTTTTCATAAGAGCATCGGCTTTGACTAACACCAAAAATAAATTTTTATTTTCTGGATGGTTCGCTGTACTACATTCGGTAATGGAGGTATCTTGATAAACCGTATTACAAAAAAGAGCGGCTGCTCCGTATCGTAATGTGTAAGGAACATCCGTAGGATTTTGAAATCTACTGACTGAGATTGCCTCCCTTTTGCTTCCCTTATCATAAAGCCTTTGTTTCATCGCATTTAACGACTCTGCTAGGCGCATAGTATCTTTTGCCGAATCGTCCACTGCGTCTTGTAAACGCGGTTTCATCTTAGTGCCTGAAAATTGTGCCTTGGCTTCAATAACCGTAAGTGCATCTTTATCGGTCCGCGCATTGTCAAATAACTTAAAGCCTATCAAGTCAGCTCCCTTCGAAGATTCGTCTCTTATAGTTTTGTTTCCATATCTAGTCCTAGGGACCCAATGATCAAGAACATACTCTAAATAGTCGGACATCAATATTTCTCCAAAATCACCTGATCGTATTCCAGGCCCAAACCCTGTCGAAGCATTGGGGAATTTTATATTGAGAAGATATTCCTTTCTGGAAAGCCCAGTCCCGTCCCTAAAAAAATCTATCTCAGTATCGGACACATAATGATTTCGGAAATGTTTCGCCCATGCATTCATTATTTTGCTGTTGGTTAAGTCTGGGACAAAATCGTAAACGCGAACGTCCCTGCCGTCGCTAGTTTTTAGCGTGTGCTTTTTTTCTGTCAACCAAGGAATATGCTCTTTCGTCCAAGGCATCTGATGAGGTTAATTTAGTTAACTACATATATACAAATATTTTACAAAAATTCAAGTAAATTTTATTCTTATTAATATCTATTTGGCATGATTTGATTAGAATATTTGAAAACAGGCGATTTGTACTGGCAGACTGGACCATCAAAAGTTCAAAATGGACAAATGAGACGACTGATCGCGAACAGAAATTACTATTAAAAATATTAGGCAAACAATAGAAAACTCTTTACATCTAACTACATGTTTGGCCCAAATATTTCCACTTTTAACAAATTAACCTTGAATCAAGAATAGCAAATGATTTTAAACTACTCCAATCTGGCAGTAAAAGGCTATCATTAAACATTTAGTAATCATTAAGATCCCATTTCAATGGTGGAATATTCAGATATCATAAGAACAATTGAGATAACAAGTCATGAAAGAGCCCTGCCTAATTGACAGGGCCCGTTTCTCAAAACAATAAAATATCTATTTGCTGTTCTTTTTCTTAATAACCTCCTTAGGAATATTTAAAATCAAAACCTTCAATCCTACATTGCCTTACGAACGCCGGTGCACGCTACGCCATTGCTGCTATTATGTAGTTGCTGCACCAACCAAAATACTAGAAACTATTTCTTGCATTTTGCAAATTTTCCATACAGATTATAATTAATCATTGAATTAAATACATCCTAAAATATTCATGAGCCTATATCGACAACCCCTGCTTTTTACCAGCCTTCTGACTTTTATCCTGATCCTGGCTTTCAACAATCTGCTTACTGTGGCTCTTGTCCTTCACCTCCAGCTGATCGCGTCTCACTGAGACACCTTTATCATCCTTGACATTGATGGTGCGCAATCGTGGGTTAGCCTCGACAAACAGCAGCGCCTCCTTCCCATCCCTAATAAAAATAACTGCCACTGAATTCCCTGCCTTAAGCGATTCCATCAGCTCTCTTTTTTCTTCCGGCCTCGCAAGCTCTACAATAGGAAAACGGTCCAAAGCCTTTTCCAGATTATAGCCATAACGATCACTAAACTGTTCCATTTTATGGTTCCCATAATCATCTTTCTGCGAAAAATCTATCTTCAGCCAGGCCTGGTAGGCATCCCCATCACCATTGACCATGGACTTGTGCACAGCGCGACCGGCCACTAAATTAAAGGCCTCATCCATGCCGACATTATTCCCATTACGGATTCTGAATTCCTGGCTTGCATCATAAGATTCATTCCCAGTCTTCAAAGTCGCTTGATAACTATTAAAGAAATACATATCTGTCGTGCCGGACCTACGAAAGTTTAGATCAAACTGAACCGTTTCATTACCACGGTTCAGCTCATAATTAAGTTTAATCTCTGGTCGCTCCGCTTTCACCTGCTCCGCCAGCTTGTGACCAAGCTCCACTGGAAAATCCATTCTTTCCAGTGTATTTTTCAAAAATTCTAAATTGTTCTCGTTCATAACTCTAAAATTTAAATGAATAATTAATTACTTTTTCGCCTTGCGGCTATTGTCCCGAAGCAAAACCGGATAACCGGCGGCAAGCTTCTGCTTCACCCGCTTGATCTTTTTGGACAGCAAACCTTTGGCAGCATTCAAACCAGCCCCGGCAACTTGTGTCCCCAGGTTCTGATCAAAACCCATTAATCCTACGCTGCTCATGGCATCCACACTGCCCGAACCAACGGCCTCAGCCAGCAGTGCTTCCGGTGCATTGATTCCCCGCATCCCATCCCGCTTATCATATGTGCTTAAAGAAACAGGTATGATCGAATTCCCCAAACGGATATTTCTAATCTCTAAAGCAATCCGCTGGTTACTGAACTCCGCTATCCCGAAAACCGAATGCCCCTTCAAAAGCAGTTGTCCGTTAATGGTTATTGAATCCAGCAAACGCAGCTCGATTACCGAACCCTGTGTAACTTTAACCGGGCCCACAACAAGGGCAGGAATTGCCCGAAATAAACTATCCGAAGCCGGAGGTACAGCCACCGCAGTCCTGACCAAATCGGGATTTTGAATCGCCAGGATTTTATCCATCATAATATTAAGCTGCAGCATTTCCGGATCCTCTTCCCCACTTGATTCGTTCATATGCTGCATCAGTTTTTCCAACCTGTCTACATCACCTGTTAAGGAAGGATCGGCAGCAGCACCGGGGGAATTCGCACTTACTGAAGGGACAACAGCAGGAGCGTTTACCTGTGCATTGATCTGTGCCAAACGGTTGCTGATGGCCAGCTCCGCTGGATCTGTTTTGAGAGCCCTGCCCCCGCCTGCAATCCCAAGATTCGAAGACTCAGTATAAAGCCCGGACCTGGTCAGCTTAGCCGAATCCTTTTGAGCCTGGTCATAAAGGCTCATCTTATCGGGTTCCTCCTTCACCTTTAACTCTGCATCGGGCAGTACGGTGTTCAGACCATGGCTCGACTGGACTGCCGTAACCGTATTTTTAGATCCACCACCCAGGGCCCAAAAGCCCATCGTGACAAAAGGCACTACCAGGAGCGGCAGCACCATTAAAAATTTACGTCGCTTTAAAAAAGCGGGACTATGTGTTGTATTCATAAGCTTAATTTTATCGTGTTTTATTTCGTTAATTATTTACCGGATAGGCTTAATAAATGGAGGAAATGATCAGATACACACAAATACTTCCTGCAACCCCGCAGAATAAGATCAGCAGCAAAAGCCACTGACCAAATGAGTATCCTTTGGTCTTCCCATTCAGCCAGCCGGCAATCTTTGCTTGTATGGCCTTAGCTGCATTAAAAAATCCTCCGGACAAAGTACCCCCAAAAAGCCTTTGCCTGGACCGATTACTGACGCGGCCCATTACCATAAGTTTTGGGTACATCCCTGTTTTCCAGAATCTCCCAGCCCTGGATCAGAAACCCATGCGGGTTGTCGTCCGTCTGAACCTTTAAGTCCCTGACCTGTCCACGGGTAACGAGTTTTCGAACCGCAGTACTGCTGGCACGAACCAGCCTCTCGGTAGCATAGCAGGTAAATGCATAAGGATAAACATCAATGCTCAGCACGGTACTGTCCACTTCTATTTCCTGAGAGATGCTCGCTGAGATGAGGTTGTTATAATAGCCACTTTCTACGAGGTTATCATACTGTTTTTTAGCAGAAAGGTCCGCCAGAAACAGGGACTTGCCTACCGAAGCTTTAATGGCCTTATCTTCGGGACTCAGGTTAAAAAAGTATTGATGAAAAGTTTTGATGTGGTCCCGCAACTGCACCGGCAGGTTAGATTTGCGGTCCGAAGCCATTGCCTGCAATACCTTTCCGTTGTACAGAATATAAATCTTCTGATCCTTTTCCTCCACAAGCCGGCACCACTTGAATATCCCAAAGCAGATGGTAAAGGTATTGGCCAGGATCAGCAAATAGCTGAACAGCTTGATGTGCCTGAAGGCAGTATCTATTGTTTTGAGTTGTGTGAACATAGGCTTAAAAATTAATCGTCACTTTTGAGTTTGTTCTTGAAATAGTCGTTTCCTGCCGAGGCGCTGCCACCTGCAGCAGTTCGGGAAGCATTTCCCAAAGCATCTGCCGCCATACCGCCGACGGTGCCACCTGCCCGCATGGTGGTACTCGCTCCCCCGACCACCAGCGAATTCACCTTGGATAAAATCGAATGTCCTCCACCGGCATGAACAATGTAATTGGCAACCGTTGGCACTGAGAAATAACCCACAATTCCAATGATCAGGAAACATAAGTATGCAGTATCGGTAGCACTAAAGAAAGTATCTCCCTGCTGGTTTACCTGGGAGATATCATAACGCAGCATATTTTCCTGCACTTTACCGATGATACTGCCAAAAATATTGGCAATGGGCAGCCAGAGGAAAACATTCACATACCGGGCAATCCAAACCGTCAAGGTATGTTCAAAGCCATCAAATACTGCAAAAGCAAATACCAGCGGGCCCAGGATCGCAAGAATAATCAAGTAAAACGTACGGATCGTATTGATGCAAAGCGAAGCCGCCGCATAAACTACCTGTAAGACCTCGCTCATCCACTGTTTGATTGAATTGCGGAAATTATAAGAAGCCTTGGCCATCGCAAAATCAATCCCATTTGCCAGCCGGTCCAGCATCCCTTCGTCCTGCCGGTTTGGATCTTCGGGATGGGTATACTTATACCAGCGATCCGCATCCCCACTACCGTCAGCGCCAACGTACATCTGGTACTGATCGGTTTTCCTGATCGCCTGTTCTTTCTGCCTCAGCAATACCGCAATCGCCCGGTCCGAGTTCTCCACCATGGCTGAAGTTGCTGAAACCGTTGGCTGCAGCACCCCGTTCATCAGTCCGATTACCGCCGGAAAGAGCAGAATCGCAAGCCCTAAAGCAAAAGGGCGCAGCAAGGGATAAAAATCCACCGGTTCTGCCTGCGCAATGTTCTTCCAGACCCTGGAAGCTATATAAATCAATGCCGCAAAGCCTGCCAGTCCCCTCCCAACGCCAATCAGCTTACTGCATAAAGGAAGCATCTCCCGGTACACCTGATCCAGCACCAGGTGCATGCTTTTCATCTCTCCGGCCAATCCCTGTGCAAAGGAATAGACCGGAAATAAAGTCAAAAGCATAGCTACCACCACAAATAATGTGGCCTTTAAAAATCTGTTTTTCATAAGTTTTTATTTTATATTATCGAATTCAAGCTTGCTTCGCAGGTCATGTTAAATTTATTTAGGATTAGCCTTAAACAATTCCTGCATGGATGAAACATCCCGCTGTTCCAGCTTTCGCTGCCTGGCAATGCCAATCCCCTGCGCATTAAAATGCCGCAAAAAGGTCAGTTTCTCCTGCATATCATCATAGATCCGGTCAATTTCGGAAAGCCGCTGATCATCCGACATGCGCAGCTCCCCTGCAGTGATCACCATCAGCAGCGCATCCAGGTTCGCCAGGCTTTGTTTATTCAAACTGCGATAAACTGAGCTTAAATAATCCAGTTCTTCCATCGTAAACCTGCCTCCGGAACTGAAAGCAGCAAAGGCAGCTTTATACTCTGATAAGATTGTACCCTGAGCCCTGATGATGCCTGCAATCTTATGGTACTTTTTCAGCTCCGGGCTCACAGCCAACAGTCCATCCAGAAAACTCTCATGCAAAGAAAAGTTACCTTTTGAGATGTCCCGAACAGCATTATAGCCAGAGGAAATGATCTGGTAACCGGCTTTCATGTCCTTAAGGATGTTCTTGAACTGAGACAATTTCTCCACGTTCAACAGCAATTGCTGTACTTCGGCAGATTGTGCCCGCAACGATACAGGAGTAAAGCCGAACCAACCAGCGAAAAACAATGCAACCGCCCTATCACTCCAGCTCATACCACCTCCTTATCTCGCTAATTTCCCGCTCTTCCCTGAATCGTTGTCTAACCAAAACCTCCAATTCCGAAGTGAAAGACAAAGCAAAATCATATTTATCCTGCACCGATAACCTCAGTTTTTCCAGCCGCTGCAAGCGTTCATCATCTTTCATTTCCAGCTTACCTGAAGTGGTCACTAAAAGCAGTTCTTCCAGATCATGCGCACATTCGGTCAGCAAATTCGCCTTCACCAAAGCAACGTAAGCCCATTCCACCCCGGACAGTTCTAAATCTTTCCAGCCCCCCAATACCGAGATCATCCCCAAACCACCGGAAACAATCTCTCCAACCACTGCACTGTTTTTAATACTAGGATTGACCGTAGCCAGTGAAGTAAAGAAAGCCCTGTGCAAACCAAACTCACCATTAGTGATGTCCTTTACCACATGAATCCCGCTGCCTACAATATCATATCCTTTTTTCGCATAGCCGATATATACCTGCAGTGCCGCAATCTGCTGAAGCAGGTATTTTCTCTGCGTTTTCTTCTGCTTAAAGATCTCGTTCCAGGTTTGGGCCGAAGCCATATCAGTTGCCATGGATAATGCCACCAGCATTCCCACAGCCAGAATTTGTCTACTGGATCCCATAGAGTTTTTTGATGATGTTCAGGTCCCCCGCCTCTTTGGCGCGGTTCAGACTCAGTTTGATCTGCCGGGTATTGAACTCCCTCAGGTCAAAATAATTCTGATCGATTTTTATGGCCACTTCTTCGATAATTTCCAGCCGTTTTGCATCATCCATCTGCACCTTAAAAGAATTTACCACTAAAAGCAGCTGGTCAATGTTCTTCAAACTCGCATCCAGGATCCCCCTGAATACTTCTTCCATATAATCCAGCTCCTGCATACTGAAGTGCTTGTCTTTGGCAAACAGACTTTTGGCCTCCCGGTATTCCGCAACAATATCGCCCTGCCTCTGAGTAATGTCCCTGATCCGGTGGTAATAAGCAATGGCAGCTTTCACCCTGGCGAGCTCATCAAAGTATTTGCCATACAGCTCTTTCTGACGGGTGGTCCAGTCCGCAATCTCCGACAGCTTCAATTTAGACAAAGTGTTTTCTATCAC
>Ga0157370_10006767_pt1 | contig 12574 bp, 12 predicted proteins | sample C35metaG_FD_113463 | JGI IMG/M metagenome (GOLD analysis project Ga0157370, IMG submission 113463) | Corn rhizosphere microbial communities from Kellogg Biological Station, Michigan, USA - C3-5 metaG | ecosystem: Host-associated > Plants > Roots > Rhizosphere > Soil | place: USA: Michigan...
AGATCCGGAACGATGAACCCGGCTACTCCGGCGCGCGTGGCGGACTCCGCCAGACGCTCGTACCCGAAAGCCAGCAGCGGATTCAGATAGCTCATGAGCAACAGCGGAGTGGCCAACCTGGCATGGGCAGTCCGCAGGCTCTGCAGCTCCTCCAGGATCCAACGCAGGCTGACTCCCTGCGCGAGAGCCGCCTGGCTGGAGCGCTGAACGGTGACACCGTCCGCCATCGGATCGGTGAACGGCACACCGATCTCGACGACATCGGCCCCGGAGGATACGGCGAGCAGATGCTCGCGGAAGCGCTCCCGGCTCGGATAACCGGCCGTCAGGAACGCCACCAGAGCCGGCTCACCCTCGGCGGAGGCCTTGCGGATGGCCGCTCCGATGCTCTCTGCCGGGGTCATTGCCGCACCGCCAGCAGCGTGCTCTGCAATGTCGGCATATCTTTGTCGCCGCGGCCGGAAAGGCATACCAGGATCTTCCCTCCAGGATGCCTCGCGGCCCAGGCGCGCGCTCCGGCCAGAGCGTGAGCGCTCTCCAGCGCCGGCAGAATCCCCTCGTACTCGCAGCACTCCCGCACGGCCGAGAGCGCCTGTTCGTCGGTAGCCGCTTCATAGGTGACTCTCCCGACGGCGCGCAGCAGCGCGTGCTCCGGACCTACCCCCGGGTAGTCGAGACCGGCCGAGACCGAGTGAGTCTCCTGGACTTGCCCGTCGGCATCCTGCAGCAGCAGCGAATACGTCCCGTGCAGCACACCGGGCCGGCCGTGGACGAGGGTGGCCGCATTCTCGCCGAGCCCGCTGCCGCGGCCGCCTGCCTCGACACCGAGGATCTCGACGGAGCTGTCAGGCACAAAGGCGTGGAATGCGCCGATGGAGTTCGACCCGCCACCGACACAGGCGATGACCACATCCGGAAGCGATCCCGCTTCGCTCAACATCTGGGCACGCGCTTCCCGGCCGATGACGGCCTGCAGCTCGCGCACGAGGTAGGGATAAGGGTGCGGTCCGACGGCTGAGCCGAGCACGTAATAGGTATCGAGGGGGTCGGACACCCAGTCCCGCAGCGCCTCATCGATCGCCGCGCGCAACGTGCGATCGCCGCTGGTGACCGGAGCGACCTTCGTGCCCAACAGCCGCATGCGGCCGACGTTCGGCGCCTGGCGCTCCATGTCGACTTCACCCATGTAGACCGTGCACGGCAATCCCAAGCGTGCGCACGCAGCCGCCGTCGCCACACCGTGCTGTCCCGCGCCGGTCTCAGCGACGATGCGCTTGGCACCCAACTTCTGGGCCAGCATGGCCTGGCCGAGCGCATTGTTGATCTTGTGTGCGCCGGTGTGCGTCAGATCCTCCCGCTTCAGCCAGACCTTCGCGCCCCATCGCTCGGAAAGCCGCCCTGCGAAAGTCAGCGCAGTGGGTCTGCCGGCCCAGCTGCGCAGCTCCCCGACATACCGGTCCTGAAACGACGGGCTGTGCAGATGCTCGCGCACGCCGCGCTCCAGGCGTTCCAATGCGGGAATGAGGGTCTCCGGAACGTACCGGCCGCCAAAGGGTCCGAACCGGCCCTGGGCATCCGGGAACTTGCCGGCGATGGAGTCGGCCAGCAGGCGCTGGCGATCGATGTCGGGGGCCGCTGAGGAAGTCATGATTTCTCCCCTTGCGCGGGCGTTTGCCCGCTCAGTGTCGATCCTGGGTTCGCCCTCGCGGGCTCCCCGTTCGACGCATGCGTCGAACCCTGTGCAATAGCCGACGCGGCGCGGGCGGCATGGGCAAAGCGCGCGATCTCGGCTGGGCTCTTGATGCCGGGGCGGCTTTCCACCCCGCTGGACACGTCAACACCAAACGGTTGCACCTCGGCGATGGCGGCGGCGACGTTGTCGGCCCTCAATCCGCCTGCCAGGATCAACTGCGTACGTCCGGCGAGCTGCCGTGCGCCGCTCCAGTCGCACGTCTTGCCGGTACCACTGGCAAGACCTTCGAACAGGAGTCGCGCCGGAACCGACCCGGATGCTGGAACGCCCCGCAGCACCGGCAGTCGCGGCAACTGCGCCGGGACCTGCAGAGTTGTCAGATCGACAGCGTCGGTCTGCAGCACGTCAGGACGAAAAACCTCGAGGATCTCATCCAGTGCCTGCTGCGAAGGGTGGCGTGTCACTGCAACGCACGCGAGCCTGCCGCGCGCGGGGGCAGCGAGGTGCGCCGCTGCCTCAGGCGTCAGGCGTCGCACGGAGTCGGCAAACACGAAGCCTATGGCGTCGACACGCGCATCCAGCGCTGCGGTCACCGCCTCAGGTGTCGTCATCCCGCAGATCTTGATCCACATGGCCGTCACCGCGCGCCCCTTGTTGCATGGGCTGCGCGACCTGCTGCCAGCATCGCCGCAGCGAGAGCGCGAGGGTCCCCTCCTTGCATCAGCGCGCTGCCAACGAGCGCCAGATCGTAACCAGCGGCCGAGACGCGGCGCGCGTCCTCGGCAGAGCCGACACCGCTCTCTGCCACTCGCGGCACTGTCGCGGGCAGCAGCCGAGCCAACTGCTCCAGACGGTGGGGGACGACCTGCAGAGTCACCAGGTCCCGACAATTGACGCCGGCCAGCACGACCCCGCCCCGGTCGGTTGCTACGAGATCATGCATCTGCTCGATGTCCTGCTCATCGAATGCCTCCAGCAGTACGAACAGTCCTAGCGTGCGGGCTTGTTCCAACAGAGCTTCGATGTGCGGCCTGGGGAGCATGCGCAAGATCACCAGGACTCCACCGGCTCCCGCGATACGTGCCTCGAGGACCTGGTACGGGTCGACCAGGAAGTCCTTGCGCATCGCCGGTACACGCAGGGGTGCGAGGGTGCGTGCGCCCGCCTGCAGGTGCGCCAGCGATCCGTCGAAGCGGCTCGGCTCCGTCAGGATCGACACCGCAGCCGCACCCGCCTGCGCGTAGGCCGTCACGCGTGCCGGCACGTCCTCGTCGCCCGACTTGAGCTGACCGGCCGCCGGCGAGCGCAGTTTCATCTCTGCGATCAGATCGAATCCCTCGCGATGACGCTGCAGAGCGGGCGCAAGAGGCGTGGCTTGCGCGAGGTCCAACAGCGCGGCATCCGAGACGGAGCGCCGCGCGATCCTCACCCGCTCGCGACTGCTCTCGGCCATCTGCTGCAGGAAATCGGCACTCATGATGCTGCCTGCCCCTGCCCCGACTTCGAGAAGGTCTCGATCACTTCCAACACGCGGCGCGCGGCGCCGCTGTCGATCGCGTATGCCGCGCGCTCTACGCCTTCGCGTGGGCTGTTCACCGCGCCAGCTACTTCGAGCGCGAGCGCAGTGCCCAGCAATAGACAGTCGCGGTGCGCGCCCCGATCTTCACCCGACAGAACCGCTTTCAGGGCGCCCGCGTTGTGCCGGGCGTCGCCACCCGACAGATCGGAGGCTGTGCACGTGCGGATGCCGTAGTCAGCCGGCGCCCGCGTCTGCACGTCGACGCGCCCGGGTCGAACATCGAACACCGTAAACTCGCCCACCGGTGTCGGCTCATCCCACCCTTCAGCACCGTGAACCACGAAACTGCGCTCCACCTCCAGGCCTGCCAGGGTCTGTGAGATGAGCTTGGCGACCTCCAGGCTGTAGGCGCCGATGAGATGGAACGGCGGCGTACCGGGATTGGTGAGGGGACCGAGCACATTGAAGATCGTGCGCACACCCAGCGCCGCCCGCACCGGCCCTACGGTTTTCATCGCCGGGTGGTAGTAGGGCGCATACAGAAACGTGAAGTGGCAGGCCGCCAGGCAGGCGCCGGCCTCCTGCTCGTCCAGGGGGACTTTCAGGCCCAGCGCCTCGAGCACATCGGCGCTGCCGGCCCGGCTGGAGATCGAGCGGTTGCCGTGCTTGACCACTGGAACGTCGCAGGCCGCAGTCAGCAGCGCCGTCCCGGTCGAGATGTTCAAACTACCGGAGGCATCCCCGCCGGTGCCGACCACGTCGATGGCGCGCAAGCTCGCAGGAATGTTGGGCCGGCGTGCCCGCTCCCGCATCCCTCGAGCGAAACCTCTGAGCTCATCGGCGACCACGCCTTTGGTGCGCAATGCGGCGAGGATCGCTCCCGACATCGCGGGCGCACTGTCCGGATTCGTCAGGTAGGCGAGCAGCTCCTGCGCCTGCGGCTCGCTCAGATCGCGCCGTTGCAGCAGAATTTCCAGCAGCTCGCGACTAGTGGGCATGAGCGAGATCCGCAGCGCGCCCGACCGAGCGCACACCCGAGGTGAAGGTGAGAAAGTTCTGCATCAGCCGCGGCCCCTCGGGCGTCAGAATGCTCTCGGGATGGAACTGCACTCCCTCCACCATGAGCGAGCGATGCCGAACGCCCATGACCTCCCCTTCAGGGGTTTGACCGCTGACTTCCAGATCCGCCGGCAGGGAGCCCGGGTTGGCGATCAGCGAGTGGTAGCGGCCGACTTCGCAGGGCTGTGGCAAGCCCTCAAACAGGGTGCGCTCGTCATGCCGCACGAGAGAAGTCTTGCCGTGCATGAGGCGACCGGCGCGCACGACTTTGCCGCCGAATACCTCCACGATGGACTGGTGTCCGAGACACACGCCCAGCACCGGGACCTTGCCGGCAAACGCCCGGATCATGTCCATCGAGACGCCGGCGTCATAGGGAGTGCCGGGGCCGGGAGAGATGCACAGGTGAGTCGGGGCGAGGGCAAGCGCCTCACTCACGCTGATCGCGTCGTTGCGATACACGCGCACGTCGGCGCCGAGCACCAGAAAGGCCTGCACCAGGTTGTAGGTAAAGGAATCGTAGTTGTCGATCAGCAGCAGCCGCGGACTCACAAGCCCTCCTCCGCAATCTCCAGCGCGCGTACCATCGCGCCGCTCTTGGCGAGGACTTCCTCGTGCTCCGTCTCCGGAACGCTGTCGGCAACGATGCCGGCACCCGCCTGATAACTGTATTCGTCGCCATGAAACACGAGCGTGCGAATCGTGATCGCATGATCCATGTCGCCGCGCGCTCCGAAGTATCCGACCGTGCCGCCGTAGAGCTCGCGATTCACCGGTTCCAACTCATCGATGATCTGCATGGCGCGCACTTTCGGCGCACCGACCAGAGTGCCGGCCGGGAATGCCGCCGCAAACAGGTCGAACGCGTCCCTGCCCGGCGCGAGCTCGGCGTTGACGCCGCTCACGATGTGCATCACGTGGCTGTAGCGCTCGATGGCGCGATAGGGATCGACGTGTACGGTGCCGGCGCGGGCCACCCGCCCGAGATCGTTGCGCGCGAGATCCACCAACATCACGTGCTCGGCGTTCTCTTTTGGATCGGCGAGCAGCTCCGTCTCACGGGCGCGATCTATCTCAACATCACTGGAGCGCGGGCGCGTGCCTGCAATCGGCCGCAGTTGCGCGCGCCCGCCTTTCAGCTTCACGAGAGCCTCCGGGGAGGACCCGACGACGGTCACCTCGCCGAGCGCGCAGTAGTACATGTAGGGGGAGGGGTTGATCAGTCGCAAGGCGCGGTAGGCCTGGAAAGGATCGAGCTCATGGCGGCCCGCGAAGCGCGTGGAGAGGACCAGTTGGTACACGTCTCCGGCCGCGATGTACTCCTGGGTGCGCCGTACTCCGCTGAGAAAGTCGTCGCGGCTGAAGGCCGGTGTCGGGGGAGAATAGCGACCCTTGCGCACGCCGTTGGGCAGGGCGCCGCGCAGGGCGGCGACGATCTCTTTTCTGAGCGAGCGGCGTTCCTCCTCGCTGCCTGCATGTACGAGGGCAATGCCCCGGGTGAGGTGATCGAACACCAGAAGCGAGCGGGGCGCGACGTAGTGCAGCGCCGGGACACCGCTGCGCGTGCGAGCCGGCAGGCGCTCGAAGAATCGCACTACATCGTAGGACGAATAGCCGACGAGGCCGCCGGCCAGGGGGACGCCCTCGATGTTCGGCGCCGGTTGCGGCGCACTGCGCAAGCCGTCACGCAGCGCGCTCAGCAGCTGCGCCGTCGTGGCGGGCACCGGGCGGCGCTGCGAGCCGAACGTGAGTCCGTCCCGGTCGAGGCGGACCTCCAGCCCCTTGCCGAACCCGATGAACGAATACCGCGCGAGGCGCTCGCCGCCCTCGACGCTCTCCAGCAGAAAGCGGGGCTCGAAGTCGGCGAGCTTCATGAATGCCGACACCGGCGTGTCCAGATCGCCCGAGATATCGAATGGCGGTTTCAAACAACTGCTCCCAGGTCCAGATCGTGCGCACGACAAAAGACCCATCACCGGGGTGGCCGGAGATGGGTTCGGTGCTTTGGAAACGTTGAAAGTCGAGAAACTGAGCAGCGACCGGGCCCACTCCGTCAGGGAGTGCGCCACCACCAGAGGCGAAGCGGGTTGCGATGCTGCTGCGACATTTGCGGGAGAGTATGGCGGGGCGCCGGCTTGGCCGTCAAGGACGCCCGCCCCTTCGAGCCTCCCAGTCGGGGCGCTGCTGTTACAATAGCCGCAAACCCCCGACGGAGTGGCGCCCCTTGAGCTTCATAGAGCTGCTGGCAAGCTGGCGCGAGACGGCGGCAGAGCCGCGGACAGCGACTCAGTACCTCGTCCGACTGCCCCTCGACGACGCCGCCCGGCTGAGCGCCCTCGCGGAGATGTTCCCCGGCCGCACGGCCGAGCAGCTCATCACCGATCTGCTCGGAATCGCCCTGGCCGAAGTCGGCACGGCGATGCCTTACGTACCCGGGAAGAAGGTCATCTCCACCGATGAGCAGGGTGATCCGGTGTATGAGGATGTGGGGCTCACCCCCCGCTTTGTCGATCTGACCCGCAGGAACCGCAAGAAGCTCGAAGCCGAGTTGCAGCCGGGGAAGTGACTATCGGGGGCGTGGCAGGTGCGTCACGCCGGGCGGCCAGCGCACAGGCGCAGCGCGACCCTCGCAAACAGGAGCCGCCGGTGCCATCGTTCGATGTCGTTTCGGAAATCAACGCTCACGAGGTCGCCAATGCGGTCGATCAGGCCGGGCGCGAGCTCTCCCAGCGCTTCGATTTCAAGGATACGGGCGCCCGCTACGAGCTGCTCGAGCTGACCGTGACGCTGCACGCGCAGGTGGATTTTCAGCTCAAGCAGATGCTGGAGATCCTCAAGCTGCGCCTGTCCAAGCGCGGCATCGACATCGCCTGCCTGGATGCGAAGGAGCCGCTGACGAACCTCGCCAGCGCCCGCCAGGAGGTGGTGCTCAAGCATGGCATCGATCCGGAAGCGGGCAGGAAGATCACGCGCCTCATCAAGGACTCGAAACTGAAGGTGCAGGCGAGCGTCCAGGGCGACAAGGTGCGGGTCGTCGGCAAACAGCGCGATGAGCTGCAGGCCGCGATTCAGCTGCTGCGCGGTGCGCAGATCGAGGTCCCGCTGCAGTTCAACAACTTCCGCGATTGAGGCGCCCAACGGCCCTCTAAGACATTGATTTTGATAGAAGAAGAACCGGAGCGCACCCATGTCCCTACGTGATACCGAACAGCTCTCGCAGATGGTGCTCAACACTCTGCACGCGAAGGCCGTGTGCATCGTGGCCAATCTGGGCATCGCCGACCAGATCCCACTCGGGGCGTCGAAATCGGCAACCGACATAGCCAAGGCGACCGGCTGTCATGCGCCCTCGCTCTACCGGATGCTGCGGCTGCTCGCCAGCCATGGCGTTTTCAACGAGATCTCCGCGGGCACGTTCGAGCACACCTCGTTGTCGGCGGCGTTGCGCGCGGATACCGAAGGCTCCTTCCACGCAGGCGCCAAGCTGTTTCACCAGGTGTTCGAGATTTTCGACAAGCTCGATCACACCGTGCAGACCGGCGAATCCGGGATCATGAAGATGTTCGGCACGAGCCTGTTCGAATACCTCAAGGACAAGCCGGAGCTCGCCGCGCTGTTCGATGCGGGAATGACATCGTTCCATGGGTATGAGACCGGTGCGATGCTGGATGCCTACGACTTCTCCGGGATCGGCGTGCTCGCAGACCTCGGCGGCGGCAACGGATCTTTGCTTGCCGGCGTGCTGCGGCGGTATCCGCAGATGCGCGGCATCCTGTTCGACATGGAGCATGTCGTGGGGCGTGCCGGCCAATCTGCCCACCTCAAGTCTGTCGCCGAGCGGTGCAAGACCGTTGCCGGCAGCTTTTTCGAGACGGCTCCTGCAGGAGCGGACGCCTACCTGATGCGTCACGTGCTGCACGATTGGACGGACGAGCAGTGCGCCAGCATTCTCGAAAACGTTCGGCGCGTCGTGCCGCCGCAGGGTAGGTTGCTGATCGTGGAGTGCGTCGTCCCCGCGGGCAATGTGCGCTCGATTTCCAAGGACTATGACATTCTGATGATGGTGGGGCCGCAGGGGCTGGAGCGCACGGAGGCTCAGTTCCGGATGCTGTTCCAACAGTCGGGGTTCGAGCTGACGGGGATTACTCCGACCTCGTCCATGATCAGCGTGATCGAGGGGAAGCCCGTGGCTCGGTGAGTCGCGGACGGGCGCTGCGGCTCTGGGGCGCCAGTACTTCGCGGCGCGCAGACATTCTGCAGCTCCGCGGGGCGCTACTGTTTCGTAGCGCGCAGATATTCCCAGAGCAACCGCGCCGGCGCTGCGAGGTCACGGGAACTGCGGGCGCACACGTGTAATTGCCGCAAGGCCCATGCTTCTTCGAGCCGGCAGATACGGACCGCGGCTGTTCTCTTGCAGCGCCTGGCTGCCGTCTCCGGAACGATTCCCACCCCAATACCGCTGCCGACCATCCGGCACACGGCATCGAAACTCGCGAGTCGCACACGCAGCTTGAGTGTCTTGCCTGCCCGGTCGGCCTGCCAGCCGAGGTGTTGCTGCAACGCGTTGGTTGCGGCGAGCCCCACGAAATCTTCCTCCAGCAGGGCGCTGAAGCTCAGGCGGGACCGCGCTGTAGCGAGCCGGTGACGGACAGGGGTCACGAGCACCAGCCGATCGGTTGCAAACGGACGCGTCTCGAGCCCTCGGAAGTCGACGATGTCGGCGACGACGCCCAGCTCCGCATAGCCGCAGGACACCGCTCGCACGATCTCATCGCTGGGCTTTTCCTCGATATCCACATCGATACCGGGATGAGTGCGCAGGAAATCCCTGATCGTGGCGGGCAGGAATTCGCTGACGGCCGCTGCGTTGGCCAGCAGCCGCACCTGGCCCTTGAGCCCGCCGGCATGCTCGGACAGCTCGCTTTTCAGACACTCTATCTGCTGTAGTGCCAGCTGGGCGTGGTGAACGAACGCGCGTCCCGCCGCCGTCAGCCTGATGCCGCGCCGCCGCCGCTCCAGCAGCGCCACCCCCGCGAGATCCTCCATCTTGCGAACGCGTTCGCTTGCCGCAGCCAGCGAGAGATTCGATCCCGCCGCGCCTCGCGTGAGGCTGCCTGCCTGCGCAATGTGTACGAAGAGTTGCAGATCGATGAGGTCGAAGCGCATCCCGCGTACTCCCGCACTGCGCACGTCCCTTCGGCTCATCCGAAGGCTGATGGCGGAAATGCCAGATTGTCACTCGCACTGGCCGGCGGCAAGGTCACCGCGTGCCTGAGACGCTCAGCGGAATCGTCGGCGTAACGCTCACCTTTGTGCTCGCGGGGCTGGTGAAGGGTGTTGCCGGCATGGGTTTGCCGACTGTGGCGATGGGCGTACTGGGCATCGGGATGGCGCCCCATAAGGCCGCCGCGCTGCTGGTCATTCCCTCGCTGGTGACCAATGTGTGGCAGTCTTCTTTCGGGCGCCGGCTACTGCGCGTCCTGGCGAGGACGTGGCCGATGCTATCCGTCGCGGCAATCACAACGTGGATGGCCGCCGGTCTGCTCACCGGTCGAGGCGCGGACACAGGACATCTGTGGCTTGGATCCGCCCTCGTCGCTTACGCTGCGGCCACTCTCGCTAACTTTCGAATCTGCGTGCCTCGAAGGCACGAGCCCTGGCTCTCTCCGGCCGTGGGTGCCACTACGGGAATCATCAGCGGCGCGACGGGTGTATTCGTGATTCCTGCGGTTCCGTATCTGCAGGCACTGGGTTTCGAGGCCGCCGAGCTGGTTCAGGCGCTCGGGCTGTCGTTCACCGTGTCGACCCTGGCATTGGCAGCGGGACTGGCGGGTCACGGCGCGTTTCCAGTCGGCGCCCTGGAAGCATCCACGCTTTGCACGCTGCCTGCGCTTGCAGGGATGAGCTTGGGCCAGCTGATCCGCTCCCGCGTGGATGCGCGAACGTTTCGCCGCCTGTTCCTGATCTGCCTGCTGGGCATCGGCGGGGAGTTGATCGGCCACAGCCTCCTCGAGTAACCCGCGGGCGCTTGATAGTGAGCGTCTCATTGGCCTGTCCAGATCGTATTGACTTGGGGCGGCGCTTGTTGTGGGATAAGCCGCAGTGCGCTTGGGGCGCCACCTGTCCGCGGCAAGGGAGCATGCTCCCACCCATTCGGTTTCGACCGTAGCCATCGCAACCTTCTTCCGGCCTGCGCGAGCGGACATCAGGCAATTTTCGGAAGGAAGGTTTTATGTCCCGCTCACTCTCGAACTCGTCCTCTCTGGATACGCTGCGCGGCGAGGCCAAACGCTGGCTCAAGGCCCTCAAAGCTCAGGATCCCGGGGCGATCGCACGATTTCTTACAGCGTTCCCCGATCACACCGGCGTTGCGAAGCTTCGCCAGGTACAACATGCGCTGGCGCGCGAATACGGCCTCGCTTCCTGGGCAGCTCTGAAGCAGGAGATCGAGGACCGCGCGCGTTCGTCGGAAGAACGCATCCGCCTGTTTCTGGAAAAGTCGGTCAACCGCTACGGCACTGACCCTTCGACCCGGAAGTGGGGCAGCTATGAGCCCGACAGGCCGGCGCGCGGTGTCCTGGCCGCCAGGCTTCTGGCGCGCCATCCCGAGATGGCTCGCGACAGCATCCACACTGCTGTGGCCGCTCACGATCCGGATGCCGTTCGAAGTTTCCTCCAGAAGAATCCCGCGCTCGTCCACCATCGCCACCCGCTCGACGGATGGACGCCGCTCCTGCGGCTCGCCTACGCACGCCTGCCGATCGAGAGTGCTTCTACAAACGCGCTGCCAATCGCCACTCTCCTGCTGGATGCTGGCGCGGATCCCAACGCCGGCTGGCCGGACCGTACGAGCGAATTCACCGCACTGGTCGGAGTGATCGGAGGCGGTGAAGGAAGCCAGTCAGCGCATCCGGTGGCCGAAACCTTCGCGCGGCTGCTGATCGCGCGAGGCGCTGATCCGTTTGCGGGGCAGGCTCTCTACAATACTTCGCTGGGTCCGGACTCCACGTTCTGGCTCGAGCTGCTCTGGTCGGAATCCGCCAAACGCGGCGAGACCCATAAATGGACCGGTCCCGCGCCGCGTGAGCTGGGGGGCGAGGAAATACCCAGTGCACTGGCCTATCTTCTCGGCAACGCAGTGCCCAACCACATCGAGCGAACTCGCTGGCTGCTGGAGCACGGCGCGGATGCACGTGGCATCAACTTCTACTCGCGGGAGCCTGTCATCAAGCATGCCGTGCTGGGCGGGCGCGAGGACATAGCGGAGCTCTTGGTCAGCCAGGGCGCAGTCCGGCCCGAGCTTTCCGAATACGAGAGATTTTTCGTGGCCGCTCTGCGTGGCGATGTTGCAGACCTGCGGTGCCTGGCCCAGCGGAATCCGGAATTCCTTCAACAACCCGAAGCGATGTTTGCCGTCATCCGCCTGCAGCGCGCCGATCTCGCAGCAGCCCTTCTCGACCTCGGCATGTCGGTCAACGTGGCTGATGATAAGAACTTCACTGCCCTTCACCAGACGGCCCATGCCGGAGCGTTGGAAATCGCACGACTGCTGATCTCGCGAGGCGCGGACGTCGACCCCTTCGAGGAACGCTATGGCGGCACGCCGCTAACGCACGCCAACTATCACGAGCACACGGAGATGATGGACCTACTGGCGCAGCACAGCCGCAACTTCCGCGGGCTGTGTTACTCCGGTGCCGTGGACAGGTTACGCGAGTTGCTCGTCCAGGAACCGGACCGCGCCAATCGTGAGGATCGCCCGGGCGAACCGGCCCTCTTCTGCCTGCCGGAAAACGACGAAAAGGCGGTCGAGGTAGCCGAGCTGCTGCTGTCCTGCGGCGCCGACCCGACCTACCGCAACCCGATGGGTCAAACGCCCGCAGAGGTCGCGCGCCACCGGGGGCTCGATGAAGCGGCGGCAGTCATCGAGGACGCGGTCAAACGACAGGAATGATCCTGCGCGCTGGCGTGGGTCACTTCCCTTTCACCCGTTCCGTGCGGACGATCTCGTACTCCTGGCTCAGCTCATCAAAGTTGCGCGCCGCTTCGCGCATCCCGGAATCGCTGAGCAGGAGGGCTTCCAGCTGTTTTTTGTAACCCCTCATTCTCAGTGCGACCACGGCAGCGGGCGGTATTGCGGCCGAAGCGAAGAAAAACGATCGTGCCCCCGCCTCCGTTGCGTCGTGGACGAACTGGGGCGTACACACGTGTGCGGCGAAGCGCGTACCGTCGGGCGGCGTTTCATTGGCGCAGTGCGTCTCGTAACCCGGCACCGTGTTGACGCGGTTGAATGCCTCGTAGAA
>Ga0157370_10006770_pt1 | contig 12571 bp, 9 predicted proteins | sample C35metaG_FD_113463 | JGI IMG/M metagenome (GOLD analysis project Ga0157370, IMG submission 113463) | Corn rhizosphere microbial communities from Kellogg Biological Station, Michigan, USA - C3-5 metaG | ecosystem: Host-associated > Plants > Roots > Rhizosphere > Soil | place: USA: Michigan...
GATTGGCAAATGCTGCCTCACCAGGTGTTGGTCCGGCGGTAGGATATACAAGCGTTACCCCAAAAGCATTTAGATCCTTATTTTCTTTAAGATAAAGAGCTAGAGTAGGAGATAATGCCCCTGCAAGACTGTGTCCGCAAAATACAATGGCTGTACCCGGTTCCGGATTTAAGCTTGCAAGAAACTGCTGTAGAGTCGTATTGGGAGAAGCTGCATTATCGGGGCTGGTAAGTCCTAGAAGGATACTTATACCGGTGGCAGTCCCTTTTGAAATATAGGGGTCAGTTCCATTATAAGCTGATGGAGCAAAATTGGAAGGGTTATAAGTTGTCCAGTTTACGACTTCTGAAACTGAAAAATCTTCAGTTTCCCAATCGTAAAGTGAAGAAGGATTAGTTGCTGCAATAGCCACTACATAAGTAGGTAATGTAGGGCCTCCCGGAAATGCGACAGCATCGGACTTCACGACATATAAAGCATTATCTGCAACACCGGTAGGAACTCCTTTTTCATTTTTTTCTTCAATCAGGGCAGGACCCCAGACAAGATCCCAACTTCCTAATATCGGCAGAACTGAAGGATCGGCTGTTGAAGGTGTCTTCTGATCCATTATCTTAACGGGAGGAACATTGTTAAAATAAAAAGATAAATCATACTGAAGCTGCTGCTGTAGTTGGATACCAAAACCGTTGTAGCCTCCGGCGCGGTTTGCAAGACCTGCCATACCAAAAACTTGTTGATAGGCGTCTAAAGATGGATTTGTCATAATGTGATTGGTTTAAAATTAGTTTAAAAATGAGTACTAGTTATGTTTTCATGAAATTGTCTTTTGCAAGACCTTCTGCTTTTAACATTATCATTTTATTTTATAATCAAATTAAAAAAGATGTCATGTGGCAGATAAATAGTTGGGTTCAATAGAATAAGGTAAAATAAGGTATTAAAAATGATATGTTCGTAAGTAGAAATGACCAAAATAGAGGATAGGTATTTATACCTGAAGCTTTTCATTTCAGGATAAATGAATACATTAAAACAATCATCTTTTCCTCAAAGCAAGCCAAGTACACAAAATCCATCTGTGGAAATACCTATTATTCGAAAACAATCATTATTTTTGCACCACTGAATAGTAGAAAATAGTTTAAAACAGCAAAAAAACGCTGATATTTACAGTGTTTGTTGGATTTTAACTAATTGATATTCAAAGTGATTAATAGATGTGTAATTTATCAAACTTTAATATAATAATGGAAGAATTAGATCTTATATTAGAATCTGTAAAACAAGACATGGATGCCGCTGTAAAGCATTTGGATCATGCATTTCAAAGAATTAGAGCAGGACGTGCTTCTACGGCAATGGTTCAGGATGTAATGGTTGAATACTATGGAGCTCCAACTCCTATCAATCAGGTTGCGAATGTTTCTGTTCCGGATGCAATGACCATCTCTATTCAACCTTGGGACAGAACTGCTATCAATGCAATTGAAAAAGCAATCATCAACTCAAACTTAGGTTTTGCACCTTCTAACAATGGGGAAAACATCATCCTTAATGTTCCGCCTTTGACAGAGGAAAGAAGAAGAGAGCTTGCAAAGCAGGCTAAAGTAGAAGCAGAGAGCACTAAAGTAACGGTAAGAAACGCAAGACAGGACGGTTTGAAAGAACTTAAAAAGCTAGACGGAGTTTCTGAAGATGTTGTAAAAGGAGTGGAAGAAGAAATCCAGACTTATACAGATAAATATGTGAAGCTTTGTGATGAGCACCTTAAGACAAAAGAGGCTGAAATTATGAAAGTGTAATTTTCAGTTTTTGAAAATAGAAAAGAGGTTTCCGATGGAAGCCTCTTTTTTTGTGGCTTAAGATAAGTTGTGAAGATTGTCTTGCAGAGAGCATAAAAGAGAATGCTTTCTACGGAAGATTGTGTTTTTCAAACAAATATAACCTTTATAGTATTATCCATTTTTAATAGTGTACCTTTAAACGAAATGAGCAAGGAGCACATTTTCAATATATTAAATTATTTTTTTAATTTTTAGAACAATGAAGCCGGAAGCTTTACAGATTCTGTTGTCTTCATTGGACCTCTTGTTAGCCGCAGGAGGTTTTATTTAATTCAACTTTATATGGTAAAATATTCCTACAAAAACGGAGGGAACAGTATAGATATTTTTTTTGCAGTATATTTTTTGTTTTTTTATTGAAAATTAAAGTTATTGAATGATAGATTGTTGCATTTTTATCAGTGATGATCTGTATTCTTTGCATAAAAAGAAATACTGATTATTAGCTTTTAATCGTTATATTTACAAAATTATTCCGATTTATTATATAATGATCTGGAAATCAAAATGCTAAAGCGATGACTAAAATTATTGGTGTAGGTAACTACATCCCGTCGGAAACAATAACCAATCTATTTTTTGATAAACATATTTTTCTTAATGAACAAGGTGTATTATTGAAGGACGATAATGCTTCCATTACAGATAAGTTAAAAAAAATTACAGGGATTGAAGAGAGGAGATATGCTCACAGTACAGAGGTTACTTCAGATCTTGGGCTTATTGCAGCCCGTGCAGCCATTGAAGATGCGGGAATAGATCCGGAAACATTAGACTATATTATATTTGCGCATAATTTCGGGGATGTCCGGTTTGGGACAGTTCAGTCTGATGCAGTACCCAGTCTTGCTGCCAGAGTAAAACATTTATTAGGGATCAAAAATAATTTCTGTGTTGCCTATGATGTTCTTTTCGGATGTCCCGGATGGATTGAAGGAGTGATACAGGCTAATGCATTTATTAAATCAGGTATTGCAAAGCGATGTTTGGTGATTGGTGGAGAAACGCTTTCCCGTGTAGTGGATATTCATGACAGGGACAGTATGATCTATGCCGATGGAGCAGGAGCAGCGGTTTTGGAGGTGAATAATGAGGATGATTCCGGAATTAAGTCTCATTTATCAGCTTCTTATACATTTGAGGAAAAAGATTATCTGTATTTTGGAAAGTCCTATAACAATGAAGGGTGTCAGGATACAAGATACATCAAAATGGATGGCAGAAAAATATACGAATTTGCTCTGGTAAATGTTCCTGATGCCATGAAGAGATGTCTGGATAACAGCGGATATTCCATTAGTCAATTGAATAAAATTATCATTCATCAGGCTAATGAAAAAATGGATGAAGCCATTGTCAGCAGGTTTTATCAACTGTATGATATGCCGGTTCCTGAAAATATAATGCCTATGGTTATTCATAAACTTGGGAACAGTAGTGTGGCAACTATTCCGTCTTTGCTTACGATGATTTTAAAGGATGAACTGGAACATCATAAGATTGAGAAAAATGATGTGGTTTTATTTGCTTCAGTAGGTGCAGGTATGAATATTAATGCTTTTGTATATAAGTTTTAAGCTTATAATAATAAATAAGAAATTGAAATTTTCAATACTAAAAATAAAAAAGAGGCTTCCAACGGAAACCTCTTTTTGTATATTTTATTTACAGTTCTCATTGTAATCATAGATCACTTCATTGATGATTGAAAGCTTATCTACTGTGGCATTGCTTATTTCATCGCGGATAAATTTCCCAAAACCGGATCTTTTCTTTTCTTCATTTTTTAGTGATCCGTATTCTCCTTTTGCAATTTTTCCTTTTACATAAGGACAGTCTGCAAGGATAATTTTCGCTTTGGCAGGAGTCAGTTCTTCTACCTTTCCACCTTTTTTAGAAAAAATATAATTCGGGTTTTCTCTCAATCGGTCTGTTTCCGCCTGAGAAATAGCCTGTGTGCTGTTGGCTGAAAGCGCTGTAGGATAACCATACAGTTTATAAACGGTTACTTTACCCTCTACCACTACCTCTGCGAACTGATCTGTTCTTGAAAGATTATTGATTGCCTTAAAGCCTGCCGCTAGCCCTGTGGAGCTTTCAGAACTGTTTAAAGCTTCTCTCATGTTCGAATATTTTACAGATTTAAAGATTCTTGGAGTATCACCCTGATACAGCATATATTCTTTAATGTCATCTGTGTCGTAGGTTTTGAATTTAATCCTGTTCTTTACTTTGTCAATATCTGCAATGGCTGCAAATTTTACCTTTAACTGATTTTGCCATGGACTGGAATATCCTCCGTGCAATTGTACGACACCTTCAATTTTCTTTCCGGATTTTTCAATAATATAACCGTATTTTTCGCCATTGTAAGTTCCGTTGTCATCCTGATCCTGAGCGTAGATATTCAGAGAAAGAAGACCAAACAGGCCAATAAGTAGTAATTTCTTCATGGTTTTGTTTTAAATTTCAGCAAATATAATTTTTTAAATCCAAAATAGTATAAAACAAAATATTTTACTTTAATCCACAAAAAAGCTCCGAATTTCTCCGGAGCTTTTTGTTTTTTATTTTAAAATCAGAATTATTGATATCTCTGATGTTCTTTACTTTTTGAAAACCTTTTGGTAATCGGTTTGAATAATGCTTTGTATTTTTCAGCATCAAATAATTGTGAATCCGTAAGGGCTTTATAGGTCATCCAGACTCCAAACGGAAGTAGGATAAGGTTAGGAAGCCATGCTGCAAGATATGGGTTCATTTTCCCGCTCCATGAAAGGTTTTCTACCCCTACATTCATTACATAAAAGACAATGAAGATAACAATGGCAATGATTACAGGCAATCCCATTCCTCCTTTTCTGATGATAGAACCTAAGCTTGCTCCAATCAGGAAGAAGATAATACATGTCACCGAATAAGCTATGATTCTCTGCTGGTAGATCACTACTTTGCTGAAATATTTTACATTGGAGCTGTATTCATTCTTTTTAGAATCTAAAGTAGATTTCAGGTTGTCTAGCCTGTTGTAGGAATTGTAAATAATTTCCAGTTTTTTGTCGCCTTTTACCGTATCCAGTTTTATCTGGGTTTTAGCAGCTACTTTATGCTTGTTACCCTTGTCCATATAACTAACAACGGAATTGGTCTGATTAAGAACTTCTGATCCTATATTATCAAAGAACTGTTTATTATCTTTTTTACTTTTGCTGACCGTTTCGTTAAGCTGGTTATACGTCTGGAAACGGTAGTCATCCGTGATCTGTTCTTTTTCGATAGCTTTGTTAATGATTTCACTGATATCGAAATGGGAAACCAGTGTGTCAAATTTAATGGCCTGGTCAGGTTGTTTTTGTCTTACATTATCACCTTTCCCTGCAAAAGCATCTTCAAATACGTATCCGTTATACAGTACAAGTTTCAGGAAATTCTTATTCACTGCCGGAACAAATTTTCCTTTTTCTGCTACTACAGATTGCTGATTTTCGTAAGCATTGGCTTTTTTATGTACAAAAACGCCTTCAATATTTTCTCCGTTTTCACCATATATCTTGTCAAACTTCACCATATAACCCGGAATTTGGTCGATAAACTGACCCGGAGTAAAGTTGATAGCCGGCTTTGTCTGGGCAATATTGAAAAGCATATTTTTGGCTTTCTTCTGAAAATCCGGAATAATATTATTGGAAAAGAAAAACAACATGATGGCAAGTGCCGTTGAAATTCCAAGCAGGGGAGTCATTACCCTTGTCAAAGGAATCCCTGCCGCCTTCATTGCTGCAAGCTCGTAACGTTCTCCAAATTCCCCGAATGACATGATGCTCGCAAGGAGAATCGTAAGCGGGAGAACCATACTGATAACATTTACCCCAAGGTAAAAAAGAAGTTTGAGGATCTGCCAGTAGCTTAATCCTTTTCCCATAAACTGTCCTAACTGAACCCAGATAATGTTTACAATAAAAATGAAAAACAATACGCTGAATATAAAGAAAAACGGTCCAAAGAAGGTTTTTATGATATATCGATCTAGTATTTTTAACATGCGCCAAAATTAATCAAAAAGCCACAAAGTTTACTTGTGGCTTTTTATATTTTGTTATTTTTTTTAACTTAAAAGGTGAATTTGTTGAGTTGCGAATTCACTTTCAGCTTTTTAAAGTTCTGTAATTACGTAGTTTTTAAACTTATTCTTGTCAAAAACAAACATATTTGGATCCAGTTCCTGGTTTTCTTTGTATTCTTTAATGGCAATTACTGCAACGTCTTTATTGTTTCCGTGCTGTTCCAGTTTCACCATCTGCTTTTTCGCAGAATCTACAAAAATGTATACAAACTGTATTCCGTTTGCCTTTACGGGAGTAAGCTTAATAAAATCAGCATTCACGCCGTTTACCATTTTCTTACCGTTATACGTTACGTTGTAATCGTTTCTATAAGTCGTAAGATAGTTGATAGGGGAGAACATGGTGCTGCTTCCATTAGGTTTAGCAATTGTTACTTCCATATCATCAGCGTTGATATTGTAAATTTTGTTTCCGTCGAAGATCTGTTCTGTATCCATGATCTTTAGTTTGTACTTCTCTCCGGCAACATAATAAATCCCTGGTTCTGTTTTCGTAACCTGTCCGTTCAGGCCGCTTCCAAAAGAAAATTTGAAGTAAGAATTCTTTTTAGAATTGTAGTTGGCTGTAATATCATCCAATATCTTTTTAGCTTTAGCATCAATCTTCTGAGCATTTGCCATACCTACTGCACTTACAACAAAACTTCCTAATATAACTTTTGAAATAATATTTTTCATTTTTTTATTTAATAATCTTTAGACATTTTCAATTTTGAAAGGTTCAATCATTCGAATTTCCCTTTAACTACGCAGATCTTCCAAAAACTGTTCCAAAGAATGAAGGTCACTGATGATGACTTCTCTTGCTTTAGCTCCGTTGAAACCTCCTACAATGCCACTTGCTTCCAGCTGATCCATAATTCTTCCAGCTCTGTTGTACCCCAGTTTCAACTGTCGCTGAAGCATGGATGTAGAACCCTGTTGTGTTGAAACAATGATTCTTGCAGCTTCTTCAAATAAAGCGTCTTTCTCATTCGGATCAAAAGCACCTACAGTACTTGTAGAATCTTCAGAAACAAATTCAGGAAGTAAGAATGCGGAAGCATATCCTTTCTGTTCTCCGATAAACTCTGCAAGTCTCTCTACTTCCGGAGTATCTACGAAAGCACACTGAAGTCTTAAGATTTCATTTCCGTTGAAATAAAGCATATCTCCTTTACCAATCAGCTGATCAGCTCCCGGAGAGTCAAGGATGGTTCTGGAGTCTACACTTGAGATTACTCTGAAGGCTGCTCTTGCAGGGAAGTTGGCTTTAATCATCCCTGTAATTACGTTTACAGATGGTCTCTGTGTTGCTACGATAAGGTGAATACCTACGGCTCTGGCAAGCTGGGCAAGTCTGGCGATTGGTAATTCAACTTCTTTTCCGGCGGTCATGATCAAATCTGCAAACTCGTCTACTACCAATACAATATAAGGTAAGAAACGGTGTCCGTTTTCAGGATTTAATTTTCTTTCAGCAAATTTCTTATTGTATTCTTTTAAGTTTTTACAGAATGCATTTTTAAGAAGATCATATCGCGTATCCATTTCAATACAAAGAGAGTTCAGCGTATTGATTACTTTATTAGTATCTGTAATGATCGCTTCTTCTGCATCCGGCAGTTTTGCTAAATAATGTCTTTCGATTTTTGAATATAATGAAAGTTCCACTTTTTTAGGGTCAACCATTACAAATTTCAGTTCGCTTGGATGCTTCTTGTAGAGTAGGGAAGTAAGGATAGCATTGATCCCTACAGATTTACCCTGACCAGTGGCCCCTGCCATCAGCAAGTGAGGCATTTTTGAAAGGTCAGCCATAAATATTTCATTGGAAATGGTCTTTCCGAAAACTACCGGAAGATCCATATCTGTATTCTGGAATTTCTGAGAAGCAATTACAGAACGCATAGAAACCATGGTAGGATTTTTTCTTGGTACTTCAATACCGATTGTTCCTTTTCCTGGCATCGGAGCAATGATTCTGATCCCTAAAGCAGAAAGGTTCAATGCAATATCGTCCTGTAGTTTTTTAATGGCAGCTACTCGAATTCCCGCTTCCGGAACAATCTCATATAATGTAACTGTTGGACCAATGGTTGCTTTGATCTCTGCAATTCCTACGTTGAAATTCTTCAGAAGTCCGACAATCTTATTTTTATTTTCTTCTAATTCTTCCTTGTTGATAGATATTTCTTCACTTCCATAATCTTTCAACAATTCTACAGGCGGCATCTGGAAGTTAGCCAGATCAAGCTTGTGATCATACAGACCGTGCTTTTCTACCAATTCCTGAGATTTTTTATCAGAATCATCCAAAACATCAATTACCGGAGCTACCTCTACATTAAATTTAATGTTTTCCTGTGCCGGAGCAGTTGTTACAGCCGGAGACGGCACGGATGGTCTGATGTCAAATGCTTCTTCAGGACTTGAAACCGGAACGGTTGGTTTTGAAGAAAGGTTTAAACTTACTGGTTGAGATACCTCTCTCGGTTCTATTTCAAAAGAAGTGTGATTAGGAGTGGTAATCGTTTCAATATCGGTAGAAACCGGAACTTCAGGAAATCCTTTCGGAACACTTACAGGTTCTGGTTCTTTTATTGTGTTGATAGGATTATTAGAAGTCGTGTTGGAAACTTCACTTACGGTAACTCGGGATTCCGTTTCTTCCTCTGCTTCTTCTTTCAATTCTTCATCTGCCTCGAAATCATCATTAGAATCAGGCATCATGGATTTTACTTTACCAATTGTATTTTCATTGATCTTGTCTAGTTTTGATTTAATAGAACTTGGACGAAGATTAAATTCAAGAATAAAATATAAAAGTATACTTGCCGCTAAAACGGTCCATAAACCTACTGCTCCAATGATAGAGTTAAGGTAATCCATAATCTGATACCCGTAAACTCCTCCTAAAACACCTTGCCCTTTAGTAAGTGCACCCATAAAAATAGGGAGCCAGCAGATAAAAAACAAAGAGTGTCCGATAGTTTTCCAAGGTTTGAAGATTTTTTTCTTAAGAATCAGCGTACCGACTACCAGAAATAAAAATGCAATAATAAATGAGGCAATGCCAATACTTTCGAAAATGAAAATATTTCCCAGCCAATCACCTACCTTACCAAAGATATTTGAAGATTTTATAGTCTTGTCCAGCATGGTTCCTGCCTGGCTTTGGTCTGCTTTCCAGTTCATTAAATAAGAAATGAATGAGAGGGCAAGAACAGCCGAGAAAAGGATAAGAGTAAGCCCGGAAAAAATACGTGGCTTAGATAAAATTCTGCCTTTTTCAGGCATTTCAGTCTGTTTTTTTTGTGTCTTTTTGTCCATAATATCAATGTCACAAATTTAATGTTTTTTCAACACTAAAAGAATCTTTTTTCTCCAAAAAACTTTTTGGAAATCCCGCTTTTTACAACGATTATTTAAAATTTGATTAAAAAATATTTTTAGCAATTATGAAATAAAATAATGCGTTCATTTTGGTTATCCAAATCTGATACCGTTACATTATAGTTAACCAATTATTATTTATAATTCTCAAAAAAAGATAATAAAATTTCTTATTTAAATCCATATAAATGAAAAAAAATAATAATATTTAAAATTTAGTTGATGTTATAATATGTCAGCCGCGTTTTTTGAACTAGTTCAAAGGTCAGGATTTGAAGTCTCTCTAATTTTGTCCTGTAAAACTTTACATATGGAAAATACTTTTAAAACAATTCTGACCTTAGGTCTGGTATTTATTTCACTGATTACAATGAACGCCCAACAAAAACAAAAAATGGAAAACACCGCATTATTAATTATCGATGTACAGAATGATTATTTTCCGGGAGGGAAAATGACACTGGAAAAAGCTGAACAAGCTGGAGAAAATACAAGAAAAGTCTTGGAATATTTCAGGAAAAATAATCTTCCTGTCATTCATATCCAGCATATTTCTACGAATGAAGGTGCCACTTTTTTCCTTCCGGATACAGATGGAGCTAAAATTAACCGTTTAGTTTCACCGAGAGAAGGTGAGAAAATAATTACAAAACATTTTCCCAACAGCTTTAGAGAAACTGGTCTTTTGAACTATCTGGAATCAAAGAAAATCAAAAACCTTATAATTACAGGAATGATGACAGATGTTTGTGTAGAAGCAACTAGCAGAGCGGCTTTCGATTTCGGTTTTCATAATACAATTATCGGAGATGCTACCGCAACTCGAAACCGTGAATTGAATGGGGAAGTCATAAAAGCAGCAGATGTACAAAAGTCCTTTTTGGCAGGAATATCTGCTCTTGGAAATCTTTATGCTGGTATAATAAATACAAATGAGTTTTTAAGTAAATAGATTTAAAAAGCGAGTTTTTTTTGGATGAGCAAAGGCGCAAAGATTTTATCTTCGATAAAATTTAAAACATTTCACCTTGCTGAAAATCTCACATTGAGCGAAGTCGAAATGTTCTTGTGTCTTGAAATAAATAAAATGTATGATAAATTTTTGCGTCTTTGCGTTTACCCAACATAAGACCAGAGGTCTATTGCTTAAATATAGAAATAACTTAACATAACTTAATTCTGCAAAGGGGTCAATAATTTTGATACCTTTATTTTGCTTAAACAAACCCATGTCCGATTTACTTTTTAGAAATATCAGCCAATACATCAATCTTTCAGAGGAGGATTTTAAACAGTTTGTAAAGCCTTTTGAACTCAAAGTATTTAAAAAGAAAGAGGTGGTTCTCAAAGAAGGAGATCATTGTCTTTTTGAAGGATTTGTTCTGAGTGGCTGTTTCAAAATTTATTATCTGAATGAAAACGGATTTGAACAGACTTTATATTTTGCTGTAGATGGCTGGTGGATTACGGACATCGACAGTCTTATCAATAATGTTCCGAGCATTCTGAATATCGAAGCCCTTGAAGACAGTGAAGTATTGATGATTACTAAAAAAGATAAAGAACATCTGTATGAATCAATGCCTCAGGTAGAAAAACTTTTTAGAATAATGAATCAAAAGTCTTCTGTAGCATTGCAAAGAAGAATTCTTTCCTTAACAGGCAAAACGGCAGATAAACGATATCTTGAATTTCTGGAAAAGTATCCTGGATTGGAACAGAGAATTACCCAACAACAGGTAGCGTCCTATCTTGGAATCACCCATGAATTTTTAAGTAAAATCAGAAAAAAACTTTTAATGGGGTAAATGAATTGATTTTTGAATTTCTATTTATACTCATAAATCAGGATTTTATAGAATTTTATTTGGTTTATAAATAGAAGAGTTCAATCGCTGGAATAGTTTTTATAAATCTATATTTTTTCAGAATTAGAAATTGAATTTTTCCTAATGTTTTTGGGCTTATTAAGAATGTTTCAAAATAAGCAAAACCGAGGCCAAAGTGACAAAAAACAGCTTTTTTTAAGCTCTTTGTGGTTTATCATGCTTATTTTTGCATGTCAAGTACAATAAATCATGAAGAAGCTCCAAGATATTCTTATCTCAACCAGGACAATGGCTGTATTGCTGCTGGTTTATGCATTCGCGATGGCTTATGCAACGTTCTTAGAAAACGACTACGGAACTCCTACAGCAAAAGCGTTAATTTATGAGGCCAAGTGGTTCGAACTGATCATGGTCCTGCTCATTCTTAATTTCATAGGGAATATCGGAAGATACAGACTGTGGAAAAAGGAGAAATGGCCGGTTCTTGTTTTCCACCTTGCCTTTATTTTTATTTTTTTCGGTGGTGCCATCACAAGATACATCAGTTTCGAGGGAACAATGCACATCAGAGAAGGCGAAACTTCAAATGAAATCGTAACCGATAAAAATTTCTTTAAAATTCAGGTTGAAGAAAAAGGAGATGTTCTTAATTATCAGGATGTTCCTTATCTGATGTCTCCATTACACAAAGATTTCAGCGCCACTTATGACTTCCACGGAAAAGAAGTGAAAGTGTTTGCTAAGGAATACATTCAAAGAAAAAAAGACAGCCTTGTAGCTGAGCCAAACGGAGCAGAATATCTTCATTTGGTTTCTACCGGAAATACCGGAAGACAAAATATTTACATCAAACCGGGAGAGACAAAATCGATCAACGGAACTTTGGTAACGTTCAACAGAGCAATTGAAGGAGCTGTTGAATTCAAAAATGAAGGTGGAAAATTATTCATCAAAACTCCTGTAGATGCCAACTATATGACGATGGCAACTCAGGCAACAGGAACTACCGTGAAAGATGAATTCCAGCCTTTGGCATTAAGAAGTTTATATACAATCAACGAACTGAAGCTTGTAGTTCCTGAAGGTCTTAAAAAAGGAAGACTGATGGCAATTGAAGGCGACAGAAAGAAAGATGCCAATGTTCCTGATATGCTTCAGATTGAGCTTCAGGGGCCAAAAACAAAACAGATTGTAGATCTTTCTGTTGAAAAAGGAAATCCGAATGCTTACAAACAGGTTACGATGGATGGTTTAAACATCATGGTAGGATTCGGACCTAAAGTATACAATACCCCTTTCGCATTGAAACTGGATGACTTCGTAATGGAAACCTATCCTGGAAGTTCATCTCCAAGTGCTTATGAAAGCCATGTGAAAATCATTGATGAAGGTAAAGA
>Ga0157370_10006771_pt1 | contig 12570 bp, 13 predicted proteins | sample C35metaG_FD_113463 | JGI IMG/M metagenome (GOLD analysis project Ga0157370, IMG submission 113463) | Corn rhizosphere microbial communities from Kellogg Biological Station, Michigan, USA - C3-5 metaG | ecosystem: Host-associated > Plants > Roots > Rhizosphere > Soil | place: USA: Michigan...
ATTTATTAAAAGAGAAAATCCCATGAAAGCAACCAACGGCAGAAGCCCACCACACAAACCCGTTCCTGCGCATTCCAGGGCGCAGAGCGCCTAAAGCGCAAAAGATTAAAGACAATTATTAACCATTATAAAAAATAGAAATCATGAAAACTACAGTAATTACAAGAGAACAACTAAACGGAAACGGTTCAGTAAAAAACGCCCCTCAATTGGGCGCAGAAAAAAATGTAAAAGGTAATGGGGTAGCTCATAGGAAAGAAGAAGTAGAAGAAGAAAAACCTCGGAATAACGAACTAGTTGCGCCAATAGTGGAATCCTCTAAAGCTGAACAGCCAATTGTTAGCGACCCTGCCTCAAATACTCCACAGCCAAAAACGGAGCCTAATAAAACGGAGATTAAAGAACAATTGAAAGAGGAAAAACAGACACTTAACCTTGATAGTACTATTAAACTGATTGAAACTCTGCACCGCCGTAAAATTCAAAGGGATAAATTGTTAGACACTATCGAAACATTAGAAGCCTTTGAAGTCGCACAGTTGGAAGATGCAGACGAGACAGATACCAATAAATTCCAAAGGTGTGAACTGACTATTGAGGACGACAAGGGCAACGAGTTTACTACCAAAAACCCTTTTATCATTAATGCAGTAGCGCAGTTCGTGAACGGACTTTGCATTGATAAACTTGCAGAGATTGAGGGAGGCATTGCTCTGCCTGCATAATTACTGAACACCCCTTTGCGCTTTGTCTCGGGGGTGTTTATTCTTCATCCATCCTTAATTATAAAATATGAAAGAGGCATTTATTGAATGGCTTGACCAAATGTACTGGAAAGGCTACACAGAACAGTTTGAAGATGATAACCCTATATCTTTTCAAAAACAGTTGAACGAGTTTAAACACATCCACAACATATACATTAAAGTGGTAAGGCTAAGCCCAAAAAATATTGGCAAAGTAGGGAAATCGAAAAATATCAATTAAAACCGTAAGAAATGGCACAGCAAATAGATATAACGGAAGCAAGTGTATATGTTGGTACTTACCTAAAATATAATGAGGGTTCAATTTTCGGAAAATGGTTAAAACTCTCTGACTATTCAGATAGGCAAGAATTTTATACAGCTTGCAGACAACTCCACAATGACGAGGAAGATCCCGAATTTATGTTTCAAGATTACGAAAATATCCCCAACGGATTAATCAGTGAATGTAGTATTAGCGACAACATATTTGAGATTTTAGAGGCTTTTGAAAATATGGCCGAAAATCAAAAAGAGCCTTTCCTAACATGGTGCAATAACGATCAGTACAACTTGGCAGAAGAAGATATTGACGACCTGATCAATTCTTTTGAAAGTGAATATGTCGGTAAATATGATAGCGAAAGAGATTTCGCAAGAGAGCTTGTGGAGGAAAGAAATGACCTAACAGACTTTGCAAAGCAGTATTTCGACTATGAAGCTTATGCTAATGACCTGTTTTGTGGGGACTACTGGAGTAATGGGGGCTATGTATTCTACAATTCATAAAAACATTTTTAAACCGCAGGCGACTGTCTGCAAAGCAGATCGCTTTAAAAAACAATAGATATGAAAGCATTACAAAATTTTGAAAATATCGACAAACTAAAATTGTTACATGACCTATTTCCCCAAGAAATCCCAATCCTGTTAGATGGTATAGTGGAATTTTGCAAGGAATTCAAAGAAAACAATGAGGCTCATGCTGAAAATTGGAATGACGGGTTTATGCCTATTGGTTATTGGTTGAGCCTTTCGGACGAAACCGAAAAGCTAATCAAAAAATATAGGTTTAATATGTTGCGAAGTAGCAGGGTATTTGCTGACCAATTATCATTTACCTATGCGGTTTTGTTTGTCAATGACCGTATTATTAAACATGCGGACAATATCAGTCCAAATGTTAAATTCAAATTGGCAGTTGAATTGTTATTTAAACCCTAGTATAAACGGTGTTTTAGAGCTTTTAGGAGTTATGGCTACTCTTCTCTTATATGGCTAGAAGCCTCTTAGAACAGATTTAAACGCGTTCTAAGGGGTCTTTTTATGGCGCTTTAAGTGCTTGAAAAGTGCTTTTAAATTTATGCTAAACGGCATTCTTCATATGGAAGTTTTATCAAATATGAATGTCCATTCAGGAATTGCTGATTAAATAGTCGTTAGCATTTGGATTAAAACTTATATTATTATTCCGTAAAATACTGCACATTGACCAACAATCACTTCAGGAATTAGATACATAAATAATCTTGAATATCTGTTTATATAGTTATTCATTGTGCCTCAACACGGTCTCCAAATGTTTTTTAATTTCATCGATTGCACTGGGTCTTGCAGCGTTGTCTATTGCAAGTTTCCCCTTTTTATCGACGATTGCGTATCGCGGAATTCCAATAAATTGTTTGTTTTTGTCATATAAAAATAAATTTTCAATTTCTTTGGTAAAGGGGCTATACTTTGTGCCAGGAGCATGATAGGTTGCTAAATACCTGGTCGGAGACCAGGTATTTAGGATTATAGGAGCTATAGATGTAGTTCTGGTGAAAGGTTGCGTGTTATAAACTTCATTCATATTGGTTAGTTCAAATCGTAGAGCCAATGAAATAAAAGTGGAGGCGCCCTTTTCGATAAGTTGCTCATACTAAGCTCTTGGAAAGTTAAATGTTAAAAAGTGTGTGAAAGTTTGAAACTATTTCTGAAAACTGACAAAATATTGCGCTATTTTGTATATTAATACTCATTTTTGAACACTTATAATTTAGGCTAATAATAGCTGGTATGGCTTTAGATTTAAAATTTCTTGAAGGAGAGATCATCGATCAATATTTGAACGACGAAAACCCACGTCCGTGGATTTTGGGGTTTTCTGGTGGAAAGGATTCAACAATGCTTTTACAACTCGTTTGGCTCGCTATTAGAAAGATTGAACCGATTTTAAGGAACAGGCATGTTTATGTGGTTTGCAATGATACCTTGGTAGAAAATCCACGTATTGCAAAGTTTATACATGTCACTTTAGATCACATCCAAAAGTCTGCCGCAGAAGAAGGAATGCCAATTTCCGTTCAGCAGACCAGCCCCAGGCTAGAAGATACTTTTTGGGTGAATTTATTAGGTAAAGGTTATCCAGCTCCAAATAATACATTTCGTTGGTGTACAGATAGACTTAAAATAGATCCTACCACACAGTTTATTAAATCAAAGATATCTGAAGTGGGAGAAGCTATTATCTTATTGGGTACAAGGAGTGATGAAAGTAATAGTAGGGCTAGGAGCATAGAGCGTAGTAAAATCCACATTGACAGTGAAAGGCTACGTAAACATATTTTACCAAATGCATTTGTTTTTGCACCTATCAAAGATGTGGAAACGGACGAATTATGGACTTATTTATTACAGGTAAATCCACCTTGGGGTGGGACACATAGAGATTTAATTACCCTGTACCGAAATGCATCTGGTGGAGATTGCCCATTGGTAATTGATACCACTACACCTTCCTGTGGGCAAAGCCGTTTTGGTTGCTGGGTCTGTTCGGTTGTAAAACGTGACAAGTCGATGGAAGCATTGGTTGATAATGGCGAAGAGTGGATGGAGCCATTGATCGAGTTTAGGGATATGTTAGTTGATTATAGAAATGACAGAACATGGAGACAAACTTGGCGAAGAAATCAGGATCAAGATGATTCCGATGAGAATAATTGGGGACCTTATACGCCTGAAAAAAGAGCATTTATGTTAGAAAGGCTATTAAATGCTCAAAAAGAAGTACAGCAGGAAGACCCTAATTTAATGTTGATCAACTATCAAGAATTAGTAGCGATACAAGTTACTTGGCATAGGGACTCGATATTTGATTTTAGTGTAGCTGATATATTTAATAAAGTTTATCAAACTCAGATGACGAAAGAAGAATTTTCGGATGATCAGGTGTTTGAAAAAGACTTGCTAAAGCAAGTTTGTGAGAGTGACGAAGACTTTAAACTGATTAATGAATTGTTAGAACTTCAAAAGTCTAAAATTATTCTAGTAAATAAATACGGTATACAGAGTGATTTAGAAAATCATATTGTAAATGATGCCAATAAGAGAATTGTATGTTAATTGATCAAATTAAACTCAACAATTTTAGAGCCTACCAAGGCTTACAAGCATTGTCTCTGTCTACTAATCCAGAGCAACACGTAACCATTATATCAGGACAGAATGGTTTTGGTAAAACTTCATTGCTAACTGCGTTGGTTTGGGTTTTATATGGTAAGCTAATGGCAGATGTTGATGAACGCTACCGTAAAGAAATTTATGAAAGTGGGGGCTATCATCGTTATGCTTTTAAATTGATGAATAGAAATGCGCTGCAAATCGCAGCAGAAAAGCAATCAATTTTAAATGAACAGTATACCTTAACCCAAAATATATTAGAGAAACAACAAATTAAAGCGGAAATCAAGGCTTTGTATAGTTTTAGTGTTAGCATTACCTTAACCAATATATTTATACCTCATCTCTCTTGTAATGATTTAACAATTATTAGAACCTACAACACTCAGAATGAAGGAGAAGAGTTGGAAATTTTAATTGATGGCAGATCAAATGAATTGACTAAAACTATTGGTCAGGAGATTTTTATTAACGACTTTATTTTACCTAAAGAGATTGCCAAATTCTTTTTCTTTGATGCCGAAAAAATTACAGCTTTAGCTGAAGTGAAAAATATCGATGAAAAGCTGTATTTCAGTAAGGCTTATAATGAAGTTTTAGGAATAAAAAAATATACTGATTTAAAATTAAACTTAGAAAATCTACAGTTAAGGATTACGAAAAAATCAGCGTCTAAGGGAGATTTTAAAAAAATAGAGGAACTGCAAAATAAGCTAAGCCAATTAGAGAGCTTAATTGAAGTTAGAAAAGAAGATTTAGATAGAAAAGAGCAAGAAATAATCATCAAGAAAAGTGATCTAACGGATGTACAGGAGAAACTGATTAGGGTTGGTAGTGCTTTAAGTAATGAGGAGCTACAAGAGTATCGTAAAATGCGTATCAACTTAGGTGAGGCAATTGCCAGAAACAAAAGCAATTTTGCCGAACTTTTAGAGCTGGCACCATTTGCAATGCTTGCTGGTAAGATGAAAAAGGTTCATCAACAAATCTCACTTGAGGAAAGACAACAACATATAAATTTAGTTAATGATCTGCTTCAAGAGAAATATGAAACATTAAAAAGTGCTTTCTTATCCTTTGGTGAGACAATCCCTCAACTTGAAGTTGAAATGATTCTACAAGATCAGCTAGGTAGAATAGAGAGTACCAATGAAAATATTTTATTGGGCTTTACTCAAAATCAAATCAATCAATTTAGTGCGGTTTACAACAACTTGCAAAATGCCTATACTAAACAGTTTAGAGCTTTAGTAACAGAAGGGAAGCGCTTACAAAGCAGTTATAATATCACAAACAAAAAACTTCAGGATGCAGATAAAAAATCCGGTGATCCAGTTATACAGGCTTTAAAAATTTCGTACCAAGAACTAAATAATGAAGTTGAGCAGCTTTCTTCAAAGATAGTAGCTATCAAAGTAGACTTAGGAATGTTTGATAGAGAGACAGCTACACTAAGTCGCCAACTTTCTGAACATACCAAGCACATTAAGGTAGAAAAACAGGATCTTCAAAAAACAGAAACCTCTACAAGGTTAATTAAGCAGTTAGAGAACTTTATTTACCAGCTTAAATTAAAGAAAAAAGCTTCATTAGAAAAGAATATCAAAAAAGAATTGAATGCTTTGATGCATAAACAAAATTTTGTGGATTTTGTAGAAGTGAAAATAGATGGAGATCTTATAGATATTGATTTATATGATGTACACGGCAATTCTATTAATAAAGAAGGTCTTTCAAAAGGAGAGCAACAACTCTATGCTACAGCATTATTGAAGGCTTTGGTTACAGAATCTAATATTCAGTTTCCTGTATTTATAGATAGTCCATTGCAAAAATTGGATAAAAAACATGCGGCAAATATTATCAAAGAATTTTATCCATCAGTTTCTAATCAAGTGGTATTATTTCCTTTGTTAGAGAAAGAATTGTCTGAGCATGAGTATGCCATGCTGCTACCTAAGATAGGTAAGGCTTATCTAATTAAACAGGCAGCTAACCATGCTTCTTCTTTTGCAGATTTATGGCCTGCCGATTTATTTAGTCAATTTAACCAACAGATTCATGTTCACTAGTATAAGGACTTCAAAGGCTAATAAAGAATTGGTTACTCAATTAACCAATAAACTGAATTTGGGTGCAGAAAATGTGATCGCTCGTTTAGCTTTTAGTTATTCTTTGGCTAAAGAACGTAAGCTAAAGCTGAATGAAATTGATGATGCACAAGGTAAAGAATATAATATCAAAGTGTTATTTGGAAACTATCAAGAGATATACTTGTCTCTTGTAGCTATACACTATGGCATACCAGTTGCAGACAAAGACATATCAAAATATGTTAAAATGCATGTGGATGATGGGTTGACCTTGATAAATAAAGAAGTTTCAGAAAAGGGTTCGATTACTGGAAATGATTTTTTAATTAATGAGATAGAAAAAGGCATTAATAATTATGAGTTCTTAGTGTAGGTTTCCTATGCAGTATTCAATGTTGTATATTCAAGTATTTGTTATTGACGTTTAATTTGTTAGTTTTAAAAAACTATATTTTAACTTTAACGCTCTAATATGTCCAATATAATATCCGACAGTGTCATCGTATACAGGAGGCTGGAAAAGGTTTATAAAGAAAGTATCCATAAAACTTTAGAAACGCCATGTAACCAACTCAAAGAGATTTTTAGTAATCTTCTAGATCAAAAATCAGCGGAATATTCTTTAAGGAAAGACAATTCTGTTTACGATACCAAATATTATTATCTAAAGACCAGAGTAAAAGATCCAGAGAGCTTTTATGAAAAGCTAATTAGAAAGGAACTAGGTATAGTGCTAACTAATAATTTAGACCTTTTAGGTAATGATGACAGTGCTTTCAATCAAAAGAAGGCTCAAGTTGTTAGTGCGATACAAAAAATTGATGATATTATTGGTTTAAGAATTGTAACTGAATTAAAGTGTGATTGTAAGAGTGTGCATAATCTGCTTAAAAATAGTGCGGAATTTTTCTTACAACATCAGATTAAATTAGAAAATATAAGTGTCCAACCAGAAAAAATGCGAAATGGGCTCGATATTTATCGAATTAAAGGTATGTATCAAGACTTGTATGGTTTCGAACTACAGATTAAGAGTAAGATAGATGAAACGTGGGGTGATCTCGATCATACATTGTTTTATAAAGATTATACCATTACTCCGATAAAGGATACAGTTCAAATTACAATGAACAATGTCGGTTTGTTATTAGATAAAATTGAAACATTATTATATGATTTAAGAGAGTCTGGTGGGAAGTATGATCTGAATGCAGCGTTTATTAGTTTACAGAAGTCATTTGAAGATGAATTAGGTCCTATACTTAAGGCAAAGTATGGTGTCACATATAACATTAAAGAACTAGCGCCGTATTTACAATATTTTAAATCGAAAATAAACGTTGGTGATGCAACTATAACAGATTTAGATTTTGATTTGCTGGAGCTTGCTGGAAGCGATAGCTTTATAGAGAGTTATAAATCTATTAGACAGCGAAGCTTAGTTCTAATGAACCTAGAAGCAATTTACTTAAATTGGTTACAACTCTCTGGAAAGGAAGTTAAAGCTGATAATATAGACGAAATCTTATTAAATTATATTTTTACTGTAAGAGATTTTATTATTTCGAACATTCATGTTAATGAATTTGATTTTAATAGCCATTTTGATCGTTTAGTTTCTTATGGAGCTGGACCAGAAATTTTTTTAGATACAGAGATGCATAAAAAATCTATAGCTATACAAAATAGGATATTCGAAATATTAAGAGATGAATATCAAAGTGAGGAGGATATTATGAAAGGAATAGCTCATCTTTTCTCGGTAAATGATTTCAAAGGGAATATTAACAAATTGATTTTAGACTTGAAGAACGAGGGGACAGACATAGATACAGCTTTATTCGAAATAAAGAGTCAGGTAGAAAAGTCTAATAATGATATCGATAAAAGTATAGGCACGTCTGTATTGGCCATTTTAGAAACTTTAGCATCATAATTATGGCATCAAGAAAATTTCCGGTTTTAAGGTATCAACAAGGTGATACTTTGTATTTGAGCTTAGTACTGCCGTTCGCAGTTTTAGATGAAGCTAGTGAAGTGAAAGTTTATGCGGTAGATTCAGATGGATATCAAAGGCAACCTAACCCACTGCACTATAACAAAATAAAAAATGCAGCTCTAGATAAAGAAGTTAAGTTTAGATTACCAACTGCGATAGTGCTCGGAGGGAATAAATCAACTATTGAGACATATCTTTCGAAGGATTCAAATGGAGTTTGGAATATAGAAATGCCAGAAGGGCAAAAAATATTCCGAATAGTTGATGGACAACATCGAGTATATGGTTTGAGGGAGGCAGCAAAAAAGGATGCGAGCTTTAATGATTATGAGTTAAGCGCAATAGTTTTATTAACGCCAGAAGATCAAAAATCTATCGAATTAGAGGTATTTACGGATATCAATTCAAAGAGTAAAAGAATAAATACAGATTTAGCAGAACTGGCTAAATTCGACTATCAAATTAAGGAGAGAAAAATACCAAAAGGTGGAATTAATAAGCATATTGCAATTAAAACGGCATATCATTTAAAAACTGATTTTAAAGACGGTATATGGCACTATGGGATAAAATTCGATATCCATTCTGAAAACGCACTTGGGATTATAGGTGTATCTATTTTTTCTGAATCTATAGAAAAGATTATTGAACGTTATCTAGTAGAACATCCAGAGCATTTAGCATTAGAAGGAGATGATTTAATTAAGTATTGCTCAGATGCCTCCGAGTTACTAAGCAAATTTATAAATAACATCTGGAATAATATTATACGTTTGAAATGGGAAGGAGCCTTTAAAGAAGACATTGTTAAAAATGATGACGGCGAAATTGTCAAGGTTTTTTATGATAAAAACTATTACATACAGAAAGGGTTAGGGATAAAATCTCTTAATCCCTTAATAGGTGACATAGTAAGAGATAATGGCTTTGATAAAGAAGCAGTAGGATTAATTAGAAATGTTATACTAGGAAGTAAAATCAGGATTAATCATTGGCAAAATGGAGGTCCGTTTTCAGGTTTTAATTCAGAATCTGGTTTCAAAAAAATAAAAGACGCTATTAAAGGTGATGGCTTAAGTTTGTTCTTTTAATATTTTGATCGATCATGCCTAAAAAAACTATAAACGAAGCAATCACTGAAGCTTTAAAAAGGGAAAATAAACCCTTGAGAGTGGGTGAGATATACAAAAGAATTTCTGAAGACGATTTATATCGTTTTAACGCCGCTAATCCTGAGCATATAGTTAGAACACAACTAAGAAGGCATAGTGAGAATCTAGATTTTCCGACGGCAAATAAGAAGAAGCATTTTCTTTTCTTAACGGATGGTACTTATTGGAATAAGGGAATGCCTATCCCCAATAAAAAAGAAGTTGATTTAAAGACAGAAACAATTATAAAAAAGGATTCTGAGAATTTAAAATCAGCTATAGAAGAATTAAAAGAAATTCATAAAAAACATACCATCGCGTTCAAACAACAAATCCTAAATCAGTTACAACAAATAGAACCTGTTTCCTTCGAGATTTTTGGAAAAAGATTATTAGAAGTTTACGGTTTTAAAAAAATGGCGGTAACTCCATACATCAAAGACGGTGGACTTGATGGTCATGGCCAGTTGAAAGTAGGAATTACTTATTTGAATGTCGCTTTTCAATGTAAGAGATGGAAAAATAACGCTGTTAGTAGAACAGAAATTGATAAATTTCGTGGGGCAATCCAAGGCGAATTTGAACAAGGTATAATTTTTACAACGTCAAAGTTCACTAAAGAAGCTCTTGGTGCAACAAGAAAACCTGGTGCAGTTCCTATTATATTGATAGATGGAAATGCATTAATAGATATTATGATTGAAAAAAGATTTGGTGTGGAAACTGATAATATCCCAATTTACTCAAACGCTTTAGATAATATCTTGAACGAGATATAAAGCTTAATTTTAATTTAAAAAACTAAGATTAATAATCTTTAGATGTAAATTTTGTAAAAAATCTATCGCTGATATCGTTTCCTCATTCTCATTAAAAGCCCAACTTGGCTCAATTTCAAGATGTTTATAGATGTCAAATATGGAAAACTTTTACAAGCGATAAACGGATTATTATGCAAATTTAAGCCATATTTGTGTTTTCGTTTTATTAGCTGTTCATTATAACTTGTACAAATTCGATAAAGATCTGGCGAAAAGATAGTATCACAGGCGCGGATTATATTAACCAGACGAAAAGGGATTAATAACATTTGAAAATTAGCAACATGATTCAATCCCCGGACTTACGACCTTATCAGATTGATGCTATTGGTAGCTGGCAAGCAAATGATTATCGCGGTTTATTAGAAATGGCTACTGGTACCGGAAAAACTATCACGGCACTTTCTTGTGCTCGGGTGTTGCTGAAGGAAAAGGGGCAACTCGTTATCTTGGTATTGGTACCGACATTGGATCTATCTGTTCAGTGGGCATCGGAGGTAAGGACGTGGTTTTCCAACAATATAATCCTAGCCAATAGCAAAACAAAGAATTGGTATAAAGAATGCATGGAAATGTTAAATACTGACCGGGCGACCTTTACCATTATTTCTACTTATGCGACTTTTTTAACTACTAAATTCCAGCATCTCGTCACAATGTTGCCTAACGAAACGCTATTGATTGGAGACGAAGTTCATAATTTCGGTACGTTAAAACATATTTCGCTTTATCCGCAGCACATCCCATTCCGGCTGGGTCTATCAGCAACGCCAGACCGCTATTTTGACGAGACAGGAAGTGCGGCATTGAATACTTATTTCAACGTTACGGAACAACCAACCTACCGATTCGGAATGAAAGAGGCGATAGCAGCTGGCTTTTTATGCGAATATTACTATTACCCCAAATTGGTGTCGCTGACCACAAGTGAATTGACCGAATATAAGGAGATATCTCAGAAATTGATGCGTTTTTTTGATACGAAGGCAGGGAAACTCATTGATAGCCCAGCGGTCACCGCTTTGTTATTAAAAAGGAAAAGGATCATTCATCAGGCGGCTGGTAAATTGCCAGTATTCAAAGAGATTATGACAACACTTGTTGAAGATTTTGGTCTGTTGAAGTATTTGCTGGTTTATGTGCCTGAAGGGAACGACATCCAGATCGACGAAGATGACATCAGATTGATCGATCAGTATTCCGCTATTATCACCAGAGATTTCAAGCTGAGCCAACATCAGTATATTGGTGGTACTGCAAATCGAGAAAACATTTTGGATCAATTTGCCAAAGGGAAGATATCTGTACTTACGGCCATGAAGTGTCTAGACGAAGGCGTGGATGTCAGGCGGGCGGAGATCGCTGTATTTTGCTCTAGCACAGGTAACCCGAGGCAATTTATTCAGCGGCGCGGGCGAATTTTGCGTACCCATCCAGATAAAAAATTTGCTACGATCTACGATTTAGTGGTGGTGCCGGAAATAACAGACCAATATTTTGAAGATACATTACAAATGGAAAAAAGTATATTGCAGGGTGAATTCAGGCGAGTGCATGAATTTGCCGGTTTAGCATTAAATAAATACCAAGCTTTAGCTTCGATCGATGCCAAAGCTAGGGAGTTTGAAATTGATGTTTTTTCACCATTTTCCTAAAAAGAATGCAGAGTACAAAAAATAGCCATGTTAATGAAGAAGTCGAGCGGCTGCTGGCAGATCTGAAAGAGCAAGATCATACGCAGTATGTTATTGTTACCACGCTCATCCAAGAAATGTATACAGATCCTAAGCTGGATATGCCAGAAGGAACTACGCGTGCTATAGAAGATAAGATTTACCGCCTGATCGATGAACAGGCCAGATTCCATTAAATTCGTTCAGCGTGATTATTAAGTCTATTGAAATAAACAATTTCCTGTCTTACTACGGTAAAGCGGAATTTCGCTTTGATCGGGGTGCTACGATAATTATCGGGCAGAATAATTCCGGAAAATCTAAATTATTTGATGCTTACAACTGGGTATTGTATGACGAAGCATTTAAAACCGAAGCGGAAAAATGGGAAAATACAAAGGGATGGGGTTCGGAACTGGGCAACCGCCTGGCTATGCAGCAGTGTAAGATCAACAATCACCTAGAGATCCTGGTAGAGTTAGAATTTGAAGACGAGGATGGCAATACTTATCTGGTGACCCGTAAACACAGGATTAAAAAACTTGCTGAGGATAGTTGGGATACGACTTCTTTGACCAATTTGCAAGTGACAAGAACCGAAGCTGGGACTCATAACCGGCAAACCCTTAGCGGCGAAAATGCGAAG
>Ga0157370_10006772_pt1 | contig 12570 bp, 29 predicted proteins | sample C35metaG_FD_113463 | JGI IMG/M metagenome (GOLD analysis project Ga0157370, IMG submission 113463) | Corn rhizosphere microbial communities from Kellogg Biological Station, Michigan, USA - C3-5 metaG | ecosystem: Host-associated > Plants > Roots > Rhizosphere > Soil | place: USA: Michigan...
GGAGTATGCACCGAAGACTTATTCGGAACCGTTCGTTATTCTGACGAACGCTTACCAAGTGAACGTGTGGGTCACCCCCGCAGGTCAGATCAAAATCTACTTCCTCGTGAACGTCCCCACTCAATCAGTCGGGTCGCTCGTGTTCCCCCTCTCAATGATGTCGTGGAACTCATGACGCCTCAGTGGATTACAGATATCTTTGCGGTGGCTCCCTGGTTGGGGGCCTTTTTCATTGTCGCGTTCTTCGTGTTCCGTGTGTGGAAGACTTGCGCCCCGTTCATCCGCGCGATCCGTGATTTCTTGGATGACTGGAAGGGCGAACCTGACCGGCCCGGCGTTAAGGGCAGACAGGGCGTAATGGCCCGACTGGGATCCATTGAGCATGAGCTGCACCCGAATAGTGGCTTGTCGATGCGCGACGCCATCAACCGCACGGAGCAGCAGGGCAAGGATCTGAGTGAGCAGTTGTCCACTCACCTTGCGTCATGCCCTGCCCCGCAGCAAACAACAATCAACGTGAACCCCGGAGGTACACCGTGAGCATTCTTTATGACTGGGCCGGTTCGGTTATTGGGCAACCTCTCAACCCTGATGGTCATTACGGTAATCAGTGCGTTGACACTATCGACCACTTTGGTGAGTTCATCTTCGGCGTTCCTTGGCAAACATGTGTTGGTGGTGTGACTGGCGCGCGTGACCTTTTGGATGTTGCCCCTGACGAGTATTGGGAACGCATCGACTATTACCACGGGTTCGTGCCGCAACAGTTCGACGTGCTTGTTTATGGCGGCGACAACCTGAACCAGTGGGGACACACGGCCGTGACGTGGTGGGCTGATCCGAACGCTTCCACTATCAATGTGATCCAGCAGGACGGGTTCGCTTACCCGTGGCAGTTCGTGGATGGCAACTACTACTCTGCGAAGCCGGCGCATTATTACACGCTGCATTACAGCCAAGCAGGGACGGGTGCGCTTAAGGGTGTGCTGCGTCCTCGCGCGAACAAACTCATCGGTGGTGGCGGCTCTGTTGGGCCCGCTGGTGAGGTAACTGAGACAACCCCCTTAGAACAGGACGATTTCATGACTTCCATGCACGACTTCCTCAACACCCCTGCTTTCACTGATGGTCCGACTATCTCTGAGATGTTCAAGGAGACGCACGCCGTTCATGAGGCGATCTTCAATAACGATGGCACTAACGCGTCGATCCTTGGTGGGTTCTCGATTAGTGGCCTGGATAACCACAACGCGGTCAAGATCCTTGAAGCGGTGGATGCCCTCGCCGCTGAGGTCGCCGCTCTCAAGGCGGCTAAGTAGATGGGCGATCATGTAGCGGTTTCTGAGTCCACGCAGACGGCTCATCCGTGGCGGGCTACGGTTCGTACGTTGTTCGCTGCGGTGGTTGGGTTCGCTGCGATGTGGGGCCTTGTTGTGCAGGCTGCGGGGTTGGATCCGTCTGTTGAGTGGGTCAGCTTCTCTATCGCTGCTACTGGCGCGATCACTCGTGTCATGGCGTTGCCTGCCGTGGATGCGTTTATCCGTCAGTTCTTGCCGTGGCTTGCCCCTGACAAAGCCTCTAAGTAACCCATCCCTGTTTGGGCCGGCACCTTTTGTTGGTGTCGGCCCCTTTGTTTTAGGAGGCCCGCGTGGCTGAAACTACCCCGTTGGGGTTCATCAAACCTGCCGGGTCTGACCTGTTCAAACAAGGCGACAACGCAATCAGCACCAACGCCCAAAAAGCACAAGACCTCATCGCTGATCTACAGTCACGGTTTCCCCCGAACTTCGACGGCGGCGCACCAGACACGCTCTACATTTCTGAACAACTTATTGATGGAGGAACGGTCTGATGGCCAACAGGATCCAGCTACGCCGCGGCACAGCGGCACAATGGGCTGCTGCGAACCCGGTACTGGCGCAGGGCGAACCCGGCATCGAAACGGACACGGGCAAGCAGAAATTCGGCAACGGGGTCACGGCATGGAACCTTCTGTCCTACGCATCACAAGGCCCTGCCGGTCCTGCCGGCGCCCCTGGTGTTGCTGATGACGCCTCAGTTGAGGACTTGATCACCACCCCCGGCACCGCCACAGCAACGGCACTTAACGCCACTTATGGCCCGTCCGCTGCCAGCCTGCGCGATGCATTCGGACAGGTCGTGACCACCTCCCACGAGATACCGGCTGCATTTGGTTGGCCGACAGATTCCAAGGTCGCCCTTGCGCCCACGCTGACCACCATGCGCGGCGGGCGGGTCGTGGGCACTGCAGGTGTCGCGCCCAAGGCGCTCTTTGCCCGGTTCTCCCAAGCACAAGCCAACCCGGTCAACCGCTTCTACGCATCGCCTGCCGGGAATGATTCCAACGCCGGCACGTTCGCAGCCCCGTGGCGCTCGATCAAGAAGTGCATCGAAGCGGCTAACGCAGCCGGGGCATCAGCTCGCATCCTCGTCACCTCTGGCAGCTACCTCAACGGACAGGGATTCGAAGGGGTTTCACCGACCGTCGATACCGCTTTTGTTGCAGCTGGCGGCCCAGTCCTTGTAGGCAATGGCATGCCCACCGCGAACTATACGTTCGCCTCCCATGCCACCTATACCAAGACTTACTACATCAACCCCACCCCAACAGGCGGCGTGAGTCGGGTGCTGGACCTAAGCCGGGTCACCGAGTTCGGCAACCCGGTGGAGCTAGTCAAGGTCGCCAACGAGACCATCTGCAATGAGACGCCGGATTCCTACTATGAGGGTTCCGCGCTCTACATCCACCGGAGAGACGGCGCTCAGCCAACAGCGGCCAACACCCGCGTCCTAGTTACCGCCGTCAACCTGACCGTCACCAGCGAGGTCAATGTCTACGTGGGGTCGGAAGACGGCAGTCCCTGGACCATGGAAGGCTCAGCCAACGTCCAAACGACGCCGGCAGCAGACCCCGCCGTGGCAATCTTTGCCATTGCGACGCCAACCAACGCGGCCCTCAAAGCGATCGTCGCCGAATCCGTCAAATTCCGATTCGGCGGCGAGGAATTGGCGACTACACCGGGGAACGGCGTTTCCATAGAACATTGGCATGGAATCGTAGCCTTCTTCAATTGCGGGGCGGACGCCAACGCGAAGGACGGCTTCAACGCCCACAACGGCTTGAACGCCGCAACCACATCGCTCGTCCTTACCGTCAATTGCGGCGGTGACGACAATGGTCGCAAGGCTCAATCTGCCAACGGACTCACCCTGCATGAGAACGTTACCGCCATCGACGTCGCAGGCCGGTTCGTTCGCGGACGCGGCGGCACCGTGCACAACATCGGCACGTCAAAGCATTACATGCTCGGCCCGTACGTGGCTGATGATCTTGGTGATATCGCAGCAGGAGGCAACATTCCGCCTGCTGCGATGATGCTGCAAAACACCGCGCAAATGTGGATCGAGCGCGGCTCGGGCAGGATGCCCGCAGGGACGTACTTCTATTGGGCGAAAGACGCTGGCACAAAGTTCTACCTCAAGGACTGCGAACCGGTAGCCCAGCCCTTTGCAGGCCTTGGAACCTACAGCAACTTCTAGGAGAGGACCTACGTATGAAGATCACTGTCACGCTGACTATCGACTGCACCCCGGATGACTCGCTGGTGTGCGATCCGAACGAACCGCTCGAGGACGTGAAGGACGACATCGAGAGCCGACTTACTGACTGCTGGCTTCCTCACAGCGGCCAGGTCCTCAGCATCACAACGGCCGCCGTCGACTCGCTCAGCTAGGGGCAATAAAGACCGGTTATGTTCCCGTGCGTATGACGATTGGTTTGCATCCGTCTGGGATGAGTGCCCGCGCTTTGGTGTATGCGTCCGTGTAGTCCGTACCGACAGCGGACACGTACCCGATACCGCCATCAGCATCTTCCACGGTCAAAGTAACTTCCATGCCACAAGCCTAACCAAACAAACAGCCCCCACCCTCGCATAAAAAGGCGAGGGTGGGGGCCATTCGTGCGTTAAGTGGTTACGTAAGGGTTGGTCCGTGTGATCGGATGACTAGGATCGGATCGCTGTAGTCCGTGTTGAGCGCACGCCGCAGTGAACCCCGCATCCCATGCCTGTGCAGCTATCGCTGGCACGGCAGCGCCTAGCGCCTTTCGTGCAATGGAATAGTCAGGCTTGTAATTCGGGTAGTCAATCTCGCTAATGACCGCCGCCGCCTCCACCGCAGACTCCGGAATATCATCCACGGAGCTGAGCATCCGAGACCACGCCGACGGGCGCTGACACCCGGATCTCTAAGACCCGCTTAGCATCCCACTTGCAACCTGGCCCATTGGGACAAAGCCCCTCAGTGCAGCTCGCCTCAGTGGGCCCGTCCTCGATCCTGCCAACGTAGGCAACCATCTGGGAGGCGGCAACGAAGACTGGAAGTCCTTCCTTGTGGAAGGAAAACACGCTGAAAGGCTCACTGAAATCGAAGGAGTCCGCCTTTACCTCAACTTCTTCCCCGGTTGTCAGATGTACCACATATGTGCGTGTGAGATTTTGGGTTGGGGTTTGTAGCCCGAGCGGATTCAAGGTGCCCATGTTGCTCCTTCTAGAGGTGAGTAGCATAGCACAAGTCTACCTTTCTTGGCGCAAAGTGTCACCAACTTAAAGTAATTTACTCACCTAGAAAGCGCCGCTAGAATCTAAGGATGAGGAACACTAGGCCCACACTAAGCGAACTTGTCACCGAACACCGTGGAGGACGCTCTAACGTAGACCTCTCCAATGACTGCGGCGGCGTCCCGTCAGACAAACGCATCCACCAAATAATCAACGCCCCCATGAGGAACTTCCCCGACCCGGATACTATCCGCGGCTTAGCGAAAGGGCTGCGCACTTCCGAAGCAACAATCATTAGAGCGTCTGCGCGTTCACTCAGCTTGGAAGTCGATGACGACATAGCGCGGAACCTGATCCTGGATGGCGCCGGTGAACTTCCGCTTTCTAGTCAGAACGCCTTACGCACCATGAGCGCAGAACTCCTAAGGCTGCATGGCTAATCAACCACTATCTCCGGCATCTCCCCGAGGGCCTTTGCTGCGTGTTCGGCGCCGCGGAAGTGGGCTTCAGGGAGAAGGTGGGCATAGAGGTCAACCGTCATTTGGATGCTGTTATGTCCGAGCCGTGCCGAGAGTTCATACATGGACATACCAGCCTGGAGCATGATCGCTGCGTGCAAATGCCTGAGTGAGTGCACTGTGACGTGTTTGCCCGCTCCTGGCCCTAGTCCTGCTGCGGCTCGGGGTTTACTCCATGCCCGGTTGTAGAAGGCTTGGTGTGTCATTTCGCCGCCTTCTTTCATGGTGAACACGTTGCCGCCGTCTTTGAGTGCACGGGCAACCAGAGGCGCGATGACTTCCGCGGTTGATGGTGCGAGGCTGACACGTCGGCGTGACTTGGCTGATTTGGGATCGCCTATGTAGCGGGCGGGTGATTCGTCGCCGCCTAGTTTGTGGGCTTTGGTGATGTACACGAGAGGCGGTTTCCCTGAAAGGTCAAAGTCGGGCCCCGTCAAGGCTGAGGCTTCACTAAACCTGCAACCAGACCCTACGAGGAAGTCAACGAACGGGCGGAAGTGGGAATCCATGCGGTCACGTATGGCCCTGTAATCGTCCATCGTGATGTCATCCCCATCATCACCCACCCTGCGCTTCTTAGGCATCCTCACGCCATCACACGGGTTCCTGGGGATTGTTCCCAGCCGAACCTGCGTGAGCATGGCGGCACTGAGTAGGCCGTGTTTGTCGGCGATGGTCTTGGGTGCTTTACCCCGGCCCTGCATCCAGCGGATCCAGTCAACAATGTCACCATGGGTCAGGCCCGTGACTTTCAGTTCACCTAACGGCCCGTTGAAGTGGTTGGTCACAGCCGCCCGGTAGCGCTTGATGGTGTACGGGGTTACGTCCACAAGCTGGTTGATGTGACGCTCCAACGCCTCAACCACCGTGGGGCCTTCAAGTTTCGCGTTGGCATACATTTTCTCGGCAGCTTGGAATGACTGCCCGTTCGCGTCCAACAAACGCTGCCACAACTCAGCCTCATCCCGGCTAGCGAACGTCTCAGACTCGGCCTTACGGGTTACCGGGTCACGCCACTTCAACTGCCAACTCGACGGCCCCCTCTTACGCGGACGCTCATGAACACTAGCCACTAAGCAGACCTCAGCGCCGCAGCGCGCTCCTTAAGCCATTTCGCCATAGTTTCCTGTGATGATGTCAGGTACACGGATTGCACTCCGAAGTCGATCACCGCGTCTTCGAATGCTTGGGCTACGAGGGTGGGTGCTGCGGCTGCCAGGATCGTGCGTAAGAAGTCGTCTTCGGGCACTTCCCCTTCTTCGCCCCACGCATATGCAGCCTGACGAGCCGCTTCTACTGCCTCATCCATGCTGTCCCCGTTCAGAGTGTTTTGTTGCATCACTCTAATTTTAACAGTATTTTTGGGAACAGTACAGCAGTTCTAGGGAACACCCTCCGAAACTTCCGCGGATTCTAGGGGCAAAACGAGTGGAGCTAAGGAGATTCGAACTCCTGACACTTTCCTTATGAACGCCCGGTTTTGGTAGAGACTAACTCTCAAAACAGCCCTTTTTGGTGGGAAACGCCATCGTAACTCACCAATAATGTTCCCCGTGGGAACACTGGATTCCCGTGGGAACACATGGGAACACCCTGTTTGTTACGGCAAAGGCCCCCACCGAAGTGGGGGCCTACGTGTGGTGGATCAGCGGTACGAGTCGATGCGCCGCTGCCATTCATCTGCGGTCATGCCATACGGGATCTTGTTCGCTTCTAGTACCCAGCGTGAGCCGTCCCAGTACTTGTTCATGTTCTTCTCGCTGTTGTGCCACCACTGACCCTCAGTCTCGTCGTAGTAGATCCAGGAGTGGCAGTGGTGGCACTGGTAGCGACGGAACATCTCAAGATACTGAGGCGTGGGGCGGTGACGTGTCGCTTCCATTCGCCGCCGAACGAAGTCCGAGAGGTCGCTCACTGGGCGCTCTTCTCGATGTCATCGGCCCGCCATCGAATGTGGTCTAGCGGGAAGAGCTCAAACCATTCCCAAGTGCCCGAGGCGATGGAGCCTTTCCTGCCTTGCGGCAAATCCTCAAAAGCCTCGGCAGCGTCTTTGAGTGCTTGCGCGGCGATGAACGGGGCAGCAGCTTCCAGGGCGGACCGCATCTGAGACATCGCCCATTGCGGGCCATGGTCCATCACATCGTCCCACGCGGTGCCGTAGAACGCTTTCGCCGCCGCTTCTACCGCTTCGTCAGGCACGCTCATGCCCCCTCCCGCAACGCCGCAACAACAGCGCGGACAATCTCGCTGGCTTCGTCCTCGTTGCCGTTGCAATCGCTGTCATGGGTACATGGGTAGTTGGCATCTAGGAACCGCCACACGCTCACCTCGGCTTTGGCTATCGCGGCCTCACCGAACATCACCGCATCGGAGGTTTCGATGGCCGTGTATGCGATTTGGTAAGCGCTAGACCCCGAGTCCATAGCCTTAAGCACTGGTGTAGCGGCGGCCAGCACACGTGCGCTCATGCTGGTTCTCCCGTGAATTGTTCTGCACACTTGGGGCACATGTCGGCGTCGTGGTCGTGTTCGCTGATCCAACCATCAGCGGCGGCAAGCTCACGGACTTTGGCTAGGCCGCTATCACCTGATCCGCGATACTTCTCGTTTGCCTGGAGCCGGTGACCGCAAGTGTCGCACTCAAGCATCCAGTCGCTCATGCCGTGTCACCACCCAACGCCTGGGTGAGGGCCGCGCCGATCAAGTGCGCGTTGCAGGGGGCATTGATTACCAAACCGCCCATCCCATCGCTTTGCATATAGGTATCAATGAACCTATTCCAGTGGCCTTGACAGAGCGGGACGTTGTCATTGGGGCTGACCTTGAACGCACCCTCCGCGCACGGGCGGCATTGCTCTTGCTCAGCCAACTGTTTCTCCTTTCAACGCCTGGGTGAGGGCGGTGTAGGTGGCGCATGGCCAGTCGTGCCCGCATACCTTGCAACCATTGCTCAGATGCCCTCGGAAAAGGTCTTCGTGGTGCAGCTCTGCCACCTTTTCTATGGCTGCGATGAGCTTGGCCTGATCCGTGGGGGCGTGGGCGATGAGGGCGGCGTCAGATTTGCCCGGATGTAGGAGTGCTGAGCATCCAAGCACGGGGGTTGATTCTCCTTGCCTCCATAAACTGCGGCGGACCTTGTCATCCCATTCCCACGGTCCGGGTGTGGCTGCGGCGAGTCGGTCTTTCAGGGGCTGCAACAAGGCAGCAGTAGGGGTGCTCATGCGGCGTGCCCCCTGAGTACCGAGATGACTTCCGCGACTATCTCATCAGGCGTTCCCCAAACCGCGGTGGCATCATGCTCGCCAGCGTTCTCTTCAATGTGGAACACAGACTCAAGGCGAACCCTAGCCAGAGCCTTGGCCTCGTCCGAGAACATCACTTTGTCTGCTGCTTTGAGGGCTACTTGTACTTCTTCGCCCATTTCTTCGAGGGCTTCGTCGCCGTACCGGTCGCCCCAGTGGTGGTCCCAGGCCTTCACGGCTGCTTCAAGTCGGGCACTCATGCTGCCACCTCGGGATTGTGCAGGACGGTCGCGGGGAAGGCTTCTTGTGCGAGCATTTCGGGGCTGATGTCTTTGGCGCCGTTGGATGCCCGCCAGCCGGTGAACTCGTTCTTGTGGAGTGACAGGCCGCTCCGGTCAAGAACCACAGACCCGAATGGCAGCGCGTCGAGTTCTTCTACGGTGGTGACCATGCGCGGCTTCCGGTAACCGGCGCGTTCAAGGGGTCCGGTCAGGTCGTCAACGTAGTCGTAGCCGCAGAATGCTTCGTGGCTGCTTCCGTAGGGCGTGCATGTGCATTCCCCGACTTCGAGCAGGAGCATCCCGTCATTGATGACAAGCTTGTCATTGTCGATGGTTGGAGGCTTCCGGTAACCAGCAGCCAGGATCGCGTCAGCAAGGGGGCCGTACGCATACTGCCTCCCGTTGCGTAGAAAGTGTCCGGACCCGTCAGAATCGGCTATCAATTTCGTCAGTTCGTCGCGCTCTGTTGGCGCGGTGGTTTGTTCGCTCATACACGTGAGTCTACCTTTCTTGGTTGGTGATGTCACCAAGAAAGGTAGACGGGTTTGTGGGCTCTGCTCATTGGGGTGTTACAGCAGAGACAACAAAAGACTGGTTAGGCGACGAGTAAAAGACCGGCTGCACGTAACGGGCGGATGGGTGGCGGCGCACCACGTTGCGCCTCCACCGTCCCCACACCAATACAGAACCTGCCGCACACCTCGAAAATGGTTTGTTCTTCCGGGGTCAACGAGAACACCCTGGCATAGAGAAGATCCTCATCAACGTCCAACGCGTCCGCAATATCAGCCGCGTTCGTGTGCCTAGTCATCGCCGCCAAAAACGCCGGGAACGGGATCAACCTACGCGCCGTCAACCTCTCCACAGCAATCTCGCGCTGCAACCTTTGCACCAACGAAACAGCCGGCCCATGCCCAAGGAGCTTATGCGTCAACTCATGCTCAAACGTGCACCGCTGCGACCTGTTCGGCATCCTCTTATCCACATAAATGTTCCCCGTCTCGTGGTCGTAATACCCACAAACCCCAGCGGGAAGGTCAACATACAACGCCGTACTACCCATGGAAGCCCCAGCCTCTCCAAGAACCAAAATGCTTGAACCTCAAAGAGAACACGTGCCTGTGACATTAATCCACTTCTCCGGCGTGTTAGTCCAACGACACGATTAACTTACTTCCGGGTAGCTTTCCTGGGGTCTACCTTCTTACCCCCACGCGGGGTATGCGCCGCAAGGTCATACGCGTTCTGATGCGACACCTGCGCCGGGGTCCCCTTGAAGTCGGCCCCTCCACTAGCCAACTTCGACTCAGGCGCGGTCGGCTTTTCAGTATTCACTTCAAGCGGGGCGCCTGTGATCTGCTCGGCAGCAGCCACAAGCAGACGCAGCTCACCCATCCGCTTTACCAACTCGACCAGGAGTTCGTCCGTAGTCAGCTCGGACGCCGCGGAAACGGGTTCTTCCTTCTCCCAATCGCGCATCGTGTCAAACGTGACTTCATCAGGTTGCTTGCCGAGCGCGGCTGTCATCGATCCGTCCTTCCACATGAGAAGGTCCTCGATCAGGGAACGGTTGGTCGCATTCGGCATGGTCCTACCCAGCTCAAACTGACTTAACGTTTTGTAGTTCTTCATACCAGCCGCCGTAGCTGCCTTTTCGACGGACGTGTAACCAAGTCGTGCCCGCTCGGCACGGACCATACGGCCCAGGTGGGCGACTATCTCTGAATGGGTGCTCATAACCCAAGCCTTCCCTTGTTATTCGAATGTAGAGCAACACGTAATCGGTGCCTGACTTTTTGGTAGTGAATACCTGCTCCGCACTCACCTAACCGTCAGTTACTACCTGCTGCTGACACCAACACTCGCAAACTTTTCTGAGTAACAGCAACATCCCCATGCGGAAACACGCGGCCAGAAAACCGGAAAAACACGGGTGTAAGTACCACCAAAAATCCGCGCCAATTAAGGGAACTAGGCTTAGTTGGGGTTTGTTACCACCAAGAGTGCTTGACTTTTTCTGAGTGTTACTCCTAAAGTTGGTGACATGAGCACACCACTAAGGGGAAGGCCCCGAACCCGCATCCCAGCCCCCATCGAACCCGAGAACCAGAGAGTCGGAGACACTCTCGCAGCTTTGCGAGAACTTGCCGGCGGAATGTCCCAAGACGAGCTGGCCAAGCACCTCGACATCTCTCGCTCTTACGTCGCCCAAATCGAATCCGGATACAAGCGGCTCCAGAACAAACATCTGTACGCAGCAGCTCGGGTATTCAACGTGAAGATCACGGCTATCAAAATCCCCGAACCCGAGCAGCCAGCACTCTTGGTGGCGGTGGCATGAGGGCGACGCTTGAAGAGCGCTTCTGGTCCAAGGTCAACAAGACCGAAACTTGCTGGATCTGGAATGGCGCGAAGGACTCCCACGGATACGGGTCGTTCGGAGTCGACAGGAAGATGAAGATAGCTCACCGGTTAGCTGTCAGCCTCTCAGGCCTCGAACTAGCCCCCCAGCTTGACCACATCTGCCATAACCGCGCTTGCGTTAACCCCGCGCATCTCCGCCCTGTAACTCACAAGCAGAACCAAGAGCACAAAAGCGGGGTCCAATCCAACAACTTGTCCGGGTACAGAGGCGTGTCTTATCGCAAGCGGGATGGCAAATGGCGGGCACTCGTGATGCACAACTGGAAGCCGATTCATCTGGGGTATTTCGACACCCCCGAAGAGGCAAACGAAGTTGTTGTCGCTAAGCGGAACGAACTCTTCACTCACAACGACGCCGACCGCAGCGCCGCATGACCACCGCAGAATCGCTCACTAAAGGAACCCTCATGAGCAACCGAATCACCCTTGATCAGGCCGCCAAATTGACTGACTTCGTTACCAGCGTTCGCCCCGAATGGTCCGCCTCACAGCTCCTTGGACTGCTCCAGAACCACACTTACGGGTTCAAAGGCTTCCCGCAGGTTGATGCTGCGGAATTGTCCGAGCGGCTTATCGGCGCAGCATTCGACCCAGAGCAAGGCGAGCCCACCCAACTCATCGCAGCATGACCGACCTTGAGCCCGTCTACACGGTCACCCAAGTAGCCGAATGGCTCCAATGCTCCAACAACCAAGTCACCACCCTCGCAACCAAAGAAGACTGGCCCCGCCTCAAAGTCGGCAACAGGATCCGCTTCACCCAAACCCACCTCACCGAAATCCTGGCCCGACTCCAAACAGCCCCCACCACAGAGCAACCCCGCACCAAGATCGGCTCCCGATCCCGAACCCCAAGGAACACCAAATGAGCGACCTCCTAGACCCCGCAACCTACGGCAACCCGGACCGCCGCGAGTTCTTCCGCAGCCTCGGATTCCCTTACATCGAACCGTCGTTCGGTAAGCACGCCGGCGACTGGACACCCGAAGAACTCATTGAACAGCGGATCGCATACCCGACCACAGCCCCAGTCATGCCAGCAGGGTTCGGCAAACACCGCGCCACCCGCTACCCCAACAGCTCCTTCAACGTCGTAGAAGACGGGCAACGCGACCAACTCAAAGCAGCACGCCTCGCACGGAGAGCAGCATGAGCCAGGACCAAGGAACCGCAGCCATCAAAGCCATGGCGGACATCCAACAGCAAGTAGACGTGTTCATGCGCGGCCAATCCACGCCCGTAACCGTCCTCATGAACATCTGCCAAATCGTCGGCACCTACCAAGGAGAAACACGATGAGCCAGCTTCAGAAAGTGTCACAAGCACTCCGATTCCATTCAATCGCTGGCCTGTCTGCCGGGACTCACGCGGCCTGCCAATGCGAACGCCGGTGGATCCCACTGGACGAGTTCACGGCGCATCAGATCGAAGCAGTTCTCGAAGCACTAGGAGACGAACAGTGACCCGCCACCGCGAACCCCGCGACTGCTTCTACTACATGCAACGCGAAGACGACGAAGCCCA
>Ga0157370_10006773_pt1 | contig 12570 bp, 12 predicted proteins | sample C35metaG_FD_113463 | JGI IMG/M metagenome (GOLD analysis project Ga0157370, IMG submission 113463) | Corn rhizosphere microbial communities from Kellogg Biological Station, Michigan, USA - C3-5 metaG | ecosystem: Host-associated > Plants > Roots > Rhizosphere > Soil | place: USA: Michigan...
CACCTCGCTTTGAGCTGGAGCCTTGCTGCTCTTCGCATCCTTGGAAGATGGAGCACTATCACCACGATTGGGATCCAGCTTGGCCATGACAGCCTGCACCTTATCCAGAGAGTCTGGAGCCATTGCTACAGCGCACTGGGAAACCAGACGCAATTGCTCGGGAGCAGCGGTGGCAGCAGCTTCAACAATCGCAGCTACTGCTTCGGCGTTTGCCTTGGAAGACTCAATCGCGCTTTTAACAATTTCGCAAGCGCAGGAAGGGGAAGCAGAAACAGAAGAGGAAACAATTTCCAGAACCTTGGACTGATCAGCAACGACGGATTGCTTAACACCAAGAGAAACTTTAAGGCAATCGACATCCGCAGCTTGAGCGGCGATGAGCCCGAACCCGGCGCTCAGAATAGCAAGATAGACGGTCTTTTTCATGAGCCTATGGGAGTGACTACGTTGTTGATGGGAAATGGAGCGGGCAGCGGGAATCGAACCCGCATGTCTAACTTGGAAGGATAGCGCTTTACCACTAAGCTATGCCCGCCGTTTCGGTGAACATAAGAGACGGTTTTCCGGGGCTGGGCAAGACTTTTTTAATTTTTGTTAACTTGCTGTTTCAAAGCAAATTGCACTTTCCCGTTCTTCGATATTGGATAGGTGTCAGCCGCTTTATCCAACAGATGTTGGGTCTCTTCTTTAACCGGGAAAACGCCGACTTAAAGCTGGAGAAGAAACACTCCCAAAGCGCCAAGGAAAGTGCGCATCCCGCGAAATCCCCACCCGAAGCCCTTCCACCCATCCGCTTTTCTCTGTCTGCTGGATCCCCGTGTGCTCTTGCTGCAGAAAAGGCCGGCCATGATCTGCACCGCTGATCCCCAGAGCCTTGGTCAATTTCCCCGGTCCGGCGCAAAGGGAAACCTGAGGACGCACTCCCACTCTTTCCATCATCTTTTCGATTCCTCCGACCGGTTCCAAAGCACGGAATAAAACGAATCCCTGATGCTCCGGCCCCTTTACCAGTATGTTGAAAAGCCAGTGAATACCGTAATTCATGTAAACGTATGCCGTCCCCGCTGGATGGCTGGCCACAAACTCCCGGGCGCTGGGACGAAACCATGTGTGGCACGCCTGATCTCCCACCGCTGCGTAGGCCTCCGTCTCAACAATACGGCCCACACAGCCATTCCATCTGAATAGACATCCAATCAATTCCTGGGCACAGGTGACTGGATCCCGCTCAAAAAACTCCGGTCCTATATCATTCATAGTCCGGTAGGGTAATCGATAAACTCCCAAGGAATTCCAAAACGTTCCGAAAGGACCTTCGCCAAAGCCTTCACTCCAAACGTTTCAGTCGCATAGTGCCCGGCATAATAAACGTTCAACCCCAGTTCTTCCGCCAGCGGGTAACTCCAATGCGGCCCCTCACCGGTAACGAAGGCATCCACGCCTGCCGCCGCTGCTTTCCCCACCTCTGAGCCCGCACCACCCGTCACCAATCCCACCGTCCGGATGGTGTCCTTTCCTCCAGGGCATACATGAACCGCACCTCCGACCACACCAACAAGCCGCTCCGCCAGTTCGTTCCGCGTTCCATTCCATTCGCCCTGCAACCCCATGGGCACGCCCTTGCTTTCCATGAAGGGCCTGGGATTTTCCAAGCCAATCACCCTTGCCAACAAAATGTTATTCCCCCACTCGGGATGAATATCCAAAGGTAGATGTGCCGAATAGATGGCAAGATTCGCATCCATGGCGGTTTTTAATTTCCGATAAAGCCCTGCCTTGATCGGCTGGGCACCTTGCCAGAAAAGGCCGTGATGAACCAAAACCAATGCCGAATCCTGTTTTGAGGCGTCAGTTACCACGGCAAGTGAGGCATCCACCGCTGCGATGATGCTTTTGATACTCCCATTGTTTTCCAATTGAAGGCCATTGATGGCCCCAGAATAATCGGAAATGGAAAAAATTTTCAGTTCCTTATCCAGGAATGCCGTCAGTTCATGCAGATCCGCCATAGGCGAAGACTAATCGTGTCGACTCCAGATGACAACGTCTGGTAATTCCTGGGGCGCTCCCCCGTGGATAAAATTCAGCAAATCCGCCCCCAAAGCAGCTTCCCAGGAAACTCTCCCCTCCCCCCACGGAACCGACAGGCAGGTGGCATGTAGCGCATGCCGTGGCAGCAGCAGCTTTTTCTGCAACTCAGGCGTCCAACCCTCTGCCATCCACTGCAGGTATTCCGAGCCATCGCCTGAATAGAGCTTATCCCCCACGATGGGGTGACCGCTGTGGGCCAGATGGACCCGCAACTGGTGCATCCGCCCGGTTTCCGGGAAACATCTCACTACGGAGAACTTCCCCTCTTCTCTTTCAAAGCGGTTTTCGACCTTGAATCGCGTAAAACAATCCCGCCCTGAGTCATGAACCACCTGCTTCACCCAGATGGCAGAGGCTCCCAATGCGCCTGCACGGCAGATTGGCGCCTCACTCGTCCACTCATCGGATTCCGGCCAGCCGTGAACGATTGCCAGATACTGCTTGTGAGCCTCTCTGCGCTCAAAAATCATTCCCAGTTCCCGCGCCGCCCGCGTGTGCATGGCCACTAAAACGAGGCCACTGGTTTCACGGTCCAGCCGGGTTACGATGGCCGGGCAAGCCCCGTTTTCCATTTCATAAGCCAATAAAACCTCCAGCCCACCCAGAAGAGTAGGCTCCGGTTTCCGGTTGGCTGGATGAACAATGAGGGGAGCAGGCTTATCCACAACGATCCAATCGGCGCTTTCATCCACTATGCGGAAGTTGACTATGACCTGCAGACTCATCGTTCAGAGCACAAAAAGCCAGAGATCCTGAAAGCAGGATCTCTGGCAATTGTAAGATCTAAATCATCCTAAAGACTAGGACTTGTAGCGGAGACGCTTCTTATGGCGGTTCTGCTTCATGCGCTTTTTGCGCTTGTGCTTGTTGATCTTGGTCTTACGGCGTTTCTTGATGGAGCCCATGGCGTTTGCGTTCGGGGTTAATGTGCGGTGAAAGATTCAGGGAACGATTTTATTGAGTGGATACTCAATGATCCCCTCCGCCCCGAGGCGTTTCAGCTCGGGGATAATGTCTCGGACGATCACTTCGTCAATGACAGTCTCTACTGCCACCCAGCCTTCTTCAGAAAGTTGGGAAACGGTAGGACGCCGAAGGGAAGGAAGTTTTTCGAGAAGCGCGGAAAGCTTGTCGGCTGGCAGGTTCATTTTCAGGCCCACCTTGCCGCGGGCAGCGAGAGCCCCCTTGAGCAGCATGGCGATTTGATCCATTTTTTCCTTTTTCCAAGGATCCTTGGCAGCTTCCGGATTCGCGTAAAAGTGTGGGTAGGAAGTGAGCAGTGTATCAACGATGCGCAGGCCGTTCGCTTTGATCGAAGAACCGGTTTCGGTGATATCGACGATCGCATCAACGAGATCCGGCACCTTGACTTCGGTCGCTCCCCAGGAAAATTCGATTTCGGCATTGATGCCGCGCTCTTTCAAATAGCGCTCGGTGATGCCTACGCCTTCGGTGGCAATACGTTTACCTTCAAGATCCTCCGGCTTTTGGATCGGCGAATCCATTGGCACGACGAGCACCCATTTAGTAGGACGAACGGTTGCACGGGAGTAAGGGAGCTCGGCCAAATCCACCAGATCGGCACCATTTTCATAGGCCCAATCGTAACCCGTGATGCCACAATCGATGAAGCCCTGGCCGAGGTAACGACCGACTTCCTGAGCACGGATCAGATAAAGATCGAGTTCCGGATCATTCGATGCAGGACGAAGGCCTCGCGAGGACACATAAACCTCATAGCCAGCCTTGGCGAGCAGATCGATAGTCGGCTGCTCCAGACTGCCTTTCGGGATCGCAAATTTAAGTGTTCGTGAGGTGTCCGACATGTAATGGGGGCGCGGTTTTAGTATGGAACTCAGGGGAATCAAGCCAAGTTTGTGAGAAAATGTCCCAAAAAGATCATTTCTTGGCCCTTGAAAGTTCCGATACACTCCCGAAACTCTCCTCCATGCCTCGCCTAGCCCTTCTCCAATCCCGCACGTTCTCCTCAAAAGCAGAGGCATTCGATCATCACGAAAAACTGATCCGGGAAGCTGCGGCAAAAGGAGCCAACATCGTCGTGACCCAGGAATTATTCCTCACTCCCTACTTTTGCACGGTGGAAGACCCAGCCCTCTTCGATCTCGCCGATCATCTCCCCGGACCTATCACGGATCGCCTGGGAAAATTGGCAGGTGAACTGGGAATTGTCCTCATCTCCTCGCTTTTCGAGGCACGCGGCCCGGGACTCTATCACAATACCGCCGCGATTCATGATGCGGATGGCTCACTGATGGGCCTCTATCGAAAGTCCCACATCCCGCAGGACCCTGGCTTCGAGGAAAAGTTCTATTTCACGCCCGGAGACAGCGGCTGGCCGGTATGGGATACCCGGTTCGGAAAAATCGGCGTTCTGATCTGTTGGGACCAGTGGTATCCTGAAGCGGCCAGACTCATGGCTCTGGGCGGCGCACAGGTGCTGGTGTATCCTACAGCCATCGGTTGGCTACCTGAGGAAAAGCCTACTCTGGGAGATGCCCAACATTGCGCATGGGAAACCGTCCAACGCGGCCACGCAGTCGCCAATGGCTGCTACTTGGCCGCCATCAACCGCACAGGATCCCAGGACAACACCGAATTCTGGGGCCGCTCCTTTGTGGCAAATCCCTACGGAGAAATCGCCGCCAAGGCGTCCACCGACCAAGAGGAAATTCTCTTCCACGATCTCGATTTCAAAATCGTGGAAGACTTCCGCCGCATCTGGCCGTTTTTCCGCGACCGCCGTATCGATGCCTATGGTGATCTGACGAAGCGCTGGCGTTCTTGATCCAACGGGATCAAGCCCCCGGAGTGCAGGCGCGCCAGAAAGCCTCCGTCTGCTTCGCGTCCGGCACGATTTCCAACAGGATGGTTTTTGCTCCTGCTTCAAATTGATCGAAATCATCCACGGTGGAAATCCGCTGATAGTCCATCCCCCAGAGCTTCGCGAAGCCCGATAGATCGGCCGTCTGTGGATTGGTCATCCATTCGATGGCACGCGGACTCATGGATCGGAGGCGTGGGAGACGTTCAAAAATCTTCCCGCCGCCATTATTGATCACCACGAGTACGCGGCCTTCGCAATTGATCTGCTCCAGCACGAAGGGAGCCGCCAGATCATAAAGCGCTGTTAGATCACCCACCACCGCCCATGTATCACTGACATCTGCGGACCAACCCAACCAGGTGCTGATTTGTCCATCGATGCCGTTTGCCCCCCGGTTCGCCCGCACTGAGACGATCGGCCGATCCCACTGCGCAAATAGATTCCATTCACGGATCGGCATGCTGTTTCCCAGGAAAATTCCGCCGCCGATGGAGGCATAGGTGGAAAGCGTCCGCAGGAGGGCAGGCTCACTATCCGGGTAGGCTTCCAGTTGCTCCTCGATCCGGTCCGCATGCCGTGAAGCGTGGATCAGATAATCCAGTGCGTCCTCGATTTTCTCCACCTCCCCGATGGCGCGGAGTATACGGCTCACCGAACCTTGATTCACGCGAGACTCACGGGCCAGACCCGGCAGACCATTGCGACAGACCGACCACACGGAAACATCCGGCAGCTCTTCGAGATCCCGCCAGAATCGACCACTCGGCACATCGCCCAGGCGCAGGAGTTTTCCCGGCGGTTCGTTTTTCAAAACACGGTCCGCATCCGGAATGACCAAGCTCTGCAAGGCCTCACGCAGTCCGCTGGTCGCCTCGGCTACCAATGGTGCACCCAGAGCCTGGCAAAAATGGAATACATCCTCACGGTCTTCCGGCTCCAGGCCACCGACCATTACCACCAGGCCACGATACCAGTCCTCACGCAGCCAGCGGGCCAGCCCGGCGACATCGATCTTTTCCTGTGCGGGGGAAAATCCATTGCACGCGGTATTGGAGAAATCCTCAGCGCCCGCCTCGAAGGCCTCTTCCAGTTCCACATTCAAGTGGAGAGGCTGCTTTCCATTCCAGCTTTCAAATCCGCCCTGCCACGCATGGTTTCCAAAAATCCCAGGCTGTTCGATGGTTTGCGGTGCACCCGTCCCACGGAAATCTCCAGGTCTGTCCGCAGTGATGGCGACGAGGGGCCGCGCCTGATAGTGGCCTTCAATCACGGCGGGCAATAATTCCGCCACAGCGGTCCCACTGGTGGTAACGACGGCGCAAGGCAGCCCCGTCTCCATCGTTCGCCCAAGGGCAAAAAATCCGGCGCTTCTTTCTTCAAAGTGCCGCCAGACGCGCACGATTCCCGCCTTTTCCGCGCGGGCCAGTGCCTCCAGCAGCGCAGCATTCCGTGCTCCCGCACAGACTACGAAATCCGAGACTCCTGCCCGGAGGCAATCCGTTACCACATCCACCGCTTTCTGCCATGCATTCACAGCCCGTTGCTAGCTTACGAATGGCCCTTGGCCAAGCGCTGCGTCCGAAAGTTTGAACCGGCTGAAAATGAGCAAGTGAAACCTCATTTTTTATACCCTTTCCGATTAGGCGCAGATTGTGCTTATTTTGCGCCACGCATGACAGATTTGGCAGGAAACCCCACCCGTGAACAACTTCGTCTCGAAGGATTCGGGCTTATTGATGAAAGGCTGGAATACTTACTGGGATGTCTGAAAGACGCTCTGGAAAGCACCGGAGAAAAAGAACTCTTACCCTTCATGCCTTGGTCGGGCAAGGAGCCTAAAGGCGGGCAGATGCCGGAGGGGCTGCCCCAGCTTTATTCCATCGGGTTTCAATTGCTGAACATGGTGGAGGAACGCGTGGATGCGGAAATCCGGCGGGAGCGGGAAAATGCCTTCGGGGCGGATTCCATTCGCGGCCTCTGGCCCAAGGCCCTGGAAGATCTCCGCGCACTCGGCCTCACCCCTGATCAGATTCTGGATGTGCTGAAGGACGTGCACGTGGAGCCGGTCCTCACCGCCCACCCTACGGAAGCCAAGCGCACCAGTGTGCGGGAGCGCCATCGTGCGCTTTACTCGGAAATGGTGAAAAATGAATTCCCGAAATACACCCTGCGCGAGCGCCGCAGCATCCGCGAGCGAGTGGTGGGAACTCTGGAAACACTCTGGCGCACCGCAGAAATCCATCTGGTAAGACCGGATATCTACAGTGAGCTACGCAGTGCCATTCATTATCTGCGCGATCTTTTCCCCTCCACCATCAATCGGCTGGATACCCATTTCACGGAAGCTTGGCGCGACAGCGGCATGCCTCTGGACAAGCTCCGCTCCGCTGGAAATATCCCGCAGCTCAGCTTCGGCATCTGGATCGGTGGCGACCGGGATGGGCACGGCCTCGTTACTCCTTCTGTAACGGAAAAAACTCTGGAAGAACTCCGCTACGGAGCCTTCGAGCTGCTGCAGCGCGAGCTTCGTACTCTGGCCTCCCAGCTCACCCTTTCCCGCCACCTCACGCCAGTTCCGGAAGAACTCCAGGCCCGCATCGATGAACTCGCTTTCATCGTTACCTCGGAAGAGGATGCCAAGGAGTATCTGGATCGCCACGCAGAAGAGCCATGGCGGCAAATGGCGGATCTCATGGCCCTGCGCCTGCGCGAGCAAACTCGTGGCAAGTCCGGCTATGTCTCTCCTACGGAACTGATAGATGATCTAAACCTGCTGTCCCATACTCTTGCTGCTGCCGGCTGCCATCTCATCGAAGAACAGGCAATCCGTCCCCTGCGTCACAAGCTGGACATGTTCGGCTTCCATTTGGCGACATTGGACATCCGCCAGAATTCCGAGTTCCATGATAAGGCGATCTCACAAATTCTGGCTGCCGCCGGCATCGAAGATGCGGAAAATTACGCAGACTGGAGCGAGGAACAGCGTTTGGAATTCCTGAACAAGGAACTCAGTTCCACCCGCCCATTCCTCCACAATGATGTCCGAATCGGCACGGAGGCGGATGACGTCCTCGATTGTTATCGCGTCCTCGTCCGCCATCGCCGCGCCTGGGGCACCGCCGGCCTGGGAGCTCTCATCGTCTCCATGACGCGCAAGCTCTCCGATCTGCTCGGTGTTTACCTGCTGGCCCGTGAAGCAGGCTTGATGAACGTTTCCAACCATGAGCTGGTCTGCCCGCTCCAGGTCGTGCCGCTATTTGAAACCATGGATGATCTGGATCGTTCTCCAGGCATTCTCGGTGCGTTTCTTGATCACCCGCTCACCCAGGCAGCCCGCAAGGCACGTGCTGCCTCCGGTGGAGATGAAAGCCAGCAGGTCATGCTGGGCTACTCGGACTCGAACAAGGACTGCGGAATCCTGGCCGCCCAATACGCTCTTCAGAAAGCCCAGACCGCTCTCACCAAGGTGGGCATCGAAAAGGAAACCAAGCTCTGCTTCTTCCACGGTCGCGGCGGCACCATCTCCCGCGGTGCAGGTCCTACCCATTGGTTCATGGCGGCACTGCCACACGGTGCGATGTCCGGCGGCTTCCGCATGACGGAACAGGGTGAGACGATCGCCCAAAAATACGCCAACGTTGCCAATGCCACCTTTAACCTCGAGCTGCTGGTGGCCGGCGCAGCCGTCACCACGGCGCGCCATCGCCACCTTCCCGCCACGGTTGACCCGGCGGAGGAATTCATGCCACGTCTGGCATCCTACAGCCAGGAAGCCTATCAGCAATTCCTCAAGGCTGACGGATTCATCGAATTCTACCGTCAGGCCACGCCGATCGATGCACTGGAACACTCCCGCATCGGCTCGCGCCCTGCCCGCCGCACCGGGACGAAAGGATTCTCCATCAGTGACCTCCGCGCCATCCCATGGGTCTTTTCATGGACCCAGGCCCGCTATTATCTGCCTGGCTGGTTCGGTGTAGGCTCTGCCTTGGAAAAACTGAAAAGCGAGGCCCCTGAGGATTATGCCCGACTGAAAGTGGCTCTCCCGAAATCCACCTTCCTCAGTTATGTTCTGACGAATGTGGAAACCAACCTTGCTTCTGCCAATCTGGACATCATCCGTGGCTATGCGGATCTGGTGAAGGATCCTGAGTTGCGGAATAAATTCCTCACTCTGATCGTCAATGAGTTTGACCGCACGCTCCTGTCGCTGGCGGAACTTTTCGATGGTGAAATGCGCGACCGCCGCCCACGGATGGCCAAGACTCTGGAAATCCGGGAGGCGCCCCTGCGCGTCCTCCATCAACAACAGATCACCCTTCTCAAGGAATGGCGCGATCATTTGAACAATGATCGTAAAACAGAGGCCGATGCGTTGCTGCCACGCCTCCTGCTTTCGATCAATGCCATCGCATCCGGCCTGCGCACCACAGGCTGATCCTTCATCCACAAAAAAGCCGCCCGCAGAAATGCAGGCGGCTTTTTTTGTGAAAAAATCAGGCGTTGGCAAAGCGCTTGGAAGCGACGTCCCAATTGACCACATTCCACCAGGCCTTGATATAGTCCGGGCGGCGATTCTGATAGTTCAGGTAATAGGCGTGTTCCCAAACATCGAGGCCCAGCACCGGGGTACCCAGGTCAGTGGCAGGAACAAGACCCTTCATGTAAGGATTATCCTGATTGGCAGTGCTGGTGATCTTCAGCTTTCCGTCCTGCACCACCAGCCATGCCCAGCCAGAACCGAAACGCTTGGCAGCGGCTTCGCCAAAGGCTGTCTTGAACGCATCCAGCGACCCAAAGGCCTTATTGATCGCCTCCGTCAACTCCTTGGAAGCAGTGCCAGCCGAAGCAGCAGGTGCCAGGGAGTTCCAGAAAAAGGAGTGGTTCCAGTGACCGCCGCCATTGTTCCGGAGCGTGGCTTGCAGCGCGGTATCCGATACACTGTCCAGCCCGCCCAACAGTTCCCCCAAGGACTTTTTCGCCAGATCCGGCTCCTTGTCCAAGGCTGCATTCAGATTTTTCACATAGGTGCCATGATGCTTGTCATGGTGGATCTCCATGGTCTTGGCATCGATATGGGGCTCCAGTGCGGCGAAAGGATAAAGAAGATCCGGGAGTTTGTAAGGGTAGCCCAATTCCGCATCCTTCTTTGAAGATTCATCCGCTCCACGTGCGGTGATCGGCAGGATGGCAGCAGTGGCAGCCAAGGTTCCCAGTTTTACAAACTGGCGGCGCTGTAAGTGTAGTGGCGTATCCATGGTATCCGCTAGTTACCTGAGGATAGCGCAAAAGCAAATTTGAATCAGACACGGAGGACAAACCCGGCCGATTCCAAAGCAAGGGTAGCTGCTCCGATGGTCCCTGCCTCATGGCCAAACCTCGCAGGCAGGATCATCAGGTGATCCTTGAATGGTCCGGAAAGTTGCTCCATCAGATAGTCACTGAATGGATTGAAAAGCACCTCTCCCGCCCGCGCCACGCCTCCCCCGATGATGATGGCCTCAGGGTTCAGCAGCCAGCAACAGTTCATGGCAGCCGTAGCCAGCATGCGACCGACATCATCCCAGATTTTGAGAGCCACCTCATCCCCCTTATGGGCAGATATCGCCAGAGCAGCCGGCGTGCATTCATTGGCAGATCGTTCGATACCCGCAGTTGCATAATCCTGCACGGCCCTGGCAGTGATTTCATTATTCCCTATGTAATCCTCCAGAGCGCCCAAATTCCCGTAGTTCCCCGTCTTTCCCTGATAGTCGATGGAGGTCTGACCGATCTCACCAGCGCCGAAACGGGCACCACGAATCAGTTGGCCATTGGCGATGATGCCACCGCCGACTCCTGTGCCCAGAGACATGCAGACGATGTGTTTCCTCCCACGTCCCGCACCGCGTTTCCACTCGGCATAAGCCATGCAGTTGGCGTCATTTTCCACAGAGACCGGCAGTCCTGTTTTTTCCTCGAAAATCTTTTTCAACTGGATGCCCACCCAGCCACGCACGTTGGTGAGATTATAAACGTAGCCTTGATCGAAATCGACAAATCCAGGCATCCCGATGCCAATGGCACCGATATCCGGGTGGCGGGCACGCAGATCTTCCACCACTCGGACCATGGCATCGATCAGCTCACCCGGTTCATCGAATTCCTGCGTGGCAATGGGCGGAGCATGGTCAATGATGCTGCTGCGAAATACCACGCCGACCTTGACGGTGGTGCCTCCAAAATCAATGCCTATCGCCAGTGGATTGTCGCTCATACCACTGATATGCGTATCAAAGACCCAGCCGAGGACACAATTTTTATCGCGTCGAATCCCAGGAAATTTTCAGCGCGATCCGGCGTAATCCATCCAAGGTAATATCCGGATCAATCACTCCGATTTCCGGCACTCCCCGGGCGATGAGGGCGGCATCCCCACCGGTGCCGATGATCAGTGGTTTTTCCGGTAATTCCTCCACCAGGCGCGCGATGATTTCCTTCACCAGCCCGCGATAACCAAACACAGCCCCCGCCTGCATCGCATGGGCCGTGGATTTTCCAATGGCCGAGGCCGGCTCTATCAGTTCCACTTCCGGCAACAACGCGGTCTTGCGCGACAGATAGCCGGACATGGCGCCCAGGCCGGGAGCAATGACCCCGCCACAATAGGCAGGCTCTGACGAAATGACATCGAAGGTCACAGCAGTCCCGAAGTCGATTACGATGGCGGGAACCTGATAACGGCCAAGAACACCCGCAGCATTTGCCAGGCGATCCGCGCCGATCTGGGAAGGCAGCGGGTAATCGATTTTCATTCCTAACGGACTCTGACAACCAAGGAAATGAACTGGAGATTTGCGACCTAACACCTCCTGGAGAATGGCAGCCTTCACAGGCACGACAGAACCCACTACCACAGCATCATAGGCAATGTTCTCCAATACCGTCTCCAAAGTTTCTTCCGAAATATCCGCAGTGGCCAGCACGCCGCGCCACTTGAGAAGGCCCTCTTCATTACCAAGAGCGAACTTGGTACGGGTATTGGAATTATCTATCAAAAGCCAGATCATATCACCAGGAGCTGGTCGTATAAATTTTGTTTCCACCCGCTTTGAGCTTCGGCAGACCGGCCTTGGTCTTCACCAGCAATTTTCCGTCATCGATCTGCAGGAAAATAGGGCCGGAAAGTTCTTTCTCCTCCAGCCAGAACTTGAACCACAGGTCCGTGAGTCCCTCGCCCTTCTCTCCCGCCATCGTAGTATCAGCCGGTTCCACCGTGATGCCGTTTCCTACGTGCAGGCGCACCGGCTTTTGCAAATCATGTTCCTGCCCCGGCAGTAATTTGACATGAACCGTGAGCCAATAGCGGGAGTGATCCTCTATCAACTCCGCAGCAATGATTTTTCCTGAAGCCGCCGGATCCGGATGCCAATCATAAGGGCGCAGCCATCCCCATGCAGCGAAGACTATGGAAAAGAGCAAACAGATGCCGAACAGGATGCGGAGATGAAGGCGCGTCACCCCCCCACACGAACTGCCAGGCCTTCTGCTGGCAACAAAAAACGGGTGATCCGTGAGGACCACCCGTTGGTGAGTTTCGGTTCAGGGCCGAAGGATTTCAGTGTTCGTAGCCACCTTCGCCGTGTTCGGAGAGG
>Ga0157370_10006776_pt1 | contig 12568 bp, 12 predicted proteins | sample C35metaG_FD_113463 | JGI IMG/M metagenome (GOLD analysis project Ga0157370, IMG submission 113463) | Corn rhizosphere microbial communities from Kellogg Biological Station, Michigan, USA - C3-5 metaG | ecosystem: Host-associated > Plants > Roots > Rhizosphere > Soil | place: USA: Michigan...
CGAAATTTTTGCCCGGCGTATTTCCGCAATGCTACGCGAAGGCCAGCTCATGCGTAACCGCAAGGGCGATATCTGCGTGGTTGAGAAACTCGATCTTATCAAGGGTAAGGTACAGGGGCACGCGGACGGTTTCGGATTCCTGATAACCGATGATGGTAGTCCCGATTTGTTTCTGAGCGCCAAGGAGATGCACAAGGCGCTGCATGGCGATCGCGTGATGGTGCGGGAAATTGGCGTGGATCGGCGTGGGCGCAGGGAAGGAACCATTGTGGAGGTGCTGGAACGCGCTGTCACGCAATTGGTGGGGCGGCTACACGCTGATCACGGAATTCTGTTTGTGGAAGCGGAGAACAGGCGTATCAGCCAGGATATTCTGATACCCCGGGAAGAATCCATGAATGCGACGGCGGGCCAGGTAGTGATGGTGCACATTATCCAGCAGCCCAGTAAAAACGCGCAGCCCATTGGCCGCATCGTCGAGATTCTGGGTGAATACACGGCGCCGGGAATGGAAATTGAAATTGCCCTGCGCAAGCATGACTTGCCTTATCAATTTCCACCGGAGGTGGAAAAGCTATCCGCAAGGTTTCCGGGCGAAGTGTTGGCAACAGAGCTGATGGAGAGAGATGATATCCGCCACCTGCCGCTGGTGACCATAGATGGCGAGACCGCGCGAGATTTTGACGATGCGGTATATTGCGAGCGTGATGGAAAGGGTTATAAATTGTATGTTGCCATCGCTGATGTCAGCCATTACGTGCGTCCGCACGATGCGCTGGACCAGGAGGCGCTCAATCGTGGCAACTCGGTCTATTTTCCGCGGCGCGTGATTCCGATGTTACCGGAGGTGCTTTCCAACGGTTTGTGTTCGCTGAACCCGCAAGTGGAGCGTTTATGTATGGTGTGCGAGATGAGCCTCGACGTTGCGGGCGACTTTCGTGAGTATCGTTTTTACCCGGCGGTAATGTATTCCCACGCCCGGTTGACCTATACCAAAGTGGCGGCAATGCTTGAAGATCCCAAGGGGGAGGACGCGAAACAACACGAAAAACTTCTGCCGCATATTCAGTTGCTCTATAAATTATTCAAGGTTCTATTAAAAGCAAGGGAGAAGCGGGGCGCGATCGATTTTGAAACCATCGAAACCCAGATGATATTCAATGACCAAGGCAAAATTGAGTGTATTCTGCCGGTGAAACGCAATGACGCCCACCGCTTGATCGAAGAATGTATGTTGGCAGCCAACGTGTGTGCGTCAGATTTTTTGAAAGAACACAAGCAGCCCACGGTCTATCGTATACATGAAGGTCCTACGCCGGAAAAACTTGTCGCCTTGCGTGATTTCCTCAAAGAATTCGGGTTGCAGCTAGGCGGCGGAGACGAGCCCAGCGCCAAGGATTACGCCAGGACGTTGATCAAAATCAAAGATAGGCCTGATGCACAACTGTTGCAGACGGTAATGCTGCGATCTTTGCGTCAGGCGGTTTACAGTCCCGATAACGTTGGGCATTTTGGGCTTGCGTACGAATCATATACTCATTTTACATCGCCTATCCGGCGTTACCCTGATCTGCTGGTGCACCGCGCTATCAAAGCGGTGTTGAGCGGTACCATGTACTCTCCTGGCGACTGGCATGAATTGGGCATACATTGCTCACAGACAGAGCGCCGCGCGGACGATGCTACCCGCGATGTGGAGTCGTGGCTCAAATGTTATTACATGCAAGACAAAATCGGTGAATGTTTTGAAGGAGTTATCAGCGGCGTAACCGGTTTTGGCCTTTTCGTGGCGTTGCATGGCATTTACGTGGAGGGGTTGGTGCACATTTCAGAGCTGCCCAGCGATTATTTCCATTTCGACGCCGCCAAGCATATGTTGCTAGGTGAGCGCACTGGCAAGCGTTACCGTCTTGGGGACCGGCTCAAGGTCAAGATTGTCCGGGTCGATCTGGAAACCAGCAAAATTGATTTTGTGTTGGCTGGGAATAATTAATGGAATTAGATAGTTATCCGTTTAAAGTGCCAGGTGACTTTTAATTCCTTATCGGTCAGGCTACATCCATCCTGCCTTTTATGTTTACTCGCCTACAAGATGTCTAACATCCGCCTCATATTCGGCTTCCATGCTATCGTAAGCCGCTTGCGGCAGAATCCTGACAGCATCAAGGAGATTTTTTTTGATCCTGCTCGCCGCGATGAGCGCGCGCGCGATTTGGCAAGGCTTGCTGAAAGCCAGGGAGTCCGGTTGATTTCTTGCGATAACGCAAGGCTTATGGCCATGACAGGTAATGCCCGCAATCAGGGCGTGGCAGCAAATATCGATGCATCGCGCAGTCATGTGGACATAGAAGACGTGCTGGACACGCTCACTGAGCCGGCATTGCTTCTGGTGCTTGACGGTATACATGACCCGCATAATCTGGGCGCATGCCTGCGTGTGGCCGATGGCTTTGGCGTTCACGCCGTGATCGCACCGAAAGACCGCGCGGTGGGACTCACAGCCACGGTACATAAAGTGGCGAGTGGTGCTGTCGATACGGTGCCGTACATTTCCGTCACAAATCTGGCGCGTACCTTGCGGGAACTGAAACAGCGGGGTATTTCGGTGATTGGAGCCGCCGCTGACGCCGAGAGCGATCTTAACTCCACCAGATTGGACGGGCCCCTGGCGTTGGTTCTGGGGGGCGAGGGGAAAGGCATGCGCCGTCTTACGCGTGATACCTGTGACAGACTTGTTTCCATTCCCATGTTGGGCAGCGTTGAAAGCCTTAATGTTTCTGTTAGTGCCGGTATTTTCCTGTTTGAGACACGCCGTCAGCGCACAGCATGTTAGAAACCGGCTAGAGGTAGTCGGAACTAGGGTGTTTAGCCCCATGTGTGTGGTGCGCGTTGCATCCCGTGCCAAACTGCCATGCCGCGTCGATATGACATATATGAATAATCATCCTCTTCACGTTTTGCTCACCCCACTCGAAGTCCATTTTTAAGGGGTGATATTCTTAATGCCCCGTGCCAGTGCTGAGATTATCGGGAAGACAGAAATTAAAAGTCCGATTTATTTCTTAATCTTTGCGGGTTTAATTCCCCGCTCCTTCGGGCGAAGGCTGGCTGAAAGCCAGCGGATTGTAAAAGCGCAGTTAATACACGTTGCTTCGGCGGGTGCTTGATTTGTTTCAAGCTTTAAATGCTTTTCCTGATTGATATTTTCTCCTTGGTTCAGTATAGTACCGACCTCTTCAACCCTTGCCCCACCGTATCCGCATCGCGGGGGGCTCTATCCATAAGGAGACTTGCATGCGACATTACGAAATCGTTTTCATTGTTCACCCCGATCAGAGCGAGCAAGTGCCCGCGATGATTGAGCGGTACCGTGGCATGGTAACCGCCAAGAATGGGCAAATTCATCGCCTGGAAGACTGGGGACGCCGCCAGCTCACCTATTTGATTCAAAAGGTTCATAAGGCACACTATGTGCTGATGAACATCGAATGCGACCAGGAAACTCTGGACGAACTGGATCATGCGTTCAAATTCAACGATGCGATATTACGTCACCTGACCATTAGGATGGATGGGCCGGTGACTACGGCTTCGCCGATGATGCGCGAAGAAAAGGCAAGATCCGCCTCGCCGGCGGTGGATGAGCTTAGAGAAACTCTCGTCGCTTAGGCCAGTTCGGCCAGACAAGTTAAATTGAATTGCAATCACGTTGTAATCTGCGGCAAGATATTCGAAATCGGTAGTCTTCGTTACACACCGGCGGGAGTGGCAGTGGCGGAATTCAAAATCAGTCATGTCTCGCGTCAAATCGAGGCGGGTAAGCCGCGCCAGGTAGAGTGTGAAATTTCGGCGGTTGCGCTGGCACAGGTGGCTGAAACCGTCGCTGGTGTAACGTCTGGTGCCAGGATGAAGTTGGTCGGTTTTCTAGCAAGAAAAAGCCGCATGAGTTTACAATTAGTGTTGCATGTGAACCACATAGATCCCATTTAGTTGGAAATAGGAAAAAATTATGGCTCGTTTTACTTCAAGACGGAAAGATAGCAAGGACAAAGAAAAGGACAAGAAAGCCAATCGCCCCTTGTTCAAGCGCCGGAAATTCTGCCGCTTCACTGCAGAAGGTATCCAGACGGTGGATTACAAGGATGTCGAATTATTGAAGGATTTTATCAACGAAAATGGCAGAATCATTCCTGCGCGCATTACTGGCACTAAATCGCGTTACCAGCGCCAGTTGGGTATTGCCATCGAGCGTGCGCGTTTTCTCGCGTTGCTTCCTTACACTGATTTGCACTGAGGAGCAATAATATGCAGATCATACTTATGGAAAAAGTTGTCAACCTCGGCCAGTTGGGTGATGTTGTCAAGGTAAAAAACGGTTATGCGCGGAACTTTCTGATCCCGCAAGGTAAAGCAAAGCGTGCAACGCAGACCGCCATTGCCGAGTTCGAGGCGAAGCGTGCGGAACTGGAAAAAACACAGACCGAGATCCTGGCCGCTGCTCAGGCCCAGGCAGCCAAGCTGGACGGATTAATGGTGCAGATTACCCAGAAAGCTGGAGTGGATGGAAAGCTGTTCGGTTCGGTCACCAACGCCGATATCGAGGAAGCGCTTAAGGCCCAGGGTTTTGAGATTGAGCGATCAATGATACGCATGCCCCAAGGGTCGTTAAAGCAAGTGGGCGATCATCCGTTGGATATTGCACTGCACAGTGATGTATTCGCACATATTGTCGTATCAGTGCTGGGTGAAAACGGGTCCTGAAGCATTTTCACCGGCGGTTGGAAAGCCTCTGAAATAAAGCTCCGCCTTTTTTTTCAGCGAGCGGGATGGGGTCGTTTTTTGGGAATGGGACTCGTGAAAAGGAGCGAGAGGGGGAATGAGGCGAATAGCCCGATCCCTTCGCGGATGTCGAATGAAGCCTGACGAAGCGGACCGTCTTTAGAAACGCTACAGCCGTACCGCCTCATCCGGATTGACGGATTGCAGTAAAGCCTGCCGTTTATTGCGTTCACATCTGGCAGCATGGATGGCCTGCGGTCTTCAACGCATGTCTTTAATCATCCCCGATTCTGCCTGTAACGCGCTTCGTGGAAGTTTGTCAAGGTTTGCCTAAGCGTTGCTGACAAGTTCTTTTCTTTCAAGTCGTCGCCGGTGGTAAAATCTCCCTGATGCTTGTAATGGTAATGTCATCTGGATCCCATGGCTCAATTCCTCTCCGCAGCCACCAACGATCAGTTGCTTGAATCCTTTAAGATGCCCCCGCACTCGGTTGAGGCGGAGCAGTCAGTATTAGGTGGACTGATGCTGGACAACTATGCTTGGGATAGGGTGGCTGACGTTATCACGGAGGACGATTTTTACCGGCAAGACCATCGTCTTATTTACCGCCACATTTGCAAGCTGGTGGAGCACAGTAAACCGGCAGACGTGGTGACTGTCGCAGAGTCGCTTGAAATATCGGCGGAACTGCAAAACGTGGGGGGGTTGGCCTACGTTGGGGCAATGGTTCAAAATACGCCATCCGCGGCCAACATTCGCCGCTACGCGGAAATTGTGCGGGAACGTGCGGTGATGCGCAAGCTTGCGCAGGTGGGAGCGGAGATTGCTGACTCGTCGTATAATCCCGCGGGTCGTTCTGCTGCCAATCTGCTGGATGAAGCCGAAGCCAAGGTATTTGAAATTGCCGAGGCGGGGGCGCGGGGAAAACAAGGTTTTGTTGATATCCAGCCGCTTCTGAAGCAAGTTGTGGAGCGTATCGAGACACTCTACAATCAGGACAATCCCAGCGACGTAACGGGTATTGCTACCGGGTTCCACGATCTCGATCAGAAAACCTCCGGTTTCCAGCCGGGTGACTTGGTCATTGTCGCCGGGAGGCCCTCCATGGGCAAAACCGCGTTCTCGCTTAATATAGCCGAATATGTGGCGCTGGAACTGGCAAAACCGGTGGCGGTATTCAGTATGGAAATGGGAGGCGCGCAACTAGCAATGCGAATGCTGGGTTCCGTAGGGCGATTGGATCAGCACAAGGTGCGTACGGGCCGTTTGCAGGATGAAGATTGGTCAAAGCTAACCCATGCGTTGGGCAAGCTGAGCGACGCGCCTTTGTTCATTGATGAAAGTGCGGCCTTGAATGCATTGGAGCTACGGGCCAGATCGCGACGGCTTCATCGGCAGCAAGGTGAACTGGGGTTGATTGTCGTGGACTATTTACAGCTAATGTCCGCGAGTAGTCAAGGTGAGAATCGCGCTACCGAAATTTCTGAAATTTCGCGCTCGTTGAAAGCGTTGGCGAAGGAGTTGCAGGTACCTGTGGTCGCGCTATCGCAATTGAATCGCAGCCTGGAGCAGCGCCCGAACAAACGCCCGGTAATGTCTGATTTACGCGAGTCCGGCGCCATTGAACAGGATGCGGATCTGATTCTATTTATCTACCGTGATGAAGTCTACAACCCGGAGACACAGGACAAGGGAATTGCCGAAATCATCATAGGCAAGCAGCGCAATGGTCCCATAGGTAAGATTGATCTGACGTTCCTCGGCGAGTACACAAGATTCGAGAGCTATGCCAAATCCGGGCATTATTAAAAATCCGATTTGCGAACGTCCGGCTGGATCAGAGAGGAACCCTGGTCTCGGAAACGCCTTCCTACAATACCTCCGCCGCATAATCCGCCAATCTGGAGCGCTCGCCACGCTGTAGCGTCACATGTCCGTTATGATTCCATCCTTTGAAGCGATCCACCACGTAGGTTAGCCCCGAGCTTCCCTCGGACAGATAAGGCGTATCTATCTGTGCAATGTTGCCCAGGCAGACCACCTTGGTCGCCGGACCGGCGCGGGTAATGAGTGTTTTCATCTGCTTGGGTGTGAGGTTTTGCGCCTCGTCGATTATGAGAAACTTGTTGATGAATGTGCGTCCCCGCATAAAATTAAGTGATTTTATCTTGATGCGCGAGCGAATCAGGTCACGTGTAGCAGCCCGTCCCCATTCGCCGGCGTCGTTATCGGTTTTATTGAGCACATCCAGATTATCTTCCAGCGCCCCCATCCACGGCGTCATCTTTTCTTCCTCGGTACCGGGTAGAAAGCCAATATCTTCTCCCACCGGAACGGTGACGCGAGTCATGATGATTTCAGAATATACCTTGTACTCAAGCGTCTGCATCAGGCCTGCGGCAAGAGTAAGCAGGGTTTTGCCGGTACCCGCCTGGCCTAGGAGGGTGACGAAATCCACTTCTGGATTCATCAGTAAATTAAGTGCAAAATTCTGCTCGCGATTGCGTGCGGTAATGCCCCAAATATTATTTTTTTGGTGTGTGTAATCCTTGAGCGTCCGCAGGACCGCAGTTTTGCCGCTGTGCTCCGTGACTTGGGCATAGAATGGCTTGTCATGCTCCAGATAAACAAACTGATTGATCAGAAAATTCGCGCATAGTGGACCGCTTACACGATAAAACATGTACCCGGATTGCTGCCACGACTCCATTTCCTTGCCGTGCTTGTCCCAGAAATCCGATGGCAATTCCGTTATGCCGGAAAAAAGGAGATCAGTGTCTTCCAGTACTTTATCATTGAAATAATCCTCTGCCGCCAGCCCGAGTGCCCGAGCCTTAATACGCATATTGATGTCTTTGGAAACCAGCGCGACATTGCGGCTCAGGCAGGTTTCATGCAAGAATTTAACCACACCGATAATCTGGTTATCGGCACTGCCGCTAGCCAGGCGCACAGGCAGTACGCTACTGATCGCCTGGGTTTGGAGGAATAGCCGCCCAGTTGCGTTTTTGCTGCCGTGCGATTCCAGTGAGATGCCTTCATCAATATCGGCTACGGCGCTGCTAACGATCTCATCCAGAAAACGACTTGTCTGACGAGCGTTGCGAGCCACTTCCGACATCCCTTTCTTATTGTTATCGAGCTCTTCAAGGGTAACCATGGGGATGTAAATGTCATGTTCCTGAAAATGGAACAGGCTGGTGGGATCATGCATCAGAACGTTGCTGTCGAGTACAAACAGCTTGGGATTAACCCGCAACCGGGTGACTGCTGAAATGGGCGAAGCAGGTTTTCTGGGACTCATGACTTCTCTCTGGGCAGGGTGTTTACGAATTCCAGCACTTCCTGAACATGGCCAGGGACTTTGACTCCTCGCCACTCCCTCTGCAGCGTCCTTTTTGTGTCCAGCACGAAAGTGCTGCGTTCTATACCTCGAACCTGTTTGCCGTACATATTCTTCATTTTGATGACGTTGAACAACTTGCAGACTGTTTCGTCAGCGTCGCTCAAAAGCTCGAAAGGAAAATCCATCTTCCCCTTGAAATTCTCGTGCGATTTGATGCTGTCGCGCGAAATGCCCACAATATCGCAGTCGAGCTTGGCGAATTCGGTATAAGCATCCCGGAACTGCTGGCCCTCGGTTGTACAGCCTGGTGTGTCGTCTTTTGGATAAAAATAAATGACCAGATTTTTTTCCGGGGTTTTGGATAGACGAAATACTTTGTTGCCGGTGGAGGGAAGTTCAAAATCAGGAACAGGTTGTGTCAACATGGGAGAAAGGCTCATTGAAAGACTCATTAAGAGATTCATTTATGGAACTTTTTCGATTTTGCATGGTATCAAAAAGATGACCTAAAGCAAACGCCGCTTGAGGCAGAGGATGTGGGATACTTGAAACGACGGGTCTATCGGACCGACCTGCCAAATACCTGTCCTCGCGTTGCATCAGCCCAGCAATTTGGTGTTTCGAATAAACGCACTTGCTCCAGTCTGAGGTGATTCCCATAGCTATCCTGATAGGCTGCATCGAGTATGCGAAATGAGGCGAGCGCAAGGTTCTCCGCCGTTGGTGGTGCATCCAGCACTACTGTCCTGTGGTCTTCGAGGGATTGAAGAAATTGCAGTAATATCATGTCTTCCGAATACACAAGGAAGGCATGATCCCATTTATCCACCAGCACGGTATTGGCAATACGTTTCACTTCTGAATAATCCATCACCATTCCTTGCTCGGCGACGCCTCTGTCAGTAATAATGTCACCCGACAGGGTGATTTCAATAGCGTAACGATGGCCGTGCAAATGGCGGCACTTGCTATTGTGGGAAGGTATGCGGTGGCCGGCATCGAATTCCAGCCTGCGTGTGATTAACATTAACGGAATTGTAGCATTGCAGCACATATCCAAACTATTGAATATTGAGGATCACAGCCGCGACAGTGCGGGAATGGCCTACATCTATCCGGTCGTGTCACGCCGTGCCGGCGGTGTCTCGATAGGTATTAATCTTAATCCCAACAACGCCTGCAACTGGCGGTGCATTTATTGCCAGGTTCCGGAACTCAAACGCGGCACGGCTCCGGTGATCGACCTTGCAAGACTTGAAAAAGAGGTGCGCACATTCTTGCATGAAATTCAATATGGTAATTTCATGCAGGCATATGTACCGCCGGAAGCAAGGCGCATCAATGATATCGCTTTATCCGGCAATGGCGAACCCACCAGCGCAAGGGAATTTGAGCAGGTAATCCAGTTGATTGGACGAGTGAAGTGCGAATATGCGTTGCCGAAGGCGCTTAAACTGGTGTTGATTACCAATGGCAGTCTGATCGATCGACCGGGTGTGCAGGCAGGGTTGCGCTCGATGGCGGGGCTTAACGGGGAAGTGTGGTTCAAGCTGGACAGTGTCACGCGTGAAGGAAGGCAGCGCATCAATAACACCCGAATGAGCCTGAGGCGCATGCGTGAAAACTTGCGTCTGGCTGCTTCCTTGTGTCCTACCTGGCTGCAAACCTGTACGTTTCAAATCGATGGCAAGCCACCTTCCGAGGTGGAATCCGATGCTTATCTGAAATTTGTAGGGGAACTATTACAGGAGGGCGTGCCGCTGAAAGGCGCGCTGCTATATGGGCTTGCGCGTCCATCCATGCAACCGGAAGCGCCGCGGCTTACAAAAGTCGGTCAGGTATGGATAGAAGCGTTCTCCGCAAAAATCCAAGCGCTTGGACTTACCGTAAAGCTCAACCCGTAGCAATCGCACTTAGATTCTTCCAAATGATTCAACCAGACCAAAGGGGCAGAGGCAGACAAAGAAGAAGTCACACGTGGAGTCGCAGCAAGTCTTTGCCAAGCTTATTTCGCCTTGGCAGCTTTTTTCAGACTCTTATATAAATCAGGATTTTGGCTTTTCAGCAACGTGGCTACCACCAGATCATCCTTCCTGATCTTGGCCAGATCGATATGCTCGATATGCACAAGTCGTACGAGTTCTCTCACCGGTCTTGGCATATTTCTACCGCTTTCATAACGGGAGCCGCCACTTTGAGTGACACCGACCTTGCTCCAGAAGTCATGCTGATTAAGGCCAAGCTTGCGGCGGATATCGCGAGGGTTGGATATTTCTTCAAAGAGTTTCATGAGTCAGCTCTCTCTCTAAGTTGTGGTAGGTTATGTTATAAGATTATTGCACGTTCATAAATTTAATTCGTTTTTCTATTCAATGCAAGTATTAAGTACATCCTTCTGACATTTGTCGTGACCGCCTTATTATCATCATTGCATATATTTAGTTTTCTTTACGGTAATCAGGTAAAATTGATGTTTTCGCAGAGCCAAATTCGGGGCCGCTTGCAGCGTCGTAATTGATTTAACATATGAGACCCCTTTATTCACGTCAGAGTTCCTTATAATTAACATAAAGTCTCGATAATCGTGACACTCATTATTCAAAAATACGGTGGCACATCGGTGGGCAGCACTGAGCGCATTAAAAATGTTGCGCGCCGAATAGTGAGATTCCAGTCTCGGGGATACCAGGTCGTAGTGGTGGTTTCCGCGATGAGCGGCGAAACCAATCGTCTTATTGCCCTGGCCAAGGAATTCCAGGCTCACCCCGATCCGCGTGAACTGGATGTCATGGTTTCTACCGGTGAGCAAGTTTCTGTTGCTCTCCTGTCGATGGCGCTTATGGATTTGGGTATCAAAGCAAAGAGTTATACAGGTTCACAGGTGAGGATACTTACCAATAATGCCTACACCAAAGCGCGCATATTAAAAATTGACGAGAATAAAATACGTTCCGATCTCGATGCCGGCTACGTTGTGGTAGTAGCCGGATTCCAGGGAATTGATGAAACCGGCAGCATTACGACACTGGGCCGTGGCGGGTCCGATACAACCGGTGTGGCATTAGCGGCAGCGCTTAAAGCCGAAGAATGCCAGATCTATACCGACGTGGATGGTATTTACACGACCGATCCTCGCATTGTGCCTGACGCCCGGAAACTCAAGACTATCACCTTTGAGGAAATGCTCGAAATGGCGAGCTTGGGGTCCAAAGTGCTGCAAATTCGTTCAGTCGAATTCGCCGGCAAATACAAGGTCAGGTTGCGGGTGCTTTCCAGTTTCGAGGAAGAAGGCGAGGGAACCCTGATTACTTTCGAGGAAGGCAAAAACATGGAACAGGCGATTATTTCAGGCATTGCATTTAACCGTGATGAGGCGAAGATTACTGTGCTGGGTGTACCGGATCGCCCTGGTATTGCTTATCAGATTCTTGGCCCGGTGGCCGATGCCAATATCGATGTGGATATGATTATCCAGAATGTCGGCCACGATGGTATGACAGATTTCTCGTTTACCATAAATCGTAATGAATTCGCCAGAACCATGGATATCCTGAAAAATCAGGTGCAGCCCCATATAGGCGCACGGGGTGTAATTGGCGGCGACAGAATAGCCAAGGTATCGGTGGTAGGAGTCGGAATGCGTTCGCATGTCGGGATTGCAAGTAAAATGTTTCGTGCCCTGGCGGAAGAAGGCATCAACATCCAAATGATTTCCACCTCTGAAATAAAGATCTCCGTAGTGGTGGAAGAGAAATACATGGAGCTCGCGGTGCGAGTGTTGCACAAGGTTTTTGAGCTGGATCAAGTATCCTGAGTCTCGCGGGGAAACACTGTTGAGTGCGAGCCTTTGTTTGACCGAGGAGTTGTAAACCGCTATCCTAATGGCTCTTCTATGGAGAGATGGCCGAGTGGTCGAAGGCGCTCCCCTGCTAAGGGAGTATAGGCTCAAAAAGCTTATCGAGGGTTCGAATCCCTCTCTCTCCGCCACTCAGAACGGGTGCGCGTGTCGTGAATAGTTGATTTTTGCTCGATTCCTTGGATGGAACCGATCGAGATTGTTCAATCAGTTTCGGATACCGGCGCTAGTCGAGTATCCATCGAAACGCCCGGTGCAGTTCGGCCGTGCCGTTTTTCTCATACCGGCGCCCATCAGCCTTCCAGGCAAGCATTTTTTTGATTGCCTCCTGAAGTTGCCGTCTCCTCTTGAAGAAAGTCAGTCGCATGTCGCGCGGCATCTGGCCGTCGGGATCCTGCACTCCGACTAGTCGGGTTAACCAGCGGATAATGAACGAGTTTAGTTTCCTCGGCTCGAAATTTTCGATCAAATCTGTCAGAATGAGCGCGGCTTGCCTGGTGAAAGAACTCGAACTCCGCCATGAAGCTCCCTGCAATAGGAAGGGTGGCAATTTCTGCGTCCCATGGATAGCCTGTGTCTTTGTCTAG
>Ga0157370_10006777_pt1 | contig 12567 bp, 13 predicted proteins | sample C35metaG_FD_113463 | JGI IMG/M metagenome (GOLD analysis project Ga0157370, IMG submission 113463) | Corn rhizosphere microbial communities from Kellogg Biological Station, Michigan, USA - C3-5 metaG | ecosystem: Host-associated > Plants > Roots > Rhizosphere > Soil | place: USA: Michigan...
AGCCGCGCCCAGTACTCGACCGAGCCCCCGTTGACCGACATCCCGGCCACCGGCCCGCACCACCCCCCTTCAGCAGTCGGTGCGCAGGGTGCGACGTTGCGGTTGTAGTGGAGCAGCGCCTGTTCGACCCCCGATTCGGCCACCGCCAGCGCCGACTTGGTCTGCTGGTCCCGCACCACCCCGCTCTGCCCCTGGATCGAGGTCATCACCGCGACGCTCGCCATCCCCAGCGCCGCGACGGTCATCAGCATCACGGTCGGTATGGCGAAGCCCGCCTCGGAGGAGAGGCGGGCGGAGAGGCGGCTGGCGAGTCGGGAGAGCATGGCCATACGTCCACCTAGATCGAGCAGATTGCGCCACGGCTTGAGCCGCGGAGCCCATATACCCACACCAGGCGCCGATCCGTGGACGTATCGGCCAAACGTCTAGCCCAAAAATAAGTAAAGGGCGGGCCCGAGGGCCCGCCCTTGAGTCGCTCGTTGCCAGCCAGCGCGCTGACAAATCTCACTACGTCAGACCGCTATTCGTTCCATTTACCGCCCGTGGGGCATCCGGCTTTGCCTCCAGTCGTACAGTTGAATACGACCGTGCCATCAGCCTTACGTTCAATGCTGAACGAATTAGTCGTTGCCGAAACGGATGCGACTTTGAATGATTTTGACCCTGGGGTTGCAGGTTCTTCGATGACGATGTGGTTGTTGCCGGTTTCCTGGAGCGTCGGCTCGATGTTGTGGAGGATGCTCACAGTGGCTTCGGAGTAGCTTCCACCATGTTCGGTGGCGTAGGTCTCCATCGCGGTCTCGGCCGTCCGCACGGCGGACTTGGCCTGAGCGTCGGTCGCCTTTTCCCGCTGGTTGAAGAAGGCGGGAATCGCGATCGCGGCGAGGATGCCGAGGATGAGCATGACGACGAGGAGCTCGATCAGCGTGAAGCCGGCCTCGCTGTCGCCGTTGAGCCGGGCGCCTACTTTGGCCCGGAGATTCTGGAGAAACATTAGTGACCTCCTATGGTCCTAATCGTTTGCGCCAGAGCCCCGTCGCTAGCAGCCACGTGGTGTCTGTCGACCCCGGTGGTAGCCCGGCCAGCTCCAAAGGAGCTCCGAAGGCTTTGCGCCCCCGCCTCACAGCGGGTTTGCCTTTTGCACCGAAGCACTGGCAGATTCATCACCCTCCCCTCTTCGACAGCGCCTCAAATCCCTTGATCCTCGAAATTTGGGCTTCATCGGGCAAAAAGTCAGGCTCGCGACTTCCTACGGACGGACGACCTACCGGATAACTCGCAGGCGCCGTCGACATGAGCTGTTTCGGCCGGAACAGGGCCAGCGAAATCGCCGCCGAGGCGATCGCGAACACGAAGACATAGATGTCGTTGAAAGCGGTGACATCGGTGAGGTGAAGTGACCAGTTGCGGAAGAAAAACGCGATCGCCGTTGCGGCGAGAGTTCGCAGAGGCAGCCTCCCCGGGCTGAGCGCATCCCAGCCGATCAAGGCCAGCAATAACGGCTCGTGGTAGTAGAGGTTGTCGAGTGGGTCCAGCCCGCAGCGCAGCAACGCCAGCAGAGCGAGCAGGCCCATCGCGTCGGCCCCCGGCAGCGCAAACCCGCCGCGACGTAGCGCAAGCGCCACCGGCAACGCGAACGCGAGCAGCACGATCAACGGATGCGAGAGCGAACCGACCAGCGGCGGGGCTTCGTGAACGTGCGCGACGAGCGTTTCAGTCCCCACCCGGTGCTTTTCGGTCTTCACCCCGGCGGACGGGTACCAGACGCTCCAGGGCGAAGTGATGCGGCCCGTCGACGCGGCACTGTGGTTGACCTCGGAGAAGGACCCCGGAGCCGCCAGGAGACCCGGCAGCGTCAGCGCCACCATGATTGCCCCCGCGGCCAGCCCGGTGCGTACCCGTCGGTCCGGGAGCGCCATCAGCGCCGGAAGGATCGCGATCACGGCCCACTGCTTCGAGGCCACGGCCAGGCCGAGCAGCACCGCCGTTCGGGCCCGGTGACCCTCACTGGCGCTGGCAATCGCGCCAACCGCCAAGGCCGAGGTCAGAATCTCCTCCGGATGCCCGTAATTCAGCGCCTCGATCGTGATCGGGTTGACCAGGCATAGACCGGCGAGCAGGACCTGGCTCAGGCGCGAAGCGCCACGGCGACGCGCCACCGAAGCGAGATACAGGCCGAGCAGCCCGGCGGCAAGCAGGCAGGGGAACGCGGCCCAGCGGTAGGCATGCAGGGCATCCCCGCCCCCAAGCGCAACGAACGGCGCCTGAACCAAGGTCGAGAACGGGCCCATCATCGCCTTCGCCGACAGGTAGTCGGCGAGTTGCCCGTGGGCCAGCGCATCCACAGCCGGCCACGAGTCGCCGCGCCAATCTCCGAGCGCGGAGATCGACGACGCGAGCCAGGCGCTCACGACAACGACCAAACCAAATGGGAGGCAACGCCTCGCGGCCGAGAACATGGTTCGCTATCGGCCGCAGGCTGGCGTCGATTGAGCGGGGGGCGCTTCGCATCGGGTGGAGCCGAGCGCCGCGCGACGGAGCCGAACCCGCTGCGCGAAGAACCTGATCGTGAGTGGCCGCGAAGCTGCCCCGTTGACCCGCAGCGACATCGTGCGCGAGTCGGGGGCCAGCCGAAACGGCCTCGGATAGTCGGCCGCAGACGAAGCACGCACGATCAACCCGTCTGCAGCCGTCGCTGGGACGAGCTTCCAGGTTCCGCGTGCCCTGAGCGTCGCCGTCCGTTCGCGCGCCCTGTAGAGCAGGGTGCGCACGGCTTCCGCGCCCTCCACGCCGATTCCCTCGACGCGGGCGAAGACGATGTCGCGTGGACCGGGTGGCGGCGGAATCGCGATCGGCTCTCCCGTGGTCGTCCGCACGGCGCCGATCGGGCGCGAAGGTCCGCAGCTGTCTCCCGCCCGCTCGAGCAGCTGCCAACGTGAGGTCGTGCGAACGGCTCGGTAGTGACAGAGCATCGCCCTCATCGCGGCGGGCGACTCCCAGCCGGGATAGCGATCGTCTATCGACGACTCGCCGCCGCCGGGGGCGAGATCGCGATGCCGGAGAATCGCCGCCGGCCCTCGTGGCCCGCTCAGCGCCGCCGCATTCAAGCGATCGAGTTGCGACGTATACGCCGAGTAGCTCTGGATAACCGGTAACGGGCGCCAGTTCAGGTTGTATGCCCATGCGACGCCGATCTCCCACGGGTCGACGTGGACTGCCCGGCCCTGCAGAGCCCGGAGGATGGCCGGATCGAGCCGGTAGCTCGAGCGCATCGAACGGCGCGCTTCCGAGATCAGCCGCTGCCGTTCGCCGGGCCGAAGCAGCGCATCGAGACCCTGTCGCATGTATTCGACGTGTGCCTCCGGCTCCAGCGATCGCAGCAGCGAGGGGCTCGGAAGCACCACCAGGGCCAGCGCGACCAAAGGAGCAGTAAGCCCAAGGGCGATCATACGAAGGGGCGCCTTCGGCAAGCGCGAAGCGATTGCGATTCCGGCGCCCGCAGCCATCGCGAAGAATTCCGGCGTATTGCCGAGTCCCTGCCGGACGAACCCCTGCTTGAAGCTCATGAACCAGAACACCGCCACGAGCGCGAGTGAGGCGGCGCGCCGCGGCAGCGGGTCGCCGCGAGTCCCCAGCGCAGTGGAGGCCAGAAGCAGCCCCAGGACGGCAATCGCAGCCTGTCGCTCCCACCTGACCGCGGCGATGTCGATTCCCATCGCGGCGGAGTAGCCGGAAACGACCTGGCCGGTGTGCGAAGCGAAGTCCGGAACGTTGGCGAGACTCTGGCCGGTGAGAACCCAGCCGACCGCAAATGCGCCGCACACGATCGCCACGAAAAGCGGAACGCGGCGTTTCCGTTCGGGCAGACCGAGGACGACCAGTAGGCCGAACACGAGGATCGCGATCCCGTAGTTCGCTTTCGCCAGCAGCTCGACTGCGGCAAGCACACCAACTCCGATCGTCGCAAGGGGGACGGCAAACGGCGGCGCTTCATCCCCCAGGGCGACGAAGGACCACACGAAGGCGAGCAGGACGACAGCGGCCGTCAGGCCGCCAATCACGAGAAGGCAGTAGCAGGCCACGAGGGCGAGAAGCAGCGGGAACGTGCGTCGCGCGGCCCAGAGCATCGATATCGCCACGCCGACATGGATTGCCGCCTGGAAGAGAAAGGCGACGACCCACAACGTGCCGTCATAGAGAACCGGCACCTGGAGAAATCCGAGCGGCCCGTAGGTGAAGACGAAGTCCCTGCCGAACTGAAGCCCCTCGGCATGGGCGATATAGAGACCGGCCGCCCAGGAGGCGTCAGGCCCCGTCGCTGGGATGATCGAGACGATCGGCCAGGTCAGCGCGGCCAAGAACACACCCAGGAACGGCGTTGAGGACAGCGCGACGACGGCGCGGTCGAGCCGGACAAACCTGCCACCGCCCATCGCAATGTCCGCCTCAGCCGTCGCCACGATCCTCAACCGCTAATCGGCAAGTCGGCTGCTTCTCTCAATTCAGCAATGAGCGCAGGCTCATGGCAGTCGTTGTTCTGGTCGTTCTCTGGCCGAAGATCGCGCAGCGCATGGAGGGACTGGCCGCAGCGATCGAGGGACTTCAAAGCAGAGAGGCCGAAGTCGGCGGTGCTGAAGCAACCGTCGACCGAAAGGCCACGATGCACGCCCGACCTCGACATCTCTGCGCCGTCGTTTATTGCACGGCAGACGATCTCCTGCCCGAGAAGCCGTGCAAGCACCCAGGCAAATGACCGAGCGACGTCATAGCCGGCTGGGTAGTGGGTCAGTTTGAAATCGGCCTAGATTCGCCTCGCCAAGTCCTCTAGCTTCGCTGGCGACAAGAGACGAAACGGCGGGGGCGTCGCGGAAACGACCCCCCGCCCGGCACCGAAGGGAGCACCTCCGATGCAGCCAGATCCTAAGCCGGGCGACTCGCGCCGGAACTTTGCAGTCCAACGCGCGATTCTCGCCATGACCCTCGTGGGCGATCCCGTGTCGCGGACGCGCTCAGAACTCACTCGCATCTTTGGAGACCGCGAAGCGGTCAAGCAGGCCATCGCATCCCTGCGGAGTTGCGGCCTGCTCGAAGACAGGTATCGGTCACTGTGGCCAACGAACGCAGCCCGCGAAGCCCACCGGCTGGAGGCGTGGTGAACGTGGAGGTCGCGCGGCGGTTCGGCGCGAATCTGCGTGGCTGCCGAAAACGGGCCGGCCTGTCTCAGGAAGACCTTGGGGTTCGCGCCGGCCTCCATCGGACCGCCATCGGCCTGCTAGAGAACGGAGCAAGGACGCCGCGAATCGACACGCTGGTAAAGCTCTCCACCGCGCTCGACATTCCCCCTGCTGACCTGATCGAGGGAATCGTCTGGGAGCCTGGAGAAGCCAGCCCCGGCCGGTTCACGCTGAGCAGGGAGCTACCCTCTGACCATGTCTAAGCGGTCGAGCAAGCCAGCTGACCTGAATCGCCTTGCCGCTGCCATCGTGGGCGAGGCGACCGACGAGACGTCGCCCGCGGTTCATCGGCAGAAGAATGCTGCGGCGGTTGAGCTTGGAAGGGCGGGTGGCCGTAAGGGCGGCAAAGCGCGGGCGGCCAAACTGACCCCGGCCGAACGTAGCGAGGCGGCACGTAAGGCCGCTAAGGCTCGCTGGAGTCGTTCCAGCTAGCTATTCCTCGAAGACCGGGTACGGCCTCACCTGCGAAGCAATCCGACCCTCTATGACTCGTTCGTAGAGGTTGAAGTACTTGGTCCACAGAAGCCATATCAGTGCCCATTGATCGCTAGCCGGGTCAGCGTGGACGACGGGCAATCCAGTCTGCTCGACATCCCGCGCGTCGAACGCAGCGCCGTGGTTAGTGGGCAGGTCGATCAGTTTCTTCTGCACCGCCTCTGCGATCTCTTTCGCATCCTCGGGGCTCCGGTCCGGGTTGCTCCTCAGGGCCTCCCAGACTAGATCCCCGCTCCGCTCAAGAGCCGAGCGTGCTTGCTGCACCATTACTGCGTTGACATCCGCAAGAAGCGAGACGTGGACGGGGTAGCTGTTTGGGTTCTCAGCGAGCGCCGCTTCTGCGTGATCCACTGCGGCGATCAGATCCTTAGCCGAATAGAGCCCTCTGCCTTCCGGCGATTCAAACTGCGGGTCCACCGGCCCTAGGTCGCTGGTCGGACCCATCAAAATGTGATGCGCCCCCATTGCAAGCAAAGTCCCGGCGCTCTTGGCTTGGTTCGGGACGATGAGCGTTAGCTCTCGGCATCGTGATTGCGCCTGACGGACAAGGCGGATCGCAGTCTCTCCATCGCCCCCCGGCGTATCGAGCAAGAGATGAAGATCTTGCTCCGGGTCGGCGTCGCAGATCACCTCCTCAAACATGGTGATGATCGCAGGAAAGATCGCATCGATTAGGACGACCAATCGACAGCCGAAGCGCTCTTCGTACTCCCCGATGAGCTGCTGTCGGTGATACCGCTCGGAATGCTGCGCGTGGAAAAGCGGACTTTGCCTTGGACGGCTTAGCGGCGGTGCATTCCCGTCGGAAAGCTCATCCGCTTCCCCCTGCGCGCCGCTGCGCTGCTCTCCCGTATTTGCAGCGCTCTCTCCACTTTCACTGCCCATTCGCCCCCCTTGGCTTTGGACGGAGCCTTAAGGGGACCCACAGACGTGTTCTTAACGTTTTTCGGCATACCCACGACCCCTTTCCTTCTCCGACGACAGCTTGCCAAAAGAGCCTTTCATAGTAGGCGGCGGCGAATCCTAAACTGACTTTTCTGTCCGACCGCTTACGCATAATGGTCAGTATGAATCGCCTGTCCACCGAGAAGCGTGCCCAGATCATCGGCTGCCTGGTCGAGGGCAACAGCATCCGCGCGACGGTCCGAATGACCGGCGCAGCCAAGAACACGATCACGAAGCTGCTCGTCGATCTCGGGGAAGCCTGCGCCGAGTTCCAAGACGGGGTGCTGGTCGACCTCCCCTGCAAGGTGGTCGAGGCCGACGAGATATGGGCCTACTGCTACGCCAAGCAGAAGAACCTGCCGGAGCAGTTCAAGGGGACGCCGGGCTACGGCGACGTATGGACCTTCACCGCCCTCTGCGCCGATACGAAGCTGATTCCGTCCTGGCTCGTAGGAGAGCGGACGACGGATGACGCCGCAGTCTTCCTAACCGATCTGGCGAGTCGGATGGCCGGCCGAATCCAGCTAAGCACGGACGGACACCGGATCTATGAAGGGACCGTAGGGCCGTCCTTTGCCCACGACGTTGACTGGGCGCAGATCCAGAAGCGCTACGCGAGTTCGTCCGAGCAGGGCAAATACAGCCCCCCGGTCTGCATCGGGACGAAGCGCATCCCGCTGAAGGGCGATCCCGATCCCGACCGGATCTCGACCAGCTACGTCGAGCGTCAGAACCTCACGATGCGGATGGGGATGCGCCGCTTTACCCGGCTGACCAATGGCTTCAGCAGGAAAGTCGAGAACCTGGCGCATTCGGTCTCGCTCCACTTCATGCACTACAACTTTGCGCGGCCCCACACGGCGCTGAAGCAGCGCTATCCCAGGACGCCAGCGATGGCGGCTGGGGTCACCGACCACATCTGGTCCCTAGAGGAAATCGCCGCGCTGCTGGACTGAGCTGGAGCGCTTCGCCTTCTTCTGTTCAGGTCGCCTCGTACCCTCCGCTCGGCGTCATCTTTCCGTTCAAGGGTCTGATACGTTCCCGAACCACTATTCCGCTGTTCTCAGCCCCAGTAGGAGGAAACGCATTGGCACTGATGGATAAGCCCACCGCCGTGCAAGGTCGTCAGCGAAGCAACCCCATGCCGGTCATTGCCGCTGCAGATCTCCAAGCGCACCGGGAGATTCCGTCCGTTCAGGCCCGTCTTGCGAGGGTGGCGGCGATCCGAAAGGCAAACCAGAGCAGCGCTCCGGCAGGCGAGAGCCGCTAGCTCCCACACCAATCCAAGCGGCCCCTCGGCGATTTAGCCGAGGGGCCTTTTTTATGAACGCCCAAGGAGCAGAAACCAAGCCAGCGACGGAAGAGCGCGAGCGCGTCTATCCGCTGGCGATCCTTGAGCCAGGCCCGATAGGCGGCGACTACCGCAAGCAGGTTCAGCAGTGGATTGAGGAATTTGAGCCACTCGACCCGTTTGAGGCTGGCAAGAAGGCAAAGCTCTGGCTGCAAGCGAACCTGGAAACGGAAAACCTGCCGCACCGTACCTATCTCGTCTTCAACGATGAGGACCCCGACCAGCTCTTTGGATTCTTCGTCCTCGACTCTCTCGATGTTCAGGTATCACCCGGCGATGTCCCGATCATGCAGGTGCGGCACGTGATCAAGGACCCCCAGGCACCCACGCAGCCCGCAACCAAACTGGTCTGGATCGCTCGCCATAAGGGCTCCCCCGCCGGGATCGGAGCGGAGATGTTCGAGTACGCGCTCTACGTAGCGGAAGAGGCGGGAAGCTGCGCCCTAATGGTCGATGCCTACGATCAGGCGACGGCCGAGGAGCTGTGGATCAAGCGTTTCGATCTTCGGCAGCCTAGAACTGGCGCCACGGAGTGGTCCTGCCTGTGGCACACGGTCGGTGAGCCCGACCAGACGTTCTGTTAGCTGTTGGCCTTGCGCAGAGCCTGAACCCGCTTGAGGCGCTCCTTTACCCGCGGAACCTGTCGATGCTCTTCAAGGTCCCGTTGAACGAGCAAAGGCACCGCCGGCCGCGATCGCTGCGCGCCGATCGTCGCCTCGTCTTGTCTTGGCTTCAAAGCCATACGTGCCTTTCGTGGGGGCTACTTGGTGCCTGCGGGCCTCATATACCCGCTTGGCAGAGCCTATATCGGCAGATAACCCGCTCGCAATGAGAAGGATTCGCCTTAGGCCTTTTCTCTCCTCTTCATCGCGAACTAGCCTACGGGATCGAGTGGGCTAGATCAAGGATTGTTGAGCAAAAGATTGGGGGCATCCAACAGGAAGGGTCGCCCGGTTAGCCTCCCTTCCGGCGCGAGATTCCGCCTCGTAGCTTGGGGCGAAGCGCTCCCCGGGCGAGTCACAGCGAGGGCGGCTGAAACTGACCCACTACCGCCGGCTGGCCCTCCTTCACTGGTAGCCGTGCCGCCTTCGCTGCGAAGTTGTAGGATTCAATGTTGAGAATCTGTAATCTATTGAGTTGAGAATTGGTAATTTAGATGCTGGCCCGAGTCGATGGCGAGATGACCTACACCCCGCGTGTCATAGAGAGCGAGCTCGACGAGCTTTGCGGCTCGCTCGCGGCCATTGCGATCGAGGGGGCGAAGGGCGTCGGCAAGACGGCGACGGCGTCGCGTCGTGCCCACACCATCCACAGGCTGGACGAGCCCGAGGGCCTGGCCATCGCCAGGGGGAGCCCGCGACGACTGCTCGACGGGGATCAGCCGATCTTTTTCGATGAGTGTCAACGACTCCCCGAGACCTGGGACCTGGTGCGTCGGGCGGTCGATGACGGCGCCCGGGCGGGCAGCTTCCTCTTGACGGGATCCGCATCCCCCGACGGTGGCGGGCGCCATTCCGGGGCGGGGCGGATTGCTTCGATCCGGATGCGCCCGCTCTCGCTGGTCGAGCGGCTCGACGAGCCAGGAACGGTGAGCCTGGACACCCTGCTTCATGGCGAGCGCCCACCGCTCAACGGCGAAACCGACATCTCCCTTGTGGACTACACGACGGAGATCGTCGCCTCTGGCTTCCCCGGCTTTCGACACCTGAAAGGGCGGGCTCTGCGGACCGAACTCGACGGCTACGTCGATCGAATCGTCGACCGCGACTTTCCGGAGCTAGGCCATCGGGTGCGTAACCCGGCCGGCCTGCGCCGCTGGATGACCGCATATGCAGCCGCGTCCTCGACCTCCACGTCCTTCGAGAAGATCCGCGACGCGGCCACCGGCGGCGAGGGGGAGAAACCATCTCGCGTGGCCGCCCAGCCCTACCGCGACATTCTCGAGCGCCTCTGGATTCTCGATCCGGTCCTCTCCTGGCAGCCCACCCGCAACCGGCTCTCACGCATCACCGCGGCACCCAAGCATCAACTGGCCGACCCCGCTCTTGCGACGACTTTGCTGGGCGCCGGCGCCGAGGCGCTGTTGGAGGGCGCCGACCTCGGGCCGCGAATCGCGCGCGACGGGCCCCTGCTGGGTGCGCTGTTCGAGTCGCTGGTCACGCAGTCGGTCAGGGTGTACGCACAGGGCGCCGAGGCCCGGGTCGGCCATCTGCGCACCTTCACCGGCCAGCGCGAGGTCGACCTGATCGTCGAGCGACCGGACGGCCATGTCCTGGCAATCGAGGTCAAGCTCGCGCAAACCATCGAGGAGCGAGACATTCGACACCTCCACTGGCTCAGAGAGAAGATCGGCGACGAACTGCTGGATGCGATTGTCGTGACGACCGGCTCGGTCGCCTACCGTCGCGAGGATGGCATCGGCGTCGTCCCCGCCGCGCTCCTGGCCCCGTGAACCGGTGACAACGCTCGTTGCGTCGCCAGGAGGCCAGGGAACGAGCGCCGCACCGACTCCTCGAGCTCTTCGACAGATCGAGCAGCTCGTCGCACTCCCACAATCGTCGATGCCTTTGCTGCTCAAAGAGGGGGCAACGACATCGAGATCGCCATCGAGTGGCTCAGAAAGCAGACGCGCCAGGACATATGAGCTGCTGGAGAAGACCCCGCCGCCGGCCGGTGGGCACTGAATCAGCGCGAGGGGTGGTCGGCGGGCTTGCCGGGCGCTTCCCCGCTTCGACCCGGCTTTTCGGGGGCTTCTTCGGCGGGAGGCGACGCTTCGGCGGGCGGGGTCGTGGTCGGCGGCGGCGCTTCGGTTGCGGGCTGGGACGCCGTCGTGGAGGTCGGCGCGGGCTTCGGCTTCGAGCTGGGCTTCGAGCTCCCCGTCTGCCGGGTCGGCTGGAGCGCCGCCTTCCCGGAGGAGTGGTTGTGGCCTGACGCGGGCTTGCTCGGGGCGCCGCCTCCGGACGTGTCCTGCGCCGGGACGAAGGCCGGCGTCTGCGTTTCCCCGCCGACCGTCTGCGCCGAGCTCGTCGACGGCTTGACACTGACTCTCCGCTGCTCCTTCTTCGCGGCGCCCCCGTACAGCGATCGCAGCCGGCCAGATGGCCATCGAGCCAGGCCGCATAATTCTGTATATAGCTGCGGAATTTGCGCGCCCTCGGCCCGATGAAGCCGGCGTCAGGCCCAGGGCGAGGTGTCGGCCCCAAAATAACGGCCACACAAACGCTCTGATAACGGCCACACGGATGGACTACCCTCTAGGAGTGGGACATCTGCAAAAACTGGCTTGGGAGGTCGGTGTGCCGGAGCGGTCGTTGCGGCGCGCGGTCAGCGCCGGCACGCTTCGCTGTAGGCGTCCGTCGCCGCGGCGGCTTGAGGTCAGCGCCGCCGAGCGGGCTTACCTGCGCAACCACTGGGAGTTGCTCGCCCGGCTTCGGGCCGTTCTGCGGACCGAGCCAAACGTGGGCTTCGCCGCCATCTTCGGGTCGCTGGCTCGGGGGGACGAGCGCGCGGACTCCGACCTCGACCTCGCGGTCGAGTTCAGGCAGCGTGATCGCCGGGGCCGTAATCGCCTGGCGGGCAAGCTGGAGGCCGCTTCCGGGCGCCGGGTGCAGATGCTCCATCTGCGCGACATCGAGGAGTGCGCGCCCGATCTTCTCCGAGAGATCGTCCTGGAGGGTCGCGTCCTTGTCGACCGCGACAAACGCTGGCCCGGGCTGCTCCGTGAACGACGACAGATCCTCCAGCGGGCAAAGCAGGCAGACAAGCAACTCCAAGCCGCTGAGCGCAAGGCCATCGCCCGGTTCGAGCGGGCCGCGGCATCGAGCTGATGACCCGGAAGGCGGATAGCCAAGACGCCGAGAGGTCCGTGCGACGCAAACGACTGTCGCAGCGCCTTACCTTGGTCGAGAGCAACTACGACGACCTCGAGGAGTCCCTTCGCCGTCACTATCCCGATGAGGACTCCTTCGTCGCCGACTGGACCTCAACGGAGTTCGAGGCCCAGGAGCGCATAGCCGCCCTGGAGCGCTTCTACGAGCGGATCGTCAACGCGCTCAATCAGATCGTCGACGACGCCGAGGGGGCGCTCGGCGAGGACGGCGAACCGCCGGCAGCGCCGTCGGCGAAACCAGGGCGGCCACCCGGCCGCTGGCAGCGACTTGCGGGCTACGGAGCACTCCCAGCCAAACACGTGGATCCGATGCGCCGGCTGATTGGCAAGCGCAACATCTTTCAGAAGGAGTACGACACCTTGGGAGCAGAGGCCGGGGCGGATATCTTCGGCGAGGCCAAGGAGTTCGCACGCTTGCTTCCCAGGGTCGTCCCGTCGATTCGCGAATGGGCCGACGCCGCGATCAAATGACCAGGAGCGCATAGCCAAATCTGTCGTGCAGCCGACTCCATCGAGTGTTAGATGCTCTGCTCATTGGCCCGGCCGGTGGGCACTGAATCAGCGCGAGGGGTGGTCGGCGGGCTTGCCGGGCGCTTCCCCGCTTCGACCCGGCTTTTCGGGGGCTTCTTCGGCGGGAGGCGACGCTTCGGCGG
>Ga0157370_10006779_pt1 | contig 12562 bp, 8 predicted proteins | sample C35metaG_FD_113463 | JGI IMG/M metagenome (GOLD analysis project Ga0157370, IMG submission 113463) | Corn rhizosphere microbial communities from Kellogg Biological Station, Michigan, USA - C3-5 metaG | ecosystem: Host-associated > Plants > Roots > Rhizosphere > Soil | place: USA: Michigan...
GCCGTCCGGTTCGTCTGCCTAGCGCGACAGAAGGCGAGCAAGTCGAAGCAGAACCAGGTAACGCCTGATAGGAGTCTGCTTTGTTCTTCGAGCGTCATGAAGGTGGTGAGCGGGCCATTCTGGTTCATCTGGAAGGCCAAGACCCAGAGGCGCGCGAAGACCCGCAGGAGTTCCAAGAGCTCGCCCATTCGGCGGGTGCGGACACGGTGGCGTTCATTAACGTGCCACGTCATCGGCCGACCGCAAAATTTCTGATTGGCAGTGGCAAGGTCGAAGAGTTACGCGACCTGGTCAAGGCCGAACAGGCCGATCTGGTTATCTTCAATCACATCCTCACCCCTAGCCAGGAACGTAACCTCGAGCGCGTGTTCGAGTGCCGCGTGCTGGACCGTACGGGGCTCATTCTGGATATTTTCGCCCAACGTGCACGCACCCATGAGGGTAAGTTGCAGGTGGAGCTGGCTCAGCTCGATCACCTGAGCACCCGCCTGGTTCGAGGTTGGACGCACTTGGAGCGCCAGAAAGGCGGTATCGGTCTGCGCGGACCCGGTGAAACGCAGCTTGAAACGGACCGTCGTTTGCTGAGAGTGCGCATCGGGCAGATCAAGCAAAAGCTTGAGCGCGTTCGCAGCCAGCGAGAGCAGGCGCGTCGCGGCCGTAAGCGTGCCGATATTCCTTCGGTTTCATTGGTGGGTTACACCAACGCCGGTAAATCGACCTTGTTCAACGCTGTCACTCAATCCGAGGTGTACGCGGCTGATCAGTTGTTTGCCACGTTGGACCCAACGCTTCGCCGTCTTGAATTAGACGACTTGGGCCCAATCGTGCTGGCCGACACCGTGGGCTTTATTCGTCATCTGCCGCACAAGCTGGTCGAGGCCTTCCGCGCTACGCTGGAGGAGTCGAGCAATTCCGACTTGCTGCTGCACGTGATCGACGCTCATGAGCCCGACCGTACCCAGCAGATCGAGCAAGTGTTGGCGGTGCTGACGGAAATCGGTGCGGATGAGTTGCCGATACTCGAGGTCTACAACAAGCTCGACATGCTGGAAGGCGTTGAGCCGCAAATTCAACGTGACGAAGCAGGGCGCCCGCAACGCGTTTGGCTTTCTGCCCGTGACGGCCGTGGCCTGGATTTGCTCGAACAAGCGGTTGCTGAACTGCTGGGCAATGATTTGTTTGTCGGCACCTTGTGCCTGCCGCAACGCTTGGGGCGCCTGCGCGCTCAGTTTTTTGAGTTGGGCGTTGTGCAAACCGAAGAGCATGATGAGCACGGCGCGAGCTTGCTGTCTGTGCGGGTTCCGCGGGTTGAATTGAACCGCTTGATCAGCCGTGAAGGCTGGCAACCGTCAGAGTTTTTAGAGCAACACACTTTGCAATAAAGCCTGCGACTGCGGCTTTGCTGCTGCTGGACGGCATCTGTAGCATTGGCGGGCGCGCCGTGGGCGCGTCTTTGCTTTATCAGTATGGAGAGCGCTATGGCTTGGAATGAGCCGGGTGGCAACTCGAATAATCAAGACCCTTGGGGTGGACGCAAGGGCGGCGGTGACCGCAAAGGTCCACCGGATCTCGACGAAGCCTTCCGCAAGCTGCAGGACAGTCTGAACGGACTGTTCGGTGGCAGTAAAAAACGTGACAGCGATAGCGGTTCCAGTGGCGGCGGTGGCGGTGGCTTTGGCCTTATCGCTGTGGTCGTTGCCGTGGTGGCAGCCATCTGGCTGTACAGCGCCGTCTATGTCGTCGACGAGCAGGAGCAAGCCGTCGTGCTGCGCTTCGGTAAGTACTACGAAACTGTCGGCCCAGGCCTCAACATCTATTTCCCTCCGATTGATCGCAAGTACCAGGAGAACGTCACCCGCGAGCGTGCGTATAGCAAGCAGGGTCAGATGCTCACCGAAGACGAGAACATCATCGAGGTGCCGCTGACTGTTCAATACAAGATCAGCAACCTGCAAGAGTTCGTGCTCAACGTTGATCAGCCGGAAGTGAGCCTGCAGCAGGCGACCGACAGCTCGGTACGCCACGTGGTGGGTTCCACCGCGATGGATCAAGTGCTGACTGAAGGCCGTGAACTGATGGCCAGCGAAGTCAAAGAGCGCCTGCAGCGTTTCATGGACACCTACAAAACCGGTATCACCGTTACGCAGGTGAACTTGCAAAGCGCTGCTGCACCGCGTGAAGTTCAGGAAGCCTTCGACGACGTAATTCGTGCCCGTGAAGATGAGCAGCGTGAGAAGAATCTGGCTGAGTCGTATGCCAACGGCGTAGTGCCGGAAGCGCGCGGTCAGGCCCAGCGCCTGATTGAAGACGCCAGCGGTTACCGCGACGAGGTGGTTTCCCGCGCTACGGGTGAGGCAGATCGTTTTACCAAGTTGGTCGCCGAGTACCGCAAGGCCCCTGAAGTTACCCGTGAGCGTCTCTATCTCGACACCATGCAAGAGCTGATGAGCAACACCAGCAAAGTATTGGTGACCGGCGAGAAAGGGCAGAACAATCTGCTTTACCTGCCGCTCGACAAGATGATCGAAAGCCGTGGCGCTGCACCTGCTCAGGGCGCTTCCAGCAACGCGGCAGCCGCTGATTTGGGCGCGCGTGTAAATGCTGATTTGCAACAGCGTGATCTGCGGACAAGGGAGACTCGCTGATGAGCAATAAATCACTGGCTGTCCTGATCGTCGCCATTGTCGCTGTGCTGGTTGGCTGGAATTGCTTCTATATCGTGGCGCAAACCGAGCGTGCGGTGATGCTGCAGTTTGGTCGCATCGTTCAGACCGATGTGCCGCCTGGCCTTCATGTGAAGATTCCGTACGTTAACCAGGTGCGCAAATTTGATGCGCGGCTGATGACGCTGGATTCCTCGACTTCGCGTTTCCTCACGCTGGAAAAGAAAGCGCTGATGGTCGATGCCTATGCCAAATGGCGCGTGCTCGATGCTGAGCGTTTCTACACCGCTACGTCCGGGATCAAGTTGATTGCCGACGAGCGTTTGTCGCGCCGTCTTGAAGCTTCGCTGCGCGACCAGTTCGGTAAGCGCACCCTGCACGAGTCGGTGTCGGGCGAGCGTGATGCGCTAATGGCTGACGTGACTGCGACGCTCAATAAGGCTGCGCAGAAGGAGTTGGGTATCGAAGTTGTCGACGTTCGCGTCAAGGCAATCGACCTGCCCAAGGAAGTTAACCGCAGCGTATTCGACCGTATGAGTTCGGAGCGTGAGCGCGAAGCGCGCGAGCACCGCGCTAAAGGCAAGGAGCTGGCAGAAGGTATCCGTGCCGATGCCGACCGTCAGAAGCGTGTGATCCTGGCTGAAGCCTATCGCGAGGCGGAAGAAATGCGCGGTGACGGCGATGCGAAAGCGTCTGCCATCTACGCGAAAGCCTACGGCATGGACCAAGAGTTCTACGGCTTCTACCGCAGTCTTCGCGCTTATCGTGAAAGCTTTGCTGACAAGCGTGACGTATTGGTCCTTGATCCAAGCAGCGATTTCTTCCGCTATCTGGAGAAATCGAAACCTTGATGTCAGTCGCTTCCGGCGGACGCTAGTCGTCCGTCGGGGTGACCCGTCAGGGAAACGTGTTATGATTGGTCAGCCGGGAAATTCCCGGCTTTTTTGCGTCTGTGGGAACCATGTGGCAGGAACTCGGCATCGCGTTGTGTTTAGTGCTGGTGCTGGAAGGCATCCTGCCGTTCCTATATCCACGAGGTTGGCGTGAGACATTTATGCAGCTGTTGCAGCTGCCTGATCGTCACTTACGTCTAATCGGGCTTGCCAGCATGTTGCTGGGTACAGTCCTCCTTTACTGGCTTCATTAATGGCTGCCGCCCGCAACGAGGGGAATGGCGAAATGGCAACGGTAGACCGCTGGCTGCTGCCAGATGGCATCGAGGAAGTACTGCCGCCGGAAGCGGCGCGCATTGAGGCGGCCCGCCGCCAGGTACTGGATCTGTTCCAGCGCTGGGGCTATGAGTTCGTCGTCACTCCACATATTGAATACCTGGAATCGCTGCTCACCGGCGCGGGCCAGGATCTGGATTTGCGCACCTTCAAGGTGATCGATCCGCAAACCGGTCGGCAGATGGGTTTTCGCGCTGACATCACGCCGCAAGTGGCTCGCATCGATGCGCATACGTTGCGTCGCGAAGGCCCGAACCGTCTGTGCTACGCCGGCAGCGTGCTGCATGCTCAGCCGCGCGCGCTGACAACCTCGCGCAGCCCGATTCAACTGGGCGCCGAGCTGTACGGCGATGCCAGCCCGGCCAGTGACGTGGAAGTCATCAGCCTGCTCCTGGAAATGCTCGAGCTTGCCGCCGTTCCTGACGTGCATATCGACCTTGGTCATGTCGGCATCTACCGGGGGCTTGCCCGCGCGGCGGGTCTTTCCGGTGAAGTCGAGCAGCAGTTGTTTGACGCGCTACAGCGCAAGGCTGTCGATGAAGTGGCTTCGCTCACTGAGCACGTGCCCGCCGAATTGCAGAAAATGCTGCGTGCCCTTGCCGAGTTGTGCGGCGAGCGCGAAGTGCTGGATCTGGCGCAAGCCTGTCTGGTCGAGGCGCCTGAAGACGTGCATCTGGCGCTGGACGAGTTGATCGCCATTGCCGACACCCTTGAGCGCCGCTACCCCGAAGTGCCGCTGTACTTTGACCTCGGCGAACTGCGCGGCTACCACTATCACACCGGTGTGGTGTTCGCGGCGTTCGTACCTGGCGTTGGCCAGTCCATTGCGCAAGGCGGCCGTTACGACGATATCGGCGCCGACTTCGGTCGCGCTCGTCCGGCCACCGGTTTTTCGACTGATTTGAAAACTTTGGTAACGCTGGGCTCTATGAAGCTCGACGAGCCAGAGGCCGGGGTTTGGGCGCCAGACAATCACGATTTATATCTATGGAAGGCGGTTCGCCAGTTGCGCGGGCAAAACACGCGCGTTGTGCAGGCGCTGCCGGGGCAGGACGTTTCTGCCGCGCGCGAGGCGGGCTGTGATCGCCAGTTAGTGCTCGCTGATGGGCGCTGGCAGGTTGAGCCGTTAGCTGTTTAAAGATTTCCGCCGGCTGCTGCCGGCATCAAGCTTCGAAGAGGACAAGTGTTATGGGTAAGAATGTCGTCGTCCTGGGCACCCAATGGGGTGATGAGGGCAAAGGCAAGATCGTTGATCTGCTGACTGAACACGCGGCTGCGGTAGTTCGCTACCAGGGCGGTCACAACGCAGGTCATACCCTGGTGATCAACGGCGAAAAAACCGTCTTGCATCTGATCCCGTCGGGTGTGCTGCGTGACGGCGTTCAGTGCCTGATCGGCAACGGCGTGGTGGTTGCACCTGACGCCCTGATGCGCGAAATCATCAAGCTGGAAGAGAAGGGTGTTCCGGTGCGTGATCGCCTGCGCATCAGCCCGGCCTGCCCGCTGATCCTGTCGTACCACGTGGCGCTGGATCAGGCCCGTGAGCGCGCCCGTGGCGAAGCCAAAATCGGCACTACCGGTCGCGGCATCGGCCCGGCGTACGAGGACAAAGTGGCCCGTCGCGGCCTGCGCGTAGGAGACCTGTTCCACCGCGAGCGCTTCGCCGCCAAGCTCGGCGAGTTGCTGGATTACCACAACTTCGTCCTAGTGAATTACTACAAAGAGCCGGCCATCGACTTCCAGAAAACCCTGGATGAGTGCATGGAATACGCCGAGCTGCTGAAGCCGATGATGGCTGACGTGACGTCCGTATTGCACGACATGCGCCGCGACGGCAAAGACATCATGTTCGAAGGCGCCCAGGGTTCATTGCTCGACATCGACCACGGCACCTACCCCTACGTCACCAGCTCCAACACCACTGCCGGCGGTATCGCCACCGGTTCAGGTTTTGGTCCGATGTACCTCGATTACATCCTCGGTATCACCAAGGCCTACACCACGCGCGTTGGCTCGGGTCCGTTCCCGACCGAGCTGTTCGACGATGTCGGTGCGTTCCTTGCCAAGCGTGGCCACGAGTTCGGCGCCACCACCGGCCGTGCCCGTCGTTGCGGCTGGTTCGACGCCGTCATCCTGCGTCGTGCCATCGAAATCAACAGCATCTCGGGCCTGTGCCTGACCAAGCTGGACGTGCTCGACGGTCTTGAAACCATCCGCATCTGCGTGGGTTACAAAAACGAAAACGGCGCGGTGATCGACGCCCCGACTGACGCTGACAGCTACATCGGCCTGGAGCCGGTGTACGAAGAAGTGCCGGGCTGGAGCGAGTCGACGCTGGGCGCCAAGAGCTTGGATGAGTTGCCGGCTAATGCCCGCGCCTATATCAAGCGCGTGGAAGAGTTGGTCGGCGCGCCGATCGACATCATCTCCACCGGCCCGGACCGCAACGAAACCATCGTATTGCGTCACCCGTTCGCCTAAGGGCTAGCGCCGTCGCTTACGACGGTTAACGAAAAAGGGTCGCCAATTGGCGGCCCTTTTTCGTTTCTGAGCGTCTGGTCAGGTGTAGCGGCATGGCCCTTGCTGTGCTCAAGTTATCCCAGCAGTTGCCGTCACATCAGGTGACGGATATTGGAGGTTTGTCGTGTCAGCCATCGTTTCTCTCTTGCGTAGCCGCTTGCTGCGCCCGGTCTTCATTGCACTCGGAATTGCACTGCTGGTGCAGGTCCTGGTGGCCGTTGCACTAACTCGGAGCACGGTCGGTGCGCTGGAGGTCGATCTGGGCACGCGCCTGGGTTCGGACACCCAGCGGCTTGAGTCCGAATTGGAGGAGGCGGGGCGCGAACTGTCTTCGGGCCTGGGCACCTTATCTACACGCACCCGCGAGCGCCTGGCCGCCGGTTTGTCCGGGCGCCTTAAAGAAGAGCAAGCGCAAATGCGCGCTGCGCTCGAACAGAACCTCAAGGACTCAGCCAACGACATGGCGCAGCTGTTGGCGGCTGTGGCGCCCCGTGCGATGTGGGACAACGACGGCCCGGCACTCTCCGAATTCGCTCGGCGTGCGCAGCGCAATCCGAACGTGCTGTTCGTTGTATACGACGATGCGCAAGGTCAGCATCTGACTCGCTACCTCAACCGAGAAAATCCGCTGATCAAAGCGCTGATGGAAAAAGGCGAGGGTGAGCGGGCGCTGGACAAGGTGCTCAACGCCGCCCGTAACGACAAAGCTGTATACCTAATCGAAGCGCCCATCAGCCCTAACGGCGTGGAAATCGGCAAAGTGCTCATGGGCGTTTCCACGTTTTCGGTCGAGCAGCAGTTAGTCGCGCTCGACAAACGCTTCTCCGCGCTGATTGCCAGTGGCGATCAGCTGGTCGCCGACAGCTTGTCCGGCGCTGCTACTGAAAGTACCGCCGCTTTGACTGCGCGGCTGAAAGCGGCACAAACCGAAACGGCCGGTATGGCCGAAGGCGCTCGCACCTCCGTTCAGCAATCGGCAGCCACGCTGAAATGGCGGATCGGTTTGGGCCTGGCGTTGGTGGGCTTGTGCGTACTGCTGACGCTGGCGATTGTGCTGGGACGGCGGGTGGTGAGCAAGCTGCATCTGCAGATCGCCGCGCTGAACGATCTGGCGGCCGGCGAGGGCGATTTGACTCGTCGCATTGAAGTCACCAGTCGCGACGAAATCGGCGACATGGCCATTGCCGTAAATCGCTTCGTCGAGAAATTGCAGCCGATCGTGCGTGAGGCGGGTGAGGTCGCAGTGAGTACCGGTGTGGAAATCAAAGGCCTGGCCACTCGCAGTGTTGCGGCCGAAGCGGCGGCTGAGCGCCAGCGTGATGAAGTGGCGGGCAGTCTCGAGGCGTTGGCGGTGATGGCTGGCGATGCGCAGGCTGAAAGTCGCGCTATGCAGGCGGCCTTGCAGCGCGTGGTGTCGATTCGTCAAGACGCCAACGAGAACGCCGTAATCGCCACGAAAGTCGGCGCCTTGATTGAAGAGCTGGTGTCGCGCGTTGATGCCGGTTCGGCAGTTATTGAGCGCTTGGCTCGCCAGAGTGAGCAGATCGAGATGGTGTTGACCGTCATTCATGGCATCGCCGAGCAAACCAACCTATTGGCGCTCAACGCGGCAATCGAAGCGGCGCGTGCGGGCGAGACCGGTCGCGGCTTCGCTGTGGTGGCGGACGAGGTGCGCGCGCTGGCCAGTAAGACGCAGCAGTCCACGGGTGATATCCAGTCGCATATCACTGCTCTTCAGCAAGGTGCACGTGAGGCGGTGTCGGTGATTGGTCGTGCGGGTCAGCAGGCCAATGAAGGTTTGGCTGCGTTGCGTGATAGCGAGCGGTTGCAGTTGTCGGTGCAGGCGGCGGTGGATGACGTTCATGCCGCAATCAAGGCGGCCACTCAGGCGGCCGCGCATCAAGCTGAGGGCGCCGATGCCGTAAGGGGGCGCGTGGAAGTTATCCACGCTGAAGCGCAGCGCGCTGCGGAAGCGGGTGCGGCGACAGCGGCGAGCGGTCGTGTGCTGGATGGGTTGGCTTCGCGGTTGAAATCCAGCCTGGGTCAGTTCCGCGTTTAACGGCGCCTGCGTCAAAGGAGTCGGGATGTTCCCGGCTTCCTTAACGCTCGCCATTGGCCAAATCGCAGGCACAAAAAAACCGGCCTAAGCCGGTCTTTTTGTTGCTGAGGTTGGTAGTACCTCAGTCTAAATTGGTGCCCAGGAGAAGACTCGAACTTCCACGATGTTGCCATCGCTAGGACCTGAACCTAGTGCGTCTACCAATTCCGCCACCTGGGCGTTGAGTTCGTTGATTGCTCAAGTACTTTCAACTACAACAACGTTTGCCGTCGTTGTGGGCGCGAAATATACGGACCAGTTTGAATGTTGTAAACCCCTGATGTGAAAAAAAACTTTATTCGTTCACGTGAGCAGACCAAGATAGCGTTTTCGCGCTTCAATAGGCGCAAGACACTTACTTCTCTATATAGATAAGGCGAACCCTCTCTAATGGCCGATTGGCAATCCCTCGATCCCGAGGCCGCTCGTGAAGCGGAAAAATACGAAAACCCTATCCCAAGTCGTGAGCTGATTCTTCAGCATCTGGCGGATCGCGGTTCGCCAGCCAACCGCGAGCAGTTGGTAGAAGAGTTCGGCCTCACCACGGAAGAACAACTCGAAGCCTTGCGCCGTCGTCTGCGCGCTATGGAGCGTGACGGCCAGTTGATCTACACCCGTCGTGGCACGTATGCGCCGGTCGACAAGCTGGACCTGATCTTGGGTCGCATCAGCGGTCACCGCGATGGCTTCGGTTTTCTCATTCCGGATGACGGCAGTGATGACCTTTTCCTGAGCCCTGCTCAGATGCGTCTGGTCTTCGATGGCGACCGTGCCCTAGCGCGCGTCACCGGCCTTGACCGCCGTGGTCGCCGTGAAGGTGCGGTAGTGGAAGTCATTTCCCGCGCCCACGAAACCATCGTTGGCCGCTATTACGAAGAAAGCGGCATCGGCTTTGTCGTCGCAGACAATCCGAAAATCCAGCAAGAAGTGCTGGTCACGCCGGGTCGCAACGCGAGCGCCAAACAAGGCCAGTTCGTTGAGGTGAAGATTACCCATTGGCCAACGCCGCGCTTCCAGCCTCAGGGCGACGTGGTTGAAGTGGTCGGCAACTATATGGCGCCGGGCATGGAAATCGACGTGGCGCTGCGCAGCTACGACATTCCCCACGTCTGGCCTGAAGCAGTGCTCAAAGAAGCCGCCAAGCTCAAGCCTGAAGTGGAAGAGAAGGACAAAGAAAAGCGCATCGACCTGCGTCACCTTCCGTTCGTAACCATCGACGGTGAAGACGCCCGCGACTTCGACGATGCGGTTTACTGTGAAAAGAACGGCAGCAACTGGCGCCTGTTCTCTGGTGGCTGGAAGCTTTACGTGGCCATCGCCGACGTTTCCCACTACGTGAAAATCGGCTCGGCACTGGACGACGAATCGCAAGTGCGCGGCAACTCGGTGTACTTCCCCGAGCGCGTAATACCGATGCTGCCGGAAGAACTGTCGAACGGCCTCTGCTCGTTGAACCCCAAAGTCGACCGCTTGGCGATGGTCTGCGAGATGAGCATCTCCAAGACCGGCAAGATGACCGACTATCAGTTCTACGAAGCGGTCATCCACTCCCACGCACGGCTGACCTACAACAAAGTCAGCGCCATTCTCGAAACGCCGAAAAGCGCCGAAGCGAAAGCCTTGCGCACCGAGTACGCCGACGTGGTGCCGCACCTCAAGCAGCTGTACTCGCTGTATCAGGTGCTGCTGGCTGCTCGCCATGAGCGCGGCGCCATCGATTTCGAAACTCAGGAAACCCGCATCATCTTCGGCTCTGGCCGCAAGATCGCCGAGATCCGTCCTACCACTCGTAACGACGCTCACAAGCTGATCGAGGAATGCATGCTGGCCGCCAACGTGGCCACCGCCGAGTTCCTTAAGAAGCATGAGATTCCTGCGCTCTATCGCGTGCACGATGGCCCGCCGCCGGAGCGTTTGGAAAAGCTCAAAGCATTCCTCGGCGAGCTGGGCTTATCGCTGCAACGCGGCAAATCCAAAGAGGGTCCGTCGCCCAAGGACTACCAAGCGTTGCTGGAAGGCATTCGCGAACGGCCGGATTACCACCTGATTCAAACCGTTATGTTGCGCTCGTTGAGCCAGGCGGTTTACAGCGCCGATAACCAGGGCCACTTCGGCCTGAATTACGAGGCGTACACGCACTTCACCTCGCCGATTCGTCGTTACCCGGATTTGCTTACGCACCGTGCCATTCGCAGCGTCATTCGCTCGAAGATGGACACGCCGCACGTTAAGCGCGCCGGCGCAATGATGATTCCGAAAGCGCGCATTTATCCGTACGACGAACCCGCGCTGGAACAATTGGGCGAGCAGTGCTCGTTGTCCGAACGCCGCGCCGACGAAGCCACCCGTGACGTGGTGAACTGGCTCAAGTGCGAATTCATGAAAGACCGCGTGGGCGAGAGCTTCCCGGGCGTGATTACGGCTGTGACCGGTTTTGGCTTGTTTGTTGAGCTCAAAGACATCTACGTCGAAGGCCTGGTGCACGTCACCGCCTTGCCGGGCGACTACTACCATTTCGACCCGGTTCACCACCGTCTGGCGGGCGAGCGCACTGGCCGCAGCTTCCGTCTCGGCGACAGCATCGACGTCAAAGTCATGCGCGTTGATCTGGACGAACGCAAAATCGACTTCGAGCTTGCGCAAGCCACTATCGATGCGCCAATCGGCCGTAAGGGCCGCACATCGACGGCGGCCAAAGGCGGTGCGCGTGAGCGTGCTGAGAAGGCGAACGCAGCACCTACTTCCGGCAGCGCTGACGTCAAGCGCAGCCGCGAAGTGAAAAGCGCGTTGCTCGCTGAAGCGAAAAGCAAAGGCAAGGCCAGCACCGCTGGCAAAAGTGCCAAGCCCAGCACGCATCGCAAAGGCCCGCCGAAGGCTGGCGCTGCAGCACCGAGCAAAAGCGGCGGCGCTCGCAAGCCAAAGGGTAAAGCATGAGTCAGTTGGAAAAAATCTACGGTGTGCACGCCGTAGAAGCCTTGCTGCGGCACCATCCCAAGCGCGTCAAACAGATCTGGCTCGCTGAAGGGCGCAATGATCCGCGCGTCCAGGTATTGCTGGAATTGGCAGCTCAATCGCGCGTAGCGGTCGGGCAAGCCGAGCGCCGCGAAATGGACGCCTGGGTTGAAGGCGTGCATCAGGGCGTGGTCGCGGAAGTGAGCCCCAGTCAGGTGTGGGGCGAGGCGATGCTCGACGAGCTGCTCGATCGCAGCGAAGGCCGTCCGCTGTTGCTCGTGCTTGATGGCGTAACCGATCCGCACAACCTTGGCGCCTGCCTTCGCACCGCCGATGCCGCCGGCGCGTTGGCCGTGATCGTGCCGAAAGATAAATCCGCAACGCTCAACCCCACCGTGCGCAAAGTGGCATGCGGCGCGGCGGAGGTGATTCCATTGGTGGCGGTGACCAACCTTGCCCGCACGTTGGAAAAACTCCAGCAGCGCGGGCTCTGGGTCGTCGGCACGGCTGGCGAAGCCGAGCAGGAATTGTACGAGCAGGATCTGACCGGCCCGACCATCCTGATCATGGGTGCTGAAGGCAAGGGCATGCGCCGCTTGACCCGCGAGCACTGCGATTACCTGGTGCGCCTGCCGATGGCGGGTAGCGTCAGCAGCCTTAACGTCTCGGTAGCCACAGGCGTCTGCCTGTTCGAAGCCATGCGCCAGCGCGGCGTGAAGGCCAAGGCCGGGAAATAACGCTGCGCCGCCTGTGGGAGCGGCTTTAGCCGCGATGCTTTTGGATAAAAGGCAACGCTGCTGAAGCCGCTCCTACAGGTTTCTCTGCCTCTCTGGCAACTGTTCAAATAATCACCAATTGCCTTGCGCGCCCCAGCCCCCTTCTCTACAATTGCGCCCCTTGCCGTGACGGCAGGCGCATACGTGCCCTTTTGTCTGGTGAGCTAACAGTGTCATTCACTCCTTGTCTGACCGCGCTAAGCGGCAGGCTACAACCCGTAAGGAGCATTTATGCGTCATTACGAAATCATCTTTCTGGTTCACCCGGACCAGAGCGAGCAAGTCGGCGGCATGGTTGAGCGTTACACCAAGCTGATCGAAGAA
>Ga0157370_10006780_pt1 | contig 12562 bp, 11 predicted proteins | sample C35metaG_FD_113463 | JGI IMG/M metagenome (GOLD analysis project Ga0157370, IMG submission 113463) | Corn rhizosphere microbial communities from Kellogg Biological Station, Michigan, USA - C3-5 metaG | ecosystem: Host-associated > Plants > Roots > Rhizosphere > Soil | place: USA: Michigan...
CTTCCCCTTGAATGAGAACGCGGTGTTGCGGGACACCACCGAAAGCGCGCCGACCTTCGAGAGGTCGGTGATGACGTCCTCGGTGATGCCTTCGCTGAAATATTACTGCTCGGGATCGCCGCTCATGTTCGCGAACGGCAGCACGCAGATCGACGTGCGTGATGGCGGCGACGCGCTCGTCGCCGCACGCGCCGGGGCGCGTAGCGCGAAGACGCGGATGGGGCGTGCGATGTTCTTGACGGCGTGCTCGCCGAGGTCTTCCATCCCGGCGGCGATCTTGCCCGCGACCTGGTCGCGCACGGAGCCCGAGATCGCGACGCCGCCCGGCTCGGCGAGCGCCTGCAGGCGCGCCGCGACGTTGACGCCGTCGCCGTAGAGGTCGTCGCCCTCGACGATCACTTCACCGAGGTTGATGCCGATCCGGTAGCGGATGCGCGTCGCTTCGTCGTCGTGCACCTCGCTCGCCTGCTGGATTTCGCCCGCGCACTCGACGGCCGCGACGACGCTCGCGAACTCGACGAGCGCGCCATCGCCCATCAGCTTCACCAGCCGGCCGCCGTGGCGCGCGACGCAGGGGTCGAACAATGTCGCGCGGTTCGCCTTGAGCCGCGCGAGCGTCCCCGCCTCGTCGCGCTCCATTGCGGCGCTGTAGCCGACGACGTCGGCGGACAGGATCGCGGTCAACCGGCGCTGCATCGCGCCCCCTGCGGTCGATGAATTCGCTAGTGTGCCGCGGAACGCGTCGCCCGTGTCGCGCGCGCGTCAGAATCCGGCGGCCTGGCCGTCGCGTCGCGCGTCCGATCCCGCGATGTAGCCGGCGCCGCGCTTGAGAATCACCTGACCCGCACCGAAGTCCATGTACGAATCGGGGATCGCGATCAGCTCGTGCCCGAGCGCGATCAGCCCTTCGCGCAATGCCGGCGACGCGGTCGCTTCGAGATCGAGCGACATCGCGGCGTTGACCTTGAAGCGTGGCGCGTCGAGCGCCGCCTGCGGATTCATCCCGTGGTCGTGCATCCGCACCACGATCTGCACGTGACCGGGCGGCTGGATCGGTCCGCCCATCACGCCGAACGCCGCGAGCGGCGCGCCGCCGCGCGTCACGAAGCCGGGGATGATCGTATGGAACGGCCGCTTGCCACCGCGGACTTCGTTCGCGTGCTCGCGCTCGAGCGAAAACCCTGTCCCGCGGTTTTGCAGGCTGATGCCGGTGCCCGGCACGACGACGCCCGACCCGAAGCCCATGTAATTCGACTGGATCAGCGACACCATCATCCCGTTCGCGTCGGCGGCGGCGAGGTAGACCGTTCCGCCCTGCGGGGGCGTTCCGGCGCCGAAATGCTGCGCGCGCCTGCGGTCGATCAGGCGCGCGCGCTCGCGCAGGTAGTCGCGATCGAGCAGGGCGGCCGGCGAGACGCGCATCGTCGACAGATCGCAGACGTGGCGGTGAACGTCTGCGAACGCGAGCTTCATCGCCTCGATCTGCAGATGCTGGCTCTCGACGGAGTCCGGCGCGAGCGCGCCGAGATCGAACGATTCGAGCATGCCGAGGGCCATCAGCGCGGCGATGCCTTGGCCGTTCGGCGGGATCTCGTGCACGGTGATGCCGCGATAGTCGAGCGCGAGCGGCGTCACCCAGTCGATCGTGTGCGTTTCGAAATCGGAAAGCGCATGCACGCCGCCGCACGCGCGCGAATGCGCAATGATCGCGTGCGCGAGTTCGCCGCGATAAAACGCCTCGCCGCGCGTCTTCGCGATGGTCGCGAGCGTCGTCGCCATCGCCGTCGAGCGAAAGCGCTGACCTGGTTCGGGCGGCTTGCCGTCGATCAGGAAGTGCTCCTGCCAGCCGACGCCTTGCGGCATCAGCGGCGCGGCGAGCTTCCACTTGCCGGCGATGACCGGCGAGACCGCGTACCCGTCGTGCGCGTAGCGGATCGCGGGCTCGAAGAGATCCGCGAACGGCAGTTTGCCGTAGCGCTGCGACAGCGCGACCCAACCCGACACCGCGCCGGGAATCGTCACCGTGTCGATGCCTCGCTGCGGCATCTGCGCGTGGGCGGCAAAACGTTCGCGGTTCCACTCCGCGGGCGCGCGACCCGATGCGTTGAGCCCGACGAGCTGGCGGCCGTCCCACAGGATCGCGAAGAGATCCGAGCCGATGCCGTTGCTGACCGGCTCGACGACGGTCAACGCGATCGCCGTGGCGAGCGCGGCGTCGACGGCGTTGCCGCCGCGCACGAGTATGGCGATGCCCGCCTGCGTGGCGAGCGGCTGTGTCGTGGCGACGACGTTGTCCGCACAGATCGGCTGGCGGCGGGAGGGGTAGGGGAGATTCCAATCCATATCTAGGCTTCCTGAAACGCCTCCTCCCTTCGCCGGCGGATGTTCGGCAGCGTGATGACGAGCACGAGCAGGATCGCCGCGGCGAGCAGGCCGGCGGAAATGGGACGTGTCGCGAACACCCACGGATCGCCGCGCGAAAGGAGGAGCGCGCGGCGCAGGTTCTCTTCCATCATCGGTCCGAGCACGAAGCCCAGCAGAAGCGGCGCCGGCTCGCAATCGAGCTTGGCGAAAAGCACCCCGATCGCGCCGAAGAACGCGGTTTGCATGAGGTCGAAGCTCGTGTTGTTGACGGTGTAGACGCCGATGCCGCAGAACAGCAGGATCGCCGGGTAGAGCAGCCGGTACGGCACCGTCAGCAGGCGGATCCAGATGCCGATCAACGGGAGGTTCAGCACGACGAGCATCAGGTTGCCGACCCACATCGACGCGATCAGCCCCCAGAAGAGCTGCGGGTTCGACGTCATCACCTGCGGACCGGGCTGGATGTTGTGGATCGTCATCGCGCCGATCATCATCGCCATCACCGCGTTCTCGGGAATGCCGAGCGTCAGCAGCGGAATGAACGACGTTTGCGCGCCGGCATTGTTCGCCGATTCGGGCCCGGCCACGCCTTCGATGGCGCCGCGGCCGAACCGCGAAGGGTCTTTCGCGAGCTTCTTCTCGATGCTGTACGACGCGAACGACGACAGCATCGCGCCGCCGCCCGGCAACACGCCGAGCATCGAGCCGAGCGCCGTGCCGCGCAGCACCGCGGGCGCCGCCTGACGGATCTGCGACAGCGTGAGCCACAGCCCCTTGATTCGCGTGCGGATGACGTCGCGCTTCTCGGTCGCCTCGAGATTCAGCACGATCTCCGCGAAGCCGAACAATCCCATGGCGACGACGACGACGCCGATGCCGTCCGACAATTCGGGAATGCCGAACGTGAAGCGCTCGACGCCCGAGTTGACGTCGGTGCCGACGATGCCGAGCAGAAGGCCCAGCACGATCATCGCGATGGCCTTCACCAGCGAGCCTTGCGCGAGCACGACCGCGCCGATCAGCCCGAGCACCATCAGCGAGAAGTACTCGGCGGGGCCGAACTTCAGTGCGAGCGCCGACAGCGGCAGCGATACGCCTGCGACGAGCACGGTCGCGCACGATCCGGCGAAGAAGGAGCCGAGCGCCGCGATCGCGAGTGCGGCGCCGGCCTCGCCCTTTCGCGCCATCTGGTGGCCGTCGAGGCACGTCACCACCGACGACGACTCGCCGGGCATGTTGACGAGGATCGCCGTCGTCGACCCGCCGTATTGCGCGCCGTAGTAGATGCCGGCGAGCATGATCAGCGCCGATACCGGCTCGAGCGCGTACGTCGTCGGCAGCAGCATCGCGATCGTCGCGACGGGACCGATGCCGGGCAGGACGCCGATCAGCGTGCCGAGCAGCGTGCCGATCAGCGCGTACATCAGATTGACCGCGGTGAGTGCGACGCCGAAGCCGGTCGCGAGGTGCGACAGCAGTTCCATTCGTTACGGCTGCCCGGGCCAGATCGGCAGTTGCAGCGACAGCCCGACGACGAACACCCCCACGGCGAGCGCGGCGAGCACGATGCCCGACAGCAACGCCTCGCGCGGACGAAACTCGCGACTCGCGGCGCTGGCGACGACGACGAGAATCACCGTGGACACGGCAACGCCGAGCGGCTGCACGATCGCGCCGAAAAGGACGACGCTGCCGAGGACGATCACGATCGGGCGCCAGTGGAAGCGCGGCACGCGCGAACCCGGAACGTAGAGCGCGCGCAGCGCGACGATTGCGCCGAGCACCATCAGGAGGAGGCCGAGGATGCGCGGAAAGTAGCCGGGCCCCATGCGCGCCGCCGTGCCGAGCGCGTAGCGCGCCGCGTACGCGAACGTCGCGATGCCGATCGCGACGAACAGGACGCCGGCCCAGAAGTCTTTCGGATTGCGAATCGACGGCATGGCGGAATGCGCCGCGAGTCGCCGAACGCAGGCCCCGCGAAGCGGGCCGTAGGATAGCAGCAGACGCCACCTCTCGGACGGACTCCCACGCGCCGCTCGCTGCCCCCCAACGGGCGGATCCGTCGCGCGAGGTGTCGGAGGAGTGTCGGAGGAGTGTCGGAGGAGTGTCGGAGGAGTGTCGGAGGAGTGTCGGAGGTGCGAAAAAAGGGCAGGGCTGCGACGCAGTCCTGCCCTTGGGGGGGCGATGCCCGGTCAGACGCCGTTCTTCGTGCGCAATTCGGCGATGTGGCGCTGCACCCACTCCTGCTTCATCCGCTCCTGCAGCTGGGGCTTCACTTCCTCGAACGTCGGGACCTTCGCGTCGCGAACGTCGTCGACCTCGATCACGTGCCAGCCGAACTGCGTCTGCACGGGCTGCGGCGTGAACTTGCCCTTGGGCGTCGCCTTCATCGCGTCGCCGAACGGCTTCACGAAATTCGCCGGCGAGTTCCAGTCGAGGTCGCCGCCCTTTTCCTTCGAGCCGGGATCCTCGGAGCGCGCCTTCGCGAGCTCGTCGAACTTCGCACCCTTCTGCAGCTCGGCGATGATTTCCTTCGCCTGGTCCTCCGTCTTCACGAGGATGTGGCGGACCTTGTATTCCTTGTCGCCGATCTGCGTCTTGATCTGGTCGTATTCCTTGCGCATGTCGGCTTCCGGCACGGGATTCTTCTTCAACCAGTCGGCGATGTAGGCGCTGGCGAGGATCTGCTGCGAGTTGATCTCCATCTGGTTGCGGACGTCGACGTTCTTGTCGATGCCTTCCTTCTTCGCCTCGCCGGCGAGCAGCTGGACCATGTTCAGCCGATCCTTGATTGCGTTCCGGAGCTCGGGCGTGTCCTTTTGTCCTTGCGCGATTTGCTCCTTCAGCACCAGGTCGTATTGCGCCTGGTTGTAGAGGACCTTGTCGCTCGTCGTCGCAGTGGCCGGCTTCGCGGCGGCCGCTGCCGCCTTCGGCGCGGTCTTCGCCGGGGCGGCGGGCGTCTGCGCGAACGCGCCGCCCGAGCAAAGCGCGGCCGTGACCGCAACAGCAACCAACGTACGTTTCATTGCTTCATCCTTTCGTCATTGCGAATTTCGTCCGGCGCGAGCGCGTTGATCGCGAGCGCATGAACGGGGTAGGGGATCAGGTCGCCGACGCGCTCGAGGATCGCCCGGTGGCGGGCGACGCGCGGCATTCCGAGGAAGTGCTCCGACACGATGGTCACCGAAAAGTGCCGCCCGCCCGACGCGGCGCCGGCGTGGCCGGCGTGCTGCGCGCTGTCGTCGCGGATTTCGAGCCGTGTGGGGGACAGTGCTGCGAGCCGCCCTTCGAGGGCGGTCTTGACGTCGTTGGCCGTCGCGTTCATCGACTGCCGGAGCGCGACGGCTCGATCACGTGGCGGGCGAGAAACAGCGCCTGCGCGAGCGCGAACGCGAAGAAGAGGCCGATGCCGCCCCACACCTTGAAATTCACCCACGTGTCCGTCGAGAAATGGAACGCGATGTACCAGTTCGCGAAAGCCATCGCCGCGAAGAACGCCACCCAGCTCCACGTGAGCCGCGTCCACACGGTCGCCGGCAGCGCGATCTCCTTCATCACGAGCGACAGCAGGTCGCGCCGCCAGAGAAGCTTGCCGCCGGCGAGGATCGCGCCAAACGCGAGATAGAGCACCGTCGGCTTCCATTTGATGAACGTTTCGTCGCGAAGGAGAAGCGTGGCGCCGCCGAACACGACGATGATCGCGAGCGACAGCCAGTGCACGGGCGAAACCGTGCCCTGGACGCGGAACCACGCGATCTGCACGACCGATGCCGCGATGGCGACGGCAGTCGCGACCCAGATGCCGGAAAGCTTGAATGCGACGAAGAAGAGGACGAGCGGAAAGTAGTCCGCGAGAACGCGCATAAACAGTCGATTATACCCCGAACGGCCGGGCCGACGAGCGCCACGTCGTCGGTGGCGCCGGGCGGCCGGGGGACGTCCACGTGAGCGGGGCGAAGCCAGGGCCCGAAGGGGCCGACCGCGAACATGGACGGGAGGCCGACACGCAGACGCTACGCAGCCGCAAACGGTGCAAGCAGGCCGAGACTTCGCGTCCCCGTCTGGAGGAAGCGAGCGCAGCGGGCGTGGAGGTCGTTTCATCCCAGGGCGGTCGATGGGAGCGCAAGGCGACTGACGCTATTGCGCGGTACGCAGCGGCCGGCGCATCGCTCGCTCGAAACGCGCCCAGTCGAAGGCCGGGCCGGGATCCGTCTTGCGCCCCGGCGCGATGTCGCAATGGCCGACGATGTCGGCGATCGGGTAGCGGCGTGCGAGGGCGCGGCAAAGTCGGGCGAGCTCGACGTACTGCGCGTCCGCATACGGCTCCGCATCCGTGCCCTCGACCTCGATGCCGATCGAGAAGTCGTTGCAGCGTGGGGCACCGCGCCACGTCGATTCACCCGCGTGCCACGCCCGGCGGGCGCACGCCACGAACTGCACGAGCGCGCCGTCGCGGCGCACGAGGAAATGCGACGAGACGCGCAGATGCGCGATGCCGGCATAGTAAGGATGCGCCGTCGGATCGAGCCGGTTCGTGAAGAGCCGCTCGACGGCGTCGCCGCCGAATTGCCCGGGCGGAAGTGAAATCCCGTGCACCACGACGAGCGAGATCGGGGTATCTTGGGGGCGGTCGTCGCAGTTCGGCGACGGCATCCGGCGCGCGGCGCCCACGAAGCCGCCGGCGTCGACGGCCAGCGGGCGGGCACGGTGTGGCGCGCGGGGAGTGCGCGCGGGTACGGCTCTCTTCACGGGGCGGCGCGATTGTGCCACGGGCCACCGCGGAAACTCCGGCCGTCGCGTCGCTGACCAACGACTGGCCTCGGAGATCGATCCATCCCCCGTTTGCCAAGCTCGCCCGGGCCCGACCACGAACGCATGGATCTGCCGACCGCCTTCCGCCGCCTCCGGCTCGCGCTGCGCTTCATCGTGCCGCTCGTGCTCGTGCTCGCGCTTCTCGCGCTCGCGCTGGTCCCGCTCGTCGACGCGTTGACGCTGCGCTGGTGGGTGAACGACCTCGAGATCCGGTCGCGTCTGGTCGCCAACACGATGCAGGAGCAGCTCGTCGATTTCGTGCGCGACGGCAACGGCGCGCGCGTGCGCCAGCTCTTCCGCCGGGCGATGGAGGACGAGCGGCTCTACGCGCTCGCCTATTGCAACGCCGACGGCCAGATCGTCTATCGCACGCCGACCTACCCGCTCGACCTCGGCTGCAGCGAGATCAAGGGCACCGGGCCCGATGCGCACGTGTTGCGGCAATTCCCGCCGGCGCCACTGCACGTCACGTGGTTCCCGATCCCGTCGAACGGCCCGCATCTCGGCACGCTCGTGCTCGTGCACGACATGAGCTTCGTCGACCGGCGCAGCGCCGATACCCGCAAGTACATCATCGGCTTCTTCATCCTGCTCGGGGTTCTCGTCTCGCTCATCACGGTGCTGATCGCGCATTTGTCGTGGCGCGGATGGATGGCCGGGATGCGCGCGCTGCTGCGCGGCGAGGGCATCATTCAGCCGTTCCGCGAGCCGGCCAACCCCGATCTGCAGCCGCTCGTGGGCGAGGTCCGCGCGCTGCTGCGCGAAGTCGACATGGGTCGGCGGAACCTGGAGCGCGGCGCGACGTGGAGTCCCGAGATGCTGCGCTCGGTCCTGCGCAACGAGCTTGCCGGCGACGAGATCCTGCTCGTGTCGAACCGCGAGCCCTATATTCACATGCGACAAGGCGACGAGGTCGTCATCCGCCGCCCGGCGAGCGGCCTCGTGACCGCGATGGAGCCGATCATGCGTGCCTGCTCGGGGACGTGGATCGCGCACGGCAGCGGGACCGCCGACCAGGCGACCGTCGATCGCCACGACCACATCGATGTGCCGCCCGACAACCCGAGCTACACGCTGCGCCGCGTCTGGCTCACCGAGGAGGAGGAGCGCGGCTACTACTACGGCTTCGCGAACGAAGGCTTGTGGCCGCTTTGCCACATCGCGCACGTGCGGCCGATCTTTCGCACCAGCGACTGGGAGATGTACGTCGAGGTGAACCAGCGCTTCGCCGCCGCGGTATGCGCGGAGGCGCGAACGGAAGATCCCGTCGTCCTCGTGCAGGACTATCACTTCGCGCTGCTGCCGCGCTTCATTCACGAACGGCTGCCGCGTGCGACGATCATCACGTTCTGGCACATCCCGTGGCCGAATCCCGAGTCGTTCGGGATCTGCCCGTGGCGCGCGCGCGTGCTCGACGGGCTCCTCGGCAGCACGATCCTCGGCTTCCACACGCAATATCACTGCCGCAACTTCATCGACACGGTCGATCGCTTCATGGAGGCGCGCATCGAGTACGAGGCGTCGCGCGTGTCGTACGGCGGGCACCGCACGAGCATCGAGCCGTATCCGATCTCGATCCAGTGGCCCTCGCCGTGGCACGACACGCAGCCGGCGGTTTCCGAATGCCGGCGCCGCGTGCTCGAGCGCGAAGGGCTGCCGGCGAACGTGAAGATCGGCATCGGCGTCGACCGGATGGATTACACGAAGGGGATCATCGAGCGGTTCCACGCCGTCGAGAAGCTCTTCGAGATGCATCCCGATTACGTGGGCCGCTTCGTGTTCGTGCAGATCGCCGCGCCGACGCGCTCGTCGCTCGACGACTACCGGACCTTCGAAGAGGAAGTGCACGCGCTCGCCGCGCGCATCAATGCGCGCTTCGGCAGCGCGCGCGTGCCGCCGATCCTCCTGAAGGCCGAGCATCACGAGCCCGAGCTCATCAACGAGTACTTTCGCGCGGCGGACGTGTGCGTCGTCACCAGCCTGCACGACGGCATGAACCTGGTGGCGAAGGAGTTCGTCGCGTCGCGCGACGACGAGCAGGGCGTGCTCGTGCTGTCGCAGTTCACCGGCGCCGCACGCGAGCTGCACGACGCGCTGCCGGTCAATCCCTACCACGTGGACCAATGCGCGGAGGTGCTCGATCGCGCGCTTCGCATGCCGCCCGACGAACAGCGCGTGCGCATGCGCAGCATGCGACGCCTCGTGTCCGAGTACAACGTGTTCCGCTGGGCCGGCGCGATGCTGCTCGATGCAAGCCGGCTGCGGCAGCGGCAGCGCATCGTCGATCGCATCGACCAGCATCGTGAACGGACGGTGGAGATCGGTTGATCTACGCGTTCTCGCCCGAAGGCGTCGCGTGCCTCGACGCCGTGCTCGCGACCGCGCCGCTGCTCGCATTCGACATCGACGGCACGCTGGCGCCCATCGTCGATGAGCGCGGCGAGGCGCGCATTCCCGACGACGTGCAGCGTTGCCTCCGGGAGCTCGCCGCGCGCATGGACGTCGCGATCATCACCGGGCGTGCGATCGACGATGCGCGACGCATGCTCGATTTCGACCCACAGTACCTCGTCGGCAATCACGGCGCCGAGGGCATCGCTGCGTGGAAGGCGCGGACGGAAGGCTTCGCGCGTACGGTGCGCGGATGGCACGAAGCGCTACGCGACTGCGCTGCGCTCGACGCGGCGGGCGTGTCGATGGAGGACAAGCGGTTGTCGTTGTCGCTGCACTATCGACAGGCGCAGGACCACGACGCAGCGCGGCGCGCCATCGCGGCGTGCATCGCAACGCTGTCGCCTTCGCCGAAGACGATCGATGGGAAGGCCGTCGTCAACGTATTGCCGAGCGACGCCCCGGACAAAGGCGAGGCACTGCGGGCGCTCATCGCGCAAGACCACGCGGCGAACGCGCTTTACGTGGGCGACGACGATACCGACGAAACCGTCTTCGGCCTGCACCTGCCGTCGGTGCTGACGCTTCGCGTCGAGCCTTCGCCCGAGAGCGCGGCGGCGCTTTTCCTCCGTGACCAGCGCGAAGTGCTGACGCTGATTCGCCACATCGCGCGCCGTACGCACGCGTGAACGTGCGGCAGCGTTAGCGCGCTCGTCGCCTCGCCGGAGCGAGGCGCAATGACCGGCTGTCCAACCGTCGCGTTCAATCCGGGTGAGGTTCGCGATGGGCAAGATGGCCGCCGAGGTGCATCAGCAGCTGTGCGACGAGCGCGAAAGCCTGCTCGAGCAGTTCCACGACCGGCTCGAAGTACCGATGCTGGTCCTGTCGTTCGTATGGCTCGGGCTTTTCGTCGTCGAGATGATCCGGGGACTTTCGCCGCTGCTCGAGGACGCGGGTTACGCCATCTGGGGCATCTTCCTGCTCGAATTCGCCGTCGGCTTCCTGATCGCGCCGCGCAAGCTGCCGTACCTGCGCCACAACTGGCTGAAGGCGATCGCGCTCGTCGCGCCGGCGCTTCGGCTCTTTCGCGTCATCGCGATCGCGCGCGTCGTGCGCGCGGCGCGCGTGGCGCGAGGGCTGCGCATGCTGCGGCTCGTGAGCTCGCTCAACCGGGGCATGACCGCGCTCGGCGCGAGCCTCGGACGCCGCGGCTTCGTGTACGTGATGATCGCCTCGTTCATCGTGCTCTTCGCGGGCGCCGCGGGAATCTACGGTTTCGAGCACGGGGTGGTGAAGGACGGCGGCATCGACACGTACGGCACCGCGCTCTGGTGGACCGCGATGATCCTGACGACGATGGGCTCCGACTACTGGCCGAAGACCGATGCAGGACGCATCCTGTGCTTCTTCCTCGCGCTCTACAGTTTCACGGTGTTCGGCTACGTCACGGCGACGCTCGCGACGTACTTCGTCGGCCGCGACGCCGCGAGCGACCAGTCCGAGATCGCGAGCCAGCAGTCGATCGACGCGCTGCGCGACGAAATCGCGAAGCTGCGCGACGAGATCCGCGCGACGGGGCGGCGGGCGGCGAACGACAACGCCCCGGCCGGCTGAACGATAATGGCGCGGACCTCAGACTTGCGCCATGGCGACCGTAACGCTTCCCACTTCGACCGGCGAGTCGCGCGGCCGCCTCGCGGTCGATCCCGAGGCCTATCTTCCTGCCGACAGGCGCGACGCGCTCGCGCGCGGCGTCGCCATGCCGGATCGCGTGCAGGGTGCGGCGCTGTTTGCCGACATATCGGGCTTTACGGCATTGACCGAAGCGCTCGCGCGCGAGCTCGGCGCACAGCGCGGCGCCGAATACCTCACCGTTCACCTCGACCGCGTCTTCCAGGCGTTGATCGACGTGCTCGCGCGCTTCGGCGGGCATGTCATCTACTTCAGTGGCGATGCCATTACCTGCTGGCTCGACGGCGACGACGGCACCCGAGCGGGCGCCTGTGCGCTCGGCATGCAGCAAGCATTGCGACGCTACGCCGACGTGGCGACGCCGTCCGGGGAGCATATCGAGCTCGCGCTGAAAGTCGCCGTCGCCGTGGGCTCCGCGCGGCGCTTCGTCGTAGGCGACCCGTCGATTCAGCGCATCGACGTCCTGGCCGGTCGCCTGATCGACGAGCTGGCCGCAGCCGAGCGGCATGCCGCTCGCGGCGACGTGGTGCTCGCAGCTTCCGCGGTCGACTCCCTGGAGGGGCGGGCCGAGCTCGTGATTCGCGAGGACGGTGGCGATCGGCACGCGCTGCTTGCCACGCTCAACGTCGACGTTCCACCGGGACGTACGAGCGAGCGATCGGCTCGGCTCCCGGAGGACGTGGTGCGCGCGTGGATGCTGCCCGATCTTCGCGCACGGCTTGTCGTGGGTCGCGGTGAATTCCTCGCCGAGCTGCGTCCCGCGTACCCGCTCTTTTTGCAGTTCGGCGGCATCGACTACGACGTCGACGACGGCGCGATCGAGAAGCTCGATGCCTTCGTCGGCATGGTGCAGCGAACGCTCGCCAGGTACGGTGGAAATCTGCTGCAGCTCACGCTTGGCGACAAGGGCGCATACGTTCACGCGGTCTTCGGTTCGCCTCTCGCGCACGAGGACGACGGACTGCGAGCGGCCGCCGCGGCGCTCGAGTTGCGCGAGCTCGAAGGTCGAACGGCGGTGTCCGGCATTCGTATCGGGATCGCCTATGGCCGACTGCGCAGTGGAACGTACGGTCATGTCGAGCGCCAGGCGTTCACCTGCCTGGGCGATGCGGTGAACGTTGCCGCGCGCCTGATGACGAGTGCGGCGGTCGGCGAGATATACGTCACCGACGAGGCTCGGCGCGCAGCCGGCAGCGCGTTCGAATGGAACGCGCTGCCCGCGCTTTCCTTGAAGGGCAAGGCCGAGCGCGTTGCCGCATCGATGCTGCTCGGAATGCCGCGCCAGGCCACGCGGGCGCGGGAA
>Ga0157370_10006781_pt1 | contig 12561 bp, 12 predicted proteins | sample C35metaG_FD_113463 | JGI IMG/M metagenome (GOLD analysis project Ga0157370, IMG submission 113463) | Corn rhizosphere microbial communities from Kellogg Biological Station, Michigan, USA - C3-5 metaG | ecosystem: Host-associated > Plants > Roots > Rhizosphere > Soil | place: USA: Michigan...
ATCGTCGCCGCGATGCCGTACGCGCCGAGGCTGTCGAGCTGGGCGTCGTCGGGGCGCGACTCGGTCAGGCGCTCGACCAGCTCCGCGTAGCGCTCGCGCGTCTCCTCGAGCGAGGCGGGCGCCGGGTCGGTGCCGTCGTCGTCGAGCAGCTCGATGTCGCCGGCGGGGTAGGGCAGGTCCTCGATGCGGCGGAGCAGGCGGAAGGGTCTGGTGCCGCGCACGAGGATGTTCATGCGGCCGTCGTCGAGGGTCTCGAGCAGCTCGGTGATCGCCGCGCTGCAGCCGATGTCGCGCAGGCCGCTGTCGGAGAGCCAGACGATGCCGAACTCGCGCTCCTCCTCGAGGCACTGGCCGATCATCAGCTTGTAGCGCTCCTCGAAGATGTGGAGCGGCACGACCTCCTCCGGCAGCAGCACGATGCCGAGTGGAAACAGCGGGAATCTCTCCAGCAGCTCGCCCACCGCGCCTAGGTTAGTGCGGGTCGTGATCCCTTTCGCGTTCCGCTTCGTAGAGCGGAATGTGCATGCGCACGGCGGGTATCCGAACCACCTGTTTCAGGCTGTCCCCTCTCGTAACGATGAGTCCGGCTTGCGAGTCTGGTCTACATGAGTGTGCGCCGGGCTCTCATCACCACTTCCGCGGCCCTGCTGGCTGTTGTCGCCGGCGTGCTGCTCGCGCCGAAGATCGGCGAGCTGGGCCATACCTGGACGCGCGTCAGCTCAGGCGACAAGACCTGGCTGCTCGCGGCCGTCGGGCTCGAGGCTCTGTCCTTCGTCGGCTACGTGGTCCTCTTCCGCGCGGTGTTCGTGCGCACCGAGTCGCGCATCGACTGGCGTGAGAGCTACCAGATCACGATGGCCGGCCTGGCGGCCACGCGGCTGCTCGCCGCGGGTGGCGCCGGCGGCGTTGCCCTGACGGCATGGGCTCTGAAGCGCTCTGGCATGAACGGGCGCACCGTCACGCAGCGGATGACCGCGTTCCTCGTGATCTTGTACGGCGTCTACATGGCGGCGCTGTTCGTGGATGGCGTCGGGCTCGCCACCGGGCTGTTCGGCGTGCACGCCTCCGCCGCGGTCACGATCGTGCCCGCTGCCTTCGGCGGCGTCGTGATCGTGTCGGCGCTGCTGATGTCGCGGCTGCGGCCGGTGTCCGCTGTGCCTGTTGCCGCTGGTGACGAGCGCGCTTTCCGCCGCCGCGTGCGTCATGTGACTCTGTCGATAGCCGCCGGCGTGCGGGGCGCGCTGGACCTGGCCCGCCGCCGCGAGCCGGGACTGGTCGGCGCCATCGCCTGGTGGGGCTTCGACATCGCGGTGCTGTGGGCGTCGTTCCACGCATTCGGCGCCGTCCCGCCGGTCGCCGTGATCGTGATGGGCTACTTCGTCGGCACGCTCGCCAACACGCTGCCCTTGCCCGGCGGCGTGGGCGGTGTGGACGGCGGCATGATCGGCGCCTTCCTCGCCTTCGGCGTGGACCCGGCCACCGCCGTGCTGGCGGTCCTGAGCTACCGCGCGATCGCCTTCTGGCTGCCGACCCTCCCGGGCCTCGTGGCGTACTTCCAGCTCCGCCGGACGGTGGGCGACTGGAAGGCCGAGGATGCCGTGGCGGAGCCGGAGCCGCTGCCGGCGCCCGCGCGCGTGGCGATCGCCTGATTCCACGGCTCTGACAGCAGTAGGCGCGGTACGCGATCTGGGCGCGGCGGCCCGACACGTGGTTGACCTAACCCGCCACTATGACGGGTTAGGTCAACCACGTCCGCCCGCTAGCCCGGCTTGCGGGCTGACATCAGCAGGTTGTAGAAGATCGCCGCCGGCAGCCGGGGCTCCAGCAGCTTGCGGTCGACCGCCTGCAGCGCGAGGTAGCCGCGGTAGGCGTACTGGCGCCACGCCCAGGGCACCTCGGCGGGCTCCGCGGTGGACTCGAGCGTGCGGTTGGCCCAGCCGAACCAGCTGGCGGCCAGCTCCTCGCCACGCACTCGCACGTGCTCGAAGCCGGCGCGCTCCGCGAAGCCGCTGAGCTGCGCCGGGGTGAACGCGTGCACATCCACGGACATTTCGAGCAGGTGTTCCTCCGCCTCCTCGGACGTGGGGGCGTGGCCGTTGCGGCGTGCGCCCGCTCCCATCAGCGCGCGCCACAAGGGCGAGACGCCCATCGCCGCGCGCTTGGGCACGGCCGCCAGGCGGTCGCCGTAGCGCGATGGCTCCCCGCAGAACACAACCGTGCCGCCGGGGCGCAGGACCCGCTCGAACTCCGCGAACGACGCGTCGAGGTCCGGCAGGTGGTGCAGCACCGCATGGCCGAACACGAGGTCGAACGACTCATCGGGGAAAGGCAAGCGCTCCGCCTCGGTGCGCACTGTCCGCACCTTGAGACCCAGCGAGCGCGCGCTGTCGGACAGCGTGGCCAGCATGCCGTGCGAGATGTCGGTGGCCACCGCCTCGCGCACCAGCCCGGCGAGCATCAGATTGAGCGTGAAGTAGCCGGTGCCGGCGCCGATCTCGAGGGCTGAGTCGAAGGGCGACTCGGGATCTGTGCCCAGCGCCTTGCGCAGCTTGCCCAGCACCTGGCGGCGCCCCTTGTCGCCGAAATCGATGCCCCATTTGGCGTCGTAATCCGCTGCCGCGACATCGTGGTAGCGGACGTTGACGTCCTTGATCTGCTCCGCCCCGGCCACCGTCATGCGGCGGCGGACTATAGCCCGCACCGGCCTATACTCGCGCCCGTTTTGCCCGCGCCGAAGGAGCACGTTCAGCAGAACCAGCCCGACGGCGTGCCGCCGCTCGCGCTCACCGGCGAGCGCACGCTGCCGGACGTTCCCGCCGAGAACTACTGGTTCCGGCGGCACCTGGCCGTATACGAGTGGATTGCGCGCCGCTGCTCCGGCCTGACGGTCGTGGACATGGCCTGCGGCGAGGGCTACGGCACCGATGTGCTGGCCCGCCACGCCACGAAGGTGACCGGCGTGGACGCCAATCCCGAGGCCCACGAGCACGCGCGACTGAAGTACACGCGGCCCGGCGTGAGCTTCGCGCGCGAGCTGGTGGAGAGCTATTCCGAGCCCTGCGACGCCGTCGTGTTCCTCCAGACGATCGAGCACGTGCAGGACCCGAAGGCGGTGCTCGACCACTTCAAGGCGATGCTGCGCGACGGCGGCACGGCCTACGTGAGCACCCCGAACCTGCTCACGCTCGCGCCGCCCGGCGCCGAGAAGTCCGACAACCCCTGGCACGTGAAGGAGTACCGCGCGGACGAGTTCCGCGAGCTGTGCGAGCAGAGCTTCGACAGCGTGGAGCTCTACGGCCTGTTCCACGCAAACAAGCTGCGCGTGCATGAGCTGGCGATCAAGGCCGGCTGGGACGACCTGCACCAGCGCATCGGCATCACGAAGCGCTTCTACGACTGGTTCGTGCCCGCGATCAGCGCCTCCGACTTCGCCCTGCGGCGGGGGAGTCTCGACAAGGCGCTCGATTTCCTGGCGGTTTGCCGATGACCGGCGCACGGCGCACGGCGGACGGCGGACGCAATCGCGGGGCATTGGCAATCGTCCTTCATTCCCACATGCCGTATGTGGAGGGCTTCGGCACCTGGCCGTTCGGCGAGGAATGGCTGTGGGAGGCGATGGCGAGCGTGTACCTGCCGCTCCTGGAAGTGCTGCGCGATCGGCCGGTCACGGTCGGGCTCACGCCCGTGCTCTGCGACCAGCTCGAGACCCTGACCGGCCCGGCGGGCGACCGCTTCACGAGCTTCCTGCGCGACATCCGCGCTCCGATCCACGACGAGGACGCACGCGGGCTGGAAGCCGGCGGTGAGCACGGCCTCGCTGCCGAAGTGCGGCGCGCGGCCGGCGACTACACGGGCGCCGACGAGGCGTTCGCCACGCTGGGGGGAGACCTGGTCGGCGCGTTCCGCGGCCTCGGGGTCGAACTGTGGACGAGCGCCGCCACCCATGCGGTGCTGCCGCTCGTGGCCACCGAGCCCGGCCGCCGGCTCCAGATCGGCGCGGGCGCGGCCTCGCACGAGCGCCGCTTTGGCTCCTGGAGCGGCGGCTTCTGGCTGCCCGAGTGCGCCTACGAACCGGGGCTCGAGCGCGAGCTGGCGGAAATCGGCACGCGCTGCTTCTGCGTGGATCAGACGAACGCTCGTGGTCTCGGCTCGTTCGACCAGCTCGAACCGGTGGCGACCGAGGCGGGGCCGGTGGCGGTGCCGATCGACTGGCAGACCGTGGAGCTGATCTGGGGCCCGGACGGATACCCGGGCAAGGGCACCTACCGCGACTACCACGGCCGCACTGTGCACGACCTCAAGCCGTGGAACAACGAGGGCGGGCCTTACGACCACGAGGCGGCGATGGGCCTGGCCAAACGGCACGCGGCCGAGTTCGTGGAGCACGTGGAACAGCGCCTCGACGCCTACGCGAGCGAGCGCGGCCGGCCGGGTCTGCTCTGCTGCGCGCTCGACACCGAGCTGATCGGGCACTGGTGGTACGAGGGAACGGCGTTCCTGGCGGAGGTGCTGAGGCTGGCCGGAGAGCGCGGCGTTGAGCTCGTCACGCTGCCCGCGGGTCTTGGAGAGTCAGTCACCGGCCGGGAGCTCGAGGCGTCGAGCTGGGGCAGGGCCAAGGACCTACGCACCTGGGACTCGCCGGGCGTGGCCGAGTTCGCCTTCGCCGCCCGCCGGGCGGAGCTGAAGACCCTGGCGGCCGCCGCCGGCGCGACCGCGGACAGCCCGGCCTTGGCCCGCGCCGCGCGCGACCTGATGGCCCTGCAGGCCAGCGATTGGGCCTTCATCACCACCTACGAGCTGGCCGCCGACTACCCACGTCAGCGCGTGGACGGCCACCTGGCCGACCTGCACACAGCCCTCGCCGCTTTGGCAGACTCCCGCACCGTGCCTGAGCCCGAACTGCGCAACCTCGCGCCCGAGCTCGACCTCTCACCTCTGGTAGCCCCCTAGCCGGCCAATGACGCGCGCCCTGATCCTGTCCTGGGAGTACCCACCGCTGATCGAGGGCGGACTGGCCCGCCACGTGCGCAAGCTGTCCGAGAACCTGGTGGACCAGGACGTGGAGGTGCACGTGCTCACGCGCGGTCATGAGGAGTCGCCGCCGGAGGAGGAGCGCGGCGGGGTGATCGTGCACCGCGTGCGCGAGCCGGAGCGGCCGCGCGAACTGGGCGAGTTCGTGACCTGGGTGGAGCACATGAACGCGGACATGCTGGCCGCCGGCGTGGAGCTGGGCGACCGCTACGACTTCGACCTGGTTCATGGGCACGATTGGCTTGTGGCGGTGGCGGGCGACCACCTGGCCAAGCGCTTCCGCTGCCCGCTCGTGGTCACGATCCATGCCACGGAGTACGGCCGCCACCAGGGCTGGGTGAACGACCACCCTCAGTCGCACATCCACGGGGTGGAGAAGTGGATGGCCAACCGCGCCGAGCGCGTGATCACGTGCTCCTCGTACATGCGCGAGCACGTGGCGGACATCTACGGGCTGGAGGAGCGGCGGATCGCGGTGATCCCGAACGGGATCGACCCGACCGAGCTCGTGCCCGTGGACGACCTGGATCGCCTGCGAGCGAAGTTCGCCGCGCCCGACGAGCGGCTCGTGCTGCTGGTGGGCCGGCTCGTGTACGAGAAGGGCTTCCAGCTCGCGCTCGAGGCGCTGCCGGGGCTGATCGAGCGCCTCGGCGACGTGCGCTTCATCGTCGCGGGCTCCGGCACGCATGAGGCTGAGCTGCGCAAGCAGGCCTCGGAGCTCGGCCTGGACGAACACGGCACCTTCCTCGGCTGGATCGGCGACGACGTGCTGCACTCGCTCTACCGGATCGCGGACCTGACGGTGGTGCCGTCGATCTACGAGCCGTTCGGGCTCGTGGCGCTCGAGGCGATGGCGTCCGGCTGTCCCTGTTTGGTGGCCGACACCGGCGGCCTGCGCGAGGTGGTGCCGAACGAGTCGGTGGGGCTGCGCTTCCGCTCCCGCGACCCGGAGTCGCTCGGCACGATGGCGGAGCGCCTGCTGGCCGACGACGAGCTGCGCGAGCGGCTCGTGGCCGAGGCGCAGGAGCACGTGCTCACGTTCGACTGGGCTGACGTGGCGCGGCAGGTGGCCGCCGTGTACGAGGGCGTGGCGCCCTCGCGCGTCTAGACGGGCGTCACTCCCAGCGCATCTGCTGCGGCGCCTCGCGCATGCGAATCACGCGCGCCGGCACGCCGCCCACCACCGCGTTGGCGGGCACGTCCTTCGTCACCACCGCGTTCGTGCCGATGACCGCGTTGTCGCCCACCGTGACGCCGCGAAGAATGCACGCGCCATAGCCGATCCACACGTTGTTGCCCACGCGTGTATCGCGCTTGTAGATCCCCTGCAGCCGGATCGGCCGCTCCACCTCCACCATCCCGTGGTCGAAGTCGATCAGCATCACGCGATCCGCGATCACGCACTCGCGGCCGATCGAGACGTGCTGGAACGCCGAGATCGTGCACTCCTGGCCCATCACGGTCTTCGCGCCGATCGAGACGACGCCCTCGTGGCAGCGGATCTTGGTTCCGTGCCCGAGCCACGACCAGCGGCCGAGCTCCACGCGCGCGTTCTTCCCGATTTGCAGCACCACGCCCGGCCCGATGAAGGCCAGGCCGTCGAGCTTCAGGCGGCGGCCGTACGGGGTGAGGAAGCGCTTGCGCAGCAGCCGCACGATGAGCCGCGCGTACTTGGGCGTGAGCATCCCGTGGCGCGCCATGAAGCCGATGAGCGCCGGCAGCCCGCCGTGCAGCGGCGCGGGCGCGCGCCGGACGGCGTCCGGAACCTGCGTGGGCGGCGGGCCCGCGAGCTCTCGCACGGCTTCCATTCGACTCAGCCCGATGATATGTGCCGCTACAGCGCCCCGCGCACGTCGAGCACGATCACGTGCCCGTGCGAGTGAAACTGGGCGTCGTCCCCGACGATGCCGGTGGCCACCTCGAACACGACCTGGTCTTCGCCCCGGCGCTGGCGCACGAACGTGGCCGTCTCCGCCACCGTGCCGATCAGCTCGAAAGCGGCGGCGCGCAGCCCGCGCATGTCGCCCGCCCGGCCCTGCCAGCTGAGCTGGAGGACGAATGCACCGGCCTCGTCGGCATGTGCGCCCTCGAGCGTGAACACGTCGTTGTGCTCGAGCCAGCCGCGCATGTGGGGTGAGAGGTGAACGTCCGGCTCCTCCGCCACCCAGTCGGGCGCCGACATCGCGCCCAGCAGCTCCTCCGCGCCGGGGAGCAGGCGGCTGGCGTCCCCCACGCCGTGGCCGCGCTCGTCGCCTTGCCAGCGTTCAGGCACGCCGCAAAGCTACTCGGAAGCGCGCTCGATCTGCCGCTGCTCCCAGGGGGAGGGGGCGAACGCCTTCCCCGGCCTTGCGCCGACCGCGAACACGGTGGTGCCGGGCTCGCGAGCGACCGCGTGACGCACGATCGACGGCTCCACGAACACAAGGGTGCCGCGCGGCGCGTCGACCTCCTGGCCGTCGACCGTGAAGGTCGCGTGTCCCTCCACCACGAGATACAGCTCCTCGTGGTTCTCCGCCGGATCCTCATTCAGCTCGTCGTGTTCCTCGATCACCTCGTCGCCTGCCTCGCGCCCGGTCCAGGCGTTGACGCCGAAGGCCTGGATTCCGAGCCGGTGGCGGACGGGCAGCCATCCCCTGAGGTCGTCCGAGAGCCCGGGCAGGGGCTCGATGTCGGTCAGGTTTGCGGTCTGCCAGCGGCCTTCGCTCATCGGGATCCTCCCTTGCCGGTGCGTAACCAGTGAAAGTCGAATGCCAGCATAACCGGAATGGCGGTGACGCAAACGGAGATCTAGCCGAGGCCCTCGTGGAAGCCGCGCCGCCAGCTCGGATAGCGCAGCTCGAGGCCCAGCTCCGCCTTGGCCTTGGCGTTCGACGCGCCCTGGGCGCGCGTGAGCATCCGCGTGGCCGTGGGCCCGCCGGCGAGGCGCGCCAGCCACATCGGCACGCGCCGCGGCTCAGGCGCGCCGATGGCCTTTGCCAGCTCCGGCAGCCAGTCGCGCAGCGGGGCCGGGTCGTCATCCACCACGTTGTAGATCCCGGCGGCACCGTGGTCGATCGCCTTCACGGTCGCGGCCGCGGCGTCATCGACGTGGATGAACGAGAACACGCCGTCGCCGTTCCCGACGATCGGAAAGCGCCGGTTCATGAGCATCTTGCCCTGAGCGCCGTCCGCGGCGTAGGAGGTGCCCGGGCCGTAGAAATATCCGTAGCGCAGTACGACTCCCTCGATCGCGTCGGCGCCGGTCACGGTCTGCTCGAGCTCGTGGATCGCCCTCACCGTGTCGCCGCCCGGGTCCCGCATTTGGAGCGCCAGCGGGTCGTCCTCCACGTGCAGCTCCTTGCCGGTGTGTTCGTACATGAACGCCACGCTCTGGGCCACGATGCGGCGCGCGCCGACCGCCACCGCGGCGTCCACCAGGTTGCGCGTGCCCTCGCGCCGCAGCTTGTTGTTGCGCTCGAACTGGCTCGGATCGAACGACTTCGGGATCTCCGTGAGCTCGTGGATCACCACCTCGGGCCGGGCCTGCTCGACGACCGTGCGCAGACGCTTGGCATCGAAGGCGTCGGCCACCACGCCGTGGCCGCCGAGGTCCCGGATCAGGCCGGTCTTGGGCGCCGAGCGCGTGGTGCCTGTCACCTCGTGCCCGGCCTGCACCAGCTGGGGGACGAGGCTGCGCCCGATCACGCCGCTCGCTCCTGCTACGAACACCCTCACGCGCGCGAACCCTAACGAGCCCGACCGGGGGCGGCTCGTACACTGTGCCGCCCCGATGGCGCCCGCAGGACGCACAGCCGCCGACCTGACAGAGGGTCTGCTGGCCGGTGACAACCGGTCGCTCGCCCGCGCGATTTCGCTCGTGGAGAACGACGACCCCGAGGGCTGGGCGCTCGTCCGCGAGGTCTATCCGAGGACCGGCAAGGCGCAGGTGGTGGGCTTCACCGGCCCGCCCGGGGTGGGCAAGTCCACGCTGATCGGCGCCCTCGTGAAGCACGCGCGCGCGAGCGATCGCAACGTGGCGGTGCTGTCGATCGACCCGTCGTCTCCGTTCACTCACGGGGCGCTGCTGGGCGACCGTATCCGCCTGACCGAGCACTTCCTGGACCCGGGCGTGTTCATCCGCTCGATGGCCAGCCGCGGCTCGCTCGGCGGCCTGTCGGAGGCCACGCTCCAGGCCGCCCTGCTGATGGACGCCTCAGGCAAGGACGACGTGTTCCTCGAGACCGTGGGCGTGGGCCAGGCGGAGGTGGACATCATCGACCACGCGGACACGGTGGTGCTCGTGCTGATGCCCGGCTCGGGCGACTCGATCCAGGCGCTCAAGGCGGGCGTGATGGAGATCCCGGACATCATCGTGGTCAACAAGGCCGACCACCCGCTGACCGACACCATGGTCCGCGAGATCCGCGGCGTGCTCAGCCTCGGCCCGAAGACCGACTGGCGCGTGCCGATCGTGCAGACCGAGTCCTCGCGCGGGGATGGCGTGGTGGAGGTGGCGGAGAAGATCGCCGAGCACCACGAGCACATCAAGGCGCAGGGCACCCTCGACGAGCGCCGGCGCCGCAACCTGATGAACGAGGTGATGGCGCTCGCCGCCGTACGCCTGCGGCGCAAGCTCGAGGACTCTGTGCGCGAGGACGAGTCGGTGCAGGAGCTGCTCGACCAGGTGGTGTCGCGCAAGCTCGACCCGGCCAGCGCGGCCAGCAAGCTGCTCGAGCGCGAGCTCTAGCGCTTGGCGGCCGCCGCCAGGCCGGGGGCCGCCAGGCGGCGCCACTGGCGCGCGTCGCGCCAGGCGAACAGGAGGATCAGCACCCCGATCGCAATGGCCAGGCCCGCGGGATAGGCCGAGCCGTCGAAGCGCGGGAAGGCCTTCACGAGCGGGCCCCACGGCGCATCCGGTTGGCCGGCCGCGAGGCCGCCGCTGCCAAGCCGGACGTCCACATAGAGCCACACCGACGCCGCCACGGTCAACGCGCCGAGCACGCTCCCCAGCCGCGGCAGGTGCCGCAGCCCCCAGGCGCAGAGCGGGATCGCCAGCGGTAGGACCGCGATCAGCTGCCGCCCCGCGAACCACGGCCCGTCGATCACGGGCGCGACGAACGCCGCCACGAGAAGCTGCAATCCGATCGCGGCGGTGCACAGGCCCGCGCAGGCTGCCATCTCGCTATAGCCCGGCACCGCCGCCGCAAGCCGCTCCTGGCGTCCTCGCCAGAGCAGCCACACGCCCACGAAGCCCAGCAGCAGCACCGGCGCCCAGCGGAGCAGCCCGACGTCGCGGTCGAGGAACAGCCCGGCCAGGCGGGGCGCGCGCCCCAGATAGCCGCCGGCGGAATCGGCGCCGGTGGCGTGCGCAGCCGCCGGCAGCGCCGAGTACGGGGTGAGCCCGCCATAGAAGCCCTCGTTCACGGCAATGAACAGCGCGGCTGAGAAGGCCCCGATCTCGAGGCCCATCAGCGCCATCAGCCCGTGCCGCTGGCGGCGCATTCGCCCGACCACGTAGAACGCGATCGCAAGCGCCGCCGGCACGAGCCGCACCGACATCCACGGCACAAGCGCGAGCAACGCGAAGCAGCCATACACCCGCACGCGCGTGGCGCGCTCGGCTGCGCACAGCCCGAGCAGCATCGCACCCGCCAAGAGGGCGCCGGCCGCCAGCTCCGGATACACGGTCGTCGAGTACGCGAGCAGGGGAGGAGACACGCCGACGGCCAGGCTCGCGCCAAGCGCCCACGGATCCGGCACCACGCGCAGGGCGAGCAGGTAGGCGAGCGCGACCGCCAGCGCGGCGAGCGCCGCCAGGAACAGCTCGACAGCCGTCGCCCCGCCCACGAGATACGCGGGCGTGAGCAGCACCGGGAACCCGAGGCCGCCCGGCTCGTACTGCGTCTGGGCGGTGCGGTCGACCGTGCCCTGACCGGACAGCGGCTCTTTGTAGAAGGACCGGTAGGCATTCGAGCGGTAGTCGTCGAATACGTTCACGTCGCCGTCGTGGGCGAGCGACCGGGCGGTGAGCAGGAAGCGCGGCTCGTCACCCGCATAGGCGGAGTGATCGAAGGCTCGCATCCCCACTGTGGCCGCATAAACAGCGAACAGCGCGACCCACACCGCGAGCGCGCGACGGCTCACCCGCACCATCCCTTGCAGGGCACCATAAGCACGCAGACTAAGAGGACTGGCGGCTGGCGGTCAGAAGGCGGGGCCATATGAACAAGTCCCCGACAGACGTCCACGGGAGGCCGTCTTGACGATCAAACGCCTACTTCTCGCCTCAGCGATCGGCGCGCTAGCAGTCGCCGCGCCGGCAAACGCGGCGGTGATCCACACGGTCCAGCCCGGCGAGACCCTCTGGTCGATCGCCGCGGCAAACGGCTTCACAACACGCGCCCTTGCGGCCGCGAACGGCCTCTCAGAGGACAGCCAGGTGGTCCTCGGGACCCCGATCAAGATCCCGTCGGTGGCCGAGGCCGCCGCCGCGCTGGGAGGTGCGCCCGTCGCCAGCACGGCCAGCTCGTCCAGCTCCGGCGCACCGCCCGCGGGCGCGTACACCGTGCGACCCGGCGACACGCTCAGCTCGATCGCCGCCCGCAGCGGCATGCCGATGATCGCGGTGGCGAACATGAACGGCGTCGACCCGAGCAGGCCGCTCCTGATCGGCACCGTGCTCAAGCTGCCCACCGGCGCGAGCATCCCCACGTCGACACCGGCGCCCAGCAACACCGTGGTGCCGAACGCGCCGCCCTACCCCACGCCCGAGCGCGTGAGCTCGTCCACGATCTCGGAGATCGCGGCGGCCAACGGCGTGCCGGCATCGCTCGCGAGCGCGATCGGCTGGCAGGAGTCGGGCTTCAACAACGACATGGTGTCGCCCGCCAACGCGCGCGGCGTGATGCAGATCCTGCCGGGCACCTGGTCGTGGATCAACAGCAACCTGGCACCGGTCCCGCTCAACGCGAGCTCGGCCTCCGACAACGTCCACGCCGGCGTTCTCTACCTGGGGCAGCTGCTCAAGGACACGGGCGGGAACATCCCCGAAACGATCGCTGCCTACTACCAGGGGCTCGACTCCGTGCGTAAGCAGGGCATGCTGCCCGCCACGCAGGAGTACGTGAACAGCGTGATGGCGCTGCGCAGCCGTTTCGGCGGTTAGACGGCGGGCTTTACGGGAAGCGGGGGTTCTGCCGATAAAACAGGGCAGGACCCCCGAACGCCCTTCCGTGATCGCACTCGCTTCGCTTTGGTTGCTCTCGCCGTTCGCTACCGGCGCCCTCCTCGGCTCATGGCCGTGGGCGCGGCGCATGGCTGCGCGCAACTACCCCGCGATCGTGCTCGCCGGAGTGATCGGGCTCGTCCTCGTGATCCTGGGCACATTCGTGTTGCCGCATCCTGCCTCGCTGCTCGCGCTTGGCGTGGGCGGCCCGCTGTCCGGCCTCAGCTTCTGGGCGCGGCGCACCGACAGCGACGATCCACCGGGCGATTACGACGACCCCGAGCCGCCGCCGCCCGGCGGCGACTGGGAGCGGATCGTCGAGCAGC
>Ga0157370_10006782_pt1 | contig 12561 bp, 8 predicted proteins | sample C35metaG_FD_113463 | JGI IMG/M metagenome (GOLD analysis project Ga0157370, IMG submission 113463) | Corn rhizosphere microbial communities from Kellogg Biological Station, Michigan, USA - C3-5 metaG | ecosystem: Host-associated > Plants > Roots > Rhizosphere > Soil | place: USA: Michigan...
ACCGCCGCCGTCCACGCCCGCTTCCCCGGCGTGGAAATCGTCCCCGGCATGTCCGCCGGCGCCTCCGACAGCATGTACTTCCGCAACGCCGGCGTGCCCAGCTACGGCATCGATGCCGCCTTCACCAAACCCGACGACACGTTTGCGCATGGGCTCAACGAGAAGCTGCCGGCGTCGGAAGTTGAAGCGGGGTTGGAGTTCTGGCATCGGGTACTGGTGCAGTTGGCGAAGTGAAGCAGGTGGCGGAGCTGAAGTCGATCGCATACTTGAGGAAACGAAGTCATGAAAAAGTTGGTCATCGGCGTCGCATCCCAACAAGCCATCCGCGCCCGTGCGCTGGCCATTGCGCGCGACGATCATTAGCCACGTCCCAGCGAGTCGAAGATCTGGTTCACATCCATGCGCTCGCTGGCCGAAGTGCTGTCCGACGACAACCGCGCTTTGCTGCGTGTGATCAGGGAACAGAAACCCGAGTCACTGAGCCAGCTCGCGGAATTCACCGGACGTGCGCCCAGCAATCTTTCGCGGACGCTCAAGACGATGGAACGCTATGGACTGGTCGAGATGCGTCGCACGTTGCGTAACGTGCAGCCCGTCGCCACGGCCAGCGAATTTTTGATTCAGGCGGCATGAGGTCGACGATTTAAATGAACTTGACCAAATCCGAATCCAAGTTGGATGAACTCGCGTGGTTGTCTTTGACGAAGCCGGACTCCGCGAAGATCGAGGACTTCGGACTGACGCAAGACGAGGTAAGAGAAGCCTGCGATTTCTCGAATAGCAGGTTGTCCTTTCGCAATCCGGAAGAGGCGAAGACGAGGGCAATCAGACATATCCAGTCAGCGATCATCGCTCCCTCCGACAAAAATCCACCCGCGTTGTTCGAGGCATTGCAGCGGTGCTGGCTTAGCTCCGGGCCAGCGCGTAAGGACAACCTCGGCGGACTCGCGCTGGCGAAGCTTCACAACTCGAGTGTGATAGACGCTTTACAGATCGCCATTGAGGCGATCCAGAGTGGAGGAAACGCATTCGCCGTTTCCAGGGTGATAGCTGAGAGCCTGCCGTACTTCGACCAAGTCGACGTGTCAAACTTGCTTATTCTGGTCGGGTTGGTGGGCTCGCAAGGGCTCCTGCAATACGCAGCAGGAGAATGGATGAAAGGCCATCCCTCGTCCATCGACGGAGTGGCGATAGGATGCCTTGCCATTCCTAGCGAGGCACTGGCACCGTTGCTAAGGACAGCGCTGATCCAGGGAGTTGCGGCCGATAGGGCACCATGGATTGCGCGCGTTCATGAGTTGGTGGCCGACTCGAGGCAACTTGTATCGGTGCCGGCAGTCGAGGCGTTGGGACTGGTGGACTGGGGTGGTGCCGAAGCCCAAGACATCGACAGAGCCGTGGAGGTAATCCGCACGGGGCTGCAATCGAATGATGCGCGCCGGCTTGTTGCTGCGATTGGAGCTGGCCTAAGTCTGGTCAACACCGCTCCCGATCGACACATACTGATCGACGAGATTGCTGCGTTGGATAAGCCATACGTTGTCCGTCAGATTGGCGATTACTTGGCTTACCGCAGCGAGCATCTGAAATCGCAGCCTTGGTACCTGGAAAAGATCAGCCTCCTAGCCGCCAAGACCGAGCAGGAGGGAGATTCCTATCACGGCGTCGATCACATCTTGGCTGACCTATATAGGTCGTCAGAAAAAGCCACATGTTTAGAATGGTTGGAAACTTGGGCGGCCGCCAATTCGAGCAGTACCCCTTCGTTGCCTGAGGAGCTTCCCGAACTATTTGAGATCTTGGCGCAGGACGATGAGGCGCTGGGCACGCTGATCGCTAGATGGCTCACCCACGACGACCTCGGCATACAGAGGATCGTGAGAGACGTCCTCGACAAACTCGGTTTGCGCGAAAGAGGTGGCCTGGCGTTTCCGACGTTGCTCCTAGACACCATGACCTCGTCAGGTCTATTGCACCTTGTCCGCCGTGTGTTAGCGAACGTTCTTTGCGAAGAACAGAAGATATCCCTTATATGGTCGCTGACCCGGACGGATTCCGCGGAGTCGCGCACCTACTCGCTGGTGCGCGGCGCGATGGTGGATTTCGTTGGCTACGACTACCCCATGGCAACGGAGGAGCACTTGGAGGCCGTAGTAGCAAAGGAGGGAGAAGCACCTATAGGCAAGTTGGCAAAGCAGATCCTTGAGGCTATGAAGGCGTACTACGACGCTCTCACCCCCCTTCTGACGATCGAGGAACTTCAACCGCTGTCCGAACATCGTCGTCGCTTCGCGCAGGAACACCACCGCCAGATGAATGCGGCATTCGAGGAGGCAAGCAAAAACTCGATCATTCGTCAGATTGCCACCACGATTCACCTGAAGGCTGGGCGGTCGTCATTCTCGATGCGGAATGGAGAAGTTAGCGAAAAGATGCACATGTCGTCCGCATCTCATTCCATGGCTATCCCACGCAGTGAGTTGATCGATAAAGTGGGAAGCGACCTGCGACGCAGGCACTTCATGTTCGGCAAGGAGCCAAGAGAACAATGAAGCTGATCATCAAAGAGTTCATCAGCCAGCTGAAAGAGTCCGGGGAGCTGGATCGCCTGCTTCCAGATTTGTTGTCCCGGATGAAGATCATCCCAATCAGTCGCGCCCAGATTGGCGTGCGGCAAAACGGCGTGGATGTAGCAGCCGTCGGCAAGGACGACAATGGGGCGAAAACGCTTTTCCTATTCGTGCTCAAAGTTGGTGATCTGGGGCGTCGAGATTGGGATGACGGCGTCAATGCCGTTCGAGCAACGCTAAATCAGATTCAGGATTCGTACGTACGGAGTTCCATTCGGCCTGAGCACAAGGACTTGCCGATCAAGGTGGTGATCTGTTCGACCGGAGATTTGAAGCAGGAGGTCATGCAGGATTACACCGGCTACGTCGAACGCCACACGACTGATCGGTTGGGTTTCAAGTTCTGGTCCGGTGACGATCTAGCGGACCTGATCGACACACACCTGCTTGATGAATATGCGATCGACCCTTCGGCTCGCCCAGATCTTCGCCGCGCTATCGCGCTGATCGGCTCCAGAGACTACGACTTGCGGCACGCTTACAAGATTCTTCAGACGCTTCTGCTCGAAATCTACGACGGCACCACACGCCTCACTAAGACGCATCGAAAACGATTCATCCGCCAGATGAAGACGGCTGCACTCGTTCTTGAAATCATTTTTCGATGGGCGAATGAGGAGGGAAACCTGCTCAACGCGTTCAAAGTCGGAGAGAGAAGTTGCCTGTGGGCCTGGGAGTTCATCCGAGTGCGCGATCTGTTCAAGTACAGACCCGCGATAGCCGCATACTGGGCCATCTACCAGATTCACCGCCGTATCTGTGATGCCTATTTCCAAAAACTGCAACCGTACTTTTTGACCAAGGATGGGCTTTCCGTCTATACCGGCGAGAACGTCCTGGTGACGAACAAGGTATTCGAGCAGATCGGCGTTTTGGCTGAGATCGGCCTTATACAAATACAGAATGCCGATGGCGATGCACGAAGTATCGCTGCCACAAACGCCGATATGGCCGCCGAGGTTTTGGTGCAGCTTGTGAGGAACAATCCGTCATCGGGATCACCCCGCTACGATGGCAATGCGATCGAGTTGTCGCTTGCATTTACGCTGCTTCTGGAAACGGGGAAGGACCAGGCTGCCTACGAATGGTTGGAGGAACTGGCGAATCGAGTGTCCTTTGCCATCCGGACATCAAAATACTTCCCAATTTCCACGGATTCTTTAGATGATCTGGTTGCACTGGAGATGGAAGATCTTACGGAGGCAGAAGTTGGGAAGCTAAAGGATCTGAGTACGCTCGTGCCGACCCTCATGTACTGGAGCGTGATCTTCGGGCATGACGAGCTTTATCGGAAGTTGCAGGAGGCTCAGAACACTACCTATAAGGACATCTGTCTACAGCTCTGGTATGCAGACGAGGCGACCGAACCCGTTGTGTATCACGAAGCGGCGCAGTATGAAAGTGGAACCACAGAAGCGCCTATTTCGTTTCCCGTCGACGTGAACGAGCTGATTGATAGGGAAAAGAAGAAACTGGAATCTAAGGCTATTGTCGGAATGGACGCATTTTCAGCTGCTCGGCATGGCATGCCTGTTCTGGTGATGATAGCCAGCCGGCATTTTCGCACCCCATTCCTTCCACAATTCTGGATGCCGTTTCTTGTCACACGCTCGGGATTAGAAACACCCCTACGAGGGTGACCGCTTCTGGTCGAACTGAGACATTCGCACACTCGGAATGGCGCTCGGCACAGGCTCTGTGCAATTGGCTCTTCCACCACCGCGCCGCGGTGACGCACCGAGTGCGCGCCAGGATGGCGCGCTGCTCTACCCGGGGCCCCTGTGCGGCGGTGAGGCGGGGACGACAGGCCGCGTAGCGGGAGTCGACAGGACGTCGACTCCTTTTCGCACGGGCAGGAAGCCCGTTCGAAAAGCCCGGCCCCGGCTCACGGACTTGGCGGGCATGGATGCCCGGCAAGCGCCAAGCGGGGTGGCCTCTCTTTGGGCCACGTTTCTCTGGCCACACAGAGAAAGGTGGCTCGGGCGCCGAAGGCGCACGAAAGCTCTCGCTTTCCGGGTCGCTGGACAACCCACGAAACCGCCAAGGGCGCTGGGCCTCAGCTTTCGTTGGGGTGACGATCCGGCGAGTCGAAACGATGTGACCAGAGTGCACCGTCAGACGCCTTCTGCTGGCCGGTAGTCGGCCCGGCGGAACCAGCCAACCCAGGCCCTACCACCGATCCAAGCTACAATTAACGGTTCGCGCTCCAGCCGATCCGCCTCCATGTCCTCGCACCTCCAAGAAACCCGCCGCCGCCGCACTTTCGCCATCGTCAGCCACCCTGACGCGGGCAAGACCACGCTGACCGAAAAGCTGCTGCTGTTCGGCGGCGCGATCCAGATGGCCGGATCGGTGAAGAGCCGCAAGACGTCGCGCAGCGCCACCTCGGACTGGATGGCGCTGGAGAAGGAGCGCGGAATTTCGGTGACCTCGTCGGTGATGCAGTTTCCGTACGACGGCAAGATCGTCAACCTGCTCGACACACCGGGACATGCGGACTTCTCCGAGGACACCTATCGCGTGCTGACCGCGGTGGATTCGGCGCTGATGGTGATCGACTGCGCCAAGGGCGTGGAGGAGCGCACGATCAAACTGATGGAAGTCTGCCGGCTGCGCGACACGCCGATCATGACCTTCATCAACAAGCTCGACCGCGAGGGCCGCTCGCCGATCGAATTGCTGGACGAAGTGGAGTCGGTGCTGGGCATCGCCTGCGCCCCGCTGACTTGGCCGATCGGCATGGGCAAGCGGCTGAAGGGTGTGTATCACCTGGCGCTGGACGAGGTGCACATCTTCGAGGCGGGCAAGAATTTCACGCGGCAGGATTCGACCATCTTCAAGGGCCTCGACGCGCCCGGCCTGCTGGAGAAGATCGGCAACGAGGCGATGCGCGAGCTGCGCGAGGAGCTCGAACTGGTGCAGGGTGCCGCGCCGTCGTTCGATATCGACGCATACCTGGCCGGCAAGCAGACGCCGGTGTTCTTCGGCTCGGCGGTGAACAACTTCGGCGTGCAGCTGCTGCTGGATTTCTTCGTGGAGAACGCGCCCAGCCCGCGTCCGCGCGCCACCACCACGCGCGAGATCCAGCCGGAGGAGGAGAAGCTTTCCGGCTTCGTGTTCAAGATCCAGGCGAACATGGATCCGGCGCACCGCGACCGCGTGGCCTTCATGCGCGTGTGCTCGGGCACCTACAACGCCGGCATGAAGATGATCCAGAGCCGCACGAACAAGGAAGTGCGCATCGCCAACGCGCTGACCTTCATGGCCAGCGACCGTGAGATTGTCGAGACAGCGTACCCGGGCGACGTGATCGGCCTGCACAACCACGGCACCATCACCATCGGCGACACCTTCACCGAGGGCGAGCAGGTGTCGTTCACCGGCATCCCGAACTTCGCGCCGGAACTGTTCCGTCGTGCACGGCTGCGCGATCCGCTGAAGATGAAGGCGCTGCAGAAGGGACTGGCCCAGTTGAGCGAGGAAGGCGCCACCCAGTTCTTCCGCCCGCTGATGTCGAACGACCTGATCCTGGGCGCGGTGGGCGTGCTGCAGTTCGAGGTGGTCGCCTACCGGCTGAAGGACGAGTACAACGTCGACGCCAGCTTCGAGCCGGTGACGGTGACCACCGCGCGCTGGGTGCATTGCGACGACGAGAAGAAGATGGCCGAGTTCCGCGAGAAGAACGCGATGAACCTGGCGGTCGACGGCGCCGGCGAGCTGGTCTACATCGCGCCGACGCGGGTCAACCTGCAGCTGGCGCAGGAGCGTTGGCCGCAGGTGCGCTTCGCCAACACGCGCGAGCATGCGGCCGCCGTCGAGGTCTGAGATCCGGCCGGCGCGGTCCCGTCCGCACCCCGCGTTCGATCCGCGCAACGGAGCGGACCACGCTGATAGTCTGCGCATTCCATCCGCCAAGTCAGGCCCGCATGCCCGCCAGCCCCGTCGCCTTCAACACGCCACCCGACTCTCCGCGCTGGCTGCGCTGGCTGGTGTTTTCGCCGGCCGCGCGCATCGTGTTCTTCGCCGCGATGCTGCTTGGCTTCGGCTTCCTGGTTGAGCTTGCCGTGGTGACGCTGGGCTGGACCGTTAGGTCGGCCAGTCCGCTGCAGCACGCGCTGGCCACGCTGGGCGTGCAGTTGCTGCCGGCCCTGGCCGGCTACCTGATCCTGGTGCAGTTGATCGAACAACGGCGAGCGAGCGAACTCGCGCCGCGCGACATCGCCACGTTCGGTGCAGCCGGTGTGCTCATCGGCGCCGTGCTGTTCAGCCTGGTGGTGGCCGTGCTGTGGCTGGCCGGCAGCTACCACGTCACCGGCACCAACCCGCAGGCGGACTGGCTGCCCGCCGTGCTGGTGGCCGGCATCGGCGCCGGCATCGGCGAGGAGATCGTCACCCGCGGCGTGCTGTTCCGCATGATCGAGGAAGGCCTCGGCACCTGGTGGGCACTGGCGATTTCGGCGCTGTTCTTCGGCGCCGCGCACATCTTCAACCCCGCCGCCACGCTGTGGAGTTCGGCGGCGATCGCGATCGAGGCCGGCGTGCTGCTGGCGCTGCTGTACGCCGTTACCCGCTCGTTGTGGGCCTGCATCGGCCTGCATGCGGCATGGAACATCATGCAGGGCACGGTGTACGGCATCCCGGTGTCGGGCGGCAAGGCGGACGGGTGGCTGGTGTCGCAGCGGACCGGGCCGGACTGGCTGTGCGGCGGTGCGTTCGGCGCCGAGGCCTCGGTGGTGGCGCTGCTGGTCTGTTCGCTGCTTTCGCTGGCGCTGCTGGTCGTCGCGCTTCGGCGCGGCCTGATCGTGCCGCCGTGCTGGCGGCGTTCGCGCTTGCGCACCTGACGGGCCGACGGTCGCTGACGACCGTCGGCCCGTGGCAGCGATCAGGCTTCGCCGTGCCGGTCGGCGCGGGTCTTGAAGGCGCGCAACTCGTCGGTATCGAAATCGTCCACCGAGATGAACTCGAACACGCCCTCGCGCACGCGCTTGAGCAGCGCCGCCTCGCTAGCGTTGAGCACGCCGGCCTGTTCCGCCTCGGCCAACTGCTCCATGTAGTCGTGCGACTTGAACTGACCGGCCTTCAGCGCCTTGCCGAACTTGCGATCCACCGGCTCGGCGGCGATCACCTCCGGCAGCAGTGCGTTCATGCGGCCGACGGTGTTGTTCGGCGTCGGCGTGCGGTACACCCACTCGACCAGGCGATCGCGCGCCTCGTTCGGTGCGGTGAGCAGGGCGGCGACGCGACGGCCCAGGCGATCGGACGGTGGCACCTCGCGCCGGCCGAACGGGAACACCAGCACGCGCAGCAACCACGCCACCGGGCGCACCGGGAAGTTGCGGATCGCGCCGTCCAGCGCGTTCTGGATCAGCCACATGCACTCGTGGAAGCCCCATGCCAGGAACGGTCGGTCCGCTTCCGGCCGGCCGTTGTCCTCGTACTGCTTGAGCATGCTGCTGGCGATGTACAGATAGCTGAGCACGTCGCCCAGGCGTGCGGACAGCTTCTCCTTGAATTTCAGCTTGCCGCCGAGGACGCCCATGAACACGTCGGCGCACAGGGCCAGTGCGGCGGAGTAGCGGTTCAACTTGCGATAGTAGCGGCGCGTGTAGGCATCACCGGCGCTGTCGCCGAGGCGCGACCCGGTGAGCCCCATCGCGAAGCTGCGCACCGCATTGGAAATGCCGAAACCGAGGTGGCCGAACAAGAGCCGGTCGAACGTCTTCAGTTGCTCGCCGCGATCGCCGATCGACAGCGCCTGCATTTCCTTGAGCACGTACGGATGGCAGCGGATGGCGCCCTGGCCGAAGATCATCAGGCTGCGCGTCATGATGTTCGCGCCCTCGACCGTGATCGCGATCGGCACGCTCGACCAGCCGCGCCCGGCGTAATTCTTCGGACCCAGCTGTACCGCCTTGCCGCCGTGCACGTCCATGGTGTCGCTGGCAATCCGCCGCGCCCATTCGGTGGCGTGGTATTTGGCGATCGCCGAAGTCACCGCCGGCTTCTCGCCGCGATCCACCGCCGCCGCCGTGGCGCGCGACAAGGCGGTGGTGGCGTAGGTCAGCCCGCCGATGCGTGCCAGCGCCTCCTCGACGCCCTCGAAACGGGCCACCGCCAGGCCGAACTGCTTGCGCATGCGCGCATAGGTGCCGGTCGCCAGCGCCGAGGCACGCATCGCACCGGTGGCGTTGGACGGCAGCGAAATGGCGCGCCCCACCGACAAGACCTCGACCAGCATGCGCCAACCGTGGCCGGCCATCTGCGGGCCGCCGATCAGCACCGACAGCGGCGCGAACACGTCCTTGCCGTGCACCGGGCCGTTCTGGAACGGGATGTTCAGCGGGAAGTGGCGGCGGCCGATCTGCAGGCCCGGGGTGGAGCGCGGCAGCAGCGCGAGGCTGATGCCGAGATCATCCTTGTCGCCCAGCAGGTGCTCCGGGTCGTACATGCGGAAGGCCAGGCCGACCACGGTGGCCACCGGGGCCAGCGTGATGTAGCGCTTGTCGAAGGTGAGCCTGATGCCCAGCGTCTCGACTCCGTCGACCAACTGCTTGCAGACGATGCCGACGTCCGGAATCGAGGTGGCGTCGGAACCGGCATACGGGCCGGTCAGTGCGAAGCAGGGAATCTCCTCGCCCACGGCCAGGCGCGGCAGGTAGTAATCCTTCTGCTCGTCGCTGCCGTAGTGCAGCAGCAGCTCGGCCGGGCCCAGCGAGTTCGGCACCGCCACGGTGGAGGAAACCGTGGCCGACATGGTGGAAAGTTTCTGCAGCACCGCCGAGTGCGCCAGCGCGGAGAACTGCAGGCCGCCGTACCGCTTCGGAATGATCATGCCGAAGAACTTGTTCTTCTTGATGAACTCCCACACGTCCGGCGGCAGGTCGGCCAGCTCGTGGGTGATCTGCCAGTCGTCGATCATGCCGCACAGCTCTTCCACCGGGCCGTCCATGAAGGCCTGTTCCTCCACGCTCAGTTCGGGCTTGGGCTGCTTCAGCAGTTCATGCCAGTCCGGCTTGCCGGAAAAAAGCTCGCCCTCGAAGCCGACCGTGCCGGCCTCCAGCGCGGTCTGCTCGGTCTCGGACAGCTTCGGCGTCACCTTGGCGAACAGCTTCAGCAGCGGCGCACTGATCTGGCGGCGACGGAAATCCGGCAGCAGCAGCGGCACCGCGATGGCGAACTCGATGATCAGCAGGATCACCATGGTCGCCGGCGCATGCACCAGCAGGCCGACCACCAGGGTGACGACGATCGTGGCGATCGCCCAGGTACGCAGGCTGCTGCGATGGTAGGCACAGGCGCCGGTGGCAATCAGCGCCGCCAGCAGGGTCAGGAACACGGACATCTGAAGCACCTCGTCACGGTTGAACGGCGCCGGCGTGTCGCGGCATCGCGGGGGAATCGAGACCTTGCACGTAGTGGATCACTTCGCGCGTAAATGCGTCGTTGGCGTCGCCGGCCAGCATGTGCGTGGCCTGCGGCAATTCGATGTGTCGCGCCTGCGGCACCAGGCGCAGGAACTCGTCGACGGTGGCGCGCGACACCACGTCGCTGCGCGCGCCCGACAGCAGCAACACGGGAATCCCGATCTTCGCGGCGGCGGCCAGCAGGCGTGGCTGGTAGCGCTCGCTTTCGTCCACCATGCCGCCGGCCAGCAGGGCCGGATCCCAGTGCCAGCGCAGCCGGCCATCGCTGCCCTTGCGCAGCAGCGGGCGCAACTGCTGCTCGCTCTTGCGCTCGCGCCGCTGCGGCTGATAGGCGGCGATCTGTTCGGCCGCCTCCGCATAATCGGCAAAGCCGTCGGGGTGCGCCTGCATGAAACCGAGGATGCGTTCGACCCCGGCGGTTTCCCAGCGCGGCGTGATGTCGACCAGCACCAGGGCACGGAACGGCGCTGGACGCACCTCCCCGGCGATCACCATGCCGAGCAGCCCGCCCATCGACGCGCCGACCAGGATCGGCGGCTGCGGCTGCGCGGCAGCCAGCCGCAGCATGTCGTCGGCGAACTGGTCCATGTGATAACCGCCTGCAGAATCCGCGCCGCGCGCCACCCGATCGCTTTCGCCATGGCCGCGCGCGTCGAAGGTCACGCAGCGACAACCCGCCGAGGCCAGCGCCGACGCCGCACCGTTCCAGGCGCCGCCGGTCTGCCCGAAGCCATGCGCGAACAGCAGGCAGGGATTGCCCGTCGGGTTGCGCACCTGCACGGCGAGATCCAGGTCGGCGACCCGGAAGCGTTCGCTGATGGCGCTGGAAAGGTTGTCGGTTACCATACGCTTGAGTATGGATTGCCTGGCCGGCCGCCGTCAACCATACCCGTGATTCGTTCGCGGCCCGGACGTGGCGGGCCCGAACGCACTGCATTACAAAAGACACAGCGTATGGCTACCATACGCAAATGAATGTAGGCAGCAAACCGGAACGCACCCGCCTGTCGGCGGAGGATTGGGAAGTCGCCGCCCTCGGCCTGATCGCGGAACAAGGCGTCGGCGCACTGGCCGTGGAGGCCCTGGCACGCCAGCTCGGCGTCACCAAGGGCAGTTTCTACTGGCACTTCCGTACCCGCGAGGCGCTGCTGAATGCGGCGCTGGAACGCTGGGAACAGTACGGCGAGCGCGAGATCATCGACGAGATCGCGCAGATCGCCGACCCGCGCAAACGCCTGCCCGAGCTGTTCCGGCGCGTCGCGCATGAACTGCAGCCGCACCGTGTCTACGCCGCCCTGCTCAAGGCGCTGGATCATCCCCAGGTGGTGCCGGTGATGGCGCGGGTGTCGCAGCGGCGGATGGAGTTCCTGACCACCGCCTATCGCGAGGCCGGCCTGGCGCCGCCACAGGCGCTGAACCGGGCGCGGCTGACCTACGCGGCCTACGTGGGCTTCCTGCAGCTGAACTTCACCCTTGGCCTGCCGCGCATCAACCACGAAGAGTTCGAGGCCTACGTCGAACACATGATCGCGACCCTGATCCCGGCCTGACCCAACCCCCGACAACCCCCGGAAGGCGCCTGGTGGCGCCGTTTTTGTTGCGTCGTGCCTTGCAATACCAGTGCACGCAAACTACCGTGCCGGTTCCATTTTTTCGCAATCCTTCGAGGGACAAGATGACCAGCAAGCTGGAAGCGCTCACGCAGTGGGTCGATCAGGTGGCGGCGCTGACGCGCCCTGCGCGGATTCACTGGTGCGATGGCTCGGACACCGAATACCGGTCGCTGGTGCGGCAGATGCTGGCCGACGGCACCCTGATCGAGCTCAACCAGCTGACCCACCCCGGCTGCTACCTGCACCGCTCCGACCCGAAGGACGTGGCCCGGGTCGAGCAGCTCACCCTGGTCTGCCACCCGAACAGGGACGACGCCGGTCCGAACAACCACTGGATGGACCCGGTCGAGGCGCACGCGAAGATCGATGCGCTGTTCGACGGCTGCATGGAAGGCCGCACCATGTATGTCATCCCGTATTGCATGGGCCCGATCGACTCGCCGCTGTCGCGCTGCGGCGTGGAGATCACCGACAGCCCGTACGTGGTGGCCAACATGAAGATCATGACCCGCATGGGCGCCGCCGCGCAGGCGCGGATCGAACGCGAAGGGTCGTTCGTGAAGGGCCTGCACTCCAAGGGGGAACTCGATCCGGAGCGCCGCTGGATCATGCACTTCCCGGCCGAACTCACGATCAAGTCCTACGGCTCCGGCTACGGCGGCAATGCGCTGCTGGGCAAGAAATGCCACGCGCTGCGCATCGCCAGCAACCAGGCCCGCGACGAAGGCTGGCTGGCCGAGCACATGCTGATCGTGGGCATCGAGGATCCGCGGGGCGAGACACACTACATCGCCGCCGCGTTCCCGTCCGCCTGCGGCAAGACCAACCTGTCGATGCTGATTCCGCCGGAAGGCTACCTGCGCGATGGCTGGAAGGTATGGACGGTCGGCGACG
>Ga0157370_10006785_pt1 | contig 12559 bp, 9 predicted proteins | sample C35metaG_FD_113463 | JGI IMG/M metagenome (GOLD analysis project Ga0157370, IMG submission 113463) | Corn rhizosphere microbial communities from Kellogg Biological Station, Michigan, USA - C3-5 metaG | ecosystem: Host-associated > Plants > Roots > Rhizosphere > Soil | place: USA: Michigan...
AATAATTAAACCCATTTCTTTTTAAAAAAATTATAGCTTTTTGTTTTGCGAAATACTAAAGACTTTATGATTCCAAAGAACCCTTTTTCATTTTCAATTTTTACTTTTCAATTCTAAACACCGGGTATCGCAAATGCTCCGTCTCGTACCAGGGCGAATGTTTATAAATAAAATCATATTGCATTTCTGCGCTTTTGGCAAATGAAGCATCTGTTGATTTTTTTTGTAAAAAAGTTTTACGCAATTCATCATCTTTCTTTAAAACCTGCACTGCCAGAGAATCCCACCGGTAAGCTGAATAATATTCTTTTTCCTGCAAAATGGCATCAAAAAAATTCCAGGTAAAAAATCCATCATCGCCGGTTGGTTCCAATGTTTCCATTAAATAGCGATTGGCAATTTGATTGAGGTAAATGATATAATCGCCTTTTAAAAATTTTATCGTTGCTGTTTTCTTTGAAACGGTTACTCCAAAATTTTTATGATGTTTTTCATAAGGCTTGGGGTACGATTTATAATCGTCAATATGATAAACGGATACTTCAATGGTAGTATCTGCACTGAACTGTTTCATTTTTACATGGTTCAGTTTAAGTAAATCAATCACACTCCACCAGCCCTGCGGGATAACATAAGCCTTTGGCTTTTGAACAATATTGCCGGGAGTATATATATCATAAAATTTTATTTTTTTGGTGAATAGCTTATTATGATCGTAAAACAAAACCGGCAACCCTGTGGCATCGCTGATCTTTTCCCCAGCTTCATAACCTTTAAAAGTGATCATATCATATTTTGAAGTATCCACCTGCCAGCTTAATGGAAATTCATTTTTATGAATCGTGTTTTCAATGGCTTTTCTCCGCAGTGTAATCAAATCATTTTCGTGCAGGCTTGCCTGTTGTATCATTGTTAGCATCAGGTCGTAGGTGGATTGTACGCGTTGCTTATAAGGTTTCAGCATGTGCGTTTCCGGTATAAAACTTATGGTATTAAACAAAGCAGCATATCCTGACGAATAGCGCGGAGAATCATAAAACTGCGTAAAGCCTGCTGATGGATCATTGCCTTCCACATTTACGTAAGGCACCATGTCCCAGCCTTTCTGATGCATGCCTTCATACAATGCCGGGTCAAAAATTTTTTTCAGCCATTGTCCTAATTCACCCCCCAATTTTTCATATTGCGTAGTAATGAGCGTCATCACATGTTGGTAGTCGGCGCCATCGCTCACATGATTATCCATAAAAATATCCGGCTCCAGGTAATGAAAAATTGTTGCAAAAGATTTTGCATTCCGGCTATCAGATTTTATGAAATCCCTGTTCAGGTCAAGGTTTTCGGCATTGCCACGAAAACCGTATGATTTAGGGCCATTCTGGTTTGCACGGGAAAAACTATTGCGGTTTAATGCTCCGCCGATATTGTAAACAGGAATGATGGCGAGTGCAACATTATTAGGTAACGTAATTTTTTTATTTAAAATATCTCTTGCCAGCATCATACTTGCATCTATGCCGTCCGGCTCGCCGGGATGAATGCCATTGTTGATCATCAAAACCACTTTATGCTGCTGATGCCAACCTTGCGGATTAAACTTTCCGTCATTGCTGATCATTACCAGATGCAACGGGTATCCTGCATCTGTAGTTCCCATTTCTTTTACCAAAATTTTTTTGGATGTCTTTGCAAGATTTTTATAAAAGGCAATTGCTTCAAAATAGGTAGCAGTTTTAGTTCCGCCACTTTTTTCAAATTCAGTTTGCTGGCCTGGTGCCTGCAACGAGATGAAAAGAGTAATTGCAAAAAGAAGTTTCAATGTATTTTTTAAAAAGGATGAAAATAAAAAAGTCTGCCAAAGGTATTGACAGACTTGCATAAAAAAGTTACGAATTATTATTTCGCCAATGCATTCACTTTTTTGGTAAGCTTACTCTTCAGGTTAGCAGCTTTGTTTTTGTGAATGATACCACGCTTTGCCAACTTATCTATCTTGGAAGATACATCAGGCACTTTTTCCAATGCGGTCGTTTTTGTTTCAATTGCCTTCAGGTCTCGTATGGCATTACGGACAGTTTTTGCATGATAGCGGTTACGTTCATTGCGTACCCTGCTTTGGCGTACATCTTTTTTTGTAGCTGAATGGTTGGCCATTAATTTTTTTTTAGGGCTGCAAAGATAATACTTCCTTTGAAAAAACCATGCTTAATTTAAATTGCCTTTTCATTGTGTATGGATGATAATTTTCATTGAATATTCAAAAGCGTAATTCATTTAAAAATTTTAATAAACTTTTCACTAAACAGATGTTCGTAAAACTCACGATATTTGCGGGTGAATAATATACCAGAAGAAAATCGCGTTATGCGGGTATCTTATCTAAATGTTGAATAACTTTCCCTTCTCATGAAAGATTTTTCCTTTATAACCAATTCTCACCCGGAGTATATTGAGAATTTGTACCGTGATTTTGTGCATGACCCGTCCAGCGTGGATCCTGAGATGAAGAAATTTTTTGAAGGATTCGATTTTGCCATGTCCAATGTGGCTTCCAAACCATTGAATGGCTCTAACGGAACGACCACGGTTGCCGACAAGAAAGTGATTAACGAAGATTCGCTTGACTGGATGCGCGAGATAAGAGTGTACCGCCTCATTTTAGGTTACCGTAATAAAGGCCACCTGATTGCAAAAACAAATCCTATCAGGGAAAGGAAGGATCGCGGCGCTAATCTTGAACTCGGATTTTTTGGGCTGCATGAAGAAGACCTGGATAAAGAATTTTCTGCAGGCAATTTGCTTGGGCTTGGCACTACTACACTAAAAAATATTTACAATCATCTGCAAGCATGCTATGCATCCAACGTGGGTATTGAATTTAAATATATACTCGATCAGAAAAAGATTGACTGGCTTACCGAAAAAATAGAACGGAAGTTTATCAACCCCTTACCGATGGGACAAAAGGAACGGGTGCTTCAAAAACTGAATGAAGGCGTAATGTTCGAAAAGTTTTTGCATACAAAATATGTTGGTCAAAAAAGATTTTCGCTGGAAGGTGGTGAATGTACCATTGCGGCGCTGGATGCTATAATAAATACGGCATCTGACAATGAAGTGCAGGAAGTGGTGATAGGAATGGCCCATCGCGGAAGGCTAAATGTGCTGGCAAATATTTTAGGCAAAACGTACGAACAAATTTTTAGTGAGTTTGAAGGAAACTCAATACCCGATACAACCATGGGCAGCGGCGATGTAAAATATCATCTCGGGTATAGCAGTGAAGTGCAAGCACAAAGTGGAAAGAAAATTTATTTAAAGTTAGCACCCAATCCATCACACCTCGAAGCGGTGGACCCACTGGTGATTGGATTTGCAAGAAGTAAAGCCGATGTACTTTATAAAAGTGATTACGATAAAATTTTACCCATACTTATCCATGGCGATTCGTCCATTGCAGGGCAGGGTATTGTTTACGAAGTGCTTCAAATGAGCGGCCTGCGCGGATATTATACCGGCGGCACCTTGCATTTTGTAATCAATAATCAAATTGGGTTCACTACAGATTTTGATGATGCAAGAACTTCCGATTACTGCACTTCTATTGCTTCACTGGTACATGCTCCCGTATTTCACGTAAATGGGGATGATGCAGAAGCAGTGGTAAAAGTATCGCAGATAGCTACGCAATACCGGCAGGAGTTTAATGCAGATATTTTTGTGGATATGGTATGCTATCGCAAACATGGGCACAACGAAGGCGATGATCCAAAGTTTACACAACCACATTTATATGCATTAATTGATAAACATCCCAACCCAAGAGAAGTGTATGTAAAATGGTTGATAGAACACGGTGATGACGATGCAGCCCAGCTTGCAAAAGAAATGGAAAAAAAATATTGGACCGATTTGCAGGAACGCCTTGATGAGATAAAACAAAATCCACTGCCTTATAATTACCAGCTTCCTGAATTGTGGTGGCAAAGCCTGCGCAAAGCAACACCCGCCGATTTTGATTCTTCCCCGATAACAGCCATTGCTAAATCAGAAATAGAAAAGTTGTTTCATGCTATTATGAAATTGCCGGATGGATTTCAACCATTGAAAAAAATAGAGAAAATTTTGCAGGAAAAAGAAAAACTTTATTACGAAGAAGGTAAGATTGATTGGGCCACTGCAGAATTGCTTTCTTATGCAAGCATTTTAGCCGAGCAAAAAGATGTGCGCATGAGCGGCCAGGACGTATGCCGCGGCACATTCAGCCACAGGCATGCTATATTAAGTGATGAAAAAACCGACAAAAGTTATAATCGGTTAAGCCATGTAGCCGATAACCAGGGCAAGTTCCGGATCTTTAATTCATTGCTCAGCGAGTATGCAGTATTAGGTTTTGAATATGGTTATTCCATGGCAAATCCGAATGCACTGGTAATTTGGGAAGCGCAATTTGGTGACTTTGCCAATGGAGCACAAACGATCATTGATCAATTTATTTCGTGCGCCGAACAAAAGTGGAGAAGGATGAATGGTGTTACACTTTTATTACCTCACGGGTACGAAGGACAAGGGCCGGAACACAGCAGCGGACGCATGGAAAGATACCTGCAAATGTGCGCTGAGCTAAACATGGTCGTTACAAATATTACCACTGCTGCAAATTTGTTCCATTGTTTCCGCAGGCAAATAACCTGGCCATTCAGAAAACCACTGATTAATTTTTGGCCAAAAGCAAATCTTCGTCATCCGAAAAGTTATAGTAAGATTGATGAGTTTACTACCGGCTCATTTAAAGAAGTGCTGGACGATGCTGCGGTTGCCAATCCGGATGCAATTACCAAAGTATTATTCTGCAGTGGTAAAATTTATTTTGATCTTTTGGAAAGGAAGGAAAAAGAAAATAAAAATGATGTGGCCATCATCAGGATGGAACAGTTGTATCCATTGCCGGTAAAACAAATTGAAACATTATATAAAAAATATAGTAAGGCCATTTGGTACTGGACGCAGGAAGAGCCTTTAAACATGGGCGCAGCCTCATTTTTACGAATGAACCTGACCTCTATAAATTATGGAATCATCAGCCGGCCTGCAAGCGCTGCTACTGCATCAGGTTTTTCCAAAGTTCATGCAAAAGAACAGGAAGGAATTTTGCAAACGGCATTTTCTCTGTAAATACCCGCTACCTTTGTAGCTTTCTCATTTTATATTAGGTTTGTATTTATAAAAAATAATAATGGCTGTAGAAATAAAAGTGCCTTCTGTTGGCGAAAGTATTAATGAAGTAACCCTCACCAAATGGATTAAAAAAGATGGCGACTGGGTGGACAGGGACGAAGTGATTGCCGAACTGGAAAGCGAAAAAGCAACGTTTGAAATTAATGCTGAAAAAGCCGGCATTCTGCATACTGTAGCAAAAGAAAATGATACACTCAAAATCGGTGAGGTAGTTTCCACTATTGATGATACTGCCAAAAAACCCGCCGCTGCAATTAATGTAACTAACGGTGACGCACAACCGAAAAAAGAACCACGCGTTGAAACTAAACCTAAAGAAGAAAAGAAAGAAAAAATTCAGCAAAACGTGTCATCTGTCACCCCTTCAGGGGATGGGGGCATCACTCCATCACGGGAAGGAGCTATAAAAGCCACACCAGTGGCGGCTGCTATATTAGCCGATAAAAATGTAGATGTAAAAAAAGTTACTCCAACTGGCTTCAACGGAAAAATAACCAAGCATGATGTACTCGATGCACTTTCTACGCCCGGAAGGCCTTTGGGCAAAGAGTTATTCAGTCGCGAAAACCGCCCTGAAAAAATGAGCGTGCTTCGTAAAACCATTAGCAGAAGATTGGTGGAAGCAAAAAATACTACTGCCATGCTCACTACTTTCAATGAAGTGGACATGAGTGCCATTATGGATTTGCGGGCCAGGTATAAAGAAATTTTCAAAAAACAGCATGAAGTAAATCTTGGCTTTATGAGTTTTTTCAGCAAGGCCTGTTGTTTTGCCCTGCAGGAGTGGCCGGCCGTAAACGCCAGCATGGATGGTGAAAATATAGTTTACCATGATTATTGCGACATATCAATCGCAGTTTCATCTCCAAAAGGATTAGTGGTTCCGGTAATAAGAAATGCGGAGAGTCTTAGCATGGCTGATATAGAACGTGCGGTGGTAGACCTTGCCATAAAAGCAAGAGAAAGTAAACTCACTATTGAAGAAATGACCGGCGGAACATTTACCATTACCAATGGCGGTATTTTTGGTTCGATGATGAGCACCCCGATTATCAATCTTCCGCAAAGCGCTATACTGGGCATGCACAATATTGTGGAACGACCGGTTGCAGTGAAAGGGCAAATTGTTATCCGGCCAATGATGTATGTTGCGCTTAGTTATGATCACCGGATCATTGACGGGCGGGAATCGGTAAGTTTTCTTGTGCGTGTGAAAGAAATGCTGGAAAACCCCGCCCAGCTTCTGTTTGGTAAAGATCCGCTAAAAGCATTACTGGAAATTTAATAAAAATGCAGCAGCATGATCATGCATCGCCAACCTTCGTTTCATCTAACCGGTTCCTAAATTATATTCGAACCACTGAATCCATCATCCATTCATACAATGGAGCAGAGCCTTTTCATCTTTTTTTAAAAAAATATTTTTCCTCTAATAAAAAACATGGTTCCCGCGACCGGAAAGAAATCGCTGCTCTCTGTTATAATTATTTTCGTGTATGCGTTGGCGTTAGTAATGAGATAAACTTTACAGAAAAAACCCTGACAGCAACTTTTTTATGTAATAATGTTCCTTTAAAAATACTGGAGCTTTTCAAGCCGGAATTAAATAATTCCATTTCATTTCCACTTGAAAAAAAAATTGCTTTAGTAAAAAAAGAATTTGACTTAAATAAATTATTTCCTTTTTTACATGAACTCAGTGATCAGATAGACTCCCGTCTTTTTGAAAATTCTTTTTTCATCCAGCCTAAATTATTTATCCGGATAAGAGCGCAATTCAGAAACATGGTTTTCGAAAAATTAAATGCAAAAAAAATTTTATTCGAAAAAATAAATGACGATTGTCTTGCTTTTGCCAACAGCGAAAAAATAGACCGGGTACTGGATATAGACCGGGAAGCGGTAATACAGGATTACAATTCGCAAAGAACACTGGAATTGTTAACTCCTGTTATTGATAAAACTGCTGAAAAAATTTCTGTATGGGATTGCTGCGCGGGAAGCGGCGGTAAATCCATACTTGCCATGGATACGTTTAAAAATATTCAACTAACGGTAAGCGATAGACGAAAACAGATTCTAATCAATCTTCAAAAAAGATTTAAAAATGCGGGAATTAAAAAGTATCATTTATTCCCTGCTGATCTTGAACAATCACCCGCATCGCTGGAATTATTTAATATAATTATTGCCGATGTTCCGTGCAGTGGATCAGGCACGTGGGCCAGAACCCCGGAGCAATTAACTTTTTTCGGCAAAAATAAGATTGAAGAATACGCAACGCTTCAGCAAAATATTATCAAAAATATTTTGCCCAATCTTTTGGCCGGCGGATATATTTTATACATTACCTGTTCTGTTTTTAAAAAAGAAAACGAAGAAAATGTTGATCGTTTTCAAAAACAATATCACCTGGCCATAAAAGGGATGGATTATTTGAAAGGTTATGAAATGCAGGCCGACACTATGTTTGTGGCGCTGCTTCAAAAAGAGAAGTGAGTTATTGCATTACCAGCTTTATTGTTTTTTTACTTTGCCCATCGCTGAACTTGAGTATATAAATGCCACGCTGCAATGGTTGCAGATTATTAAACTGGATCAACTGTGGTTGTCCTTCTTGCAATGAAACTTCTTTTTGGAGATACAGTTTGCCGGAAGCATCATACAGGCGAAAAACTCCCGTGGCGGAATGATAAGGTTTAATGGCAATGCTAAAATTATTTTTGAAAGGATTGGGATACGCTTTCAATGTTTCATTTCCTAAAATTGAATTGATATTGCGCAATGCCCGCTGCGTGCTGAGATCATTGTAGGCTAAACGAAAATCAGGAATGCCATAACCCATACGATTGTCCGGCGCATTATATATACTGCTGCTTTTTTCCACTGCCTGTATAATTTCCATATTGGAAAATTCGGGAAAAGCCTGCCATAAGCAAGCAATCAACCCGGCTAAATTGGGTGTGGCAAATGAAGTGCCATTACCTGCTACAAATGTGCCGGAAGATGAACAAACATAAGTACCTACTCCAACCGAAGCCACTTCGGGTTTTACACGGCCATCGCTTGATGGGCCGTAACTGCTGAAACTTCCTATGTTTCCATTTATATCCACAGCTCCTACCGCAAGGCAACTATCAGCATCTGCAGGAGTGCCGATGTAATGCCATGCATCATTGCCGTCGTTACCGGCAGCAATTACTACAATTATTCCTTTTTTTGCTGCCATGTCTGCAGCCCTTGCTGCGATAGTGGTATGGCCGTTCATATCAGAATAAGTATGGCTCAATGTTGGATTATCAAATTGTGTATATCCAAGTGAAGTTGAAATTACATCCACGCCTGCACTGTCGGCATGTTCGGCTGCTGCTGCCCAATTTTGTTCTTCTGCGGGCGATTCGGAAGAGACATCTTCTGTTACATATAAATAATAGTTTGCTTTCGGACATGTACCCACCATTTGGCCCGGAACATTACTTGCCATAGTGGATAAACATTCCATCCCATGCGGATGATCGAAGTTTACGCTGGTATCATTTCTTACATAATTATAAGTTTCTATCACACGGTGATCATTTCGCAGGCTGTCGAATGCCGCTAAACTTTGATAATGATAAAAACCCGCGTCCAGCAATGCTATGGACATTCCTTCGCCATGAAACCCGAGGTTGTGCAGATACTCGCCTTCATGAATATGAATTTGATTAAATGCATTTCCATAATTATAAAAATCATTAACGCCGGTAACTCCCTGCGCAGATGCAGTGGAATCAAATTGTTCAATCAATTTATTGTGTTGCACCTGTTGCATCCGCACGGGTTGTTGTGTGGGCTGAGAAGCAATTACAAAAGGGAATGAATTTATTTTATTTAAAGCTGCAGTATCTGTAGTAGCAATGCCAATTTGATTGAGCCATTTAGATACATTCAGGACAGTAACATTTCCGGCAAGCCGCACACTGTCTATGTACGCAGGATTCACAGGAAGATCCGTTGCATCAATCGGGATATTTTGTTTTTGTCTTCTTGCAATAGCTTTTTGCGAAAGAAAAGCGGATGGGTTATCTATGGTATAAGGAGTTCCGTTTTTATCTTTAAAACGTATTACATATTTGGTGTACTGCGCCTGTGAGTTGAGTGAAATTAAAAACAGCGCCAACAAATAGGGTAAGGTTTTCATAAAAACATTCCTGCGCCAAAGCAATGAAAAATCTAAAATATAAAATGTAAAATGAGAAAAGATTGTTTTCATAAAAACATTCCTATGCCAAAGACGGATGATTACATTTTTAATTATGATCAATAATACTTAGCCGGACGCCATATCCTGTATATCCCTGTTCGGGGCAGCCGCTACAGTTCTGATATTGCCACTGAATAAAGTCGCGATAAATAAGGCCAATGCCTTTACCATATTTTTCTTCCGAAAAAATTCTTTGAGCATAAATGGTTGTGGGATCATTCGGGTTACCCAAAGAATCGTCCACTTCAGTTACTTTAATAGTGCTATCAATTAAAATATTATTAATGGTAAGTGGCACGTCAAGGCTGTCGTACGTATAATCCCAATTATCATAAAAGGGAACATCTGAAATCGAAGAATAGGTATCAAGGTATGAATTGCCTTTCCACGAAAAGTCCTGGTGGATCGGCATTTCCAGTTTCAAAAAACGCAAATTGTTTTCTACATATTCAATGGAGTTGCCGGTAGGCGTTACTTCAAATGTATTATTCGGTTGCCATTGCTGAGAAGTATCCTGGCGTAAATAACGAATGATACGATAAGCCGGCCTGCCAAGGTTGTCGGTGATTTGTGCATCCACCACATCTTTGGCCTGGTAGCTTAAAACAGTATCCTTTGTACCGAAATGAATGAATATGGTGGAATCAAGTTGGTAAGTAATGTATTTGCCAATCTGCAATGGCAAATAATCATTAATATTTTCTGTGGAGTAGATTTGCGACGTTTTTTTGCACGAAACAAATAAAAGCGAAGCAATCACTAAGCCCGTTGCGTATTTTATCATAAAGTATGAATGAAGCTTCTACAACAAGATTATAAAAGCCATTGAAATGCTGTGTGTAAAATTTTTATGTCAGTTGCGCTGAATTATCCCTCCGCCAATTACATCATCATTTTCATAAAAGACAGCACTTTGCCCCGGCGCAATGCCTTTTACATCTTCATAAAAACGCACTTTCACCCCTTTTTCGTATGAATATAAATTGGAAAGTGCACCGGTGTCTTTATATCTTATTTTGGTAATAGCTTCCATTCCTTCCGGCACGTCATCGTACTTCACCCAATTTATTCCGGATACTTTCATTTCACTGCGATTCAAATCTTCTTCATCACCCAAAACAATCGTATTTGTTTCGGGAATAATTTCTGTAACATACGCAGGTTTTCCTATTGCAATATCCAATCCTTTGCGCTGCCCGATTGTATAAAATGGATAACCTTTATGTGGTCCCAATATTTTCCCTGCTTTATCTACAAAAAAACCTCCGGATACTTTTTCTTCAAGTCCTGCTACTTTTCTTTTTAAAAATCCGCGATAATCATTATCCGGCACAAAACATATTTCATAGCTTTCACTTTTCTTTGCCAGTTCCGGATATCCAAAGTCATTGGCCATTTGCCTGATGGCTGTTTTGCGATACGTACCCAATGGAAATAATGTTCTGCTCAGCAAATCCTGCTGCAATCCCCACAGCACATAGCTTTGATCTTTTGTTTGGTCAATTCCTTTTCTTATAAAATATCTTCCCCGTCCGACCGTGCCATCCGGGCGGGCATTTTCGTGCAGGTGCACCTGCGCATAATGACCGGTGGCAATATAATCGCAATTCATTGCATTGGCTCTTTTCAGCAATGCACGCCATTTGATATGTGTATTGCACATCACGCAAGGGTTGGGCGTGCGGCCCGCTATATATTCTTCTACAAAATTTTCAATCACTGCATTGCCAAATTCTTCGCGTATATCCAAAATAAAATGTGGAAACCCATGTTGCACCGCTGCTGCACGCGCATCATTAAAGCTATCCAGGTTGCAGCAGCCGGTTTCTTTGTGGCTATTGCCCACACTGGTTGCATAATCCCATGTCTTCATAGTAATGCCCACTACTTCATACCCTGAGTGATGAAGCATCAGCGCCGCCACAGTGCTGTCAATACCGCCGCTCATGGCCATCAATACTTTTCCTTTACTGCTCATAATTTACATTGACCTGCAAAGATAAGATAGTTTAAAATGCCGGTGAATAAACAAAAAATCACAAATCATGAAATACAAAATATAAAATGCAAAAACACAGTTCACAAATAAATTCTATGAATTTTTAATTTTACATTTTTAATTGCTTAAGCCATTCAGCCATTTAACCAATAAACCATTCAAAAAAATTTATCAACAAATCCCACCCATCCACCTATCCCTCAAATCCCGGTAGTAAATTGCAACCATGGAACAATATCTTTCACTTTTACAAAAAATAATTAATGAAGGTGCGGATAAAAGCGACCGTACGGGCACGGGTACACGAAGTTTGTTTGGACACCAGATGCGTTTCAATTTGCAGGATGGATTTCCGCTGGTAACTACAAAAAAACTACATCTGAAAAGTATCATTTACGAATTGCTCTGGTTTTTAAAAGGCGATACCAATATTAAATATCTTAAAGATAATGGGGTAAGAATTTGGGACGAGTGGGCCGATGAGCATGGCGATCTTGGCCCGGTCTATGGAAAGCAGTGGCGTAGCTGGCAAGGTGCTAATGGAAAAACAATTGACCAGGTCAGCGATGTTATTCACCAATTAAAAACAAACCCTGATAGCAGGAGAATGATTGTGAGCGCTTGGAATGTAGCCGAACTTCCCGAAATGCATTTGATGCCGTGTCATTGTTTGTTTCAGTTTTATACCTCGCCTCCTGCCCCTCTCCAAAATGGAGAGAGGAGAAGAAAACTTTCATGCCAACTCTATCAACGTTCAGCAGATGTTTTTTTAGGAGTGCCTTTTAATATTGCGTCATACTCATTGCTTACAATGATGATAGCACAGGTTTGCGATATGGAGCCGGGCGATTTTGTTCATTCTTTCGGCGACGTACATTTATATAATAATCATTTTGAACAAGCCACGTTGCAGTTGACGCGTAAGCCATTCCCGCTTCCGCGAATGAAGATGAATTCTTCCATAAAAAGTATTTTTGATTTTACATACGAAGATTTTCAATTAATAAATTATCAGAGTCATCCTGCAATAAAAGCGCCGGTGGCTGTGTAAAAATATCTTGTAATAAAAAACAATCAAC
>Ga0157370_10006786_pt1 | contig 12559 bp, 10 predicted proteins | sample C35metaG_FD_113463 | JGI IMG/M metagenome (GOLD analysis project Ga0157370, IMG submission 113463) | Corn rhizosphere microbial communities from Kellogg Biological Station, Michigan, USA - C3-5 metaG | ecosystem: Host-associated > Plants > Roots > Rhizosphere > Soil | place: USA: Michigan...
AGCGCGTTTCAAAAAAGCGATGAAGAAAGCAACCCGGGAGGTTCGTAAAGACCAGAGCAATATGCTGGTTGTTTTGCAGCAAGGCCTGGAATCTATTCGTGCAGTGAATGCCTTTGGGCGTGAGGATTTTGAAGAAGCAAAGTTGCAGAAGGTGAGCCAGGAGACGCTCTTTGCTGCTCTCAGGGCAAGAAAAGTAAAATCGGTTGTTTCACCTTTTGTAGCTGTCATTGTTTCTTTGTGCACCGCATTTGTCCTCTGGCGGGGAGCAGATCTGATACTTAAAGGAGCTATGTCAGTCGGTGCGCTTACTGTTTTTCTTTGGTACATGAATAAATTCTTCAGTCCGGTTCAGAATCTTGCCAAAATGACCAGTTCTATCGCACAGGTAACTGTAGCGCTTGAAAGAATACAAGCTATTTTAAATACAGATACTATAATTGAAGAAAAGCCAAATGCAATAAATCCGGGCAAGTTCAATGGAAAGATTGTTTTTGAGCATGTATTTTTTGCTTATAATACTGAATCTCCTGTCATAAGAGACTTTAATCTTACCATAAATCCTGGTGAACGTATTGGCATTTGCGGACCTACCGGAAGTGGTAAATCAACTATTGTAAGCCTGATTGCCCGTTTTTATGATCCTACAGGTGGGCGTGTATTAATAGATGGTACAGACATAACCGATTTCAAACTTGACGGACTGCGTTCGCAAATAGCATTTGTATTGCAGGACACAGTGCTTTTTTATGGCTCCATCCGCGAAAACATTGCTTATGGCCGCCCGGAGGCGACTGATGAAGAAATTACCGAAGCAGCTAAGCTCGCGAATGCTCATGAATTTATTGAAAAAATGCCGCATGGTTATGATACTTTGGTTGGGGAAAGAGGCATCACTCTTTCAGGGGGCGAGCGCCAGCGGATTGGAATTGCCCGGGCAGTAGTGCGAAATTCACCTATTCTGATACTTGATGAACCAACCGCTTCGTTGGATACTGAATCTGAAAAGATGGTGATGGAAGCACTGGAGAAATTAATGCAGGGACGAACTGTAATAACCATTGCCCACCGTCTAAGCACTATTCGTGATGCTGATAAGATTATTGTGCTTGATTGTGGATTAATAGCCGAACAAGGTACACATGAAGAATTAATGAAAAAAGGTGAAATGTATGCTGACCTTTGCAATGTACAAACATGGGCAGATCACAGCTTGCATCTCAGGGAGAGTTCCATTCAGAATGTTGTTGAATAAATAATTTTAGTAAACTTTATCAGTAAACAAAGAAAAAAACAAATTTTATGTCGCATCGGTCTATTGTGATTTTTCCGGATGATACCGCTCAGGAAATTCTGAGTGCGATTGATAGCGCATGCGAATCCATTCGGATAAAGATGTTTTTATTTTCAGATCCGGGATTAATTAGTGCAATTATTGCAGCAAAAAATCGTGGTGTAAAAGTAAAAGTAATGCTGAACCCCACCCGGAATAATGGTGAGGAAGAAAATGAAGAAACCAGGAAGAAGCTTGAAGAAGCAGGGATAGAAGTTCGTGACAGCAATCCTTTCTTTACTATTACGCATGAAAAATCAATGGTGGTGGATGAGCGGATGGCATTTATAAAATCGTTAAACTGGGAAACAAAAAACCTGACCGAAACACGTGATTATGCAATCATCACTACTCATCCGCATGAAGTAAAAGAAATCATTTTGTGTTTTGAGGCTGATTGGTACCGGCACAGCTTTGAACCAGGTGAAAACATGAACCTCATCTGGTGTATCAATAACGGCAGGACAAGGATAGCCAGGTTTATTGATGAAACAAAGCATTCCCTTTTCATACAAAATGAACGGTTCCAGGATCTTATCATTATAGAAAGGTTGGTACATGCATCCAAACGTGGAGTAAAAATTCATGTGATGGCGCGGCCGCCACATACTTTACGGATGGAGAAATTAGTAGAAGGTGTTGGTGGCTTAAGGATTATGGATGACGTAGGAATTAAAATTCATAAACTTAATTACCTGAAACTCCATGGAAAAATGTTGTTGTCTGATGGTTGCCGTGCAATCATCGGATCTATCAATCTCACACCAGGCAGCTTTGATCACCGTCGTGAACTTGCGATTGAAGTACACGATCCGGAAGTGATTGAAAGGTTGCAAAAGATTGCACATTACGATTGGGAAAATTCTCATCCGCTTGATCTCACTGACCAGGGGCTTCTGCAAGACCTGGAAAACATGGGTAAAGGTGGCATTGAAAAAATTGTGCTGAATGAAGAAACGATAAATAAAATGAGTCACAAGTCCTAAATAGAAGAATTGGCAGTTGCTGATTTTTAATGAAAAAATTTAAAAATGTATAATTTTTTATTTCAATAAAAAACATTCTAAAAAAACATTCTAAATGCGCAAAATCATTTTAATACTTTCAGTTTTCTTTCTGACTTATCCGGCAGCATCACAAAATATAAATGCTGTGGCAGGCATGAAAAACAATATAAATGAGCGGCCTAAACTTGTAATAGGAATTGTAATAGACCAGATGCGATGGGATTATCTTTACCGGTACTATAACCTATATTCTGAAGATGGTGGATTTAAGAGATTAATCAGCCAGGGATTTTCCTGCGACAATACAATGATTCCTTATATCCCCACAGTAACAGCTTGCGGGCATACGAGCATCTTCACCGGCTCAGTTCCTGCTATTGATGGTATTACAGGAAATGATTGGTGGGATTATGATCTTTCAAAAATAGTTTATTGCTCTGAAGACGATAGCGTGAACACCATTGGCAGTAATACAAATGCCGGAAGGATGAGTCCCCGCAATTTACTGGTTACAACGATTGGCGATGAACTTCGGCTGGCAACAAATTTTCATAATAAAGTAATAGGCATTGCTTTGAAAGATCGAGCAGCAATTTTACCTGCAGGACACAACGCTAACGGTGCCTACTGGTATGATGATAAGACAGGAGACTGGATTACTTCTTCATATTATATGAATGAATTGCCACAATGGGTAAAAGATCTGAATGCAAAAAAACTGGTGGATAATTACTTTACACAAAATTGGAATACACTTTATCCAATAGACAAATATATACAAAGCACCCTTGATGAAGAACCGTTCGAATACAGGCCCTTTGGAGCAAAAGGCTTTCCCTATAATCTGCAACAGTTTGTTGGTAAAAATTATGGAATACTACCCGTAACTCCTTATGGAAATACACTTACGTTTGACATGGCCAGGGCAGCTATAAATGGCGAAAATCTTGGAGCAGGTTCAAACACAGATCTCCTTACCATCAGTTTATCAACACCGGATTATATTGGACACTCATTTGGTCCCAATTCAGTGGAAGCAGAAGATGATTTCCTAAGGCTGGATAAAGACCTGGGATCATTCCTCGATTTTCTGGATAAGCAAATAGGAAAAGGCAGTTACCTTGTTTTTTTAACAGCCGATCATGGTGCAGCGCATGTTCCTGCATTTTTGAAAGAACATAAGATTCCGGCAGGGAATGTGGATGACCAAAAAATATCGGATCAACTAAATAGCTTATTAAAAGATAAATTCAAAACAGACAACCTGGTGATTGGAATAATCAATTACCAGGTTTACCTGGATCGAAAAGCGATGGGTTCGGGGCGTCGCATGAATAAAGAAGATGTGTATAATGCCATCATTGATTTTTTAGTTCAGCAACCAGGTATTTCCAGGGCTTTTGCACTGGATAATTTAAGCCAGGTAACGATAAATAATACTATAAAAAATAAAATAGCAAACGGTTATCTCCCTTCCCGGAGTGGCGATATCCAAATTATTTTTAAACCACAATGGATAGAAGGTTTTATGAGCGGAGGAACTACTCATGGTGTATGGAATCCTTATGATTCGCACATTCCATTGATTTGGTATGGATGGAATATTCATCCGGGCAAAACAGACAGGGAGGTTTATATGACGGACATTGCGCCCACAATAGCAGCAATGCTTCATATTCAAATGCCAAGTGGATCTATTGGACAGGTGATTGAAAACGTTTCAAAATAAAAATGATCCAATGAATCAGTATAGGTTGAAATAGCCTGAATGTTTTAATCCAGGTTGGATTTATAACAAACAATGGACGATACCATTCAGTACATTTTTTGATTTTTAATTTCAAAAAAAATGACTATCATAAAATTAATTTTATACCTGCTCATAATCATTTCTTCACTTACAGTGCAGAATTCATCTGGACAGATGCCGGCTTTCGAAAAAGCAAAATTTTTTGAGGACACTTCAATTATCAAGGCTACTATTATAACGGACATAGGCAAGATCATCAGAAAAAAAGGCAAACCCGGCCTTGAATTCCCTGCAAATTTTTTAACCGCACTCCCTGATGGTAACAACATTGATGAACCGATCATCCTTACCGTTCGGGGACATTTTAGAAGAGAGAAATGTTTTCTGCCTCCATTGCTGATTGCTTTTAAAGACAAAAAAACTTCAGTCTTAAAGCCATTAGGTTCATTAAAATTAGTAAGCCAGTGTTACACTTCAGAGATTGGCCAAAAATATTTATTGAGTGAATACTTGGTTTATAAGATTTATAACCTTCTTACCGATATGAGTTTTCGCGTCAGGTTATTGAATTTAAAATTAGTTGATAGCTCCGGCAAAAAGAAACCGGTTACAGAATATGCTTTTCTTATGGAAGATATTAAGAACCTGGCAAAGCGAAATAATTGCATCTATTTAAAAGCTAAAGTTGATCCAAGAAATACAGATAATTTTCAAATGGCGATGACAGCCATATTTGAATACATGATTGGCAATACAGATTTTGGTGTTTTTTCAAACCATAATACCAGGCTACTTCATTCAAACACAGATTCTTTCAACAGGCCTTTTGTAGTGCCTTATGATTTCGATTTTTCGGGATTTGTGAATACCAACTATTCAATCCCTGATCCAAATCTTGATATCACAAATGTTCAGACAAGATTGTATCGCGGTTTTCCGGAACCCCCTGAAGTAATAAATGAGGTAGTAGATATTTTTAAAAAACATAAAGACAGTATTTATGCTTTGATTAATAAATTTAATTTGCTTTCTTCAAAAAGTAAAATAGAACTTACTAATTATCTTGATGATTTTTTCAAACTAATCAACGATCCAGCGAGAGTAAAATATACTTTTATTCAAAATGCCAGAACTGAATAATCCCGCGCATTCACAATTTGAAATCAATCTCCTTTCAGCCCTTTAATAATCACATTTCCGGTTCCATCCGGAAGGCATGGATATCCCAATTCTTTTTGCATTTTTTTTGGATTATTAATGGTTGAATAAAATTGATCAAGATAAAGGAGCGTTTGCTTTTTATATTTATCATCCAGCAAGAGACAATCATTATAAAGACTGTAAATATTTTTTCTTAACCCGTTATACAAAGCAATTGTGCTGTCAAATATTTTCATATTCTGAACACAATAACCCCGATACCGGCGTTCCCTGACAGAGTTCATTTTTAATTCGGGCGCAGGCAACGCATACGGTGCATCCACAATGCCGGAAAGATCAAAATCATAAGGAACTGTTACCGGTGCAGATGTAGAATCAGCAGCAATCAATTTTACATTTTGCATATACTCAACCGACCAATCTGTATTACCAATCAGGTATTCAAATACCGCCATTCTTAAAAACGGCTCACGCATCGTTCCATAAGGCTTTGTCTTTTTTTTTATTAAAATGGAATTGTTTCGTTTGGCCATTTGCTTTTCGTCTTCCAGAAGCATTCCATAAAAGGGAGAAGGCATTTTTTTATTATTTCCATCTTCCAAAGTAACTTTAACAAGCCTTGCTCTAAAACTTTCTGGTGTTACCAGGTTGTACAATTTATACACAAGCCATTCGTGTACTACAAATTTATCTCCTTTACAAGGCATCACTAATTTTAACGAAGAATGTTCAGGAAAAATAGTAAGTGGATTTCCAGAAGTATCGGAAAAAGTAAGCAGTAAAGGCGGATAACTGCAGTTTGCTTTATCACGGCGAAAATGTCCTCTCGTTTTTACATTGATATGGATTGAAATTTCACTGTCTTCTCCTTTGTAGGAAAGAATCACCGGGTAGTATCTTGCTTCTCCTTCACGGTCATCTAATAATTTATGAATGTTACCTTTTAAGGTAATGTTCAATATTCCATTATCCTCAAACAAGTTTTTACCGGAATGGGAAGAATTAACCACCGGTGCGGGGATACCAGTGGTCTGGCATTTTCCTGTTACGAAAAAAAGAAGGAAACTTAAATTGAAAAAAATTATTTCTTTCATGGAAAAAGCTTTTAAAAAATTCTTTTATAAAGATATTGAAGTATCAAACAGCAGATCAGCAAATAATGCCAATTTCAATTTTTGATTATATACAGAGATATTTTTATTGTTTAATCATTCTGCTTACAACGATAAGTTCATCTTTATCTTTTTGATCCGCTCTTCTTTCCAATCCTTTCATTCCCCAGTGCAAAATAAAAGGTATTATCACCGGAATAAAACGCGAAACCAAAGGAAGAAAAAAGGACATCAAAAGTGAAATTAAAAATACCACCGGGATCATCAGGCTTCTGTATAATCCAAGCGTTATCCTGGCGCGGGATATTTTATGCGTCAATAAATTACGCCTGGGATTGCTTATATATAACCACAACCAAATATTCATAAATCCTGTAAAACACATATTGGCAACATAGACTGCATAAGGAAGAGACATGCCTGTATCTGAAGCGTATTCACCCAATAAACCAGAGCTGAAAGGCAGCAATACAACAGAAAAAAGAAAACCAAGATTTATCCAAATCAAAGAAGTGGTATAATTGATTGCATATCCAAATATCCGGTGATGCACAGACCAGTAATGGCCAATGATACCAAAGCTGATAAGAAATCCAAAAAATTTCAATGAGTTGTGAGAAAGATATTTCCACAAAGCAGTATCTGAATAAATATGCATTTCGTCAGGGTCAGGAACCTTTATGGCAATAATCAACAGCGTGATGCAAATAGCAAAAACAGCATCGCTGAAAAAAACAAATCTTTCCAACTGAAATTTAGTCCGTGATTCATCATGCCTCGGATGATTCATAAATAATATTTTTATTTTTTAAAGGCACGAATTGAAATGCTTATCTAAAGTTAGTTGAAAGAAATATTGTAATGATAAATTTGTGGATAAATGATGATAAATTTTGTACGAAGGAGGAAATTATTTATCGGAAGCAAAACAGGATCACGGCTGTATGTTAGTTTGCTGTGATTGTTTCTATTCAGATGCTTTAGCCCGGGGACGGTTTTACAAAGATGAATTGTTGAAAAGACTGCTAAAATATGCTGAACAAATCTTCTAATCGGCTCATATCCATGTATATTTGAGCCTATAAGATAATTAATCGGCTCATGACACCTCCTTTTGCATTCTAGTTGACATAAAAAAACCTGTTTCAAAAACAGGTTCTTTCCAAAAGCCTTTTCTAAGTTAAAAATTATTGCGGGCTTAAATACTGAACATAAGCATAACCTTCCACGCCGTCATCAGTTTTTATCAGCCACCATTGTTCGTTGGTTTTATTCTGTAGGGTAACAATTTCCCCATGTGCCGCTTTTCCAACAATCGGCTGATCAGTTCCCGGACCTTTCCGAATATTAAGGGCCGTACTATCTGTAGTGACTTTCGCTTTTGTACCTGCGGAAGCTGCAACATCCACATCTAAAATCAAATCACCGGCGCGGTAATCCGGATCAATTTTTCCGTAAATATCCCAAAGCTGATCCTTTGCCGCTCCCGTAGGCGCCTCGCCGCTGATATGCAAAACACTTCCCTCTTCAGTTACCTGCAGATTGCTTATCCCTGCTGCATTTGCAGCATCAATCAATTGTTTGTATTTATCCTGTAAGGCTGACATTTTTTATTTATTTAATGGTTAACTGATTGTTGATTTTTGAAGGATGCAAGCTGTTCAGGCTCTGCATTAATTTGGTAAGATCCGCACGTTTAATACTCCCTGTCAAAGTGATTTCACCATTACTTACCGTCGCTTTTACAGTTGGAAAATCCTTGGTGGCATCGGTTACTCCCTTGCTCAGAGTGCTGTCTGAACTTACTGCAGATGTGGGCGGTGGCGGCGGAGGTGTTACTGTTAAATCATTTACTACAGACTTAACGCCTTTCACATTTTTAGCAGTAGTTTCTGCTGTGCTTTTGCACATATCATCTTTCACTTCGCCGGTCAAAGTAGCGACTCCATCTGTAACAGTAGCAGTCGCGCCTTCGCATTCCGGAGTGGCAGCAAATTTATCCGTAATATTTTTTTGAATGGTCGAATCTTTTGGCTTACAGCCAATAAAAGAAACAGATGCCGTAAGAAAAACGGTAAATAGAATTTTTGAAATTTTCATGTTTTAATTGATTTTAAAATGAATAATATAAAAAAACTGCAAATAATGTTCCGTAATGTTAATGGCACAGTGATTTCTAGAATCAAAAGAATGCAAAAATCATAACAATGCCGCTTTCCAGAACACTTTGATTTTTTTTGTATCAACTTTTTTCCTTGCAAAAAAGAGATTAAAATTATCCTGAACATGTAACCAGAATTCAGGTGTGTATTAGTAAAACCTGTTGCCAGTTTAATTGCCATTTCAGGGGTAACAGACTGTTTGCCATTAATAATTGCCGATAAAGCTTTGCGTGTTTACCAAGGCCCTCTGCTACTTCTTCAATCGTTAGTTTCTTACCGGTTTCTTCTGGTATCCATCTGTCGTTTCGCGAATCAATTCTCCTGGATGTGCAGGATTAAACATTGCCATAATTTTTTTATTTAATGATAATAAATATAATCAATGCCGTGAATGTTTTCATTTTCTATTCTGAAAATAATCCTGTAGTTCTTATCAACTTTTACTGACCAGAACACCTTTAGATTCCCTTCAACTGATGAAGATTGTAGCCTGGAACATTTAATTCCTCGAGTGTTGTAGCGGCATCAGGCCTGGTTAAAATCAATCTTATATTCTCACATGTTGTGGTTATAGGTTTGGAAGCATCGCCTTTTTCATAAAAAATTTTAAGGCCCCTATGTCTGAAACCAACAATCATGACATGAATGTAACATGAAACGTGTCAAGTTTCAAATCCAATATCTAATATTTCTTGGCCAGGATTTTAATAACGATACCTTTTCTCCAAAAATATTTTCCAGGTTTTATTTAAAACCTGTCTTAATAGAAACAACTATATTTTTTCTTTGCATAAACCTATTCTTTTTCTTTATTTTACACCTTAAAAAATTTTAATGAAAATAATTTCTTTCATCGTTTTCGGCATCATTACCATCATATTGGTTTTGCTGTTTAATACAACTATGGTTCTTCCGGTTCCATTGGGAAAATTATTAAGCCCACAACAAGGCCTGTGGCAAAATGCAGAACCACTGAATGAAAATTATTCTGCCAAACTCTCGTTCCCTCAATTACAGGGAAAAGTAAAAGTTTATTTTGACGAACGCCTTGTGCCGCATGTTTTTGCTGATAATGAGAATGATGCGTTTTTTGTGCAGGGATATCTTCATGCAAAATTCCGTTTATGGCAAATGGAATTTCAAACCCGGGCTGCTGCCGGAAGGTTGAGTGAAATAGTGGGCCCCATAGCGCTCGAATATGACCGTGATAAAAGAAGATTGGGAATGGTTTATGGCGCCGAAAATTCTTTGAAAGAAATTGAAAAAGACCCTGAAACCCTTACTGAATGCAACAATTATACCGCAGGCGTAAATGCATATATAGATAATTTAACCGAGAGTACGCTTCCGGTAGAATATAAATTAATGGGTTATAAACCGGAGAAATGGACGAATTTAAAATCAGCACTTTTCCTGAAATATATGGCGCTCGAACTTGCCGGCTATGAAAAAGATTTTGAAATGACCAACGCAAAATCAATTTTTTCATCAGTTGACTTTGATAAAATTTACCCAATCGTAATGGATTCATTAGATCCGATCGTGCCAAAAGGAACTATTTTTCCAAAGCCTGCTATTGAAGTAAAAATTCCTGCTTCTGCGGATTCACTTTATTATGATAAAAAAGATTCTACTACCATTAGTGAACAAAAACCCGATCCAGACAATGGAAGTAACAACTGGGCAGTAAGCGGTAAAAAAACAAAAACCGGTTCGCCCATTTTGTGCAATGATCCGCACCTTGGATTGAATCTTCCTTCTATCTGGTATGAAATGCAAATTACCACGCCTTCTTATAATGCATACGGCGCTACATTTCCTGGCGCCCCTTCTATTATTATTGGCTTCAATGATAGCTGCGCTTTTGGATTTACAAATGCAATGCGCGATGTGAGAGATTATTATGAAGTAAAATTTAAGGATGAAACCCGCAAGGAGTATTGGTTTGACAGCTCGTGGCATCCAACAACTTTCAGAATAGAAGACATTAAAATAAAAAACCGTCCTGATTATTCAGACACCGTTGCTTATACAAACATTGGACCGGTGATGTATGATAAAAGTTTTGACGGCGGAAGAAATACCAATGAAAAAAATTACGCAGTGAGATGGAAAGCACATGATCCAAGCAATGAATTAAAAATGTTTACAATGCTGAACAAAGCCAAAAATTATGAGGATTATTTGAGAGCAATAAAATATTTACATACGCCGGGACAAAATTGCATTTTTGCTTCTAAAAGTGGAGATATTGCCATTTGGGATCAGGGCGAATTTCCCGCCAAATGGTATCGGCAGGGGGATTTCGTAATGCCCGGAACCGACAGCACTTATTTCTGGCAGGGAATGATTCCACAGGATGAAAATCCACATCTGGTTAATCCGGAAAGAGGCTTTGTAAGCAGCGCCAATCAGTTACCTACCGATACGACCTATCCATATTATCTTGGTGGAAGTTATCCTCCTTACCGCGGTTGGGAAATCAATAAAAGACTGGAAGCGATGAATGATATCACTCCGCAGGATATGATGAAATTGCAGACCGACAATTACAATGTTTTTGGAGAAATGGCGCTTCCGGTTTTGATAAAAAACATGCAGGTAGATAAACTTTCCCCACAGGAAAAAGAATATTTTGACATTCTCAAAAACTGGAATCTAAGAAATGACACCGCTTCAAAAGGCGCCACATTGTTTGTGGTAACATGGGATAGTTTGGAAACAACCGTCTGGAAAGACGAATTTTTAAAAACCGGACTTGAATTATTATGGCCTTCTGAAAGCACGTTGCTGGATGACATTCATAAATACCCCAACTTCAAATATTTTAACAATGTCAACACTGCGAAAATTGAAACATTGCCTGATGATGTAACAGATGCCTTTAAAAAAGCTGCAGCAGTAATCAGAAAAGCTGATGAAGGCGGAACACTGGAATGGGCAAAATATAAAGACACCCGGGTAGAACATTTAGCACGTATAGACGCTTTCAGCAGCTTGCATTTGCCGGTTGGCGGCGGCACAAATACCATCAATGCAGCAAAAGAACAACATGGCCCGAGCTGGAGAATGATTGTTTCCTTAACACCCGAAACTGAAGCCTGGGGCATATATCCGGGCGGAGAAAGCGGAAACCCTGGAAGCGAATTTTATGATGACTTCGTATCAGATTGGGCACTTGGAAAATATTATAAGCTTTGGGTAATGAAAGCATCTGAGGCAAATAACCCGAGAGTAAAATGGGTAATGAATTTTAATTAATTATTTTATTATTCAATTACTCAGATGCACAGTAAACAAAGGTCGCTGCAGTTTGAGTCTTCACAAACCAGTGAAAAACCTGGCTCGTGAACACGAACAAGGGCTGGTGGAATTATTTCATTATATTAAAATTATTTTATCATTAACTTATTTTGACGCAACGAACAAATAATCCTCAATCATAATTATATACAAACTCACCATTCACAACAAACCATCAAATGAAATTCCTCGCCAACACAATCCTTATTATACTTTTTAGTTTTCTCGTATGCTTATATTTTCCGTGGTGGAGTATTGCCATTGTAGCTTTCATTATTCCCGTTCTCATTCCACAAGGGCATCTTGCTTCATTTATTTCAGGTTTTGTGGCGCTCTTTTTATTATGGGGAATATTGAGTTTATGGATCAGCATCAGCAATGGAAATATTTTAGCGCACCGCGTTTCTTTGTTGATTTTTAAAGCAGACAATCCTTATTTATTAGTTATAATTACCGCTCTGATCGGTGCTATGGTAGCTGGTTTTGCAGCTTTGACCGGAAGTTTTTTGAGAAAGGAAAAGGCAGTAATAAAAAAAACAGCAATCTTATAAACAGTTCATGAATATATTTTGAAACCTTGAAGATTTGCCAATAATAAAAAAAATTATGGCTTACGATACAAAACTTGGAGACAGAATCAGACAATATCTTTTAGAATTTATAAAACTAAAAGTTGAAGAAAAGAAAATGTTTCGTGGCTTAACATTTATGGTCAACGACAAAATGTGTATCAG
>Ga0157370_10006787_pt1 | contig 12558 bp, 10 predicted proteins | sample C35metaG_FD_113463 | JGI IMG/M metagenome (GOLD analysis project Ga0157370, IMG submission 113463) | Corn rhizosphere microbial communities from Kellogg Biological Station, Michigan, USA - C3-5 metaG | ecosystem: Host-associated > Plants > Roots > Rhizosphere > Soil | place: USA: Michigan...
CTCGAGCTGCCGCCGCTTCGCGACGACGATCTCCAGCGATTGTTGTCGCGCAACGCGCCGCGCTATTTCGTCGGGGCGCGAGGGCCACAGATCATCGGCGCGTCGGCGGCGGGGCCTCGTGCGCGTGGAGCGCCGGCTTCCGTGATCGCCGCCGCAGCGTCGGCGCGACTCGTGGCCATGATTCACCTGGCCGCCGAACAAACGGGATGGGTGGTCGATACAGTAGCGCCGGCGGAAACGGCGTGGGCGGCGGCGGCAGCCGTGCTCTGGCCCGCGTTGGCGAAGCAGCGGTTTTACGCACTCATCGCGCACGACGACCGCACCGACCTGCTGCGGATCGACGGCGCGCGGCTCGCCGGAGTTCGGCGCTTCCGCGCCGGCGCTGTCGACGGCTCGATGATCGCCGACGCGGTGGGAGCGTCGGCTCGGGTGAGCGTCGACGAGCACGCCGACGTGCTCGCCGCGCAGTTCGCGGGGAGCGGCGCTGGACCCGTGCTGCGCAGCGAGGACGGCGTCGCAGCGCAACGCGCGCGCGCACGGAAGGCGACGATCTTGACGTTCGCGGCGGCCGCGACGCTCGTCCTGGCGTCGGCGGCGGCCGAGCTCTGGGGCGCTCACCATCAGATCGACGTCGTGCGCCGGCAACGGGCCCAGATTCGGCCGGCGTTGTCGTCGACGCTCATCGGGCGCACCACGGTCGAAGCGACGTACCGGCACCTCGCCGCGCTCGACGGCATCGAACGGTCGGCGCCGCAGTGGGCGGCGGTCATCGCGACGCTCAGCTCGGCGATTCCGAGGGACGCGTATCTCACGGCCATTCGGTCTCGTGATGATTCTCTGATCATCGACGGATTGGCCGAACACGCGGCGCGCGTGTTCGACGCGCTCGAGAAAACGCCGGGTTTGATCGACGTCAGAGCGGCGGCGCCTGTGCGTCGCGAGCTGCAGGACGACGGATCGGCACTCGACCACTTCACGATCGCGGCGCGGATCGCGGCGAGCGCACCGGCGCGGACGACCGCCAGGCCGGCCTCCAATCCAGCGAGGGGCCCGGGCCAATGAGATGGCGCACGATGAGCGCCCGCGAACGCCGAACGATACTCCTCGGCGTGGGCGTGGTGCTGGCGGGCTTTGCGCTCATCTGGGGGCGCGTGTATCGCGACGCGCTCGCTCAGGCCCGCGACGAGCTCGCGACCGAACGGGCCACACTGGCGCGCGAGCGTGCGGCGGTGGCGACCGCTCGGCGCAATCCGCAGCTCCAGCACCTCGCCGATTCAGCCATGCGCGCCATGCGCCCACGTCTGTTCGAGGGAAAGGACGACGTGATGGCGAGCGCCGAGCTCGCGTCGTACGTCGGCGACGTGGCGCGTCGCGCGCGCGTCTGGTTGCAAGACGCGGGAACGCGGCCCGCCGCCCCGGCGACCGAAGGCGTGCGCACGTTGCGCGTCGAGATCCGCGCCGAGTCCGATCTGCAGGGAACGCTGCTGTTTCTCCAGGGGCTCGCGCGGGGCGACAAGCTCGTTCGGATCGATCGGCTCGACGTCTCGCACGCCGCGCGTGCCAACGACAGCGACGCCGAGGTGTTGTCGATCGCCGCGACCATCTCGGGCTTCGCGGTGAGCGACTCGACGACGCCGGCGTCGATTCCTGGACCGACGATCGCGTCGATGCCGCCGCGAGTCGAGGTGCCGCGATGAGCGCGCGTCTGTGGGCGGGCACGCCGTCCATGCGCGTTGCGACCGGCGCGCTCGCGATCGCGGTCGCGCTCCTGTCGTGGGCGCTGGTCGATGGGCTCCGCGCGCCGGGACTCCCGGATGCGCCGCCCGCCACGGTGGCGAGTCTCGAGACGATCGCCAACCACGCCGAGCGTCCGCCGGCTGACATCGCGGCCGCGGTCGACAACGATCTCTTCGCGCCGGACCGCAGCGCTCCGGATCGACCGTACCGCCTGCCGGGCGAGAACAGTGAACGCGACATGCCAAGTGCCGAACCGGTGAAGCCCGTGGTGCTCGGCACAGCCGTGGCCACCGATGGACGCAGCTTCGCGACGCTTCAACTCGGTGATGCATCTCCGACGCTCGTGCACGTCGGGGAGAAGATCGGTGAGTGGGTCGTCAAAGCGATCGAGCGGGGCAGGATCGTGCTGGTGAGCACGTCCGGCACGCGCGCCGATCTCACCGTGCCCAAGCCAGGAACCTGACATGTCTTTCGTTCATAGAATCCTCCTGATCGGTGCCACGGCGACGTCGCTGGCGCACCCCGCGCTCGCCCAGCGGGGCGCGACGGGCCAGCCGCCGGCACGCATGCCCGCGGGGCCGCCGAAAGCCCAAGCAAAGCCCGACTCCGCGACGAAAGCGACGTCGGCTGGCGTCTCGCTCGACTTCCAGGATCAGGAGCTCAAGGTCGTGCTCGACGCCCTGGCCGCCGCCGGCGACCTGAACGTGTCGATGTCGAATATCCCGTCGCAGCGCGTGTCGGTGCACATGGGCCGGCCGGTGACGCGCGACGGGATGCTCGAGCTCCTCAAGAACGTCGCCGAATCGAACGGCCTCAAGGTGACGGAAACGCCGACGTTGATTCAGATCGCCGGCACGCCTCCCGCGCCGGTCGAGTCGCGGCAAGCGCTGGTGCAGCAAATGATGGCGCAGCAGTTGGCGCAGCAGAACCAGCAAGTGCGCTTGTATACGTACCGGCTCAAGCACGCGAGCGCCGTGCAGTTGGCGCCCGTGCTCACCAACCTGTTCTCGGGGGGCAATACCAGCTTCAATGGCCGCGGAGCGACGATCGTTCCGAATGCGAATGGTGGATTCCAGGTCTTCACTCCCGCGACTCAGAGCTCCCCGCCCGGAAACGTCACGACGATTCCGACGCCATTTGCCGGTCGTGCCGGCGGCGGCCGCGGCGCGGCCGCTCAACGCGACGCCGCCATGACGAGCACGATCGCGCAGGCGGTCGGCCTGTCGAGCCAGTCGAGCGACATTCGCATCATCGCCGAGGAAACGAGCAATTCGTTGCTCGTTCGCGCGACCGACTCTGACTGGGCGCTGGTACAGCAGATCATACAAGGCGTGGATCTTCGCCCGTTGCAGGTGCTGATCGAGGTGACGATCGCCGAGGTGCAGCGCACGCACGACCTCGACGTCGGCGTCTCGGGGAACGTGAAACGAACCCCGAATGGAAAGACGGCCGCCGACGCCACGGCGACGGCGCCGTCGCAGGCGAGCGCGCGCGACTTCATCGTCGAGCTGACGGGGGGACACGGCACGATCAACTACGACGTCGCAATCGCGGCGCTCCAGGAGCGCGGCGACGTTCGCGTGTTGTCGCTCCCGGTGATCATCGCGCAGAACAACCGGCAGGCCACGCTCAACGTCGGCTCCTCGCGTCCGTTCGTACAGATCTCGCAGACCGTGCCCAACGATCCCACGGGCCGCGTGCAGACGATCCAATACATCGACGTCGGTACGGTGCTGACGATCACGCCGACGATCAACCCGGACGGGTACGTCAACCTTCAGGTGACGCAGACCGACAATAGCGCGACGAACGAAGTGCAGTTCGACGCGCCAATCATCAACAAGCGCGAGGCGACGACGCAGATCTTCATTCGCGACGGCCAGACGACGGTCATCGGCGGGCTCGCCGACAACACGCGGAGCCGCGACGTTTCGGGCATTCCGTTCCTGAGCCGCATTCCGCTCGTCGGCCCGTTCCTGTTCGGACGCGAGACGCGCAACGAAGCCACGAACGAGCTGTTCCTCTTTTTGACGCCGCACATCATCTCGAGCGATTCCGACTTGGACAAGCTGCGCGATGCGGTGAAGGAGGGGAGCGATCTGCTCAAGCAGGTCGACGTCGGCCCGCGCATCATTCCGCGGACCGACACGCTGCCGCCTCCGGTCAGGCCGGACACGGTCAAGAAGGCTGATTCGCTGACGACGCTTCGCCGCCGCCCGCCGGACCCGCGATGACGCTGATCGATCGCCCTGAGACCGAGCACTCGGCGACGGAGCTGCTCGAGGTGGAGCGGCTCACCACCGCGCTCTCGGCGGATTGGCTCGAGCAGTACGGCGTACTGCCGCTGCGTCTCGATGACGACATGCTCGTGCTGGGGACGTGGCTGGACCGCGTCGAGCCGCTTGCGTTGGATGATCTGCGTCTGCTGTTCGGGGCGCGGATCGCGATCGAACGATTCGGCGAACACGATCTGCGCACGGCGATCCGCCGCGCCTACGAGCCGGAGGCCGCGACGGCGGAAGGCCTGATCGCCGGGCTGACGAGCGAGGCGCGCGTCGTCGACGTCGACGAGATTCCGCTCGACGACCTGCTGCACCTAGCCAACGAGGCGCCGGTGGTGCGGCTGGTCAATCTGCTGCTGATCGAAGCGCTCGACGCGCGCGCGTCCGACGTGCACCTGGAGTCGTATCAGGACGGGCTGCACGTGCGCTATCGCGTTGACGGCGTGCTGCAGAACGCGCCGTCGCCGCCGCTCCACCTCACGGCGGCGATCATCAGCCGCCTCAAGATCATGGCCGAGCTGGACATCGCAGAGCGGCGCCTGCCGCAGGATGGGCGCATTCGCCTGCGACTGCAGAATCGTCAGGTCGACGTGCGTGTGTCGACCGTGCCGACGCTGCGCGGCGAGAGCGTGGTGCTGCGCCTGTTGGACAAGGAGCGCGGGCGCATCTCGCTCCCCGAGCTCGGGATGGCGCCGGATACGCTCGAGCTGTTCACGGAAGTGGTGTCGCGCCCGCACGGGATCGTGCTCGTGACCGGGCCGACCGGATCGGGCAAGACGACGACGCTCTACGCCGCCGTCGAGATGATCCGCACGGGACGTGAGAAAATTCTCACGGTCGAGGATCCCGTCGAATACGAGCTCTCGGGCGTGCCGCAGGTGCCCGTCAACGAGAAGGTCGGCATGACGTTCGCCGGCGCGCTGCGCGCGTTGCTGCGTCAGGACCCGGACATCATTCTGGTCGGCGAAATTCGCGACGCCGACACGGCCCAGATCGCGACGCAGGCGGCGCTCACGGGCCACCTCGTGCTATCCACGCTGCACACGAACGACGCGCCGACGGCGCTCACGAGGCTGCTCGATCTCGAGGTGGCGGCCTACCTCGTGGCGAGCACGGTCGACGCCGTGCTGGCGCAGCGGCTCGTGCGCGTCATCTGCACGAACTGCAAGGTGGAGACGCAGCCGGACAAGGCGGCGGCGCGGCGCATCGACGTCGAGGCGGCGGGGGTGACGCGGATCTGGAAGGGCACTGGATGCGACGAGTGTCGCGGCACGGGGTTCCGCGGGCGAACCGGCGTCTACGAGCTGGTCGTCATGGACAACGAGCTTCGCATCGAGGTGCAGCGGCGCCGCGGGTCGGAGGAATTGCGGAGCATGGCGATCGCCAAGGGAATGCGCACCTTGCTCGACGACGGCCTGCGCGCGGCGCGCGCCGGGATCACGACGCTCGACGAGGTGTTGCGCGTCGCGCGGGCGTGAGTCGGAGGTTGTGCGCGGCCATTAAGATTCGTCGATGCCGCATCGCTCGAATCATTCGATCAGCCACAACGCCGCCTTCCTCGCCCTCGCTGTCGGCGTGCTCGGCGTCGGGTGGTCGGCCATCTTCGTTCGATTGTCCGGCGTGTCCGGCTCGACCTCCGCGTTCTATCGCATGGCCCTCGCGCAGCTCGTGTTCGTTCCCTGGCGCTTGGCCGCTCCCGTGCCGGCAGCGCGTCTAGCGCGCGGCGCCGTGATCGCCGCGGTCTGGGCGGGCGTTGCCTTCGCGGCCGATCTCGCCCTGTTCAACACGGCGATCATGCGCACGTCCGTCGGCAACGCGACGCTGCTCGGCGTCAACGCGCCGATCTTCGTCGCGCTCGGCGCGTGGATGTTCTTCGGCCAGCGTCCGACGCTGGCGTTCTGGAGCGGCTTCGCGCTCAGCTTCGTCGGGATGGTCGCCATCGTCGGCACCGACATCATCCGCCATCCGGTGCTCGGGGTCGGCGACGCGATGGCGGTCGGCGGCGCGATCTGCTACGCCGTCTATCTGCTCTACCTGCAGCGCAGCCGCGTCGAGATCGATGCGCTCAGCTTCAGCGCGATCTCCGGCGTCGTGGCGTCCATCACGCTGCTCGCGATCTGCCTCGCCATCGGCGCGCCGCTCAGCGGCTTTTCCGCCGGGAGTTGGGCGGCGATGATCGCGCTCGCGCTGGTGACACAGGTAATGGGTCACCTGTGCATCGCCTACTCGATGGGGAAGATCCCAGCGCCGGTCGCGTCGGTGGTGCTGCTCGCGCAAGCGCCGATCACCGTCATCCTCGCCGTGCCGGTGCTGCACGAGTCGGTGACGCCGGCGCAGCTGCTGGGCGGCGTTCTCGTGCTCGCCGGCATCGGCGTCGTGAATCTCAGGGCGTCGCGACGCGGACGCGTCGACCTGCCGGTGCCCGAAGCGCCGGTCGCCGGCTGACATCCGGACGACGACCGATGACGCAACGCGCCTTCCGAGTGCCCGCGCGAGTCTTTGTCCGGCTCGGCGTCTACTACGTGCTGTGCTGGGGGTTCATCGGGCTGCTTGCCTTCGGTGCATCTCCATTGATCGCCGGTGCGGTGCTGGCCGCCGCCGCCTACACGACGCTGCCCCTGTTGGTCTTTTTGTCCGGGGGTGGATGGGCGTTCTATCCCACGGCGGCCTACCGGCTGTTCGTGATTCGACCCGTCTTGTACGCGCAGGCCATGCTTCCGATCGTCGTGGGATCCGGCGTGTTGGGGCTGCTCGTAGGCGCAGTGATCGGCAATCCGCTCGGCGCGGCGCGCTGGCTTGCGCTCGCCGTGACCGCGGCGGTCGTGCTGCTGCTGATCGCCGGCTACGCCGGGTCGCGGCGACTCGTCGTCCACGAGCTCGAGGCGTCGATGCCCAATCTTCCACCCGAATTCGACGGCACGACGATCGCGCAGATCTCCGATCTGCACGTCGGACCGCAGACGTCGCGCCGCTACTTGCGACGCGTCTCCAAGGCGATCGAGACGCTCGGGCCGGACATGATCGCCGTCACAGGCGACCAGATCGACGACCGGTCCGAGGACGTCGCGTACTACGCCGCTGCGCTCGACACGCTGCACGCGCCGCTCGGCGTGTTCATCATCGTCGGAAATCACGACGTCTACGCGGGATGGGACGACGTCGAGCGCGAGCTGCGCGCACGGGTGCCGGCGACCGTGCTGCTGAATGAATCGCTGCCTGTACATTGCGGCGGAGCCGTGATCCACGTCGCCGGCACGGGAGATCCGGCCGGCGTGCAGATGCACTCACGACGCGTCGCGCCGGACGTCGAACGAACGCTGTCGAGCGTTCCGCGCGGCGCGCCGGTGATCGTGTTGGCGCACAATCCCGCGCTCTGGCCGGCACTCGCCGATCGCGGCGTCGCACTCACGCTGAGCGGACACACGCACTGGGGGCAATTCTCGATTCCGCGACTGGGCTGGTGTCTGGCTTCTCCGTTTCTCGAGCACTCCATGGGCGCGTACCAGGCGGGTGACTCGCTGCTCTACATCTCGCCTGGCGCGGGCTATTGGGGACTTCCGTTCCGCATCGGTGCGCCGGCCGAGGTGACGCACGTGACGCTGCGGCCCGGTCCGGCAGCGATGCGCGACCTCGGACGACACGCGATCGGCATCGCCGCGACTCCGGCTCAGGCGACTTTGGCGCGGGCCGTCACGGCGCCGCGTCGCAATCGTTCGGCCGACGCTCGTCCGTAGCCGAAGTAAATGGCGAGGCCCATGGCGAGCCACACGACCAGGCGAATCCAGGTCGTCAGCGGCAACCCGGCCATCTGCGCCAGGCAGATGAGCGCCCCGAGGATCGGCACCCAGGGCATGCCGGGAGTCCTGAATGGGCGCACGATGTTCGGATTCGTGCGTCGCAGCAGGAGGATGCCGAGCGATACCATGACGAACGCGAGCAGCGTCCCCATCGACGTGAGTTGGGTCAGTGTCGCGATCGGAAACAGACCGGCCACGAGCGCGACCACGACGCCCGTGAGCGCCGTCGTGATGTATGGCGTCTTGAAGCGCGGATGCACCGCGCTGAACACGGGCGGCAGCAACCCGTCGCGACTCATTGAATAGAAGATTCGTGGTTGACCGAGCAGCATGACGAGCATCGTGCTCGAGAGGCCGGCCAGCGCGCCGAGCTTGATGATCGGCCGGAGCCAGGTCATGCCAGTCGAGTCGACGCCGAGCGCGATCGGCGCGGGGACGTTGAGCTTGGAATAGTGCACGATCCCCGTGAGCACGAGCGCGACGGCGATGTAGAGCACCGTGCACACGACGAGCGAGATGAGGATGCCGCGCGGCATGTCGCGCTGCGGGCTGCGCGCTTCCTGTGCGGCGGTCGAGACGGCGTCGAATCCGATGAAGGCGAAAAAGATGACGCCGGCGCCCCGCAACATGCCGCTCCATCCGAACTCGCCGAACTTGCCGGCGTTCGGCGGTACGAACGGGTGCCAATTCGCCGTGTCGATGTACTTGATGCCGAAGGCGATGAACAGCACCAGCACGGCGACCTTGACGACGACGATCGTCGCGTTGAGCCCCGCCGACTCGCGAATGCCGACGATGAGAATGGCGGACACGATCAACACGATCAGCGCCGCGGGAAGATTGAACACGCCGGTGACGGTGCTGCCGTCCGGCAAGGCGACGAGCGATCCGGGCGGGCCCGCGAGCGCGGCGGGGAACTGAATTCTCATGTCTTGCAAAATGCTGATGAAGTTGCCCGCCCATCCGACGGCGATCGTCGACGCGCCGAGGGCGTATTCGAGGATCAGGTCCCAGCCGATGATCCAGGCGAACAGCTCGCCCAGCGTGGCGTAGGCGTAGGTGTAGGCGCTCCCGGCGACCGGAATCATGCTGGCGAATTCGGCGTAGCAGAGGCCGGCGAACGCGCAGCCGATCGCGGCGAAGATCATCGAGAGCACGAGCGCCGGCCCCGCGAACTGCGCGGCTGCCGTTCCCGTGATCACGAAGATCCCGGCGCCGATGATCGCGCCGACACCCAGCGTGATGAGGCTGAACGGGCCGAGCGTCCGTCGCAGTTCGCTCGTGTTCGCCTCCGTCATCAAATCGTCGATCGACTTGCGGGCCAGGAGGTTCATGAGAGCAGAGTGGTGGAATGGAGGAGCGTGGGAGCTGCGGAACGACCGAAACGATGGAACGAACACCGCCGGGCCGTGTGTCGTCTCGGTCGGCGTCATGTCAGAGGCCTGTCAGAGTCCGGGGGCGCGCGCTCTGACAACCATTGCCCGGCGCGTGCGAAGGGCAGCAGATTCGCTCCATGGCCGCGTCGTTTTTTCGTCCCGGTGCCCGACCTCGATCGCACGCGATGCTCTTCGCGTTGCTCGTGTGCACGCTCGTCCTGGCGACGATGCTGGCCTACGTCGCGCACGATGCCGCCCGATCGCACCGCGAGACCGCGGAGCGCGCGCTCCACGATTACGCGGCCGTCGCGGCGTGGGAATTCGTGGCCGGGGTGAATGATCACCTGCAATCGAGCCTCGGCGCCGCGCTCGCGCCCATGACGCGCACGCGCGCGACGACGCCGTACGAGCTTCTCCCGGCGCCGAGCGCCCTCGTTTCGAGCGCCGACGGCGTGCTCCGCTGTTCGTCGCCCGAGGCCGACTCGTCTCGCTTCTATTTCCGAATCGATTTTCGCGACGGCTCGCTCGCCACGTTCGGTGCGCCGCCCACGCCGGCGGTACGGCAATGGCTGCTCGATACGATCGTCAGTCACGGCCGCAGCGTCTATCAACCGGATTGGTCCTCCGCGATCGTGCTCGGCGCGCCGCGAGGATCGGTGCCGGCGGCGTTCGCGTACGCAATCAAGTACGCCGAGCACCGCGCTCCGATCGCGGCGTACGGATTCAGAACCTGCGCCAATGTCATCGGCGCGCCAATCTTCCGCGACGTGCTATCACGCCGCCCACTGATTCCGGCGGCTGTGACAGCAGGGGCGAGCAACGATTCGATCGTCGCCATCGCGGTGCGAGATCCGTCCGGGCAGATCATCTTCCAGTCGGGCGGTGGGCAAGCGTCGCCGTATTCCGCCGAGGCGCGGCTCGAACAGTCGGGGTCGCTGACCGTTCGCGCAACGATTCGACCACACGCGGTCGAGCTGCTCGCCCTCGGTGCGCTGCCGGAATCGCGGCTTCCGATTCTCGTCGGGTTGCTCACGCTCACCGCCGCGATGGTCGTCATCACGGTCATGCAACTGCGGCGCGAGCAGGAGTTGTCGAGGCTGCGCTCCGATTTCATCTCGAGCGTGTCGCACGAGCTGCGCACGCCGTTGTCGCAGATCCTGCTGTTCGCTGAAACGTTGAATCTGGGACGCGTGCGCACGGAACAGGAGCGCCAATCGGCCTCTGACGTGATCGTGCAGGAAGGCCGGCGCCTGATGCATCTCGTCGAGAATATCCTGCACTTCTCGCGCGCGGAACGGCAGATGACGCGGCTCGGTCCGGAGCCGCTCGATTTGAACCAGGCGACGCAGGCGATCGTCGTCGATTGGCTCCCGCTCGCGAGCGCGGCCGACGTCCACCTTCGCACGCAGTTCGCGCCCGACGTGCACGCAGTCGCCGATCCGAGCGCGCTGCGACAGATGGTGCTCAACCTTCTCGACAACGCGGTGAAGTACGGTCCGGCGTCGCAGACGGTGACGATCGGCACGAGCACGAGCCGAGACCGCGTGCGCCTCTGGGTCGACGATCAGGGTGAAGGGATTCCGACGCGCGAACGCGAACGAGTGTGGAGCTCCTTCTATCGGCTCGATCGCCATGCGAGCTCGCCGGTCGCGGGAAGCGGGATCGGGCTCTATGTCGTGCGCGAGCTCGCACGTCTTCACGGCGGCGATGCGTGGGTCGAGGATGCACCGGGCGGAGGCGCCCGCATCGTGATCGAGCTCCCCGCCGCGGCGCGCGCGCCGGGCTTTACCGGAGAGCATCCCAGCGCGACGATCGATGCGCCGACCGAAGACACGCTGGAGTCCGGGGTGTGACGCGCGTGCTCGTGATCGAGGACAACCGCAACCTTGCGACCGGTCTGCGCAACAACCTCGAGATCGAGGGATACGAGGTCTCGATCGCCGGGGACGGCACCAGCGGCCTCGCGCTCGCGCGGTCGACGCTGCCCGACCTGATCATCCTCGACGTCATGCTCCCGGGTATGGACGGCTACCGTGTGCTGAAGACGCTGCGTGAGGACGGCATCGACACGCCCGTCCTCATCTTGAGCGCCCGCGGCGAGGAGACCGACAAGGTCTTGGGCTTTCACCTGGGCGCCGACGACTATGTCGCGAAGCCGTTCGGGCTGCTCGAGTTGCTGGCGCGCGTCGACGCACTCCTCCGTCGCGCGGCGAGCGCGAACGCGAAACACAAGCTGTCGACACCGGTGACGTTCGGCGACGTACAGGTCGACCCGGGCACGCACACGGTGCGCCGCGGCGGCGAGGCCGTGACGCTACGGCCCAAGGAGTATGATCTATTGATCGCGCTGCTGCAGCGGCGCGGGCAGGTCGCCTCTCGCGCCGAGCTCCTCGAGGAGGTCTGGGGCTATTCAGGCGAAGTCTACAGCCGAACCGTAGACACGCACGTGGCCGAGCTGAGGAGAAAGCTCGAAGAGAACGCCGCCGAGCCGCGCCACATCCTCACCGTGCGGAAGACCGGTTACAGGATTCAGCCATGAGTCGACACGTGGGGGAACGATGTGCTTTTCGGCAACCGGCAGTTTTGCCCTTTCAGGAATTCTGATCGGTGTCGGCGCGACGTCGCTGGGGCTGAGCGCGTCGCCGTCACATCGACTGCTCGCGGCGGCGCCGTTGCTGTTCGGCGCGCAGCAGGCGGCCGAGGGAATCGTCTGGCTCACGATCGGTTCGCCGTCGCACGTCAACCTTCAGACACTCGCGGTCGACGTCTTCCTCGGGTTCGCGCTGGTCGTGTGGCCGCTGTGGGTGCCGCTCTCGGTGCGGCGCATGGAGCACGACGCCGGGCGACGGCGAATTCTCACCGGGCTGTGCTGGTTCGGCGGGATCGTATCGGTCGCCGCCGCCATCCTGCTGTCGCGCTGGCAACCGTTCGCCCAAGTCGTGGGAAACAGCATTCGCTACGACTACCCGGGCACGAGCAACGCCGCGCTGCACGTGCTCCTCGTGCTCGCCTACCTCGTATCGACGCTTCTCCCGTTTTTCCTATCGACGGCCCGCCTGGCACGAACGCTCGGCGTGACGCTGGTGCTGTCGGTGGTGGCGGCGGCGCTGATCCGCCGCGAGACGTTGACGTCGGTGTGGTGCTTCTTCGCCGCGATATTGAGTGGACTGATATTGCTCGGGGTTCAGCCAAGTGGCCGGGGCAGGGCACCTCGCGGCTCGTAACCCAGCCGGGCCCAGCACCGCGCCCACGCCTCGAGCCCCTCGTGCAGCCGCTCGATGCGAAAGAACTCGTTGGGCGCGTGAAAATCCTCGTCGGCCGTGGAGAAAGAAAAGAATACCGTGTCCAAGCCCATGTGGCGCTCGA
>Ga0157370_10006789_pt1 | contig 12553 bp, 16 predicted proteins | sample C35metaG_FD_113463 | JGI IMG/M metagenome (GOLD analysis project Ga0157370, IMG submission 113463) | Corn rhizosphere microbial communities from Kellogg Biological Station, Michigan, USA - C3-5 metaG | ecosystem: Host-associated > Plants > Roots > Rhizosphere > Soil | place: USA: Michigan...
ATCGTCGCGTTTTACAGCATGGTAGGCGGTTTAATAGGCGCCCTCTGCGCGGCAATACCAGGATTTATCGACTTCCTCTACTACAAGGGCGGCCTTCCTCCGGTCAAGAAAATAGCTGTGACCCACATGGTGATCAATCTCACCGTCGTCGTGCTGTACGCCATAAATATCTGGCTCCGCACCGCCGACGCTACCAGCATTAGCACCAGCATGAGCATTCCGATTCTACTTTCGATTATCGGCGTGGCGCTCTTGTTTGTCTCAGGCTGGCTTGGCGGTCAAATGGTTCATGTCTACGGTGTCGGCGTTGAAGGACGAGAATGATGGGGCGCTGCGGCGATCTTCTTTTTTTCGTAACACCACCTCGCGCCATGTACTTTGAGCTCAGAGATGTGTTTAATTTCGTTTCCGGGGGTCGAATTCCGCGGTGGTACCGCGCAGCCTCGCGATCCCTCGATATCAGGAACATCGAATGAGCGACACAGAAACCAACCTCAGCGGGCCTGACTTCGTCGCCGGCATCGCGCTCTCGAAGCTCGCAGATGGCGCCATGCTGCTTGGGCACGCCCACGGCGAACCAGTGTTGCTCGCGCGGCGGTGGAATGAGGTGTTCGCGATCGGTGCCTTATGCACGCATTACGGCGCACCGCTGGCAGACGGGCTGCTTGTCGGCGATACGGTTCGTTGTCCTTGGCATCACGCCTGTTTCAGTCTGCGTACCGGGGCCGCCCTCCGCGCCCCGGCGCTGGATCCGGTCTCCTGCTGGCGCGTTGAGCAGCTGGACGGCAACGTCTATGTCCGGCAAAAGCTCGCTCGCCTGGAGCCGAAAAGGCTTCCGCTGGCGGCCGGTGCACCGAAATGCGCGGCTATCCTGGGCGGTGGTGCCGCAGGCAACGCCGCCGCAGAGACGCTCCGTAGCGAGGGCTATTCCGGCCGCATTACCATGTTGAGCGCCGATGGATCGAGGCCGTGTGATCGTCCCAACCTTTCAAAGGGCTTCCTCGCGGGCACCGCGTCCGCGGAGTCGAATCCGCTGCGTCCTCAGGCGTTCTACGAGGAGCATGACATCGACCTGAAGCTGGACGCGCCGGTCGCCGCGCTCGACTCGAAGAACCGGCAGCTGCAGCTCGTGGACGGGAGTCGCATTGCTTATGATGCCTTGCTGCTGGCCACCGGCGCCGAGCCGGTGCGGCTCGGGGTGCCGGGTGGGAATCTCCGACATGTGCACTATTTGCGCACTCTCGCCGACAGCCGTGCTCTCGTCGCCAGGGCTCTCACCTCACAGCGAGCGGTAGTGATCGGCGCAAGTTTCATTGGCCTCGAGGTGGCGGCATCGCTGCGCACGCGCAATGTCGACGTGCATGTGGTCGCACCGGAAACTGTTCCGATGGGCAAAATCCTCGGACCGCACGTCGGAAGGTTCATCCGCGAGCTGCACGAGCGCCAGGGCGTCACGTTCCATCTCGGCACTACGGTTGTCAGCATAGACAACCAAAGCGTCCGTTTGAAGAACGGAGTAAACCTTCAGGCCGATCTTGTCGTTGTCGGCATCGGTGTACGACCGGCAATCGCATTGGCGGAACAGGCAGGCCTGGGCATCGATCGCGGCGTCGCGGTGAATGAATACCTCGAGACAAGCGTTCCGGGCATCTTTGCTGCCGGCGACATTGCGCGTTGGCCCGACCCGCTTACCGGCGAGCGCATCCGGGTCGAACACTGGGTCGTGGCGGAACGGCAAGGACAGACGGCCGCGCGCAACATGCTCGGTCGGCGCGAGCGGTTTGACGCGGTACCCTTCTTCTGGACCGAACAGTACGATTTCGGCCTTGCTTACGTGGGCCACGCCGAGGGTTGGGATCGGGCCGACATTGACGGACAGCTCGACGCCCAGACGCGGGACTGCACGATCACGTATCGCCGCGGCGGCAAAAAGCTGGCTGTGGCTGTCGTTCACCGCGACCTCGAGGGCTTGCGCGCAGAAGTGGAATTCGAGAGGACGATCGCGCAACAGGATGAACGGACTTCGCCCTAAGTCGAGCGTAGAAACCGCAGACCGAAGGCGCCGCATCATGGCCGCGAAATTCAAAGTTGGCGATCACGTAACCTGGAACTCAGAGGCCGGCCACGTCAGCGGCAAGATCATCAAAGTTCACACAACAGATACCGATTACAAGGGATACACCCATCACGCGACGCGGGATGATCCGCAGTATGAGATCAAGAGCGACAAGACCGATCACATCGCGATGCACAAAGGCGCTGCGCTGAAAAAAATGCCTGCGTGACTGGCATTCGATGTCACAGCCAGCGGGAGTCGAGAAAACCTGACTCCTGCTGTCTAGGTTTCCCTATTCTCCGACCAGACAGCCGGACGTAAAGTCGGACGCATTGGCCGATGCGTTGCAACGCTTCGGCCAGGTTCGATGAAGTGCCGTGCGAACGGCTCGTCCACCTTTCATGACGGAGATGCCCAATGGAATTAATTGCCGCGCGCGTGCCCTTGGCATTCGTACCGCCGGTACTGTTGTTGCTGGGATTGATGACTGTTGCCGCGCTGCGTGCCGCCCGCCGCTCATGGCGACCGGTCGCTGGCATCGTGGCGATCAGCGGAACAATACTCGCGCTGGCAGCAGGCCCTGCTGCCAGCGCAACGGCGGTCGACCAGTTCAAATCGGTAACGACTCAGCGACTGGTCGATGCGGCCGAGAACCCTACCGACTGGCTTATCTACGGCGGGAGCTACGCGGCGACATGGTTCAGCCCCCTCGCGAAGATCGACACGACGAACGTGGGCCAGCTTGCACCCGCGTGGGCGTTCTCGATGGGCGTCCTGGGAGGCCAGGACGGCGTGCCGATAGTCAACAACGGCATCATGTACGTGACGTCGGCCTGGAGCAAGCTCTTCGCGCTTGACGCGCGAACCGGAGCGATCCTCTGGATGCATGAGGCCAACCCCCCCGAGAACATCTCCGCCATGTTGTGTTGCGATGTCGTCAATCGCGGCGTTGCCGTCCTCGGGGACAAGGTTTATTGGGCGACCCTGGATGCGCACCTTCTCGCGCTCGATGCCCGCACCGGGAAGGTAGTCTGGGATGTCCAAGTGGCCGATTGGCAGGCGGGATACACGCTCACCGCTGCGCCGCTCGTGGTCAAGAACAAAGTGCTGATCGGCCCCGGCGGCGGCGAGTTCGGGGTTAGAGGATTTCTGGTGGCCTACGATGCCGACACCGGCAAGGAAGTCTGGAAGACGTACACGGTGCCGGCACCCGGCGAGGCCGGAAGCGAAACGTGGCCAGGGAACACCGAATCCTGGCGCACCGGCGGAGGCGCACCGTGGCTTACGGGTGCCTACGATCCCGACCTCAATCTCATCTACTGGGGAACGAGCAACCCCTCGCCCGTCTTTTACGGCGGTACCCGACAAGGCGACAACCTGTATACGAGCTCGATGCTCGCGTTCGACGCGGATACCGGGAAGATCAAGTGGCACTTCCAGTTCACCCCGCACGACGTCTGGGACTATGACGGAGTCAATCAGCCGATGCTGCTTGACAACGTGAAGCTCGCCGATGGACGCGTCGTTCCTAAGGCGCTTGCCCAGGCGAACCGCAACGGACACTTCTACCTGCTCGACCGGACGAACGGGAAAGTCGTCTATGCACATCCTTTCATCCACGTCGACAGCATCAAGGTCGATCCGAAAACGGGGAAGGTCACACCACTAAAGTTTGCAAAGCCGAACGAGCCGGTTGTCGCCTGCGGCCACGGCACGGCCGGCAAGGAGTGGGTCTCGATGGCGTACAGCCCGCTCACCAAGTTCGTCTACGTCCCTGCGATCGAGATGTGCGGCAAGTTCTTCGTGCTCGATCTGGCGTATCAGAAGGGGCGGCCCTACTACGGTGGAGGCCACGAGCGCCTTCCTCCCGCCTCGGGTCACGTCAGCGCTATCGATCTGGCAACCGGCAAGGCGGCATGGCGCTACGACACGGAATGGCCGATGTACGCGGGCGTGCTCGCCACGGGAGGCGGTCTGCTCTTCGTCGGCAATCCCCAAGGCGAGCTCGAGGCCCTCGACCAGAAGACGGGAAAGAAGCTCTGGGGATTCAAGACCGGCTCCGGGATCGTCACCAATCCGATGAGCTTCCAGGTCGACGGCCGGCAGTACGTCGCGATCGTGTCCGGATGGTCGATCGTCCCGTCCAAAGCGATCGCCGGGGCGAAGCTCCTTAGCGCGCCAGGGCAGAAGAACGTCCTCGGCAGCGGAATGCTCTTCGTATTCGCGCTCCCCGAGGCGACCTCGACATTGGCCGCGCGCCCCGCAGGTCAAACGCAACCGGGTCAACCACGATGAACGTCTGGCGTGCGATCCTCGCCGCGGCGCTTTTTGCCGCCGTCGTTCCGGCCGCGGCAGGAGAGCGCACGACGGGGCCAGAATCGCAGCGCGAGTTACGCGTCTGCGTCGATCCGGACAACCTGCCGCTCTCTTCGGACCGGATGGGTGAGGCGCCTGGATTCGACGTGGAGATCGCGCAAGCGCTTGCCGCAGGTCTCGATCTTCGCCCACGCTTCATCTGGGTAGACACGACGTACGGGAGCAGGACGCTGCGCCGCTCCCTTTTCGCGGGACAGTGCGATGTCTTCATGGGGCTGCCAGTGGATTCAACCGCCGAGACGCCGAGCGCCTTGGCGCTGACCGCACCGTACTACAGCACCGGCTACCGTCTCGTCGGCCGGCAGCAGCGTTCCGACTCTGCCATCGTGCCTGGCGAGCTTCGAACCGCTCGCATCGGCGTCGAGCGACAGTCGGGCGCCCACATGCGGCTCGAGCGGATCGACTCCCATCTCGTTGTCTATGCCAACCAGCACGAAGTACTCGAAGCCGTTGCCCGCGATGACGTTGATCTCGGTGCCGTCTGGTTGCCCGACGTGGATCGCCTTTTGCGAGACCGTGCGACCGCGGTACATGTGGTCGGCAGCGGGACGCCCGACCGGTTGCTTCGCTGGAACGTGGCGATCGGCGTGCGACGCTCGGACGCCGATCTCCAGGTCGCGCTAACCCGGGCTATCGGCGACCTTCTCCGATCGGGCCGGATTGAGGCAATCTTCGACAAGTATGGGGTGCCGTTCTTTCCCCCGTTCGCCGATCGTTGAAAGGTACACCCATGCTGATGCGCCGCATTCCCTCACTCTTCATCGCGGGGACGCTATCCCTGCTCGCGGCTGCATCGGTGATCGGCGCCGGCAACGGAAACGATTCTGACACCGCGCCCGAAAAGAGCGTGCCCGCTACCCAGAGTAGCGCATCGAATCCCTTCGCCGGCAACCTCGCAGCAGCGGATGCCGGCAGGCAGCTTTTCTTGCAGACCGGCTGCTACAACTGTCATGGCGCCGACGCAAAAGGCGGCGGTATCGCCCCCGACTTAACGGCGTCGAAGCTCGACGCACAGCAGATGTTCAAGACGATCCACGACGGCCGCACTGGCACGTTGATGCCTTCGTGGGGCAAGCAGCTCGACGCCGAGCAGATCTGGAAGATCGTCACCTATTTGCGAAGCGTGAAGCACGACGGGTAGGCGCGCTTCGACGCGTTGAAGGAGAAGAAACATGTTACGCAACGTGAACAATCTGGAGTCCTACGCAATCCGCGCGACCGACGGCATCATTGGTCGCGTGAAAGATTTCTATTTCGACGACGAAGCATGGGTCATTCGCTATCTCGTCGTCGACACCGGCACTTGGCTTTCCAGTCGAAAAGTGTTGATCTCGCCCATCGCGATCGGCCACCCGGACTGGACGGAACGGGTACTGCCCGTCTCGATCACGAAAGAACAAGTGAAAAACAGCCCCGACATCGACACGCAGAAGCCCGTGTCACGGCAGCACGAGATACGGTACCTCGGATATTACGGCTATCCCTACTATTGGGAAGGCGCAGGCCTCTGGGGCGATGGCCTCGACCCGAGCATGATGATCACAGGTTACGGTGGCTCACGTTCGGTATCGCCTCCCACCCAGTCCGAAGCCGAGACGACTTACGCGCGAGCTGACGCGACTCGGCAGCAGAATGGCGATCCCCATCTGCGCAGCTACAGGGCCGTCATGGATTACCACGTTCAGGCTACCGATGGGGACATCGGTCACGTCGAGGGCCTGCTCTTCGATGACGAGACGTGGGCCGTTCGCTACATCATTGCGAATACGAGCAATTGGTGGCTCGGTCATCAGGTGCTCATTGCAACGCAATGGATCCAGCGCTTGAGTTGGTCCGACGCCACGATGGCCGTCAACCTGACTCGACAGGCAGTGAAGGGCGCACCCCCGTACGACTCGGAGATACTGCTGGAGCGTAACCAGGAAATGAAGATCCACGAGCATTACGGGCGTCCCGGCTATTGGGCAGCGGAGCAGGAACGCGGTCGGACACGATCCGGGCTTTAGCCAACGCCCGGGGCTGCCGAGCAGCAACCGCGGCCTTGACACCGGGATTATCCTTTTCGCGCGACAAGCCGAGCCGTTGATTTTCGATCGGATCGCGCGGCTCGCGCGCATCTTCAACCCGCACCAGATCGAAAAGATCCGCCGCATCCGTGATGGATGACAGAGCAACTGTCTGTCGGCCCCCGGCGCCCGGTCGCGATCGAAACGGAGGGATCGGACTCTCCTTTCAGTTTCAGGTTCAGCATCCGTTCCGCATTTAGTATCCTAAGCCAGGTGTTTCCGGTCACATTGCATCGCATGTTGGGCGAGGCTATTGCATTCGTGACCCGCGTCGTTTGGGCGGCGACTTCGGGAGGCATGGCGATGGACATCGAGCTGAAATCAAATGTGACGAACTTGCTTCGCTCGGGCGATCTCCCAAAGCTGCGGGATCAGTTGCTGCATTGCTCGCCGCCGGGTTTAGCCGGCGTAATTCGCACGTTGCCCATCGAAGAGCAGGTAATCGTCTTTCGCGTCTTGCCACGTTCAGCGGCTGCCGATGCTTTCGAATTTCTGGAGTTGGCAGATCAGGAACAGCTCCTCAAGGCGATGGGAAGCGAAGACACCGCGGGCTTGCTCAACAACATGGCGCCGGATGATCGCACCAGCCTCTTTGAAGAATTGCCTGCCAGCGTTACCAAGCGGCTGCTCGACTTGTTAAGTGACGAGGAACGCGCTGTCGCCCTGAAGCTTCTGGGCTACCCGGAGCACAGTATCGGCCGGCTCATGACGCCCCATTACATCGCCGTAGGCGCGGATTGGACGGTGCAGCAGGTACTTGACCACGTGCGTCAGCACGGCCAGAACAGCGAAACTTTAAGCGTAATCTATGTCGTCGACGGCGAGGGTAAGCTCATCGACGACATTCACATTCGCGAGTTCCTGCTAACGTCGCCGGACAAGCTGGTATCCGGCTTGATGGCTTACCGGTATGTCGCTCTGAGCGCCACCGACGCCGAAACGCACGCCATTGCCGTCTTCAAAACGGAGGATCGCAAAGCGCTGCCGGTAATCGACTCCGCCGGCATCCTAATCGGGATTGTCACGATTGATGACGTTCTCGAGGTCGCGGAGACCCTCGCGACGCAAGAGATCCAGCGCATTGGCGGCTCCGAAGTGTTGGACGAGCCCTATATGGAGGTGGCGTTTGGACGGATGGTCAGAAAGCGCGCCGGCTGGCTCGTCATCCTGTTTCTCGGAGAAATGCTAACTGCCACCGCGATGGGATTCTTCGAGGGAGAGATTAAAAAGGCGGTGGTGCTGGCGCTATTCGTGCCACTCATCATCTCCAGTGGCGGCAATTCCGGATCTCAGGCCACGACGCTTGTGATTCGCGCATTAGCGCTCGGAGAGCTTGCGCTCAGGGATTGGTGGCGCGTCATGCGGCGGGAAATCCTCATCGGACTGGCACTGGGCGTGATGCTCGGTACGATCGGCTTCGCGCGCATCGCCGCCTGGGCCGCCTTTTCCGACGCTTACGGTCCGCACTGGCTTCTGGTGGCTTGGACCGTAGGTGTGTCACTTGTCGGCATTGTCATGTGGGGAAGCGTCGCAGGCTCGATGCTGCCGTTTGTTCTGCGCCGCGGCGGGTTGGACCCAGCGACAGCATCTGCGCCATTTGTTGCTACGCTGGTCGACGTTACGGGGCTGGTCATCTATTTCACGGCGGGCATCATAATTCTTCGCGGCACGCTCCTGTAGGCACGTCCGCTATTTCTATCGCGACCATCGCCTCTTTCCATTGTCCGCGCTTGCGGAGCCTTCGCTGGCCAAGCCGCGCCATTTGAAGTCACGATTGTGCTCAACCGGAAACGATGTTGTTCGACTGGCGTGGCTTATCGACAGACGTGCAATCTGCCATCCTTCAGCCAGGAGGAACCCAATGAATCTCTCTCTGCTGAGGAATGCGCGTCCGTCACCAGGCGTCGCCCGTCGCCATTCGTTGCTCCACCCCGAGTGCCCGATCGAACAAACGTTGCGCGGTAACGATAACGAAACTCGAGGCCAGTTGATGCGCGAACCCTGGTCGCACAAGATCCGACCTGATGGCACGTTATTTGTTGCGGATCACAGCGGATTGCGCTTGCTCGCCAGGTCGGAGCGTTCCCTCGAGGCCGCAGTGGAGCCTCTGAAGCGCCGCTTCGGAACCCGACTCACAGTCAACGCCCCCGGCGTCCGTTATGCGTTTGGCGTTCCGACGCTCGAGCCTTACATGATGGTATTGATCAACGGCCCGGCGCGCCACTTGTCGGTGATACGGGATGATTTCTTGCGGCGTCGCGGTCGAATCAAGCGCCTGGACGAGCGCGGACCGTTCATCCTCGAGGGGGAAGCGCCGCTCGCCGCCTTGTTGGGCTACAGGCAATGGCTCCGCGATTTGATTCAGGACGATGCCTATGTCAGCTTGCGGCTCAGCCGGTATCTGCCGATCGACGATGACGGGCCTCGCGCCGCTTAGAGCAATGGGAATGCACTGCACCAGGGAGGCTGCACGCGCCTGGCACTCTGATGACCTTTGTGCAAGCATGACTTCAACCAGATCTTTGCAGCAATCGCTTCTACTCGCAGGTCACTTCCATGGCAAAGAGTCGCCGCATCATTGTTACCGAATGCAATTTCGCTCTCTTGAATCGTCTCGCTGGCCATCCTCGCCTGGCGGCAGAGCTGAACAAGGCGGTCGTGGTTGATTCCCGGCTCGTTCCTCCCGACGTGGTTACCATGAACTCACGTGTGCTCTTCGAGGACGTGAGCACTGGCGAACGTCGGGCAGTCACGATCGTATTTCCCCAGCAGGCGAACGCGGCCCGGGGCTCAATATCGGTGCTGGCGCCGGTGGGCACTGCCCTACTCGGCTTGGCGGTGGGACAATCTATCGTCTGGCCGTTTCCAGACGGGGTGACGCACTGCCTCCGCGTCCTTAGAATCATCTATCAGCCGGAGGCAGATGAGATACCCGCTCAGCATGCATAGGCGGGATGAGATACCCTCCGCAAGACCTGCTGAGCAAAGGCCACGTGCTTGGCTGCGCATCGACGGCCGATGGCAGGTCGGAGAGCGATGGCCATTTGCGCCGTCAGACAACAGGAGGCACCCATGTTGAACCTCGTGGGGATGGGCATCTTTGCCAGGGTAGCCGAGGCGAAGGGCTTTTCCGCCGCGGCGCGCCGGCTTGGTTTGTCCAAGTCGCTCGTCAGCAAGGAAGTCGCGAAGCTGGAGAAATCGCTAGGAGCCCGGCTCCTGAATCGTACGACGCGCCAACTCAGCCTGACTGAGGTCGGCGCTGCCTTTTACGATCACTGTGCCCGCGTCGTTCAGGAAGCCGAGGAAGCCGCACTCCTTGTCGATCGTTTGCACGCAAAGCCGCGAGGCGTGCTGAAATGCACCGCGCCGGTCGCCTTTGCCACGTTGCACATTGCTGCCGCGCTTCCTGAGTTTCTTATCCGGTATCCCGAAGTGCACGTTGACCTGACCGTCGGCGACCGCTTTTTCGAACTCGCAGACGAAGGCTACGACCTGGCAATCCGCATTGCGCGGGAGCTGCCCCCGAACATGGTGGCGCGTCAGATCACACCGATCAATCGCGTTGTCTGCGCGACGCCCAAGTACTTCGAAGAGCACGGCATCCCTGTATCTCCTCACGATTTGACTCAGCATAACTGTCTGGTCTACACGCATGCCAATCCCGACTCGCTGTGGCGTTTCCGATCGCCGGAAGGCGACATAGCGGTGCCGGTACGGGGAAATTTGCGGCTGAACGACGATGAGGTTATCTGGCAAGCAGTGCTTGGCGGTGCAGGTATCTCCATACTCCCGACGTTTACTGTCGGAAAAGATCTCCAGTCGGGCCGTCTTCAAGCGGTGTTGGCCGAATACGTCCCGTCGGAGCGGAATCTTTACGCGTTGTACCTCCCAAATCGTCACCTCACGGCCAAGGTTCGCGTGTTCATCGACTTTCTGCTGGCACGTTTCGAGCCGCCGCCGTATTGGGACCGCGGCTGGAACGCGGCCAATGCCGGCCTTTCAAAACCCGCAAAAAGGTCCGTTCGCAAGGCACGGTGAGGCATGCGACGATCCGTCGGCGGCCAGCGGGCGTCATCCACCGCTTCATTTCATCTGCAACAAGCCGAATCGTTCGCCTCACTTCGCTCGGTGGGCTCACCTATTTGCCAAAGGGAGCTTCCGCGGGGCCGAGTTGAGGGCCGCCCTGCTCGGGAGCAACATCTCCGCGACCGGAATCGGGCCTGAATAGCGCGACCGGATCGCTTGCAGGAAAAGTCATAACCAGCGCGGCGTCGAGCGCAGCGTCGAGACTATCCATGGTAGTTCTCATGATTCACCACCTTTTTTCCTTGCATGTTCAGTGAAGCCCGGCGTTACGAGGCAACGCGGCTCCGGTATTTCTCCAACGAGTTGGCATTGCCTGCGGCCTCGGGTTGGTAAATCAGCTCGACGACGCGCAGAGTGCGCGGGCGGCCGTCCGGAAAGCACCACTCGATCGACTGTCCGACCGACAACCCGAGCAAGGCACTCCCCACCGGGGCCATGACGGAAATCTTGCCTTCCGACGGGTCGGCCTCATGGGGATATACAATCGTTACGATACGAAATTCTCCGGTCGTCTCGTCTGCAAAGGCGACGCGCGAGTTCATGGTGACCACGTCAGGCGGCACGGCACGAAATGGAACAATATCGGCCCTATCCAGCTCCGGCGCCAAATTCGCGGCGTCCTTGAGATTACCCAGACGCGCCAAATCGAGGTCGGTGATGATAATCGAGTCTTGTAGTTTCACGTGTGCCTCCTGAGATTGAAGCAATGACGCCAGTTGTCACCGGCACGATCCTTGTCGAGTCTCCGCGACGGGAGCTCTCCGCCCTCCTATAATTTCGATCTCGCTTACGATTTCGATCATAAGCCCTAAGGCCGTTTCCGATAAGACGCCCATGTTGCACAACAGTGTTTCCGCATACTGCCCAATCAGGCTATACGGGAGCGTCCGACTCGGTCAGCGACTTTCAATCAAACAGAAACGATCTTTTTCAGCTCGGCCCCCTTATCGCGGGCAACAAACGACGCCATCATGACGACAGGAACGGTGCGAAGCCTGTCGATCGGCATGATCGACCTACCCGGAGCGCCCGCGACATCATGGCCATCGATAGACGCACACATCTCAACCGCTTAAAGCTGGGTGAATTGATCAGGCGTTTGGCGCGAAGCGAGCAGGACATGGAAGAGCGGCTAGCGGCAAGGGAGAAACAGGTGCGTGAGGTGGCCGAGGATAGTCCAGACCCGGTCCGCAAACGACTCTTCTTCCTGCTTCTCAAGCACCGGGGGCAGCGACGAGCCGCGGAGGAGGCGCTGGCCAATGCGAACGAGCGCCGATAGCTCTCAGCCATTGTTGTTGAAAGGCCATGCACCGGCCGCCGCGACCTTCATGGCGCGCCGCCAGGCACGGGATGTCCAACCGCCGACGAGGATCCCCATCCAGCAGAGATTCCGGGCTGGACAGACCCGACGTTGTTCGACTGTCTCGAAGATCTGCTTCTTGGAACCCGGCGAAGCGGGTGCGCCGACTACATGCGCGCAGCAAACCCTGCGGGGTCGACATCGATGAGCGTTGGCGCGAGAGTCGAAAAGAAGCGCATCGTCACCGGAGTCCGGCCGACCGGGCCACTGCACCTCGGACACTATGCGGGCGCGCTCGAAAACTGGGTCGCACTGCAGAGCAAATACGACTGCTACTTCCTCATCGCTGATTACCAGGTCTCGGACTACGCGGACAACCTTCCGCGCGTGCGGAACGCCGTCTGGGAAGTGGCGCTCGACTGGCTGGCCGTTGGGCTTGACCCAGAATGCGGCAGCTTCGTCATCGAAAGCCTGGTACCGGAGCACGCAGAGTTGACGACGTGGCTCGCGTGGTTCCTGCCCGTCGGCATGCTCGAACGCAATCCGACGCTCAGGGCGGAGATGGAAGAGATCGATAGTCCTAAAGACGCGACAACAAAAGTAAAATCGGTTCCCGTGGCGTTCTACATCTACCCGGTGATGCAGGTCGCGAACATCCTGCTGCCCCGC
>Ga0157370_10006792_pt1 | contig 12551 bp, 9 predicted proteins | sample C35metaG_FD_113463 | JGI IMG/M metagenome (GOLD analysis project Ga0157370, IMG submission 113463) | Corn rhizosphere microbial communities from Kellogg Biological Station, Michigan, USA - C3-5 metaG | ecosystem: Host-associated > Plants > Roots > Rhizosphere > Soil | place: USA: Michigan...
GCCGATCATCCAGACCTGGCCACCGCCGCCGTCGCGCCGGCTGCTGCGGCCGCCGCCGAACCAGATCACCCGGCGCCCCACGATCGCCAGCACCAGGATGCCGAACAGCAGGCCCATCAGGCGAATGTTGAGCCGCATGTCGCCGTTGAGCACGTGGCTGAACTCATGCGCGATCACGCCCTGCAGTTCGTCCCGAGTGAGGTTGTCCAGGCAACCCTGAGTCACGCTTACGGCTGCGTCGGACGCCGAGTAGCCCGCGGCAAAGGCATTGATGCCAGGTTCGTCGGCCATCAGGTAGATGTCCGGCACCGGCACGCCGGCAGCGATCGCCACCTCCTCGATCACGTTGCGCAGCTGGCGCAGGGCCGGATCGGAAGTGTCCGTCGGCACCGGCACGGCACCGACGCTCTCGGCCACGCTCTTGCCGCCGCCGGACAGGCTCATGATCCGGAACAGCGAACTGAACCCGATACCGGCCAGCACGATCAGGCTGCTGGCGAACAGCAGTGGCAGGTTCGACGCCGCCGGTTCCCCGTCGACCGGATGATGGCCCATCGCCAGCCATACGACCGCGTCGATGGTGGCCACGATGGCGACCACCGCCAGCACGAACAGCGCGACCAGTCGCCGACTGCTGCCGCGCACGCGCGCCTGTTGGGCAAAGAAATCCATGCGGGCTCCGGCGACCGATCACCGGCATCGCGGCCACGGCCGCGATGCCGCACCGTCAGCTGAAGGAAACCTTCGGCACGTCGCGTACGGCCGGATCCTCGATCTTGAGGGGTTCGGCGGAGACGAAGCCGAAGCTGTTGGCCACGAACGAAGCCGGGAAGACCTCGCGCTTGTTGTTGTAGGTCAGCACCGAATCGTTATAGGCCTGCCGCGCAAATGCCACGCGATTCTCGGTCGAGGTCAGCTCCTCGGAGAGCTGCATCATGGTCTGGTTGGCCTTCAGATCGGGATAGGCTTCCTGCAGCGCGAACAAGTGACCCAGCGTCTGCGTCAAGGCGTTTTCGCTGGCACCGAGCTGCTGCATCGCGGCCGGATCGCCCGGGTTCGCCTTGGCACCGGCCAGTCCGCTGACCGCCGCGTTGCGCGCCTGCACCACGGCCTCGAGGGTGCCGCGTTCATGCGCGAGGTAACCCTTGGCGGTCTCCACCAGGTTCGGGATCAGGTCATGCCGCCGGGTCAGTTGCACGTCGATTTGCGCAAACGCGTTTTTGTAGCTGTTGCGTGAGGTAACCAGTCCGTTGTAGATCGCCACGAAGTACAAGACAATCAGAACGACAATAACCAGAAAGATGATCAGGCCCATCGCCACGCTCTCCACCCAAAGGCGTATCCCCACGCCGGAATATCGCCAGAATACCATGTCGTTTCACAAGACTTTCCTGATCCTCGCAGGCGCACTCGGCCTTGCCTGCACGTCCGTCTGCGCCAGCCCCCCAACAGCCACGAGTCCGCCATCGGCCATCGTTTCCGTGACGACGCCGCTGCCCGCAGCTCGCATCGAGAAGACCCTCGCCGACTACAAACGATGGCTGGACCTCGTTGAGCAGCGCGACGCGGTGGCTGGCCTGGCCACCGCCGTGGTGATCGACGACAAGGTGGTTTTCGAAGGGACCATCGGCTATGCCGATGTCGCCACGAAGGAACCGGTGACTCCAACCACCGTATTCCGGCTGGCGTCGCTGTCCAAGGCATTTGCCACGGCCCTCACCGGCCTGCTGGTGGACGACGGCAAGCTGAGCTGGGACACCCGGCTGATCGACGTGCTGCCCTATTTCAAGCTCAAGGATGTGCAGGCCTCCGACCAGGCCACGATCAGCGATATCCTCGGCCAGAAGCTCGGCCTGCCGCGCAACACCTACGACAACATGCTGGAGGGAGACATCCCGTACCAGGAGCTGGTGCGAAAGCTCGACGAAGTCGACATGACCTGCGGCGTCGGCCAATGCTACGGCTATCAGAATGTCGCCTTCAGCATGATCGGCGACGTGGTGCTCGCGCGCACCGGCGACTTCTTCTACCACCAGGTCGACAAGCGCCTGTTCTATCCCCTGGGCATGAGCACGGCCAGCTATGGCCGCGCCGCGCTGGAGGCGAGCAAGAGCTGGGCACGCCCGCATCATGCGTCGAGACTTGGCTGGGTGCCGTTCGAGCCGAGCGAAGCCTATTACCGGGTCGCTCCCGCCGCCGGGGTGAACGCCAGCCTGCGCGACATGGAAAACTGGCTGATCGCGCAGATGGGTGGCCGTCAGGACGTGCTGCCGACCTCGCTGCTCGACATCCTGCACGCCCCGGGCATCGTCACGCCCAGTGAATTGCGCGCCACGCCATGGCGCCGCGCGCGCCTGACCGACGCGCACTATGCGCTGGGCTGGCGGGTCTACGAATATGCCGGCGAAACGCTGGTCTACCACGCCGGCGCCGTGGCGGGTTATCGCACCATGATCGGGTTCTTTCCGAAGTACCACGCCGGGGTGGTGACCCTGTGGAATTCCAGCGGGCCGACGCCGAGCGGATTGATGCCGATGGTCTTCGATGACCTGCTCGGCCTGCCGCACGTGGACTGGGCACAGATCGAAAGCGATGCTAGGAAGCCGGCGGCGCCGCGCCGGAAACACCGCAAGACCCGCCCGAAACGGCACCCCTGAGATCGGAAATGCCGCTGTGCGCCACGACGCAAAGAAAGACGGCGCATGGAGGCCATGCGCCGTCGGGACATCGCGAAAGGCCCGCGGTCAGAGCTTGAACTCGATCCGCTGCTGCCTTGTGCTGGCGACGGCCACGCCGTCCTTCATCGCCGGAGTGAACTGATAGCGCCCCACCGCCTCCATCGCGGCCCGATCAAAGACCCGGTGAGGCTGTGAATCGACCACCTTGATGTCGCTGGTTCGACCGTCCGCATCGACCTTGAACGACAGTATCACCCAGCCCTGCTGGTGCGAACGCACCGCCGCCGGCGGATAGCTCGGTGCAGGCGCCTTGGTCAGTACCGCGTCGGTGGTCGGTCCCGTGGTCGCAGCGGTGGCGTTGTCGGGCGAAGCGTTGGCCGGCCCCGCCGGATTGGCTGCTGTCGGTTTGCGGGTCTGGGTTGCGGTGGCTTCCTGCGTTGCCTTCTGCTGCGCGGCGACCTGCGTCTGCTGCGCCAGCTGGTCCGCGGCGGCCTTTTCGGCGGCAGCCTTCTGTGCCGCCAGTGCCGCGGCCTTCTGGTCGTCCAGCGCCTTCTGTTGCTGTTGATCCAGCGTCTTGCGCTGGGCATCCAGCTTGGAGCGGAGGATGGTCAGCGTGAAGTTGGTCGGATCGGCCTTGGCCAGCAGGTCGATCTCGCGCTGGGCTTCGCCGAAGTCGCGCGAGTTGATCGCCTGCTCCGCCTGGTTGGCCGCAAACGGAAATGTCTCGCGCAAGGCATCGGAGGCCACCTTGTTGCCAGGGTCCTTCTCCAGCACCCGCAGGTAGAACTCGAACGCGTTGTTGCCGGCAGGTGCCAGATAACGCTGCGAGCCCATCGCGGACCGCGCCTCGCTCACCAACTGGTTGACGTCCATGCCCGCCACGTTGACGGGCGGCGCCACTACCCGCGTCGCGGTGGTGACCGGGGTGGACGGATGGCCGCCGGAATCGGCCATGATCAGTTCCTGGTGTGGCCTGATGATGAGGAACCATGCGCCCAGGGCAAGCAGGACGAACACGGCAATGATGGCGATGAAGGTGGGCTTGATCGCCCCACGCGCACGCCGACGCGTATCAAGTAAGGATCGGGTATCCATGGTCTCTCGCTGAGTGTCGACAGATACCCGCGCTTTTTCCCCCTGTAGGAGCGGTGCATCCCCCGGATGCACCGCGGCGCGGATGTGCGAAAGGTAACTCCATTGGCGCATCACGGCAATGGCGGGCCGCGCGGCGATCACGGCGAGGCGACCGCGCAATCCGTGGCGACTCGGGTGGAGCCGCCCGGGAACGGCTTTTGCGTCCCCTGAAACGAAGCGTCCCGGCCAGGGGCCGGGACGAACTTTTCGAAGTGCTCTCCCCGCGCTGGGCACCGCGGGGAGAGAAGTCGATAACGTATCTTATTGGTGGTAACGCATGTTGCCTGTTGCTTACTTCTTGGCCTTGGTCTTGGCCTTGGCGGTCTTGGTGGCCTTCACCACCTTGGCCGCTGCGGCTTTCTTCGGCGCAGCTTTCTTCGCCGGCTTCTTGGCGACCTTCCTTACGGCAGCCTTCTTGGCAGCAGCCGGCTTCTTGGCGGCAGCTTTCTTCGCCGCCGGCTTCTTGGCGACTTTCTTCACGGCGGCCTTCTTCGCCGCCGGCTTCCTGGCGGCGGGCTTCTTGGCAGCGGATTTCTTGGCAGCAGCCTTCTTGGCGGCCGGTTTCTTTGCAGCGGATTTCTTGGCAGTGGCCATAGTTCGTCTCAGCTCCTCATCAGTTGGCAGTGGTTGCCCAGTAAAAGCATGCAGGAACGCTTCAACCAGCAAGTCGCTGTTTGTAGCGTGCCGAAGATTGTTCACCTGGCGGTGGGTGCGCAGATCGGAAAGACGTCGCAGAACATGAAGTGGAATCGAGACGGTGATCTTGCGTACTGCATTGGCTTTCTCACCGTGCTCGACATAGGGCTTGATGAATTTTGCTGTCGCCATAAAACGCATTCCCCGTGATCTGCTGCGAAAGCTATCCCCGAAGATTTCACCTGTCAATTGATTTCAACAATCAAATTCAACCGCCCCGCCCGCCCCGAACCGGCCGGAGCCCAGCAGCCACGCGACTCCAAGGCTCGAAATGGTTCTCAAGCATGGACGTCTATACGTCTATAATGATTTCATTTGAATGATCGAAATGCGCACAAAATGCCTTGAAAAACGTGCTTTGGTCGAAGTGGCCGCCGAAATGCGTTCTTGATTTCGATCCGGATAAACATCAAGCGAAACGGCGATTTTTCATGGCCGCGCAGGTGTCCCGGCAAATGAACGGGACACGACTGGAGGGATTTGAGCCGGACCCCGATCGACGCCGGATATCCGGGATATCGGGAGTGATGCGCTGCTCGAGCGGGGATCGGATCGCTCCGGCACAGCGATCGGACAGCTCGCGAAAGTGATGACGAAAACAGGTCTGGCGATCATCGATGGAGGCGCGAAAGCCGCCGCATCGATTCGCGAAAACGTCGCGACGATCGGTGCAACGCGCGCGGATTTCGTCAGGCGATCGCACCCACGCATCGAACGCCCGCAGGCCGGAAATGCAACCGGCCGCTCACGGCGGCCGGCGGCATTTCCTCGCGGAGATTCGTTCAGTGCTCGTCGTTTTCGATCAACTCTTCGTAGCCATTGGCGTCGAGCAGCTCGTCGAGCTCGGCGCGATCGCTGGGGCGCACGAGGAAGATCCAGCCATCGCCGAAGGCATCCTCGTTGATCGTCTCCGGCTTGTCGTTGAGCAGCTCGTTGACCTCGACGATCTCGCCGGAAACCGGCGCATAGATGTCCGAGGCAGCCTTGACCGACTCCACCACGGCGACGCCGGTGCCGGCCTGGACGGCCGCGCCGATCTCGGGAAGCTCGACATAGACCAGGTCGCCGAGCTGGCCCTGCGCGTGGTCGGATATGCCCACCCGAACCAGGCCGTCGTCTTCGACGCGGGCCCACTCGTGGGACTTGAGGAATTTCAGATCGCCGGGAATCTCGCTCATGATCGGGTCCAGTCGTTGGGGTGGGTCTTGGGTACAGGCGCAGATTCTAGCCGCATCCGCCGTGAGGAAAAACGCAAGATGCCGGCTCAGATCCCGTCGCAGGCCTTGCCGTCACGCACGAACGGATACTTCACCTGGCGCACCGGGACTTCGCGGCCACGAATGTCGACGCTCAGGTCGCCCGCGTCGCCGGCGGGAATGCGCGCGAAGGCGATGGCCTTGTCGAGGGTGGGAGCAAAGCTGCCGGAGAGGATCTCGCCCTCGCCGTTCGCCGCAAGCACCTTCTGGCCGTGGCGCAGCACACCCTTGCCGTCCAGCACCAGGCCAACCATCACCCTTGGCACACCGGCGGCCTTCTGTTGTTCGAGTGCGGCGCGGCCGATGAACGCGCGCCCCTCGTCCAGCGACACCGTCCAGCCGAGGTTGGCCTCCCACGGCGTCACGCTCTCGTCCATGTCCTGGCCGTAGAGATTCATGCCGGCCTCCAGCCGCAAGGTGTCGCGCGCACCCAGCCCGGCCGCCGCCACGCCGGCGGCATGCAGCGTTTCCCACAGGGCGACGGCATGCTCCTGCGGCACGATGATCTCGAACCCGTCCTCGCCGGTATAGCCGGTGCGGGCCACGAACAGCGGCATGCCATGCGGACCCTGTGCCGCCGCGGCGGCGAACTTGCCCAGTTTCTCGATGCGGGGGCGATCCACCTCGCGCAGCAGGTCGAGCACCCGCGTGCGCGCGTGCGGACCCTGCACCGCGATCATCGCGAACTCGGGGCGCTCCTTCACCTGCACCCCGAACGGCGCAGCCTGCTTCTCGATCCAGGCCAGGTCCTTGGCGCGGGTGCCGGCATTGACCACCAGCCGGAAGTGTTCCTCGCCGAGGAAATACACGATCAGGTCGTCGACCACGCCACCTTGCTCGTTCAGCATGCACGAATACAGCGCCTTGCCGTGCACCTTGAGCTTGTCGACATTGTTGGCCAGCAGGTGCCGCAGGAAGCCGCGCGCACGCGCGCCATGCAGGTCGACCACGGTCATGTGCGAGACATCGAACATGCCGGCATCGCGACGCACCGCGTGATGCTCCTCGATCTGCGAGCCGTAACTGATCGGCATGTCCCAGCCACCGAAATCGACCATCCGCGCACCGAGCGCGCGGTGGGTGGCATTGAGTACGGTCTTTTCAGTCATCGCGGCGGCGCCTGGCAGGGTGAGCGCCCATTATCGCCGCCGGCCAGCGGCAATCCAAGCCATGCCGCAACAACGCACTCAATCGTCGGCGCCATCCTGCTCGATGCTGGCCAGCAATTGCGCGGTGAGCTGTTCGGCCAGCTGCTCGGCGCGATGGCCGCCGCTGAGCAGGTGGATATCCGGCGCCTCGGGCCGTTCATAAGGCGCGTCGATGCCGGTGAAGTTGCGGATCTCGCCCGCCCGCGCCCTGCGATACAGGCCCTTGGGATCGCGCCGCTCGCATTCCTCCAGCGGGGCGTCGACGAAGACTTCCAGGAACTCGCCCGCATCGAACAGCTCGCGTGCCGAACGCCGCTCGCTGCGGTAGGGCGAAATGGCGCTGACCAGCACGATCAGCCCCGCATCGACCATCAGGTGCGCCACCTCGGCGATGCGACGGATGTTCTCGACCCGGTCCTCGGGCGTGAAGCCGAGATCCTTGTTGATGCCGTGGCGCACGTTGTCGCCATCGAGCAGGTAGGTGTGGAAACCCAGCGCATGCAGCTTGCGCTCGACCAGGTTGGCGATGGTCGACTTGCCCGCGCCGGACAGGCCGGTGAACCACAGGCACAACGGTCGCTGCCCCTTGCTCGTGCCGCGCACGTGCTTGTCGATGTCGACATGCTGCCAGTGCACGTTGCTGGATCGGCCCAGCGCGAAGTCGAGCATGCCGCAGGCCACCGTGGCATTGCTCTGGCGATCGATCAGGATGAATCCGCCCAGGCTGCGGTTGGCCGCATAGGCCTCGAACGCGATCGCATCGTCCAGGCCCATCGTGCAGTAGCCCACCTCGTTGAGTTCGAGATGGCGGGCCGCCAGCCTGGCCTGGCTGTTGACGTCCACCTTGTGCTTGATCGACATCACCCGCGCGCTCACCGTGCGGGTGCCGATCTTCAGGCGGTAGGTGCGGTTGGGCAGCAGCGCGTTGTCGCCCATCCACAGCAGGTGACAGGTGAACTGGTCGGCCACCGGCGCCGGGCGCAGGGCGTCGGCGATCACGTCGCCGCGGCTGGCGTCGAGCTCGCGGTCGAAGCAGAGGGTCACCGCCTGCCCTTCGCTGGCCCGCTCCAGATCGCCGTCGAACGTGACGATGCGCTCGATGCGCGCGCGCTGCACGCCCGGCTGCACCACGATCTCGTCGCCACGGGCCACGCTGCCGCCGCAGATGGTGCCGGCGTAGCCGCGGAACGATTGATCCGGGCGGTTCACCCATTGCACCGGCATGCGGAAGTCGGCGGCGCGGAAGCGCGCCACATCCGCCGTTTCCAGGGCGTCGAGCAGGCTGCCGCCGTCGTGCCAGGGCATGTTCGACGAGCGGCTGCCCACGTTGTCGCCGGTCAGTGCCGACACCGGCAGGCATTGCACGTGATGGATGCCCAGGGTTTGCGCGAGCTCGCGGTATTGCGTGGCGATCGCCGCATAGATGGCCCGGTCGTACCCCACCAGATCCATCTTGTTGACCGCCAGCACCACATGGCGGATGCCGAGCAACCCGCAGATATAGGTATGCCGGCGCGTCTGCGGCAGCAGGCCCTTGCGCGCATCGACCAGCACCACGGCCAGCTCCGCGTTGGAGGCGCCGGTGGCCATGTTGCGCGTGTACTGCTCGTGGCCCGGGCAATCGGCCACGATGAAGCTGCGCCGCGCGGTGTGGAAATAGCGGTAGGCCACGTCGATGGTGATGCCCTGCTCGCGTTCGGCATCCAGGCCATCGGTGAGCAGGGCGAAGTCGAGCACGTCCTCGCCGGCATCGGCGTGCTGGCGACGACTCTCGCGCGCCAGCGTTGCCAGTTGGTCGTCGGACAGCATGCCGGCGTCGTACAGCAGGCGCCCGAGCAGGGTGCTCTTGCCGTCGTCTACGCTGCCGCAGGTGATGAAGCGCAGCAGCCCCTTCTCCGGCGCGGCCAGCGTGCCTTGCGTCCGCGCGTCCATCAGAAATAGCCCTCCTGCTTCTTGCGCTCCATCGACGCGGTGGGATCGTGGTCGATCACCCGGCCCTGGCGCTCGGAGGTGCGCGAGGCGGCCATCTCGTCGATCACCTTCTGCAAGGTATCGGCCGAGGATTCCACCGCCCCGGTCAGCGGATAGCAACCCAGCGTACGAAAACGCACCTCGCGCATCCGGACGGTTTCGCCCTCGCGCAGGGTGAAACGGTCGTCGTCGACCATGATCAGGGCGCCGTCGCGCTCCACCACCGGTCGCGGCTTGGCGAAATACAGCGGCACCACCGGGATGTTCTCGCGCTGGATGTACAGCCACACGTCCATCTCGGTCCAGTTGGACAGCGGGAACACGCGCACGCTCTCGCCCTTGCGAATGAAGGTGTTGTAGTTGTGCCACAGCTCGGGGCGCTGGTTCTTCGGGTCCCAGCGGTGCTGCGCATTGCGGAACGAGAAGATGCGCTCCTTCGCGCGCGATTTCTCCTCGTCGCGGCGCGCACCGCCGATCGCGGCGTCGAAGCCGTGCTGGTCCAGCGCCTGCTTCAGCGCCTGGGTCTTCATCACGTCGGTATGCATGGTGGCGCCGTGGGTCAGCGGCGAGATGCCCTGGCGCACGCCGTCCCGGTTGATGTGCACCAGCAGCTCCACGTCGCCCGTCGCCGCGACCTGGTCGCGGAACGCGATCATCTCGCGGAACTTCCAGGTGGTGTCGACGTGCAGCATCGGCATCGCCGGCTTCGCCGGATGGAACGCCTTGCGCAGCAGGTGCAACAGCACCGACGAGTCCTTGCCGATCGAATACAGCATCACCGGGTGGCGGAAGGCCGCCTGCACCTCGCGAAAGATGTGGATGCTTTCGGCCTCGAGGTCGTCGAGGTGGGAATGCAGCTTGAGGGCGGTGGCCGTCATGACGTGGCGAACTCGGTGGTGGTTACGTGGGGAACGGCATCGACAACGGATCTGGCGGCGTCCCGAAAACGTCGATTATAGGCTGCATCGGACCTCCCCACCGAATGGACGTCCAAACGACTTTTCATATCGACATGCCTGCGCACCATACCTTGCACGACGGGCATGGGACTGGCGGCAGCTCAACGCCGCCACGACGTCATTCCAGCACCGGATAGGTCGGCTCCGCATCCAGCGTCGAGGCACATGCCGCAGCCAGTTCCAGCAGGCGCAGATCCGACCCGCGCGGACCGACCAGCTGCAGACCCACCGGCAGTCCGCTGGACAAATGGCCCATCGGCAGGCTCACCGCCGGACACCCTGCCAGGCTGGCGAAACTGGTGAGGTCGGCCACCGAATCCGGCACCGGGCCATCCAGCGCAAACGCGGCTTGCGGCGTGGTCGGAAGCACCAGGACATCGACCTGGGCAAACAGCCGGCGCATCTTCAGGGTGGCTGCATCGAGCACGCGGTCGGCCATCGCATAATCGGCAGCGCCCTTGCCGGCGGCATAGCCCAGCATGCGCCGGAAGCGATCCGACACCGGGTGTTGCGCTGTATCGGCAAGATCGTCGGCAAACGTGCCCAGCATTTCCGCTTCCATCAGGAGCAGGCCGGCGCGGCGGGTGCGCGCGAAATCCCAGTCGGTGAAGTCGACCGTGCGGCGGTCGCCCAGCGCATGCGGCAACCTGGCCATGGCGTGCTCGAATACCTCGATCACCTCGGCCTCCACGCCGACCGCCGCCAGGTCCGGCAACAGGCCCGCACGCAGGTGGCCCGGGTCCCAGTCCGGCAGCGCGAACGCCACCCGGCGCCGGCGCGAGCGGGCATCGTCGGCGTCGTAGCCGGCCAGCACCTGCAGCAGCACGGTCAGGTCCTCGACGCTGCGCGCCAGCAGGCCCACCGCATCCAGCCGCCGCGCCGCCGGCACCAGGCCGCGCGCGGAAATCTCGCCGTGGGTGGGCTTCAATCCGTAGATACCGCAATAGCTGGCCGGGATGCGGATCGAACCGAGGCTGTCCGAACCGACCGCCGCCACCGCCAGGCCAGCCGCCACCGCGGCCGCCGCGCCGCCGGAAGAGCCGCCAGCGCTGTAGCCATGCCGGTGCGGATTGTGGGTCGCGCCGAAATGGGGATTGTCCGTCGCCGCCCCCAGCGCTCCTTCGTCCATGTTGGTCTTGCCGATCACCACCGCACCCGAGGCGCGCAGCCGCGCCACCACGTGCGCATCGTTCTCCGCCGGCTTGCGTCGCCCGGGCAGGCCGGCCCGGGTCGGCCACCCGGCCATGTCGAAATTGTCCTTGAGCGCCAGCGGGATGCCGTCCAGCCGCCCGATCACGCCGTCGCGGCGACGCCGGTCGGCCATGTGCGCCTGCTCCTGCATCAGGCCGGAACGCTGGTCGACATAGCAGTTGAGCTGCGGATCGAGCCGCTCGATCGCCTGCTGGTAAACGTCGGCCAGTGCCTCCGGCTGCACCCTGCCCGCCGCCAGCCAGTGCAGCAACTGGCACAGCGAGGCGCGGCGCAGGTCGATATCGGCGATCGGCGGCATCGAATTCATGAACTCTCCTTGCAAACCGGCTTCGATTATCGCCGCGCCACCGGCAACGATTGCAAGCCGTGACGCAGCACGCGTTGCCCCGCGCGGCGCGAACCCGGACAATGCGACCGGGTATCGTGCGTCGGCCACGCGCCGAACACGCCGTTCACCGTACCACCCGAGGAAGGTCGCCATGAGCGAACGCGAAACCATGGAATACGACGTCGTCGTGGTCGGCGCCGGTCCATCCGGCCTGTCGTTCGCGATCCGCCTGAAGCAACTCAAGCCGGACGTCAGCGTGTGCGTCATCGAGAAGGCCTCGACGATCGGCGCACAGATCCTGTCCGGCGCGGTGATCGAACCGCAACCGCTGGATGCCCTGCTGCCGGGCTGGCGCGACCGGCCACCGCCGATCTGCGTGCCGGCCGGCGAGGACGAGTTCTGGCTGCTCGACAAGACCGGCGGGCGCAAGCTGCCGGTGCCGCCGGGCATGAAGAATCACGGCAACTTCATCGTCTCGCTGGGCGCGATGTGCGCCTGGATGGCGCCGCAGGCCGAAGCACTGGGCGTGGACGTATTCCCCGGCTTCGCCGCCGCCGACACCATCTATAGCGAGGACGGCTCGGTCGCCGGCGTGCGCATCGGCGACATGGGCGTGGCGAAGGACGGCTCGCACAAGCCCGGCTATACCGAAGGCATCGACATCAAGGCGAAGGTCACCGTGCTCGCCGAGGGCGCACGCGGCAGCCTGACCAAGCAGTTGGTCAAGCGCTTCAAGCTCGATGCCGCGTGCGATCCGCAGGGCTACTCGATCGGCATCAAGGAACTGTGGCAACTGCCGCCCGGCCGGGTCACGCCGGGCCGGATCGTGCACAGCTTCGGCTGGCCCGCCGATACGCATACCTATGGCGGCAGCTTCATGTACCACCTGGATGGCGATCGCATCGCGCTCGGCTATATCAGCGGGCTCGACTACAGCGACCCCGACTACAAGCCATGGGAGGCCTTCCAGCAATGGAAGAACCATCCGATGGTCAAGCCGCTGCTGGCGGACGGCACCATCCTTTCGGCCGGTGCACGCGCGATCGTCACCGGCGGCTGGCAGTCGTTGCCGAAGTGCGAGATGCCAGGCGCGCTGCTGATCGGCGACACCGCCGGCCTGCTCAACGTGCCCAAGGTCAAGGGCACCCACCAGGCGATCAAGAGCGGCA
>Ga0157370_10006793_pt1 | contig 12547 bp, 10 predicted proteins | sample C35metaG_FD_113463 | JGI IMG/M metagenome (GOLD analysis project Ga0157370, IMG submission 113463) | Corn rhizosphere microbial communities from Kellogg Biological Station, Michigan, USA - C3-5 metaG | ecosystem: Host-associated > Plants > Roots > Rhizosphere > Soil | place: USA: Michigan...
AAGAGCCGCGACGGTTTCCACAAAGCGCGACTGCTCGTCATCGATTTCATCGCAGTGTACGTCGACCAGCTTGTGGTACTTTTGCGCCAGCGCGAAGGTCTTGTGCAGCGACTCCACGCCATACTCGCGGGTAAATTCAAAGTGAGGAATGGCCCCCACCACGTCGGCCCCCAGCCTCAGCGCCTCTTCCAGCAAGGCTTCGCCATTGGGATAGGACATGATGCCTTCCTGCGGGAAAGCGACAATCTGTACGTCGACCCAAGGCGCGACTTCGGCCTTCACTTCCAGCATGGCTTTCAGCGCGGTCAGCGTCGGGTCAGAGACATCCACGTGGGTTCGCACATGTTGGATACCGTTGGCAATCTGCCACTTGAGGGTCTGCCACGCACGCGCTTTGACATCCTCGTGGGTCAACTGCGCCTTGCGCTCGGCCCAGCGTTCAATGCCTTCGAACAGGGTGCCGGACTGGTTCCACGCCGGTTGCCCGGCAGTCTGGGTGGTATCGAGATGAATATGCGGTTCGACAAACGGCGGGATCGCCAGCCCGCCCTGAGCATCCAGCACGCCCTCGGTCTGCCCATTCCCCTGCGGCTGACTGGTGATTTGGCGAATGCGCCCGCCTTCGATTTGAATCTGCCACAACCCGTCGGCGTAAGGCAGTCGAACGTTTTTGATAGTTTGCAAAGTGGTCTGAGTCACCTGTTACCTCGCTGAGAATTTGATGTTCTCCGCCCACAATAGCCCAAACCTGCGGGTTAGGAATCTTATTACTTGAGCAAGTGCGTATATTTCATCCAACCCTCGCCCCGAGCTTCACGGACAACAAACCTATTTAAAATCGTCCACTTACATAAAAACCAATATAAATCAGTCAAATACCACCTAGGGAGTATATTAGAGGCGGCTTGATTTGCGTCAAGGTGCCCGACTTCACGCGCGTTATGTTGAGCCTATAGAAATCAATTCCGAGGCAAACATGAGCAAAGTCAGACTGGCGATTATTGGTAACGGCATGGTCGGCCATCGCTTTATTGAAGATTTATTGGATAAAGCCGAGCCGGGCCAGTTCGATATCACGGTATTTTGTGAAGAGCCGCGCGTCGCCTACGACCGCGTTCATCTTTCCTCCTATTTTTCCCACCACACCGCCGAAGAGTTATCTCTGGTGCGCGAAGGCTTCTACGAGAAGCACGGTGTTAAGGTGCTGATCGGCGAGCGAGCTATCACGCTGAACCGCGCCGAGAAGGTGATTCACTCCAGCAGCGGCCGCACCCTCTATTACGACAAACTGGTGATCGCCACCGGCTCCTATCCGTGGGTGCCGCCGATTGCCGGGTCTGACGGCCAGGACTGCTTCGTCTATCGCACCATTGAAGACCTGCACGCCATAGAAGCCTGCGCCCGTCGCAGCAAACGTGGCGCGGTGGTCGGCGGCGGCCTGTTGGGGCTGGAAGCCGCAGGCGCGTTGAAAAATCTGGGCGTCGAAACTCACGTAATTGAATTCGCCCCCGGCCTGATGGCCGAACAGCTCGACGTCATGGGCGGCAACCAGCTGCGGCAGAAAATCGAAAGCATGGGCGTGCAGGTTCATACCGCGAAGAACACCAAAGAGATCTCCCAAGGCGGCCAGTTCGCCCGCAAAACCATGGCTTTCGCCGACGGCAGCTCGCTGGAAGTGGATTTCATCGTCTTCTCCACCGGCATCCGCCCGCAGGACAAGCTGGCGCGCCAGTGTGATTTAGAGATTGCGCCGCGCGGCGGCATTGTGATCAACGACCAGTGCCAGACCAGCGACGCGGATGTCTACGCCATCGGCGAATGCGCCTCGTGGAACCAGCGCACCTTCGGCTTGGTTGCGCCGGGCTATAAAATGGCTCAGGTCACCGCCGACCATCTGTTAGGTCGCGAAAACCAGTTCACCGGCGCAGACATGAGCGCCAAGCTCAAGCTGCTGGGCGTTGACGTGGCGGGTATCGGCGACGCCCATGCTCGCACCGAGGGCGCACGCAGTTACGTCTATCTCGATGAAAGCAAAGCCTTATATAAACGTCTGGTAGTCAGCGAAGATAACAAATCCCTGCTCGGCGCGGTGTTGGTCGGCGACACCAGCGATTACGGCAACTTGCTGCAATTGGTGCTCAACAACATTCCACTGCCGGAAAACCCGGACGCGCTGATCCTGCCAGCCCACGCGGGCAGCGGCGGCGCGGTGATTGGCACCGACGCCCTGCCGGAAAGCGCGCAAATCTGCTCCTGCTTCGACGTGACCAAGGGTGACATTATCAAAGCGGTTCAGGGCGGTTGCCACACGGTGGCGGCGCTGAAATCCGCCACCAAAGCCGGCACCGGCTGCGGCGGCTGCATTCCGCTGGTGACCCAAGTGCTGAACGCCGAGCTGAGCAAGCAAGGCATAGAGGTGAATCATCACCTTTGCGAGCACTTCGCCTATTCGCGCCAAGAGCTTTACCACCTGATCCGCGTCGAAGGCATTAAGTCCTTCGAGCAGCTGCTGGCAAAATATGGTCAGGGCTACGGCTGCGAAGTGTGTAAACCGACCGTCGGCTCGCTGCTGGCCTCCTGCTGGAATGATTACGTGCTCAAACCGCAGCACGCGCCTCTTCAGGACACCAATGACGTGTTCCTCGCCAACATGCAAAAAGACGGCACTTATTCCGTTATTCCGCGCTCTCCGGGCGGCGAAATTACCCCGCAGGGCCTGCAAGCCATTGGCGAGATTGCCGCGGAATATAACCTCTATACCAAAATCACCGGCTCACAGCGCATCGGCATGTTCGGCGCGCAGAAAGATGATTTACCGGCAATTTGGCAGAAGCTAATTAATGCCGGATTCGAAACAGGCCAGGCTTACGCTAAGGCACTGCGCATGGCGAAAACCTGCGTAGGCAGCACTTGGTGCCGCTTTGGTGTCGGCGACAGCTTGGGCTTCGGCATCAGTCTGGAAAACCGCTACAAGGGCATCCGCACCCCTCACAAAATGAAATTCGGCGTCTCGGGCTGTACGCGTGAATGCTCAGAAGCTCAGGGCAAAGACGTGGGGATCATCGCCACCGAAAACGGCTGGAACCTGTACGTCTGCGGCAACGGCGGCATGAAACCGCGCCACGGCGATTTGCTGGCGGCGGATTTGGACAACGACCAACTGCTGCAATACCTCGACCGCTTCATGATGTTCTACATCCGCACCGCCGATAAGCTGCAACGCACCTCGGTCTGGCTTGAGAGCCTCGAAGGCGGCATTGATTACCTGCGCAAAGTGATCATTGACGACAAGCTCGGCCTGAATGAGCAACTGGAGGCGGAGCTCGCCCGTCTGCGCGACTCGGCGGTTTGTGAGTGGCAGGAGACGCTAAATGACCCGGCGGCGCAGACGCGCTTTGCCCACTTCATCAATAGCGCCCAGCGTGACCCGAACGTGCAGTTTGTCGGCGAGCGCCAGCAACACCGCCCTGCGCGGCCTGAAGAACGTATTCCCGTTAACCTGATTGACGCCGGGGAGGAAGTATTATGAGCCAGTGGCTAACCCTCTGTTCTGTTGAACAAATTCTGCCGGGCTGCGGCGTTTGTGCACTGGCCGGTGAACAGCAAGTGGCGCTATTCCGCCCGCGCGCCGATGAGCAGGTTTTTGCTTTATCGAATATTGACCCTTTCGCCCAAGCCAGCGTATTGTCGCGCGGCATCATCGCCGAGCATCAGGGCGAGCTGTGGGTCACCAGCCCACTGAAAAAGCAGCATTTCCGCCTGACGGACGGACTGTGCATGGAAGATGAGAGTCATTCGATCACCGCCTATCCGACGCGAGTCCGCGACGGCAACGTGCAAATTAATCTTTAGGAGCGCCGCGCGCGATGGACTATTTCCCGCTGTTTTGCCAGTTACACAACAAAGCCTGTCTGCTGGTGGGGGCGGGAGACGTCGCGGAGCGCAAGGCGCGTCTGCTGCTCGACGCCGGGGCTGACCTGTGGGTGAACGCCATGAGCTTTAGCGCGCAGTTCGACGTCTGGCAAGCTGAAGGGAAGGTGCGCCTGCTGCGCGGGCCTTTCTCTCCCCTGCTGGTGGATGAAAAGTGGCTGGTGATCGCCGCGACGGATTCCGACGTGGTTAATCAGGAAGTGAGCCAAGCCGCCGAACAGCGCCGGGTATTCTGCAACGTGGTGGACGCGCCGGAAAGCGCCAGCTTCATCATGCCGTCGATCATCGACCGTTCCCCGCTGATGATTGCCGTCTCCTCCGGCGGCAATGCTCCGGTGCTGGCCCGCCTGCTGCGCGAACGGCTGGAGGCGATTCTTCCTCAGCATCTCGGCAAACTGGCACACACCGCCGGGCAGCTGCGCCAGCGGGTGAAAACGCATTTTCAGGATATGTCGCAGCGCCGCCGCTGGTGGGAAAAGCTGTTTAATCATCATCGCCTGGCACAGTCGCTGGCTAACAATGATGCCCAGCAGAGCGACGCCTACATCGAAGAGCTATTTAGCCAGCCGGTGGAGCATCATGGCGAAGTGGTGCTGGTAGGCGCGGGGCCGGGAGACGCCGGTTTACTGACGCTAAAAGGTTTGCAACAGATGCAGCTGGCCGACGTGGTGGTGTATGACCGGCTGGTGTCTGACGCCGTGCTGAATCTGGTCCGCCGCGACGCCGAGCGGATTTTTGTCGGCAAGCGCGCCGGGCACCACTGCGTGCCGCAAGAGAGAATCAACGATATTTTGCTCGAGCAGGCCAGGCTGGGTAAACGCGTGGTGCGGCTAAAAGGCGGTGACCCCTTTATCTTCGGGCGCGGCGGCGAAGAGCTGGAAGCGCTGAAAGCCGAAGGCATTGCTTTCTCAGTGGTGCCGGGCATTACGGCGGCCTCCGGCTGTTCGGCCTACAGTGGCATTCCGTTGACTCACCGTGACCACGCGCAAAGTGTCCGGCTGATAACCGGCCACGCCAAGCAGGATGGCAAGCTCGACTGGGCATGTCTGGCGCAGGGCCAGCAGACGCTGGTGTTCTACATGGGGTTGACGCAGGCGGCAAATATTCAGGCCAACCTGCTGAAAAACGGCCTCGCGGCCACCACGCCGGTCGCGCTAATGGAAAATGGCACCACCCAGCGCCAACGGGTGATCACCGGCGAATTGTCCTCCCTCAGCCAGCTTGCCAAGCAGGTGGAAAGCCCAAGTTTAATTATCGTTGGCTCAGTGGTCAGTTTGCGTAAGCAGTTGAATTGGTTTGCCAGCGAGACTGTCAGTTAACCATTTAGACCAAACCGCGGCTGATTGACTGACATAAAAAAACCACGCCGAGGCGTGGTTTTTTATTGCTCGAGCCTGATGCTTACGGCGCGGCAACAAAGCCAATGGCTTCATACACTTTTGCCAGCGTAGACTTGGCGCGGGCGCGGGCTTTTTCAGCACCGTCACGCATGATCTGCTGCAATAAGGCTTCATCATTACGGAAATGGTGATAACGCTCTTGCAGCTCGGTCAGCATACCTGAAACGGCTTCAGCCACCGCGCCTTTCAGATGACCATACATCTGGCCTTCGAACTCAGCTTCCAGCTCTGGGATGCTTTTGCCGGTCACGCCAGAGAGGATATCCAGCAGGTTAGAAACACCCGCTTTCGTCGTCAGGTCATAACGCACGACAGGCGGCTCTTCGGAGTCCGTCATCGCGCGTTTGATTTTTTTGGTCACTGCCTTCGGATCTTCCAGCAGGCCGATAACGTTGTTGCGGTTATCGTCAGACTTGGACATCTTCTTGGTCGGCTCTTGCAGAGACATCACGCGCGCGCCGGACTTAGGAATAAACGGTTCTGGAACGGTGAACACGTCGCCGTACAGCGCGTTAAAACGGTTGGCAATATCGCGGCTCAGCTCCAGATGCTGTTTCTGGTCTTCCCCTACTGGCACCTGATTGGTCTGGTACAACAGGATATCGGCGGCCATCAACACCGGATAATCGAATAAACCTGCCGTGATACTGGCATTTTCATTCTCATAACGCGTTGATTTATCTTTAAATTGAGTCATACGACCCAGTTCACCGAAGTAGGTATAGCAGTTAAGTGCCCAACTCAGCTGCGTGTGTTCAGGAACGTGGGATTGCACAAAAATGGTACTTTTTTGCGGGTCAATGCCGCAGGCCAAGTACAGCGCTAACGTGTCGAGCGTCGCCTTGCGCAACTGCGCAGGGTCTTGACGCACGGTGATCGCATGCAGGTCGACGATGCAGTAGATGCACTCGTACTCGTCCTGCAACTTAACCCACTGACGCAGCGCACCCATGTAGTTGCCAATGGTCAGTTCACCTGAGGGCTGTGCACCACTAAATACGATGGGTTTACTCATTTTTATGCTTCCTGATCTTTTAAGATAACAGCCCAAAAGTGGGCAAGAGGTCGGCGAAATGGTCCAACACGCTGTCGGGCTTGCTCAGCGCGATGCTTTCACCGTAGTTGTAGCCGTACGTTAAACCAACGCAGCGGCAACCGGCAGCCTGAGCCGCCTGAATATCATTACGCGAATCCCCGACAAAAACCAGTTCGCTGGCGCGTAAACCAAGCTGCGCGAGCATCAGGTAAATCGGCGCGGGGTGCGGTTTCTTTTGTACAACATCATCACCGCCGATCACCACAGAAAAATAGCTTTCGATGCCCAGCGATGCCAGCAGTGGCGCGACAAACGGCGTCGGCTTGTTGGTGATAAGACCCAACGGCAGGCCCTGCGCGTGCAAGGCGGCCAGCGTCTCTTTGACCTGTGGATAGAGGCGACTGCCGTCGGCGGCGGTGTCGGCGTAGTAGTGGTCGAATTTATCCCGCACACGCTGCAAAGCCTCAGGAGACATATCCCCTTCGGCCCAGCGCACGGCGCGTTCAACCATGACATCAGCGCCGTTGCCAATCCAGGTGCTGATACGCTCAACGCCAGCAGCCGGTAAACCCATATCTTTCAGGGCCATATCTACCGCATCTGCCAGTCCCGGCGCGCTATCTACCAAGGTGCCGTCGAGATCAAAAGCGGCGCCTTTAAGTGTCATAACGCCTGCGGGCAGAGAATCAGTCATGGGAAACCTTCGCCAGTTCGCTGCGCATATGGTCAATCACCGTGCGGTAGTCAGGCTGGTTGAAGATGGCAGAACCGGCGACAAACATGTCAGCGCCCGCTGCGGCAATCTCACCAATGTTTTCAGCTTTCACGCCACCGTCAATTTCCAAACGGATGTCATAGCCGCTGTCGTCGATCAGTTTGCGCACCTGGCGCAGTTTGTCGAGGGTGCCCGGAATAAACGACTGGCCGCCGAAGCCTGGGTTGACGGACATCAGCAGGATCACGTCGAGTTTGTCCATCACGTAATCGAGGTAGCTCAGAGAGGTCGCCGGGTTGAACACCAGACCGGCTTTACAGCCGTGCTCTTTGATCAGCTGGATAGTGTGGTCGACGTGCTCAGACGCTTCCGGATGGAAAGAGATATAAGTGGCACCGGCCGCGGCAAAGTCAGGGATCAGGCGATCAACTGGCTTAACCATCAGGTGAACATCAATTGGCGCGTTGATGCCGGATTTCTGTAGGTAATTATGCAGCGACTGGCAGACCAAAGGTCCGATGGTCAGGTTAGGCACGTAGTGGTTATCCATGACGTCAAAGTGAACGACGTCACCGCCAGCTTCCAGTGCTTTCACAGTGTCTTCGCCCAAACGCGCAAAGTCAGCCGAAAGAATAGACGGGGCAATTAAAAACTTTTTCATCCGCTTCTCCAAACTACTTATAGGTTTACAGAAATAATCGGTTTTATATCAACGAGAAAGATCAGCGATAAAGCGCTAACAGCTCATTCACTTTACTGCGTTGCGATACATTGCTGCTGATAGTCCGGCGGGCAGAAACCCGATGCAGCTTCGCGCCAGCGTACCACTCCAACGTGAGTGGCGTTTCATGGTTGGAGATCAACACCGGCACGTCGCGCTCTGAAGATAACTGATGCGCCAGACGGGCCAGATTCTGCTGATCTGCCATGCTGAAACTGTTGGTATGGTAAGCCGTAAAATTAGCCGTGGCCGATAACGGCGCGTACGGAGGGTCACAATACACCACCGATCCGGAAACCGCCTTCAGCAGAGTTTGCTGGTAATGCTCGCAAACAAACTGTGCATTCTGTGCTTTTTCGGCAAACCAGTAGAGTTCCGCTTCCGGGAAATAGGGCTTCTTATAACGACCAAAAGGCACATTGAACGCACCGCTAAGATTATAGCGACACAGCCCGTTGTAACAATGGCGGTTGAGATACAGGAACAACACCGAGCGGCGGTAGATATCACTCGTCAGGTTGAATTCTTCTCTCAAGGCGTAGAAACGTTCTGATTGGTTGAATTCAGGAGAGAAAAGCACGCGAGCATCGCGCACGAATTCTGCGGTGCGCGATTTAACAATGTTGTAGAGGTTGATCAGGTCGCTGTTGATGTCAGCCAGAATGTACGATTTATAGTCGGTGTTAAGAAACACCGACCCCGCACCAACAAAAGGCTCTATTAAACAATCACCTGCTGGAAGATGACGTTTGATGTCATCGACCAGCGGGTATTTGCCACCAGCCCATTTCAAAAAAGCGCGGTTTTTCTTCATGCCGTCAGTTAGCTACTTATACAATTCACAGCCGCGGATTGTACCCTGTTTTTAGACAGCAAATCGCGTTGAGATCAGATTCATTTTTTCAGGTCTTGCTGTACTTGATGTACAGGCTTAACCCACGGTTTTTTGGCTTGAACTTCAGCTGGCAAACGAGAAATTGCGCTCTTAGCTTCTGCAGAAGAAGCATAGTTGCCGCTCACCAGAACATACCAAGGCTTACCATCACGCGAAGTCTGATAAACCAGATAGTTTTTCAGGCCCTGCTGTTTAGCAAAGGCGTTCAGGGAGTTCGACTGAGAAGCCCCACTCAGCTGCAACGTGAAATGGCTGCCCGGTGCGGATTTAATCGCTCCGCCGCTGCCTGACGTTGGTGCACTCGCCGTAGCAACTGGCTTAGTCGTTTCTTTCGCAGGATGAGACGCTGTCGCTGCTGGCTTGGCAGCCGCAGGCTTATTGGCGTGCGCTGGAGCAGTGTGCGTGGCTTTAGGCTGCACGGCTTTGTGCGTAGTCTGCTGCTGCGTGTTACGCGGCGCGACTGGCGCAGTGCCTTTGGCAGCACCATCAACGGTGGCTGGCGCTGTCGGCAATGAAGTCAGCGACTGTGTTCCGGCGTTAATGCCATCCTGCGCGGCAGAGTTAACCTGACCTTGCTGAGAAGAGAGCGCGTCAGACATATCTCCCGGCAAATCAACACGCTCTTTGGCCTGGCCGTTATCGGGCTGAGGCTGAGCTTCAGTTGGCGTAGAGGAAATGGGAGGCAGGCCGATACTTTTCGGCTGTGCGTCGCCGCTCGCGGCGGCTGCATTTTGTTGAGCTTGCTCAGTAGGCTGAGTCGGCGCCGCTGCGTCATTGCCTGAACCCGACAAGTTGATGTCTTTCGGTCCATTATTGACTTGCGAAGCTTCATGCTTGGTTGGGGCTTTAAGGGCGGAACCAATACCGACAATCAGTAACAGCAGTACCAAAATGCCGACACCAATCATCACATGTTGGCGTGATACGGCAAGTTTAGATCCAGAAGAAGGCGGTTTGCGTGAGCGCGTTGGGCGGCGATCGCTAGTGTCTGGCTTGAGATCGTCTTCCGGTGTTAAATCATCCATCTAAAACCTCCAACCCGGCTAAAGGCCAGCAAATGCGACCTTATGCGGAGCAACTATCCTGACTGATAAATATAACGCTTTGCTGGCAAAGGGGTAAAGGGTAGGCGCAAGCCTGTGACACGCAGCACACAGGCAGAGGCGTTACCGACAATCCTCAATCGATGCCAGCACCATTTCATGAGACACACCGGAGCGAACTTCAGACTGACCAATCGCTTTCGGCAACACCAGACGCAGCTCACCGGCCAAGACTTTCTTGTCGCGCATCATGTGGGGCAAATAGGCTTCAGCAAGCATTTCCTGAGGACCGGTAACCGGCAGTCCGGCACGCACGAGCAGATTTTTCACTCGGGCAATGTCAGCCAGAGTAAATTGGCCTAAACGATGCGCGGTATAAGACGCCATGACCATGCCAGCCGCGACGGCTTCACCGTGCAACCAGTTGCCGTAACCCATTTCAGCTTCAATCGCATGCCCGTAAGTATGGCCAAGATTGAGCAAAGCGCGCATACCACTTTCGCGCTCGTCGGCGGCAACCACGTCAGCTTTGATCTCGCAGCAACGACGGATGCAATAAGCCAGCGCGTTCATATCCAGCGCTAACAGGGCATCCATATTGTCTTCAAGCCAAACAAAGAAGTCGGCATCGAGAATAATGCCGTATTTTATGACCTCAGCCAGACCGGATGACATTTCGCGGGCAGGCAGGGTACGCAGGCAGTCGAGATCGACCACAACCGAAGCGGGTTGATAGAACGCGCCGATCATGTTTTTGCCCAGCGGATGGTTGACGGCAGTTTTGCCACCAACGGAAGAATCGACCTGAGATAGCAACGTGGTAGGCACCTGAATAAAGCGTACCCCACGCTGATAACTGGCGGCAGCAAAGCCGGTCAAGTCGCCCACCACGCCGCCACCAAGGGCAATAAGCGTGGTATCGCGACCATGAGGTTTTTCCAGCAGGGCTGAGAAAACATCATTAAGAACAGACAGGGATTTGTATTGTTCACCATCAGGCAGTATCACCTGATCAACACGAACGCCTGCCTGCTCCAGCACTGAACGAACAGAGTCCAGATAGAGAGGTGCCAGAGTCTGGTTTGTCACCAACATGACCTGATCACCTGCCTTTACAGGCATAAAAGAAGCCGGATCGTGGAACAATCCGGCAGCAATCGTAATTGGGTAGCTACGCTCCCCTAAGGTTACGGTAATCCTCTCCATTTCGCGCTCAGTGACCTTCTTAACTTACACCTTCAGGCAATAACAGAATGCCAAAAATTAATTGCTTTCCAACATGTTAATGATTTGGTTAGCAACGACCTTGGCGCTTTGATCATCAGTACGGATAGTCACATCCGCAATTTCTTCGTACAGTGGGTTACGTTCTTTCGCCAGTGCTTCAAGCACTTCGCGTGGAGGTGAACTCACCTGTAACAATGGACGTTTTTTGTCGCGTTGTGTACGCGCCAACTGTTTTTCGATGGTAGTTTCAAGATAGACGACAACGCCACGCGCTGATAAACGGTTGCGGGTTTCGCGTGATTTAACAGAACCCCCACCGGTCGCCAGAACGATGCCTTGTTTTTCTGTGAGTTCGTTGATCACTTTTTCTTCGCGGTCGCGGAATCCGTCTTCGCCTTCTAAATCAAATACCCAGCCTACATCAGCCCCGGTACGTCGCTCAATTTCGTGATCGGAGTCGAAAAACTCCATATTGAGTTGCTGAGCTAACTGTCGACCAATAGTGCTTTTGCCGGCACCCATAGGCCCAACCAGAAAGATATTGCGTTTCTCTGCCATGTTTTTCGGTATTACTAAGACAATTCGTTGATGATAACCCGCCCCGCCAATCAAATTAGCGGCGGGACCTAAACTGAAACCTCATGAGCGATAGTGCGAGATCAGACAAAAATTATCTCAACACTCTTGGTAGTTTGGCAACCGAATAAATCGCATCGCGCGCCGCGGGAGGGAAACCGTACGTTTTTTATCGGCGTGTCAGCAGTCATTAAAAATCACGGTGCTCAATTCGGTAACCCTTGTAAGCTAAATCGACGGCAGCGTCAAACTCAGAAGCCTTTCAGGACGCAAAAAGTTGTATAAGCTCAGCACTATTTCTCTGTTTTTATTATAGCAACGGGTACCTATTGGCTGTTAATTAAGGTGGGAGTAATAAAAATCACCAGTTCGCGTCGTTTCTGGTTTTTTGCCTGATGTTTGAATAAAGAGCCCACCACAGGGATGTCGCCAAGCAGAGGAACTTTGTTTTGCGCGCTCTGATTGTGTCGTTGGAAAATGCCCCCCAGCACCACGGTTTCGCCGTCTTTAACAGTGACTTGAGTTTTTATCTCTTGTTTATCAATAGCCAGTGCCTCACCCTCGGCCTGTTTCACCGTTTTGCCCGGCATATTTTGGCTGATGTGTAAGGCCAGAGTGATATTGCCGTTGCGCTGAATTTTAGGCGTCACCTCCATGCCCAACACGGCCTCTTTGAATTCAATAGACGTGCGCCCCCGGCCGCCGCTAGAGACTTGGTATGGGATCTCACTTCCCTGCTTGATGCTGGCGGTTTGCATGTGGGCTGTCAGCAGGCGCGGGCTGGCGATGATATCCACCTGATTTTCCTGCTCCAGCGCGGTCAGCTCCAAATCCAATATCCGGCCGCTGATGTGCGCCAGATTGAACCCCGCAGTAAAGGCCGGATTATCCACCGGCAGCCCCATATTGAAGCTATTCATCCTGACCGACTTGGTGACGGCAGCGTCGCCGCTAAACCCCCAGCGCACCCCGAGTTCGCGCAGGCTTTCGCTGTTCATGGTGAC
>Ga0157370_10006796_pt1 | contig 12543 bp, 9 predicted proteins | sample C35metaG_FD_113463 | JGI IMG/M metagenome (GOLD analysis project Ga0157370, IMG submission 113463) | Corn rhizosphere microbial communities from Kellogg Biological Station, Michigan, USA - C3-5 metaG | ecosystem: Host-associated > Plants > Roots > Rhizosphere > Soil | place: USA: Michigan...
ACCTGCCGTATGATTTCCTGGGCCGTGTCTCTAACCGCATCATCAATGAAGTCGACGGCATCTCCCGCGTGGTGTATGACATCAGCGGTAAGCCACCAGCGACGATTGAGTGGGAATGATTTAGCGTCTGGCAACAGCCAGGACGTAAAAGCAATAAAATAATTCTAAGCCCGCGTAACTGCGGGCTTTTTTGTATTTGACATTTTTTGGTAACGGTTAGGTAGTGAGGATCCTTACAGAGATAAATTTGCTAATCATTTTAATTTCTGCATGGGTTGTATTACACGGGAGTTATATTGGTTGGGTTTGGTGGTTCAAAATGAACCTCTGACATAGCAATAAATTACCTACGGACTGTTTTATCGATTGGTGTTCAATTATTCACGATGACAATAATCATTGGTATTGGACAATCATTTATAGATCAGTACTTTTCTATTATTGGAAATGATATTCCTGATCTTAATAGTCTTATTTTTTTACTCCTGGCGCCAATCATTCTTTTAGTATTGACTAATAAATTACCGTTGTTGTTATCTGGCATTGTCGGAGGAGCATCCTTACAAGGTATTGGTGGGGTCGGGGCCTGTATGATTACGGGCGCTGCTGCTACTGCGATTAGTGATGCTGGAACGATGGCAATGAGCACTTTAACTCAAGTCAGTGGCGGGGTTTCTGCATTAAAAGCCGCTTTCGAATCTGTACAAGCGGCAATGGCCGAAGAATCTGGATGCGCCGGTGGTTCAGGTGGAGGATTTGGCGGTGGTGAAGATACTGGGTCTGTAAACACGCCGGGAGACCAGTCATCTCGTAAAGGTAGCTCCAGTGGGGGAAGCGAAGGTTTTGCTGCATCGTTCTCGCGTGCTGGACGCATGGCAAGACATATGGGAAGCAGTATGGTTAATGGAGCTGCTGAGTACCAGACAATGAAGCAAAACAGCAATTCTTCTGGTGCTCATCAGACTATTGGAGAAGCGTTGGCAACTCAGATACGTAAACAAACAGCTACTCGTCGGGATAACCGCGGACATGATGATTTTGCCGGAGATAGCTTATCCGGCAATAATAAATCTTGAATTAAGCACGTCAGTTTACGGGAAAACGCGAACTGACGCTTTCACTGAGCAAACTCTACTCCTGCAACTCAAAGGAAAAATCATGTCCAGAACTCCCGATTCACGGTTACTCATTGAGGGCTTTCGTAAAGCAGAGACTTCCCTTAGACTCGAAGGAAAGGACCCCAGTGGTACGCCGCTATATGAGTCTATCAAGGCACGTATTATTTCAGGTGAGCTGACGTATGAGCAGGGGCGTGCTGAGATTCTTGCCTACTACACAAAAGCAGATACCGCCGGCCTCTCACAGTGGGAGAAATACCGACAGAGGAATTTTTAAAATCGCTGAACATGTCTCATGAGAAACTGGCGGAAGCTATGGATGTTTCTCTGCAGGATGTTGAAGATTTCATATGCGGTATGTGTCGTCTTAGCGATGATGAAGCCCGCGTTCTTGCTGACCTTGGGACTGATGAGGACTTTTGGAGTAATTTTCAGAGGTTACAAGATCCGAATGAACGACGGCAGAAATAATAACTCATATGCCATGACATCTGCAGTCTCTCAAGTGCCATGAAACTAGACGGATGAAGCTTGGGCATAATTAACCGTGTCATTGGGGTAGCAGGAACAAGAAAAAAATGCTGTTTAAAGTAGTTTGGAAGATATGGCATTTTTATGGTTATCACTAAAAAGCAATCAACAATTAATTGAATTTAATGGCATTTTATCGTTATTGATAATAGGTTGGGGGGGGCAATTTTAATGAATTTGAAAATCTTGCGAGAAATTCCGGAGTAACGAATCCAAAAGGTAGACCAATGGCAATAAAGGAAATACCGATAGACAAGGCGGAATTGGCTAAGAAACTCCGCAATCTTGGCTTGGTTCAGACTGTTGCGGACGGAGGGTATCGGTGCTTGGATGAGAGCTATTCTGCATTGATTGAGACGATTGCGACAATATTGAATGCTACCGATGCGCCACCGATTGACCTTCATATCGAAGAAGCGCTGTCGGAGTTGAAGGGACCACGTTTCTTCCTTGTCCAGCATTTTCTATGCGATCTGATACCCCTATTGAACCTAGATCAGGATGTTCTCCTTGCTTTTATCACGCGTCTGCTTGATGCAGGTGGTAATGATCTGGCGGCAGGGGCACCTAGTACTGCATTTGGGGAATGGACGAAGAAGAATCCAGTCAGATCTTCCAAGGTCTACGAAGCGGTACATGCTGGCGATAACTTAGCTCTGCGTCAACTATTCACGGTTCTCGTAATGAATGCCGAAATAGAAAAAGGCATCATCTTTGCGCAGGCTGAGGAGCGGGAGGCTAAGCTTGCAGCCCTCTCGGCTTTGGGGGCCATGGAACTTGGTGAACGCTACGGTGAGGTGCTCGACATCCTGCTCCAGGCAGCGTCCAGCGATGATGAAGACATCGCACTCAGATCCTTGGAAGCGGGCTATCGGGCTGCTGCACAGCGAAAAATAGTTGCACCGGTCGGTTTTGACGAACAGCTTGACCGGATCTTTCAGACGAGGAGTCCCTTCTCGATCCACTTGGCAGTTGACCTGTTGTGGCGTCACCGGGTTGGTCTCACAGAAAATGCTATAAACCTATGCCTTGATGCCGCTGCGGATGTTGACTCAGATAATTTAGGAGCGATTTCACATCTCAGCCATGCAGCATATCAACTCGTGAGTGATGGGCATGCTGAAAAAGTGATTTGTCTGCTTACTGAGTTATTTGAACGCTCAGGAGGTCGGATTACGTTAGACGCGTTCGAGGGCACCTACCACGCGTTGCAAAATGCCGGCTCTGAGGTATTGGGGAACGCTGTTGTGTACTGGCTACTGAACGGGAGCATGCATACTCACAAATGCGTTGCTAGCGAAGTTTGCGGTGTCGGAAATGACAATCCTCCTTTCTCAATCCCCGCGTCATCTCTTCCAGTGGAGCCATCGGAACAACTATACCTTTGTCGCAAGGCGGTCGGGTGGTTCTTCATTGATCCAGTAGTTGCAGTAGTCATTCCGTTAGCGGTGCTTCGCAATGGGTCATCAGATATCAAAAATGATGTCCTTGATCTGATCTATCACCCTTTGCTCGTGAGCTACGGGGGTAAGTTAAAGGACTACCTTGAGCGTTACGCTGAAAGCACTCCGGACCTTGCTGAATTGCTCACACGAAAGGTAGCACTTCAGGATGCAATGGAAGGTATTGAGCGTTTAGTCGAGCTGCACCCCAGTGAAATGCAGCGCGAGGCGGCACATGTCCAATGGCATGAGCAGATGGAGCGAGGCATGGAGCAAGGGCGTCGGAAATCTATTTTTGAGAATATCTTCGCCAAACAATACATCTTGTATGGCAGATCGTCGTTGACGCCGATCCATACCGGGCAGGGGGCCACACATCTCACCGAGACTGCGATGCATTCATTTTCAATCTCGTCCGAGTTGCCCATCCTCGACATTGTTGACCCAGTAGGACTCGATCATATGCTCCTCTATTTCAAGCTTGAGCAGCGAGGACAGAGATGAAACTCGTCGTGATGCACTATCTGCGCTCGCTACGCGAGCGTGACGAACTTGACGCTATTCTTCCTGATCTTTTGGCTGAGAGTGGTTTCGAAGTTCTAACACGTCCTCGTCGTGGCACACGGCAAGCTGGTGTCGACGTAGCGGCAGTCGGCCCCGCTCCTGATCGTGATGGTACTCGAAGTCTGTTCCTATTCACGATCAAGTCCGGTGATTTGACACGAGAGCATTGGGATACCGGCCAGCAGGCCGTGCGTCCATCGCTAAATGAGGTTTTGGATGACTATATCCCGAACCGCATCCCGCCCCATTTTGCGGGCCTGCCAATCATTATATGCGTTTGCATGGGCGGTGAGATGCGTGAGGATGTCCGGGCCCAATGGAGCGGTTACTGTCGGGCGAACGAGAAAGCCAACATTCATTTTGCCGAATGGAACGGGGATCGTCTCTCTGATATGATCCTTAGCAGTATGTTGCGTGCTGAGTTAATTGAGAGCGAGAATCGAGGGCTATTTCATAAGGCGCTAGCGATGCTTGATCAGCCCGAGGTCGCTTATCGGCATTTCCGTCACTTACTAAATGTCATTTTCACTGAGCCGAAGAATCAAACAGAGCGCACGCGTCAGCTACGCAAGGCCTACCTGTGCCTTTGGATACTTTTTGTCTGGGCTCGCGATGCTGATAACCTTGAGGCCGCATATCGAGCCTCAGAGCTAGTACTTCTACGTAGTTGGCCTTACTGTGATAGTACTCGTCTGCGGAAGGGAACGACGCAACACGAGCGGCTAGCTCATTTTGATCAAGTCTTGCAGCTGCACTTAATGATCGCTCACCTTCTACTTGTCGAGAAGATTGGCCCGTTCGCCGATAAGCACTATGCGCTTTCAATGGCCGTAAATTCACGCTACGCAGTAGATATTAACATCGCGCTATTCGAGATGCTGGGGAGATTGTCTCTTCATGGGCTATGGCTGGATGCTATGAGTGGTGGGGAGGAGTCATTCGCGCAAGCAATGAATGAAAGGGCGGATAAAGTGCTTAACATAGCGATTGGTATGCTGAATGCGAATCCGTCGCTTTCTGTTCCCGTTCGCGACGATTTTACGATCGAACTGGCTCTATTTATGCGCCTCGCAACTTTGCGTGGCCGCCTATCTAATGTAGCTGGCTACATTCGCAGCATGTCCGACAATCTCTGCTACGGATTGAGAGCTCGTCGGCATTATCCTACGCCGACAACAGAATATCGTGATGTTCTCTCCCATCCGAGGGACTGCAGTGATGCATATTTCGAAGAACACACGCGCGCGGGAATTCTTTACACCTTCGTGCTTGCTTGGCTGGCTATGATAGGCGATCAGGAGCGAGCAGAGCATTTGCGCCGCACGTTATTAGAGCACGCGCCACACATGACTCACCAAATTTGGATTCCCGACGCACGAACGGATGACGTTTTCTGGGGGGGAGATCGGGACCATGGATTGTCGGTGCCTGGTCTGCCAATCAACGATTCGCTAGATGCAGTTTTTAGCCTATTGAACCGTGTGATGAAAGAACATCCGCTGGACGAGCGAATAAGTGCCGTTCGAAATCACCTGACACCAATTTTTCTTATGGCTTGCCGCCACTATCGCATGCCATTACCACCGCATGTGTGGCAAGGTAAGAGGAGTGCGCCACCTGACAGCACCGTTTCCGATCAAGAAACACCGGATGCTGAGATTTAGAAGTCTCAAGATGGGCAGCCTTGTATATGGGCAGCTTCGTCGCAAGCCAGACCCAACAACTCAGTGGTGAAAGTCGTTGATTCTGCAGCAGATAATGGCGGATTCTGAACATGGTATTCCAAGTTTGTTTGTTTCTATTTTATTGAATTAAATGATTTTTAATGTTTTGTTTGCAATGAATTAGGAGCGAGAATGTCTTGTAATATATTGCTTTTAGTGTGATAACTTCATTCCAATAACTGCATATTTCACATTATCAATGGCATTTTTCATAGTGTGCGAAAAGCACGCTATAGAAAAACGCCGATAACATGTTGGGATATGTAATCTTAACATGGTATCGGGATTAGATAATGAAACGATAATTCACTAAGGCTTTGGTTGTCTGAACTAATTCTTGCTGAAATAGAATTTCCAGATAGTGATCGATGTTAATAAACGGATTCTTGGGTTGTGCCCGCTGGGGCTGCGCAGAGGCTACCACCATTGCTATCAAGGTCAGAACCATGCGTAAGTCTTGTTCTGATGCCACCTGACCACTTCAACATCTCGGGCAATCGCATGTGCGCAGCCCAGTATAATTGCATATTCATGGAACAACCTTTGATTGGAAAAGATTTCTTCAAATTCTTGGGTCCCATCTGAATTTTCTACAACAATGGCAGCATGGGAGATGTCGTTGCCTTTGTCTTGTCCAATTTCTTCGGTAACTATAAGCATGTACCTGTGAGGTAAAGTTTTTACCCTGTCTATATCTTTTGCTTCATTTAGAAGTACGGATATTCTTTCTTGAAAGATGTGGGTTGCATAATGATGTGTTGTCAAATGCTGATGTTCTCTTGGCTGTCCAACCCATTTGACCCAGGCATCCCAATTCACTGGGATCGAGATAAAAATCTGCCTATCCGTTGCTTGTTTAGCTGCATCTGCTCTTCCCAGCTTCCAGTCCTCATGATTTGTACCAAGCCATTGGGCATTTGGTAGGTTCTGATGAAATGTTGTCCATTGCTCAAGCGACAGATCGCCAAAAACCAATCCCACAGGAGGCGATGTCGTTATTCCTGTACTATTCAATCTTGGGCGGCCATTACTAAAGAATTCTGATTTACTTCCAATTGGCGGCGCCGGTTTGATGTAAGTGACGTTATCAATGTCGAATTGGGTGTCTACTACCGGCCCCTTTACCTCCTGCTTACCCGGAGCCTGCTGCATGAGAGCAGTCATGCTCCTATCTGCGAGGTCGTTCCAAGCACGGCGTAAATCGTCGGACTCTGGAAATGTCTTGTCCAGATTTATGGGTACGTATTCAAAGGGCCATAAGAAAAAGCTGTCATAGGAATCGCTGTGGAAGTAGCAGCCCGAAACAATGATCCCATCAACCTCATTAGTGTCATTTCGTACCCGATGCGCGATCAGTTTGAGCAATGCATCATGATCGAGCGCGGTGTAGCCGTTATTGATAAACCAAATAATTGAAGTAGTGGTTTCTTCATGCTCAAGCCGAGATTGTTTGAGTTGTTTTCTGGCTTTGCTAATTGCCGTTTTTATTGGTCCTTCTAGAATCCGATCGAAATTTCTCTGCTCGGATGAAGGCAAAGAGTTACGATCCAGAACGACTACTGGTTTATCGGAATTAAGGGGGCGGAACAAAGTAGCAAGTTTGGCTTGTCTTTCTGGTTTTGCTAAACCCTCATCATCGAGTGACTTTAACTCTATAACACATTTACCCAGCACATAATCGGCACCGGGTTGCTCTCGGCGAGCAGCGTCCGGATGTGCTCGTTTTCCTCCAGCATTTTCAACAATCTGATCAATATCAGACTCTGAAATCGGCCGCAGCCTGAAATGATCCATAAATAGATTCGACATAGTGTTCTTCCCCTAATGCTGACCACAGATCCTTCTTTTAGCAATTACTGCCACGTATAGACCTGCAATCGATTGTAGATAGACCTGCAATCGATTGTAGTAGGTCGGTCATTTCGCCAAACCTATGAAGACAAGGTTGCGATCAATAAACCAACTCCAATGATGGCGAAGCTGGCGGCAGCCCAGCCTGTGATTTGTTCATAGAGCTAAAACTGAACTACTTACACCTTGTCTAATATCTAATTTGAATGCTAACGTACGATCCGACCAGTATGCTTGCAAAAGATTTTTTTAGGTTAATTCCTGGCTCCAATTTCGGCGTGGAAATTTAAAGTTCTAGCCCGTTTACAAAAGAGCTTTATCCGCTAATCAAAATTCATCTATGGGCAGTCAATATAACCATGCGCTACAATTATTTGAAAGAAACGCCACGCTGGATGATCTTTCTACTCTTGGTCGTAAGCCTTTTCGCGATTGTACCAATCTTAAACATGATTGTTATTGGATATCAAAATCTCACGATTAGTTTTTCGCCTCGCCTTGATCTTACCCAGCTTGGACAATTTGGAGACTTCTTTGGAGGTCACACATCGGCATTTGCGGGTTCGCTGTCGCTTGTTGTTGTTCTATTCTTCACTTTTCATCAGTCAAAGCAGCAACGTGTGTTTTTTCTCAGCCAGCAGGCCGATACATTAAGAACTACTGATCGTCAGTTCTTTTTGGAGGGTATCAATCTCATCACTCAATGGGACATCAAGGCGCCAGGATGTGATCAGTGTATGCGTTTACTCGATTATTACGGTCGACTAGCTTTGATCTCCGAAAACAGAGAGTTATTATTGCTGCTCAATACGGTAATAACAGCGAAAATTCGAGAGAATCTAGAAGGGAAAAACGGTAGTTTTAAAGTCACGAACTACCCGTATGCCTGTGAAGCGATAGAAAAAATTCGCCCTCTGAGAGAAGCAGATGCCCGAGCACAAAAGGCTTCTAAATCGAAAAAAGTTTCAACGTAGTGAGAACCTATCCACCCCCTGAGTTACCTCAGGGGGTAGGTCCTCGACCGTCACCTTCCATAAATGGGGAAGGTATAGGAGTTGCTCGATTGTCGTCGTATGACGGACATTGTTTAGATTATCTGTCAATGCGCGTATTTGTGCAAGTATATGTATTCGATGCCCTAATGAATTCAAAGCCTACTTGAGAAGCCGATCTGCTAAAGCGGGCTGCTTAATTCAAACGATGGCCGTCTGCTTCTCTAAATCCTCGATTTCAGCTTCAAGCTGGACTGAACCGTTCACCCAAAACATGAGTAGTCGCTTGTTGCTCGCAACCGCACGGCTAGCTCAGAACTACCACTCCTGCAGGCCTGCCATTTCTGTCGCCGGTAATATTTGAGGATGCACCAGTGCAGATGGCGAGTACTACGCCTGATAGACTTACGTGAATAAAAAAGCATGGGAGGCACCAATGTTTAGCGATATTCCTCAGGGCATTAGCCTTTGGGATCACCAACGCAGAGCGCTTTCATTCGTCATTGAGCGTATGCGAGCCAATAGTCCTGCCTGCCTAGTTCGGATGCCGACCGGTACAGGAAAGACTGGCGTCATCGCCTGTCTGTCCGTGATCAGTGCGCCAGGTCGTGTCCTGGTACTTACTCCTTGGAAGAATTTACGAGACCAGATGGTCAGCGCGCTCCAGCACGGATTCTGGGCAAACGTCGGATACCCAGCGCCAAATGAAAAAACTATTGTCGGTTTTGTGCCCTCATCCATAAAAGACGTATTAAGTAACACCGATGCCAAGGTGCTTGTCTGCACGTTCACCACGCTGACTGAACTCCAAAGATCCTCGCCTCAGGAGTACGCCGCGCTCGCCGCATCCGTCGATGCCGTTGTCGTTGATGAGTGCCACTACGAACCGGCACTACGCTGGGGAAAGGCGGTGAAATCGCTTAACAAGCCCATGATCCTCATGACTGCGACACCGTATCGCAATGACCTAAAGCTGTTCCGCATCGAGAACCCAAAAGAATCCGTTTTTCATTTTTCACACCACGATGCCGAAGCGGCAAAGATTATTCGTCCCCTTAAGACGCTATCCCTGCCTGATGAGATGGACGTTCCGAAACTGGCTCAGGAATTCTCCGCTGTTTGGAAGGCCGCGGTACAGTCGAATAGTCTGATCAGCAGCACACCTCGGGCCATCATCTGCTGCACCAGTGCTGCTGACATCAAGGCAGCAGTGGCAGTGATTCGCGGCGCGGGTCTTGACGCCATTGGCATACATGACACTTTTACAGGGAATGCTGGCTCGCATTTGTTGAAGGAAGTCCCTGAGAGGCACAGCCACAGCGCGGTGATCTGGATTCATCAGCACAAACTAACCGAAGGACTGGACGACCACCGATTTTGCTGTGTCGCCTTCTTCGGGCCTGTTGGCAATGACCGCAAGCTCATTCAGCAAATCGGACGGGTTCTGCGAAGGGGATGTTCGGATCGAGAGGACTGTGCGGCTCTACTCTACGCGCCGAACTACTTAAATCTGGGTGATCGTTGGCTGGCGTACCGAGAGTTCGAAAAAAGTGTAGAACTCCTGACCGCGCAGCACTATCGCAGTGTCGTCGAGCGTATGTTGGAGAGCCAGCCTTCCGTGGAGTACTTCGATGGTCGCTTCCGGCGAAGGTTTCGTCAGGATATACTTGAAGACAATCCTCAGGTTGTTATTGCGCCAAGCGTGCTCGTGCGCAGGCTAAATAGCAGCTTTTCTCTGGAAGAATATATCGAAGACTGCACCGACAGTCTTAACCTTACAGACGCAATCATTCTTGGTGAGCCGAATGCGCCGTGCCAGCGAGCGACAGACTTCGCGCTATGGGTCTACGCATCGATAGCAAATTCCCGTCTTCTGGAAGAGACATCACTGTATGAAGTCAGACTCGAAGTGCACTGCGTAGTCGTTGCTGGCGACTACCTTCTGGTTTCGGACACCACAGGTACTTATCCTGAAGCGCTTATCGATGTGTCGACCGCAGCTCTCGGGGCAGCCGAACTATCTCAGTTACTTGATGCGTCGTACAGCATCACCAATATTTCCACGAGCAGCGCTATTCCATTTGACACAGTGATCAGGGCGTCAGTTCATCGCGGTCACGATCTGAAGCTGATCCCTGCCTCGCTGACTGACCGGGTTCAGATCTGCAAAGCGGCCCGTGGAGCATCGGCAACGGGGCGACGCTACGTTGGTATGCATCGCGGTCGGGTTCGTCAGGATATTCCCGAGCAGCAAAGACGACGTCACTCTTTATCTTTGTTTAAAGAGTGGGCAACGTCAATCGCCTCGGCGCTGGCCTCGACGCATGTTGACAATATCGTCTTGCAACGATACATGCAGACCTGCAAGCCACCTCCAAAACCGCTTCCGGTGGCAATGTCGATCGATTTGTCGCAGTCGAAGATCCGCATCTCTTCCGCCGAAGGCGAAGAACTTCGCATCGTATCTTCTTCCGTTGAGGTCACGTCGCCAAAGAGCGGGCCATCCGGCACAAGCACCAATATGCACGAGTGCACATACATATTCGAAGATCTCGCGGACCCGCCGGTAAGCGTTGAGCTGGAATTGCTCTTGGAGTACCAGCAAGACAAGGGTCGCTTCTGGTTCAAGGGAAAGGGCGTTCGAGGTGGGCTTGGCGTTCAAGCCCTCGAGGACGACACTGGGAGCAGTGCCAAGTCGTTCACGGACTACCTGAACCAGAATCAGGAGTTGGTTCTGATCGGTCTTCAGGATGGGGCCATGGTTTACCAGGGCCGCAACTTCTACAAGGTTGACTATGCTCACGCCGAGCAATCCCTTTTGCAGCACTTCAGTCGCCCACGCATCGCTGCCTGCGCTAACGAAAAGGGCACGACCGATGAGTTAGATGCAGCCAAGAAGCAAGGTACGAAGGCCACTGCCTTCATTCCAGGCTCTCTCTTCAAAGCAATCGCTGATGGTGACGTATCGCCCGGATTCTCGCCTGAGTTGGTCATCTGTGACGACTTGGGTTCGGAGTGCGCCGACTTTGTGCTGGCCAACTTCACGAATCGTCAAATCGCATTAGTTCACGCAAAGGCTGGAAAGGGTACGTCGATCTCGGCTTCGGCCTTTCACGATGTCGTCGCGCAAGCCATGAAGAACTTAGTTTACCTAGCGCGTGGATCGGAGACGCCTGACGGGGCTAAGAGTTGGACAAAATCCACCTTTTGGAACAATACGAAGATTCCACGGCTATATAAGGCACCCGCGAAATCTCCAACAGGCATCGCGCTGTGGAAGAAGCTACGGAGCGGCATCATTGAGCGGGCTGACGCGCAGTTGCATGTGGTTTTAGTGACCGCTGGCTGCTGCGACCTTGAGGCACTTCAGAAGGTGATCAAGGATCCCTCCAAGAGAACCGCAGAAACCGCGCAGCTATTTCACTTGTTTGATGGTCTGGTTGGTTACGCTAGACAATTGGGTGTGCGAGTGACCGTGCTGGACGTTCCTCACCAAGCTCTATCGGCAATGCCAACAACAGCTGGATCAATGCAGACGTTCAGTGAATCGCCATAGGTTCCGTAGACAGCATCGAGCTTCAACGATTCACATACGTCAGGTGTCCGCCTCACGCAATCACAGATATTTGAATTCGTTAGGTTGCAGTTACAGATTTAGGGTGCAGAACAGATTTCTGTAGAGTCCTTCAACAACTGTAGTCATTGATCTTTCTGAATTGAGCGACTGCAACCAGCCTAGTCTGGACATTCGGGCCTTGATGCGAGTTCCCTTCATTGTTGAAATTGTGAGGTTGGGCTCTACAAGGCGGTTGATGACTTCCGTTAAGAGGCTCTCACTTGCTTCTTCTTTGTATGGTATTTTTAATGGTATTGGATAGTATTTTGATTTCAACCTATTGTTGTATAAGAGTTGTTTTTTCTTGTTTATGATTGAGTGGGAATAACCTGGCCTTAGCCAGTTAAGCCCTGATAATTCTGAAGCCCGCTAACCAGCGGGCTTTTTTATTGCTCTGACCGTGCGCAGACTCGCTGTTTTAACTTTTCAGCACATCCCGCCTCGCCGCTGGCGTTTTATTATTCACTTTGCCGGAAATTACGCTATCCTCCATGCAGTAAAAGCCCGCAACTGACGTCAGTTGTGTCCCGCTTTTATCCGCCGCTTTCACCGATCGTCCGTATCCCAAAGCCGCCGCTTACTGAAACCGCCTGCTGAACAGGCGTTTCGCGATTCTTACGTCACCAGGAATGTTGTCATGCTCTCACTTAAAGTGTTCAGCCTGTTTTTTGTTGCCGTACTGCTGCTATCGCTGGGAGCCAGCAT
>Ga0157370_10006798_pt1 | contig 12541 bp, 9 predicted proteins | sample C35metaG_FD_113463 | JGI IMG/M metagenome (GOLD analysis project Ga0157370, IMG submission 113463) | Corn rhizosphere microbial communities from Kellogg Biological Station, Michigan, USA - C3-5 metaG | ecosystem: Host-associated > Plants > Roots > Rhizosphere > Soil | place: USA: Michigan...
AACGCCGCCTCGGTTTTTTCGGATCGCAACATCGTCAGTGGAGCAGCACTATGCGAGCCATGATTTTTCGACTGGGAGCCCTCGCAGCATTCCTTGGCGTATGCCTCGGCGGCACGCACGCAAGCACTACTCAGCGTGCCGCTGCGGAGCACATCTCGGAGATCACCCTCGTCCGCGACGGCGACGCAGGGTCGCCGGCCGATGTCCTCACGTTTCATAGCGACGGCTCCGTCTTTTACGAGGGGAAACACGACACCACGCGGGTCGGTGTTTTCACCGGGAAGCTTCGCAAAAACTTCAGCGGCGAGGTTTTCCCGCAACTGGCCGCTCGGTTCGTCGAATTGGTATCCGAGGGCTCCTTCTCTACCGGCAAGCCGTCCAACCTTACGCCAGTGGTCGTCCGAGTCACGCAAGACGGCAAGGTCAAGGAGTTCACCGATTGGTGTCCCGGACTCGACGAACGCATCTGGGCCTTTGAGATGACGGCTCGGGGCCTCATGGAGGAAACCGCTTAGACCAAGGCACGCCCGTAGCATCCCAGCAGCCGCGTCCACAGGAACCCGCCGAAGTTCATCGGAAACGTTCCCGCTCAACGAGGGCTGCGAGCGTGCGCGTCCGCGGGCAGATCAATCTCTACGACGGGACTGCCACGCTCGCGACCAACCTCTGGCCCGATAGGCGCTTTCGATGGCGTTGCCTGCATCTGCCGAATCGATTCCGCGTGTTGCTGAAAGCGGACTCCCGCCTGGTAGTCGTAGTAGATGAGTCCCATCACAAGCACGATCGCGGGCACAGCCCAGATCCGCAGCCGCCGTTTGTCGCACAGGACCGGTATCGACGCGATGACGCCGAGCGCCGCATAAATGGGGACGCGCCGGCCCGGCGCGGCCAGGAGCAGGGTTTGGGTGATCAGCAGAACAATCGCATAAACGCCGTAGGCGATTCGAGCAACGACGGGAGGGAGCATGGCGGCGTCCTCGATCCTTGAACTCGTAGATGATACTCCCAGATCCGGTGCCGATCCACGGCCCGATTGCCATGTGCCTTGCCGCCCTCAGATGTTCGACTCGCCGCCTTCTGTTTTGGAAGACGTGACAAGGACGTATCGGGTTTCGTGAACAGTGACTCGGCATTGCAGCCCAGAGGTGACTGAAAACGCGTCCCAGATAAAATGACGCGCATGGGAACGGCAGTTCGGATTCCGAAGCGAAAGTGCAAATGGACGGCAGAGATGGTGATCGCCGGATTGCAGGCGTTCTACCGAGACGTGGGCGAAACCTCTGGCCGGCCACGTCCCGTGCTTGAAAGAGACAACCCACCGCTTATTGGGGGTTCTCGGCGAGTGTTCGGCTCACTCAAGGCCGCGATGGAGGCGGCCGGCTTGCAGTATCCGCCGCATCCTTGTCCGTGGAACGAAGAAACGATTCTGCAGGCGATCCGGCAGATGCGTGCGGAAGGACGGGATCTTTCGCTCGCTGCCGTGAAGGATCGCAAAACTGGAAGTCTTCTCGGCCCGGCCATGCACCGGTTCGGCTCGTGGCGAAAGGCAATCGAAGCCGCCGGGATTGACTACTCGACGGTCGAGAGGGTCCGGGAGTGGAATCGAGAAAGCGTCCTGCAGGCTTTGCGGGAACGACACCAATCCGGCCGCGGCATCGGTGGAGGAGCAGTGCAGAGGGAGAACATCCCGCTGTGGGCAGCGGCGAAGCGATACTTCGGCTCGTACCAAGATGCGCTGGAAGCGGCGGGGATATCGATCCCGCAGCCGCCGGAGGAGTGGACCTGGCCCATTCCGCGGCTTCAGCAAGAACTTCGCAAGCTGCACGAGCAGGGAGTGGACTTGTCCAGCGGCCGAATCCTGAAAACGCATCGGGAAATCTTCTACGCATTCCGCAGCCGCATGGGCACGTGGCGGAAGGCGGTTGAATCCATCGGCGTGAATTACGAGTCCGTCCGCCGGGCCCGCGATTGGTCCCAGCAAGCCGTGATCGACCGCATTCGCGAACTCCACGAACAGGGCGCCGACCTGCGGACTGGAACGATCCAGAAAGTTGATGTGCCGCTTAGCGGAGCGGTGCAACGGTACTTTGGGACCATGCGACGTGCGATGGAGGCTGCGGGTCTGCCGTATCCGGGCACCGGTTCAGGTGCGCTCAGCTATTGGACCGAAGACCTCGTGCTGAAACGCCTGCGGGAGAAGCACGCCCAGGGAGACGACCTCCGATATCGCGTCATGAAGGAAAAGAACCAGCCGCTCTTTTTCGCCGCCAAGACGTTGTTCGGCTCTTACACGAACGCAGTCGCCGTGGCGGGCATCGATTACTGGCAGATGTCGCAGACTCAATTGAAACTTGACCGAGAACGCCGCCGGCAGGCAACCATTTCTGGCCAGACTTCCCGCGACTCGGACATTGAGTGATAGCACCGATGCCGCGGATGACCGACGCGGTCGCTCGCTGCGGCTCTGGCGGGCTAGTCGAATGTTGAGTGCCGGCGAGTTCTTCGTCTTTCCGCTATTACTTGGTGAGACAGGTGAGGACGAGCATTCGGCGCTGCGCACCAGAAACGGTTCGTCGCCAAATTCGGCGGGATTGGATCATCGGCTGGCAAAACTTGGTGGTCTGGGGTGGGACGTGAAATGAGCCGCAACTCCCGCCCCGGTTTGTTCTCTTCTTGGAAGATCGGGCCTTCTCCCATGACTGTCGAGTCTGCGATAACGCTTTGCGTTACAACACCTTCGCGGTATATTCTCCTCTCAATCGGCCGTCGTCGGCTCGGAAGGGTTGCTGCCGCCAAGATCCCGGCCTTCAACTCTCCTGGCCCAATACTGGCCGACGCCGCATCAGGGACCGCCATCGACCCCAAATTGAGACTTGTGACGGGATCGAATTCGTCATCTGATGCGCGGGAGGCTGCAAGGTGGCGTTCAAGTTCTCAGGGCACGAAACCTTCCCTTGTCGGTACGCGTGGCTGCCTAAAGCGTACGCCGCGCTGGCCCGCGATCCAAAAACTTTCGCTGATGAAGAAGAAGCGATGGTCGCTTTGGGCTTGGGCAAGAACATGGTGCGGGCGCTGCGATTCTGGGTGCAGGCCGTGGGGATAGCGCAGCCGGACAAAGGCGCGGAGCACGTCATGACCGACTTTGGGCGCGCCGTCTTTGACGAAGATAGCGGCTTTGATCCGTACCTCGAAGATGTCCGTACGCTCTGGCTGATCCACTGGCAGCTGTCGTCCCACATCGAGGAACCCCTCTTCGCCTGGGATTACCTCCTCAACCGTTGGCAGCAACCCGAAATCACCCGACGCGACGTCATTGCTGCTTTCGTCCGTGAAGCCGAGCGGCTTCAACGTGATCTCTCTCGTGTCACGCTAGAGCAACACTTCGACGTCTTCCTGCATACGTATGTGCCTACTCGCAGTCGAAAGGGCGAAATACAGGAAGACAATTTGGATTGTCCGTTGGTCGAGTTAGAGCTGATTCAGAAGGTGGGTGAACGCAGGGCGGATGGCGATGGAAAGCGAGAGGCCATTTACGCATTCCGCCGGGAAGAGAAGCCCGAGATCACGCCAGAGTTATTCATCTACTGCGTGAATGACTATTGGATAAGGCGGCACCCGACCGAGAAAACGGTAACATTTCGCGACATAGCCATCTCACATGGAAGCCCTGGCCAAGTCTTCAAGCTACCCGAACTGGACATCCGGCATCGACTGGAAGCGATCGAGGCTGAATCAGACGGCGCATTTGTTTATCGCGAATCGGCTGCTCAGCAGCAGCTTTCGCGGCGAGAGGTTTCGCCTCGCCGGGCGCTGAAGGCGATCTATGAGCGGACGGAGAAGGTCTATGCCTGAGTCACGAATTGCAGATCTGTTCAGGTTTAGGAGCCGGTATCTTCGTTCCGTTAACTTGGAGCGCGACTTCAATGATGGTGCCGCCCTCGAAGGCTACATCGTTACCTCGCAGGTTCGACAAAATTTCGATCAGCTAATAGCTGGACTCGCACCCGATTCGGGTCAACGAGCTTGGCGCATCACCGGTGATTACGGCACCGGCAAGTCCTCTTTCGCACTGGTGCTGGCGCATGTTCTCTCAGGCCAACGAGATGAATTACCGGAGAAGATTCGCTCTTTGGTGGATCTCCGAAGGTTGCGCAACTGCCGGCCCCATCTTCTTCCAGTTCTGGTAACTGGCGCACGCGAATCGTTAGTAGCTTCGCTCCTGCGGTCTCTTAAGATCGCGATCGAAAGCACGTGCGGTCGCGGGAGAACCCCTCGCATCCTTGGTCGTCTCAATTCGCTTGTCAACATCGCTTCCAGGACAACAGTTCCAGATCCAGCCGTCATCGCCGCTATCCATGAGGCGAGTGACTACATCAAGAGCAGCGGAAAAGGCACGGGCATACTCATTATATTGGATGAGCTTGGTAAATTCCTTGAGTTCGCAGCGGCTCGTCCGGATCAACAAGACATCTACTTTCTTCAGAGCTTGGCGGAAGCAGCTTCGCGCAGTGGGGATTCGCCGTTATTCGTTGTAGGACTGCTCCATCAGGGCTTTCACGCCTACGCGGATCAGCTTTCCCAGACGGCGCAGCGTGAATGGGAGAAGGTTGCCGGGCGCTTCGAGGAAGTGCTTTTCAATCAGCCGCTCGATCAGACTGCCACGCTGATCGTCGAGGCGCTAAACGTTCAACAAAGCCGCCTTCCGCTCGCATTTCATCGACATTCAGAAGCCGAGATGGCGGCCGCGGTTGATCTTGGCTGGTACGGCGCCGGCGTCTCCCGCAAAGCTTTGGTCGCACATGCCCCGGGACTCTTCCCGCTTCATGCAACGGTCTTGCCGGTGTTAGTGAGGCTATTTAGCCGCTTCGGACAAAACGAGCGGTCGCTGTTTAGCTTTTTGATGTCGAACGAACCCTTTGCCCTGCGAGCTTTTGCCGAGCAGCCACTCAATGGCGATCGATGTTATCGAATACACGATCTTTACGATTACGCACGCGCAGCATTCGGCCATCGGCTCGGTGTGCAAAGCTATCGCAGTCACTGGAACCAAATTGAATCTGTAATCGCAAGCTTCCTATCGACAAACGAGTTGGAACTGCAAGTGCTGAAGACGGTCGGCCTCCTCAATATGCTTGATGTAAGTGGCTTGGTCGCTTCGGAGGCCGCTATCCAATTATCAGTATCCGGCCGAAGCGACGCTCAACGTGAGCGCATCAAAGAAACTCTTAGTAAGCTGCACAAGACAAGTCGTGTGGTTTATTACCGCGGCGAAGCAGGTGGCTACTGTCTCTGGCCGCATACTAGCGTAAACCTTGAGAGAGCCTATGATGACGCATCCAAAGCTCTCGCGTCACCGACGCGGATTTCAATGCTCATTCAGAACGATCTTGAAACACGCCCGTTGGTAGCGCGCCGACACTACATCAAGACCGGAAATCTCCGACACTTCGAGATTAAATATGCAGCCGTGCCGGAACTCGCTTCGTCGTTAGACGTGGATGCGGCATCAGCCGATGGCCGTGTTCTCGTGCCGTTGTGCGAAACCGACGAAGAACGTCACGTTGCGCTCGATTTCGCGCGGTCCGATCAAGCTCGCACGCGGCCCCAACTGTTGGTTGCCGTACCGAAGCCATTGGGTACGTTGGCTGGTCTCGTACACGAGGCGCGTCGCTGGGAGTGGATCGGCCAGAACGTACCGGAATTGACACATGATTCATACGCAGCAGAAGAAGTCTCACGGCAGATCGCCGCATCGAAAGACTTACTTCACAGGCGAATCCAGAGCTTTGTTGGCTTGAGGCAGTTCACGGAGAAGATGGAATTGCAGTGGTTCTGGAAGGCCGAAAAACTGATGGTCTCTGACGGTCGAGCACTTCTGACCGAACTCTCGCACATTTGTGATCAGCTGTACGCGAAGGCGCCACGCATTCACAGCGAGTTAGTGAACCGGCGATCTCTCAGTTCGGCAGCGGCGGCAGGCCGAATGCGCCTCATCGAGAGAATGTTCAAGTCGGCCTCACAGCCGTTCCTGGGGATGGACATCGCGAAGAAGCCCCCGGAGATGGCAATGTATCTCTCGGTACTTCGGCGGACGAATCTGCATCAAGACACTAAGAACGGATTTCGCGTTGGTGAACCTCACGAGAAACATGATCCATGCCGTTTGCGACCGGCCCTTCAGCACATCATGGAACTTGTTGAAGGGCGCGGTGACTCCCGCATGCGCGTCTCCGAATTATTCGCAAAACTGCGGTGCCCAGATCATCTTGCGTCACGGCGATAGCGCCCGACTTCGAGACTTGTACCGGGATATTGTCGATACATCGGACGGCGACGCCGACTCGTTTCACGCAAGCGAAGCGACGCAGGACTTCATGGCGCGACTGCGAATTGGAATCATGGCCGATCAAGCGCCACCGCCGAACCCGAAAGACGGATGTCCTTACGACATTGTGTTCTCGCAGGACGTTATCGCGAGGCACGCGACCATTGAGTGGTATCCAGAGAGCGCACGTCCGTTCGATGTAGACGCGCTTATACCCTCAAGGTGGTCGCGCCGTCGCCCGGCAGCCAGAGACGACATGAAATCTACCGTCTATCTGTGCTGCCCTGTGCAAAGCGAGGAGGGGTGGGCATTTCTCACGGCGGTAACGACGTTCGTAAAAGGCGATTGGGACGAGAATGAGACTCGGCGATTGTTGCCGGCTCGTCAGCTCGACTTCCGCGATAACGTAACTGCGCGCATTTTCGAGGAGACGCACAATCTCGGCAATTGGGTGGTGAATTACGACGAGCTTTTGGATCGCAGGCAATTACTGAACCAAAGCGTGCGGGTCATCCGCTATAAGCAGTCCGTGACGCAGGGGCGTAACGTCATCATTTCATCTAAGGCTCCGCTTGGTCTTCTGCGATCAATGGTACTGAGCCGCGTCAAGGACTTGAACCTCGGTCTGAGTGAAGAGGAATATCGCAGTTTAGCCGATCGGTTCATTCAAGATGCAAACGACATCTCTGGCGACATTGTGCTTCGCGCCGCAAAGCGCGGCCGAAATGCAAGTGAGTTGATGGGGATCGTGCTCAGCCGGTATTTGATTCGACAGGAGTTGGGACCGGACAGGTTTTACGGCTGGTACTTCTTAGACGACTACGCAGATTGGCTGGGGCAGCGAGAGGAGCAAATTGCCGACACACTAACGCTCAGCCCTGAACAGACAGTGGAGGGTAAGCTGAGGCTCGCGGTGGTGATAGCCGAAGCGAAGTACATCGAAGCACCCGCCCTAGCCGCCAAACGGAAGGAGTCCCAGAAGCAGCTTCGAGATACGGTGAAGCGTATCGACGAAGCAGTGTTTGGCAACCCAGAGCGCCTCGATCGCGATCTGTGGCTTGCGCGCCTGTCTGATCTCATCCTCGATGGCGTACAGGTCCCTGCTAGCGCCGGTATCAACTTGGCCGATTGGCGCCGCGCAATCCGAGAAGGGGAATGTGAGATTTACATCCGGGGCTACTCCCACATTTTCGTATCTGGTCCCACTGATGCAGCAGATTGCAGCGCGTTTGCGCGAGTTGCCGATCTGGACGACTCCTACCAAGAGATTTATGGCCGTGCGCAGCTACGGGAACTGGTGCTGAAATACTTCCGCAGCGAAGACCCAACGCCAGTCCGCGAGGGAATCGACCCCGATAAACAATTCGTTTGGCAAAACCAAACGTACCGGCGACCGACAGACAGGAAACAAACGATCGTGAGGCGGCGACCGCCGGGAGATGAAGGCGGGGCAACTCCGCCGTCCGCCGAGCCCGAATCGCCGCCCACTGACGGACCAAAGGCAACAGATCCTGCTCCCTTGAATGCACAGAATACCGCGCCTAATCCGGTGCTGGCGCACGAAGCATCGCGTTGGGCTTATCCCCGCATCCAAGGCCTGCTTGCTGACGTGGTTTCAGAAACAGATACCGAGGAAGAGCGGACTTGGTTGAAGCAGATCGAGATGCGAACCAAGGGCGCGCTCCAGCAATTCCAACTTCAGGCCAAGCTCGCCCAATCGCTGCTGACGCCCAACAGCGCGCTGTTAAAGTTCGCCGGCAGCGCCAATCTCACGGTTGAGCAGGTGCTGAAGCGCCGATCCGAGTTGCTGACCACCCACGGGCTGAACGTGATTTCTGTGCAACCCGAGCCAGGGATGGTGTCGCTAGCGATTGAACGTCCTACTCGGCGCGTGGTACAGCTTCCTCAAGTGTGGTCGAAATGGCAGCCAAATTCCGACGGCGGGAACCAGGAACTCTTGATCGGTGTGCGAGAGGACAATGGCGAACTTTTGTTCCTGTCGCCTGGCCAATTGCATGCTCCGCATTCGCTTATTGCCGGCTCGACCGGGAGCGGCAAATCCGTGTTGATGCAGAACATTATTCTCGCGATCGGTGCCACGAATACGCCGGATCAGGCGAAGATTTTGTTGATCGATCCGAAGCAAGGCGTGGACTACTTCCAGTTTGACGGCCTACCGCACCTTGAAGCCGGTGTAATCGACCAACAAGAAGCCGCCCTGTCTCGGTTGCAATCGCTCGTCTTGGAGATGGACGCGCGCTACAGCAAATTCAGAGAGGCGCGTGTCCCGAACTTGCGGACTTTTAACCAAAAGGTTGCGGCACCACAGCGACTCCCCGCGATTTGGCTCATCCACGACGAATTCGCGGAATGGATGCTCGTTGACGAATACAAACAAGCCGTCACATCGATTGTTGGCCGGCTGGGCGTAAAGGCACGCGCTGCTGGAATCTACCTCGTTTTTGCAGCGCAGCGGCCGGATGCGAATGTGATGCCAATGCAGCTTCGTGCAAATCTAGGAAACCGGCTGATTCTGAGAGTAGATTCAGAGGGCACTTCAGAGATTGCGTTGGGCGAGCGCGGAGCAGAGAGGCTATTGGGCCGAGGCCACCTGTTGGCAAAATTGGAGGGGGCACCGGGGCTTTGCTACGCCCAAGTTCCTTTTGTGGAGGGGCCATTTATGGAGCAAGTGGTTGAAGTAATTCGGCACGCGGAAGGTCGCGCGGACTGAGCGGCTTTACGCCGCCCGCAGATGCCACAGAACTTCCGCGGCACCGGTGGACGAACCGGGTGCTCTAAGCGGCGCAGCCCCCGGAGGGGGTTCGCCGGATGGTGCCCCCGTTCTTTTTGTTTTTTTGCTAAAGGTCAAAGGTCGTGCGTCTCCGACTGAAAACTTTAAGCCCGTCACCTGCTTCGTCGTTTCGTGCTGCCCCCTAACGTGGCCGCATTCAACTCAGCGCGAGGCCATCGCAATGGGTGGCCGTGGCCTGTGGCTACTCGGGCCGCAGTAGGTGTAGTCGGATAATGTCGCTCACGCGCACTCGGCCGTCGTGGAATTGCAGTCGCAGACGAAACTCATGGTACGACGACCGTGGGGCCGCCAGCCGGATCATGATGCGCTCGGGGCCCTTCGGTGCAATTTCATTGTCTGTCCTTACTTCCACAGAATAGCCCTTCCCGTACTCCCTGAGCATCGCGTCGTAGATGGCGGTCGGCGGCATGAGGGCTTGCGGCCCAGGCGGGACGAGAGCTACCTCGACCCTGAATCTGAACGGGCCGAGCACCTTATCGCCGCGCGTGGCGCGGAGTTGGCCCCGCACCACGACCGTGCCCTTTTTGAACGTCCCCATCGCAGGAACAGGGTTGCCCGTCATGAATAGCTTGTACGCCGTGACAGGGTCCGCCCTTAATAGCGCGGGCTTCGCTCCCTTTGCCGCCAAGGCGTCATCGACCGCGACAACGTCGCTTCCGGAGAGCACCGGGAGGTCGGCCCGGAAGACGGACAGTGGGGTCGTTGGCCCGGACCCTGTGGGCGCGACATCGTACTCCACGACGCAGCCGGTCAGTTCCTTGGCAATCGGCGTCAGCACTCTGAAGGACATGAGGTTGTTGAAGTCACTTACCACGGAGATGAGAGGATTGTCCTCAGGCGCACTTTCCGCAACGTCAACAATCACTTTGTTCAAAATGAGGGGGTTATCCGTGTTGTTGGAGAGACGGACGTCGAGTAGCGGAAACCGCCATCGGAAGCGTGTTGCCCCGACGTTCAGCGCTTCGACTTCCTCCCCACGGTTCCAATGGTCCAAGTAGGGCAACACCGGCGTGACGACGACGCCCCCGGGAGCCGTGTCCACCTGGTATCGCAGCGCGCGGTCGTCGGGCACCCCGTTTTCCTCGGGTACTTGCACCGCAGGGATGGCCACGTCGGCATCCACCGACAAGGGGATCGCGTCCGCGAACTCGCTCGCTGCCTTCGCCTCAGATGCGCCGCGGCGGTAGACCAAGAATAGCAACGCACTCACGAACACAAGGCAGGCGGTGAAGCCGAAGAAATATCGCGCGGGCTGAGGGTAGAACCGCGACCACTCCCAGAGCACTTTGAGTTTGTCAAACCATTCGTCCATGTCGCGCGCCTGCCCTCCCGGCGGCCCAAATGCTGTCGAACCAGTCTGCCGTCAAGCAGTCCGGTCGTAGTCGCGCGTGTTCCGCAGTCGCGACGACTCGACCGCCCAATGACTTATTCTAAGGCTGCACCTCGTCGGACGCGACCAGGAGCCGCGCGAGCAGCACGCCGGCGTTGTGCACGCCGATGAAGTTCTGCGCAGAATTGCGTGGCAGCATTTTCAGTGCCGGCGTAGCCCACGCGGTTGACGATCCCAAAAAACGAAAAGGAACGGCCGGTCCCTGATGACCCGAATTAGAGCGTGCGTTGTCTCAAGGGAACGCAATGCGATCCGACACCGCCATCGACGGCTAACGACCATCCTGATTTTGGTTAAACTAGCGATCCTGGATTGGAATCCCGCACGAGGTGACAGAATTACACCCGATTCGACTCGGCAATACTACGAGCGCCACGCTGCGGATTATGCCGCGATGACGCTTCATGCGCCGGTCGAGCACCACTGGCGCCAGTTTGAGCGAGGGCTTCAGGCTGCCGCGACTATTCTCGATCTCGGCTGCGGCGCCGGACGCGATCTACGGCACTTCCAGGCGATAGGTTTGAAGCCGGTCGGAGTAGACTCTTCACTCCCGCTGCTTCTACAGGCTCGCAAACTAACCAGTGCGCCGGTCGTTGTCGGTGATCTGCGGGCTCTTCCGTTTGCGCCCAGTTCGTTCGAAGGCGTTTGGGCACTCGCAAGCTTACATCATCTGAAACGCGACGAAGTGCTGGCGGTATTGAAGGAGCTGCGAAATGTGCTGAGGCCGCACGGTCGCTTTCTGGCCACCGTCAAGATGGGAATTGGTCAGGAGGTTGATCGATACGGCCGCTTCTTTGCGTATTACCGCGATGAAGAGTGGCGATACTTACTCGGTCGCGCGGGCTTCCAAGTTTTATCGATCACGGTTGATCACGAACGTCGAAGTGCTTCAAACGGCGGAGCTCACGAGGTAGAATGGCTGTGCTCGGTTGCGGCGCGATCCTAAACGGACAGAGAAACTCATCTACCCAGATCGATGTTAAGGCGACTAATCTTCATCCGCTTCGCGGTTCTTATTGCGCTGGGCGGCACTCTCTCGAAAGTTGGCCCAACCACTGCCGCTCGTGCGTCATCACCCGTCACGACAAGCGCGCTCCAACTGGATGCGGCTGCTCCGGCTACCACTCCAAGCACCACACAACCCGATTCCACTCGCGTTAGCGGGAAGAACACCAGTGAAACGCTTGCAGGGGCGACACGGGCCGCAACCCAGCCGATTCGCATGCAGATCGACAGGCTACCTCCCGTTTCCGTGCAGGGAAGCACAACTCAGCCCGTCAGTCTCATCGTTGAACAGAAGGGAGATCCAACACGATTATCGTGGATCAAGGACTTTGCGCCGGTGATCACCGCATTCATCGGCTTCTTCGGCGCCTTGGCGGGCACACTGGTGGCATACAAAGCACTAAAAACCAACAGCACCCAGCGAGCAAATGAAATCGAATTGGAGGAGATGCAGTCGAAGTTGGACGGCTTCTATGGGCCATATTGGCAGCTTTCCGAGACGAACCGAAAGTTCATCGAGGAGCTTCGAAACAACCAGCCGGAGGGGCCTGATTTCAGGACTCTCCCCGCGCTGCTCAACGCTGATCGCCGAAAGCAATTCTCGAATAACGACTGGACGCTGATCGATCAAATCATCCGGATCGATTCCGCGCTCGACGAACTTATCACGACAAAGTCGGGATTGGTGAACTTGCTAATTCAACCGTATCTTGCCAGAGCAAGCCAGCACTTCAGGATAATCCGGCTGGCTTACATTGAGGCCCTTCGCGGACAACCCGAGCGGTTCATGGCCCACGTTTATCCGCGACAACTTGATGGCGTAATACAGCTAGAGGTGCAGCGTCTGAAGGATCGCGCGGATTTACTTAGGCGCGCACCGACCACACGCCATCCACCAATCCAGCCGCTTGAAATCCCACCTGGCTTGCAGTTGAACGCCTAACAGGTATTGCGGCCCAACCCAGCACTTGCTCCCCATCGCCTCTTCGGCCGGTGCCACAACGCGGAT
>Ga0157370_10006806_pt1 | contig 12534 bp, 7 predicted proteins | sample C35metaG_FD_113463 | JGI IMG/M metagenome (GOLD analysis project Ga0157370, IMG submission 113463) | Corn rhizosphere microbial communities from Kellogg Biological Station, Michigan, USA - C3-5 metaG | ecosystem: Host-associated > Plants > Roots > Rhizosphere > Soil | place: USA: Michigan...
CTCTCCGGGCATCTATGCACGTGCATTCCTGGAAGGTCGTCTGACTGAAGAGCAGATGAACAACTTCCGTCAGGAAGTTCACGGTAAAGGTCTGTCTTCTTACCCGCACCCTAAACTGATGCCAGAATTCTGGCAGTTCCCGACAGTATCCATGGGTCTGGGCCCAATCGGTGCTATCTATCAGGCTAAATTCCTGAAATATCTGGAACACCGTGGTCTGAAAGACACCTCTGAACAGACCGTCTACGCCTTCCTGGGCGATGGCGAGATGGATGAGCCAGAATCGAAAGGCGCAATCACCATTGCGACCCGTGAGAAACTGGACAACCTGTGCTTCATCATCAACTGTAACCTGCAGCGTCTGGATGGTCCGGTAACCGGTAACGGCAAGATCATCAACGAACTGGAAGGCATCTTCGCAGGTGCTGGCTGGAACGTGATCAAAGTGATGTGGGGTTCCCGTTGGGACGAACTGCTGCGTAAAGACACCAGCGGTAAACTGATCCAGCTGATGAACGAAACCGTTGACGGTGACTACCAGACCTTCAAATCCAAAGACGGTGCCTACGTTCGTGAGCACTTCTTCGGTAAATATCCTGAAACCGCAGCACTGGTTGCAGACTGGACTGACGAACAGATCTGGGCTCTGAACCGTGGCGGCCACGATCCGAAGAAAATTTACGCTGCACTGAAAAAAGCGCGTGAAACCAAAGGTAAAGCGACTGTAATCCTGGCCCATACCATCAAAGGTTACGGCATGGGTGATACCGCAGAAGGTAAAAACATCGCTCACCAGGTTAAGAAAATGAACATGGACGGCGTGCGTTATATCCGCGACCGTTTCAACGTTCCAGTGACCGATGAGCAGGTAGAAAACCTGTCCTACATCACCTTCCCTGAAGGTTCTGAAGAGCATAAGTACCTGCACGAACGTCGTCAGGCGCTGAAAGGCTACCTGCCAGCTCGTCAGCCTAACTTCACCGAGAAGCTGGAACTGCCAGCGCTGGAAGATTTCTCTCAGCTGCTGGAAGAGCAGAACAAAGAGATCTCTACCACTATCGCTTTCGTTCGTGCCCTGAACGTGATGCTGAAGAACAAGTCGATCAAAGATCGTCTGGTTCCAATCATTGCCGACGAAGCGCGTACTTTCGGTATGGAAGGTCTGTTCCGTCAGATCGGTATTTACAGCCCGAACGGCCAGCAGTACACCCCGCAGGACCGTGAGCAGGTTGCTTACTACAAAGAAGACGAGAAAGGTCAGATCCTGCAGGAAGGTATCAACGAGCTGGGCGCAGGCGCATCCTGGCTGGCTGCTGCGACCTCTTACAGCACCAACAACCTGCCGATGATCCCGTTCTACATTTACTACTCCATGTTCGGGTTCCAGCGTATCGGTGACCTGTGCTGGCAGGCAGGCGACCAGCAGGCTCGTGGCTTCCTGATCGGTGGTACTTCTGGTCGTACGACCCTGAACGGTGAAGGTCTGCAGCACGAAGATGGTCACAGCCATATTCAGTCTCTGACTATCCCTAACTGTATCTCTTACGACCCGTCTTACGCGTACGAAGTGGCAGTCATCATGCATGACGGTCTGCAGCGCATGTACGGTGAAGCGCAAGAGAACATTTACTACTACATCACCACGCTGAACGAAAACTACCACATGCCGGCCATGCCAGCAGGTGCCGAGGAAGGTATCCGTAAAGGTATCTACAAACTCGAAACCGTTGCAGGTAGCAAAGGTAAAGTTCAGCTGCTGGGCTCCGGTTCTATCCTGCGTCACGTACGTGAAGCGGCACAGATCCTGGCGAACGACTACGGCGTTGGCTCTGACGTGTACAGCGTAACGTCCTTCACTGAACTGGCGCGTGATGGTCAGGATTGTGAGCGCTGGAACATGCTGCACCCAATGGAAACGCCACGCGTTCCATACATCGCTCAGGTGATGAACGACGCGCCTGCGGTTGCGTCTACTGACTATATGAAACTGTTCGCTGAGCAGGTTCGTACTTACGTACCGGCTGATGATTACCGCGTACTGGGTACTGACGGCTTCGGTCGTTCTGACAGCCGCGAAAACCTGCGTCACCACTTCGAAGTGGATGCATCTTACGTGGTTGTAGCAGCACTGGGCGAACTGGCTAAACGTGGCGAAATCGATAAGAAAGTGGTTGCGGACGCAATCATCAAATTCAACATCGATGCAGATAAAGTTAACCCGCGTCTGGCGTAAGAGGTAAAAGAAGAATGGCTATCGAAATCAAAGTACCGGACATCGGGGCTGATGAAGTTGAAATCACCGAGATCCTGGTCAAAGTGGGCGACAAAGTTGAAGCTGAACAGTCGCTGATCACTGTAGAAGGCGATAAAGCCTCTATGGAAGTTCCGTCTCCTCAGGCTGGCATCGTTAAAGAGATCAAAGTCTCTGTTGGCGATAAAACCGAGACTGGCAAACTGATCATGATTTTCGATTCCGCCGACGGTGCAGCAGCTGCTGCACCTGCGCAGGAAGAGAAGAAAGAAGCTGCTCCTGCGGCTGCTGCACCAGCAGCTGCTGCGGCAAAAGAAGTCAACGTGCCTGACATCGGCGGTGACGAAGTTGAAGTCACTGAAATCCTGGTGAAAGTGGGCGATACCGTTACGGCTGAGCAGTCCCTGATCACCGTAGAAGGCGACAAAGCCTCTATGGAAGTGCCGGCGCCATTCGCGGGTACGGTTAAAGAGATCAAGATCAACACCGGTGACAAAGTCTCTACCGGCTCTCTGATCATGATCTTCGAAGTGGCAGGTGCTGCACCTGCTGCCGCGCCTGCTCAGGCTGCTGCGCCAGCGCCGGCCGCTGCACCTGCTGCTGGCGGTGCGAAAGATGTCAACGTACCTGACATCGGTGGTGACGAAGTTGAAGTCACCGAAGTGATGGTAAAAGTGGGCGACAAAGTTGCTGCTGAACAGTCACTGATCACCGTTGAAGGCGACAAAGCGTCTATGGAAGTACCCGCGCCATTCGCGGGTACCGTTAAAGAGATCAAAATCAGCACCGGCGACAAAGTGTCTACGGGCTCTCTGATCATGGTCTTCGAAGTGGAAGGCGCTGCGCCAGCTGCTCCGGCAGCCGCTGCTGCACCAGCACCTGCCGCTGCACCGGCTCAGGCGGCTAAACCTGCTGCTGCCCCTGCTGCAAAAGCAGAAGGTAAATCTGAGTTCGCTGAGAACGACGCTTACGTTCACGCTACGCCACTGATTCGTCGCCTGGCGCGCGAATTCGGTGTAAACCTGGCGAAAGTGAAAGGGACTGGCCGTAAAGGTCGTATCCTGCGCGAAGACGTTCAGGTCTATGTGAAAGACGCGGTGAAACGCGCTGAAGCTGCCCCTGCTGCTGCCGCTGGCGGCAGTATCCCGGGCATGCTGCCATGGCCGAAAGTGGACTTCAGCAAGTTCGGTGAAATCGAAGAAGTGGAACTGGGTCGTATCCAGAAAATCTCTGGTGCCAACCTGAGCCGTAACTGGGTGATGATCCCGCACGTTACGCACTTCGACAAAACGGATATCACCGATCTGGAAGCGTTCCGTAAACAGCAGAATGCCGAAGCTGAGAAGCGTAAACTGGACGTGAAATTCACCCCAGTCGTCTTCATCATGAAAGCCGTTGCTGCGGCGCTTGAGCAGATGCCACGCTTCAACAGCTCCCTGTCCGAAGATGGCCAGAAGCTGACGCTGAAAAAATACATCAATATCGGTGTTGCGGTTGATACGCCAAATGGTCTGGTTGTTCCGGTCTTTAAAGACGTGAACAAGAAGAGCATCACTGAGCTGTCCCGTGAACTGACCACCATCTCCAAAAAAGCGCGTGATGGTAAGCTGACTGCCGGCGAAATGCAGGGCGGCTGCTTCACTATCTCCAGCATCGGCGGCCTGGGTACTACCCACTTCGCACCGATTGTTAACGCGCCGGAAGTGGCTATCCTTGGTGTGTCCAAGTCCGCGATGGAACCGGTATGGAATGGCAAAGAGTTCGTGCCGCGTCTGATGATGCCAATCTCTCTGTCCTTCGACCACCGCGTGATCGACGGTGCTGATGGTGCGCGTTTCATCACCATCATCAACAACACCCTGAGCGACATTCGCCGCCTGGTGATGTAATCGAAAAGCCGGCCAGTCGGCCGGCTTTTTTCTGTTAATCTCATGTGGTCTGTGAGGTTATTGGCGAAAAGCGACAATTCGTGAGCCGTTTGTTGTTTCAAAATTGTTAACAATTTTGTAAACTGCGGGCGGATAGAACGTCCCGGTGGATGAAGGGCGACAAGTACCTGGACCGCCGGAAATCAATAAGAGGTCATGATGAGTACTGAAATCAAAACTCAGGTCGTGGTACTTGGGGCAGGCCCGGCGGGTTACTCTGCTGCCTTCCGTTGCGCTGATTTAGGTCTGGAGACCGTAATCGTAGAACGCTACAACACCCTCGGTGGTGTTTGCCTGAACGTAGGCTGTATCCCTTCTAAAGCTCTGCTGCACGTTGCGAAAGTTATCGAAGAAGCCAAAGCACTGGCTGAACACGGTATCGTCTTCGGCGAGCCGAAAACCGATATCGACAAGATTCGTACCTGGAAAGAGAAAGTTATCACTCAGCTGACCGGTGGTCTGGCAGGTATGGCCAAAGGCCGTAAAGTGAAAGTGGTAAACGGTCTGGGTAAATTCACCGGCGCGAACACCCTGGAAGTGGAAGGCGAAAACGGCAAAACCGTTATTAACTTCGACAACGCGATCATCGCTGCGGGCTCCCGTCCAATTCAGCTGCCATTCATTCCACATGAAGATCCACGCGTGTGGGATTCCACCGATGCGCTGGAGCTGAAATCCGTACCTAAGCGTATGCTGGTTATGGGTGGCGGTATCATCGGTCTGGAAATGGGTACCGTGTACCATGCGCTGGGTTCAGAGATCGACGTGGTTGAAATGTTCGACCAGGTTATCCCGGCTGCCGATAAAGACATCGTTAAAGTCTTCACCAAACGTATCAGCAAGAAATTCAACCTGATGCTGGAAACCAAAGTGACTGCCGTTGAAGCAAAAGAAGACGGTATTTACGTTTCCATGGAAGGCAAAAAAGCCCCTGCCGAACCACAGCGTTACGACGCCGTGCTGGTGGCTATCGGCCGTGTACCGAACGGTAAAAACCTCGACGCGGGCAAAGCAGGCGTGGAAGTGGACGACCGTGGCTTCATCCGCGTTGACAAACAGCTGCGCACCAACGTGCCGCACATCTTTGCTATCGGCGATATCGTCGGTCAGCCAATGCTGGCGCACAAAGGTGTTCACGAAGGTCACGTTGCCGCTGAAGTTATCGCCGGCATGAAACACTACTTCGATCCGAAAGTGATCCCATCTATCGCTTACACCGAGCCAGAAGTGGCATGGGTGGGTCTGACTGAGAAAGAAGCGAAAGAGAAAGGCATCAGCTACGAAACCGCCACCTTCCCGTGGGCTGCTTCTGGCCGTGCTATCGCTTCCGACTGCGCAGACGGTATGACCAAACTGATCTTCGACAAAGAGACTCACCGTGTGATCGGTGGTGCGATTGTCGGTACCAACGGCGGCGAGCTGCTGGGTGAAATCGGTCTGGCTATCGAAATGGGTTGTGACGCTGAAGACATCGCGCTGACTATCCACGCTCACCCGACTCTGCACGAGTCTGTTGGCCTGGCGGCAGAAGTGTTCGAAGGTAGCATCACCGACCTGCCTAACGCGAAAGCGAAGAAGAAATAAGTTTCTTCATGATTGCGAAACGCCTCCTCCGGAGGCGTTTTTTTTTGCCTGCGTTATGGGGCGACTGGTTGCCAGGTGTGATCCAGGTGGTAAGCAGGTAACGCCTGCGCTTTCTTCTCTGACTCGCTGCCGAGGTCCGACTGGTACACCTTGTCGGTCTGGTTTATTACAAAGCTCATCACGCCCGTCTGACCGTAGCTGACTGGCCAGGCCACCATGGCAAAACCGTTTTTATCCGGCAGGATGCGAAAACGGTAGCCGTGATAGCCAGTGCCGGGTTCTTTCGGGCTGAAGGCCGGACCGAGTGGGCTGGGGGCTTCGCCGGGCGAAGCCGGCCAGTATAAGCCGTCTTTTTTGCCGGCTGAGCTGACAATCTTCTGTGCATATTTCTGGTTCAGCGCAAAATAGCTTTGCTGTGCATCCACATACGCGTGTAGCGCCTCGATGGCGGCGAGCTCGTTGCGGCCAATCTCGCGGGTCAGGATCTCTTCCGCCCCTTCTTTGATATCAAATTGCCAGCCAGAGGCGGTTTTGATCACCGGAATCGGTAGCTGCCAGTCGCTGTCACCGACCACAAGATGTGCCTTATTCCCGTCAACGACCGTATTGTGCCGCACTTTCCAGTCGCGCAGGAAGCGATCCACGGCATCAGGATCCACCCCTTCCGGCGGCAGGAAATCACGCCAGTTCTCACCGAGCAGGGTGTTCATCGCGCTTTCATTTTGCTCACTGATGGCGCTGGCCAGCGCATCGGTTGCCTGGTCTGGCGTGCTGAAAGATTGCTGCGCCATTGCGGCGGCCGACAGCATGAATAACGCGATCCCACTGAGTAATTTGCTTTTCATGTCGGCTTCCTTAACGGTGACGGAATTCACGGTGTTCAGCACGCCCGGTAGACGTCTGGCGCGGTTGCTGATGGCGGGCAGCCTGTTGCCGGCTCTGGGCGCCTCGCTGCTGCTGGGCTTGCCAGTTGGCGGAACGACTGTCGTTACCGCTGAGCGCATTGGCGCGCGGCTGGCTACTCCGCGCAGGCTGCGAAACCCGTTTCTCTTGCCTTTGGGTGGTGGTCGGGCGGCTGTCTCGCGTCTTAGCGGCTGTCCGCTGTGCCGTTTGCGGTTTGGTGTCGTAGCCCCGGTAGTTGTTGCGCTGAGAAATTTGCTTCAGCTGGGCGGTTGACGCCTGACGCTGTGCATCTTTGGTGCCCGGACGCGCGGTCTGCGGGAAGGTTTTTCCCGTTGATTTCTCCATCTGGCTCAGTGCAGCCTGTCGTTGGCTGTCCCGGTTGACCGGTTTTTGCTGCGTCGCGCTTAGCCCCGTTGCCGTGTTCGTTGAGTGGAAACGATTGTTGAGCGTGTTAGTGGGATAGGGCACTCCTTCACGATAGGCCGGGTTATGCTGCCAGGTGCGGTTGGCGTCCGTCAGGCGCTGGCCGCTGATTTTATTAAAGTTCTCGACGTTGATATTGATGTTGTTATCACCGTTGCGGTTATAGCCGCCGTGGTGATCCCAGTCGTCATCATGGTGGTGATCCCAGTCATCGTCATCATCCCAGTCGATGTTGCTGAAAATAGCGTAGGTGGTCGCCACGCCCAGGCTGAACCCTAAGCCTTTGACCAGACTGTCCGTAAACTGCTCTCCCGGAGAGGGCGGTAAATAGACGGGCGGATAAGCGGTGTTCGGCCAGGTGCCATACACGGTATTCGGGTTGTAGGTGGGAACGTAAACCACCTGCGGGTCGGCAGACTCAATTTTAATGACCGTCGGGGCTGACGTCGTGGCGGTGTTTGTTGTCTGGCCGGTGGCCGTTTTCGCCGGGGCCGGTTTTGTCTCGGTGGTGACCGTTTGCTGCGGTGTTGATTGCAATGCACCGGTTTGCTGCGCCAGCAAACGCAGACGTTGCACGGAATCCATCACATCTTTCGGCTGCGCGAGAAACGCGTCGCCCAGGCTCTGCACCCAGGGTGGATTTTCGCCCATCAGGGACATCAGCTGAGGAAACGCCACCAGTGATTTTACGCTCGGATCCCAGGGTTGATTCGCCACGGCCTGAATGGCGGCATCGCCCTGCAGTTTAGGGTTGTCTTTTGACCACTGTGCCGCCTGGATGACGTTGGCCGGGTAAGTCGAAGCCATCAAAATTTGCGATAGCAGGGCATCCGGGTAGAGCGCGATGGGGGCAACCCACTGATCAATTTGCGCGGCCGTGTAGGCTGGCGCGACGACCGGTGCTGGCTGAGCGGCAGGCGGCGCAGCCGGTTGTTGTGCGACGGGGGCAGGGGCAGGAGCCACAGGCTCCGTTGCGCGGCTTTTAACGAACATGACGCCTGAGGCGGCAAACAGCCCGGCACTGCACAGAAGGACAAGCAGTTGTGGCTTAAAGGGCAACTTCATAAAATGACTCCAACGAGACAAGCGCTGTGCCGTGAGGCGTTACGGTTGGCGTGAGTATCAATCACCCGTCTTTTACTGTTTTGACTTTTGTGGGGAATCATCCGGTACGTCCGGATAAAGAGTGTGAGTATTTATTACACAATTATATCGGATGGCTGAAATGCCGCCGGAATATTCAGAAGGTCGCACTCACGGTTTTTTGCAGTCAGAATTCGTTGCACCTGCCCGCTACACCATGCTTAACGATTCAGCAAATTTTTTAATGTTGCTTTTTTGTAAACGGATTAACACTGTGCAGAAATCCTGCTATGCTGCCCGACGCGGTATCGGGCATTTACCCTACAAACTGCTGTCTCACAGGAGCGTGAAGAGAACGCCCGCCGCATATGACAATGAGAGCGAGGAGAACCGTCGTGCTAGAAGAATACCGTAAGCACGTAGCAGAACGTGCCGCCGAGGGAATTGTACCCAAACCTTTAGATGCAACCCAAATGGCCGCGCTCGTCGAGCTGCTGAAGAACCCGCCTAAGGGCGAAGAAGAATTCCTGTTAGATCTGTTGATCAACCGTGTACCGCCTGGCGTAGATGAAGCTGCCTACGTAAAAGCCGGATTCCTTGCCGCCGTCGCCAAAGGCGAAGCAACCTCCCCACTGGTTACTCCTGAAAAAGCTATTGAACTGCTCGGTACCATGCAGGGTGGCTACAACATTCATCCGCTGATTGACGCACTGGATAACGACACGCTGGCACCGATTGCCGCCAAAGCGCTCTCCTCAACGCTGCTGATGTTCGATAACTTCTACGATGTGGAAGAAAAAGCCAAAGCCGGCAACGCCTACGCGAAACAGGTTATGCAATCCTGGGCCGATGCCGAATGGTTCCTGAACCGTCCTGCACTGGCTGAAAAAATCACCGTTACCGTCTTCAAAGTGACCGGTGAAACTAACACCGATGACCTCTCTCCGGCACCGGATGCGTGGTCTCGTCCTGATATTCCTCTGCACGCGCTGGCGATGCTGAAAAACGCCCGTGAAGGTATTGAGCCGGATCAGCCGGGCAGCGTTGGCCCGATCAAACAGATCGAAGCCCTGCAGGAAAAAGGTTTCCCGCTGGCATACGTCGGTGACGTAGTGGGTACCGGTTCGTCCCGTAAGTCCGCGACCAACTCCGTACTGTGGTTCATGGGCGATGACATCCCTCATGTGCCTAACAAACGTGGCGGCGGCCTGGTGCTGGGCGGCAAAATTGCGCCAATCTTCTTTAACACCATGGAAGATGCGGGCGCACTGCCGATCGAAGTGGATGTCTCTAACCTGAATATGGGCGACGTGATTGACGTTTACCCGTTCAAAGGTGAAGTGCGCAACCACGAAACCAACGAACTGCTGGCGAGTTTTGAGCTGAAAACCGACGTGCTGATTGACGAAGTGCGTGCCGGTGGCCGTATTCCGCTGATCATCGGTCGTGGCCTGACGACCAAAGCGCGTGAAGCGCTGGGTCTGCCGCACAGCGACGTGTTCCGTCATGCGAAAGATGTGGCGGAAAGCAATCGTGGTTACTCCCTGGCGCAGAAAATGGTGGGTCGCGCCTGCGGCGTCGCCGGTGTCCGTCCTGGCGCGTACTGCGAACCGAAGATGACCTCCGTGGGGTCTCAGGACACCACTGGCCCAATGACCCGTGATGAACTGAAAGACCTGGCGTGCCTGGGCTTCTCTTCTGACCTGGTGATGCAGAGCTTCTGTCACACTGCCGCGTATCCGAAGCCGGTTGACGTGACCACGCACCACACGCTGCCTGACTTCATCATGAACCGTGGCGGTGTGTCGCTGCGTCCGGGTGACGGTGTTATTCACTCCTGGCTGAACCGTATGCTGCTGCCTGATACCGTCGGTACCGGTGGTGATTCCCATACCCGTTTCCCAATCGGTATCTCCTTCCCGGCGGGCTCGGGGCTGGTGGCGTTTGCTGCTGCGACCGGCGTGATGCCGCTGGATATGCCAGAATCGGTTCTGGTGCGCTTCAAGGGCAAAATGCAGCCGGGTATCACCCTGCGTGACCTCGTGCATGCTATTCCTCTATATGCCATCAAACAGGGTCTGCTGACCGTTGAGAAGAAAGGGAAGAAAAACATCTTCTCTGGCCGTATTCTGGAAATTGAAGGTCTGCCGGATCTGAAAGTCGAGCAGGCATTCGAACTGACCGATGCGTCCGCGGAGCGTTCTGCTGCTGGCTGTACCATCAAGCTGAACAAAGAACCGATTATTGAGTATCTGACCTCTAACATCGTGCTGCTGAAGTGGATGATTGCAGAAGGCTACGGCGACCGTCGTACGCTGGAGCGCCGTATCCAGGGCATGGAAAAATGGCTGGCGGATCCACAGCTGCTGGAAGCCGATGCTGACGCAGAATACGCGGCAGTGATCGACATCGATCTGGCGGATATCAAAGAGCCGATCCTGTGTGCACCAAACGATCCGGACGACGCGCGTCTGCTTTCCGACGTTCAGGGCGACAAGATCGACGAAGTGTTCATCGGATCCTGTATGACCAACATCGGCCACTTCCGTGCTGCCGGTAAGCTGCTGGATACCCACAAAGGCCAGCTGCCAACGCGTCTGTGGGTGGCTCCGCCAACCCGTATGGATGCGGCTCAGCTGACCGAAGAGGGCTACTACAGCGTGTTCGGTAAGAGCGGTGCGCGTATCGAAATTCCTGGCTGTTCCCTGTGTATGGGTAACCAGGCGCGCGTGGCTGACGGTGCGACGGTGGTTTCCACCTCTACCCGTAACTTCCCGAACCGTTTAGGTACCGGTGCAAACGTCTACCTGGCCTCTGCGGAGCTGGCGGCGGTTGCGGCACTGATTGGTAAACTGCCAACGCCGGAAGAGTACCAGACCTTTGTAGCTCAGGTGGATAAGACGGCGGTAGATACCTATCGCTATCTGAACTTCGACCAGCTCTCTCAGTACACCGAGAAGGCTGACGGGGTTATCTTCCAGACGGCAGTATAAACAGCTAAACCGTCTTCACGGAGGCGGTTTTGTGTTTGCACCCTCTCCTGTGGAGAGGGACAGGGTGAGGGCATCAGACCGCAAGGTCTTGCTCTCACCTTTTTATTTTCATTCCTCCTGCCTCCCACGCTTTTTTTCTTCCTCTCTGCTGCGATAATTAGCGTAATGGCTTTGCAGAGGAAAATACTATGGATTACGAATTTCTGCGCGACATCACCGGAGTGGTGAAAGTGCGTATGTCGATGGGCCACGAAGCTGTTGGACACTGGTTCAACGAAGAGGTGAAAGAGAATCTCGCCCTTCTGGACGAAGTTGAACAGGCGGCAAATACGGTGAAAGGCAGTGAACGCTCCTGGCAACGTGCCGGGCACGAATACACGCTGTGGATGGATGGCGAAGAGGTGATGGTGCGTGCCAACCAGCTTGAATTCTCCGGTGATGAGATGGAAGAGGGGATGAGCTACTACGATGAAGAGAGTCTGTCGCTGTGCGGCGTAGAAGACTTTTTACAAGTCGTGACGGCGTACCGGGCGTTCATGAAACAGAAATAGCACACCGGAGCGTCCTTGCTCCCAGCGCGGCTTACACGGTCGGAATATTGCGGCCGTAGTAGATTTCGCGCATCTCTTTCCAGAGCAGGTCAGTAATGGCCTTGCGCTCTTCTTCGCTTAAATCTTCTGGTCGGGTATGGAACATGTAGTGCTTAAGGTCGAACTCCTTAAGTAACATCTTGGTATGGAAGATATTTTCCTGATACACGTTCACATCCATCATGTCATACAGCGACTTCATGTCGTCGGACATAAAGTTCTGAATGGAATTGATCTCGTGATCGATAAAGTGCTTCATGCCGTTAATGTCACGGGTAAAGCCTCGCACGCGATAATCAATCGTCACGATATCGGATTCCAGCTGGTGGATTAAATAGTTCAGCGCGTTCAGCGGGGAGATCACACCGCAGGTCGACACTTCGATATCGGCGCGGAAGGTACACAGCCCGCCTTCAGGATGGCTTTCCGGGTAGGTGTGCACGCAGATGTGGCTTTTATCGAGATGGGCGACGACCACTTCCGGCAGCGGGCCCGGATGTTCTGTTTTATCGATAAGTTGAGGGTCGACCGGCTCTTCGCTGACCAGAATCGTGACGCTGGCACCCTGAGGTTCATAATCCTGACGGGCGATATTCAGGATATTCGCGCCGATAATCGAACAGGTTTCTGACAGGATCTCGGTCAGACGGTTGGCATTGTAGAGTTCATCGATATAGGCGATGTAACCATCGCGTTCTTCCGCTGTTTTGGCATAGCAGATATCGTAAATACAAAAACTCAGGCTTTTGGTCAGGTTGTTAAAGCCATGCAGTTTAAGC
>Ga0157370_10006807_pt1 | contig 12534 bp, 9 predicted proteins | sample C35metaG_FD_113463 | JGI IMG/M metagenome (GOLD analysis project Ga0157370, IMG submission 113463) | Corn rhizosphere microbial communities from Kellogg Biological Station, Michigan, USA - C3-5 metaG | ecosystem: Host-associated > Plants > Roots > Rhizosphere > Soil | place: USA: Michigan...
TTCCCGCTATTCGTTGCAATCTTTTGTGCCGAACCCCGGCACAAAAGGATTTCCACTGCACACGAGCGAAGCGAACTGGCGAAGCAATCGGGGCTAGGTTCTGACAGATGCGACAAAACCAACACAGGTATCTAAAAAAAAAAACTATTATACACTAAAGCATAAATCGATATGTAATTTTTATCAAAAAAGTATTAGTTGGTTTTCTTCCTAAAATCTGAGAATTCAGTTCTGAAAACAAGTTTTCATCCGCATTTCCGTCGGATGTTATTCCCTGCGACCAAACCAAAAATAATTCCGAACCAGGAATATATTCCCATCTTGCAACTAAATTGGATCGAAATTGCACAAAAGCAAAATCCGGATTTTGAATTTTGTAATCTGTAATCCCATTTTTGTCTTCATCAATCTGGTAATTATTTTCTAATTCATTAAAATAAATCTGATTTGAATCAAACAAACTTACTCGATCTCCATAATAAAATGCGGCAGGATTTATTACTTTATTAAAAGCATTGTATCTTCCTCTGGAAATAAAAGGCTGGCCATAATATTGAATGGTAAAATTTGGATTAATATTATAATCTAATCGTATAGAGGTACTTAAAGTATTTTGACTCAGATTTGCCGTAAGATATCGGGGATCAGTATTAAAACTGGTTTGAGTAATATATTGCAGCTTATTTTGCTTTGAAGAAAAACTAGCGCTTAAAGAAAAAGTAAAGGCGTTAATGGGCTGATATATAATGCCAGCAGCAAACTCAGTATATGAAAATGAATTGTTTTTGCCCTTTGTATCATAAAGGGCAAAGTTGTATTTAAACTTTTTTCTATTGTCTGAAGTAATACTGACCGATTTAAAAAACTCTTCAGAATAACGAAAACGTGGGCCTCCCTGCAAAATAGAATTTGAATAATTTATAGGTTTATAAATCGCTAAAGCAGTAAAATTCCAATTGTTTTTTAATACAAAATCTGAATTAAAAGAATATTGCATTTTATTGTAATTTCCTTCAAAATCAAAATTTGAAAGCTGTTCCAGTTGGGTTGTGATTTTTCTAAACTGACTGAAAGGTTTTAAAGTTTCATAAGACACAAATACATATTGTTTGATTTCGTCTGCCTGCCTTAAAAAACCAATATCATTTAGATCCAATTCTGGAGATCTCCATATTATAGATCCTTTGTAACGCCAGTTTCCAACACTAGCTTTTCCTATTTCAAATTTTCCACCTGTTCCTGTGAGTGATCTTTTTAAAGGATCAACAGAAAGATGTCCGGCATCTGTTCTCTGGAATAAATGCGTCATATTTCGCTGTGTAGCTGTTATAGCTTCTTCGCTGCCTTCGACTTTGCTGGCAACAAAATTGCCTTTAAAATAATACTTTCTATTTTTCCAATTATGCATAAAATCCACTCCGGCTGTATAAGCAGATTGATGCATAAAGTTTAGAAAATTAGTTTCTAAATTTCGATTTACGGCAGTAAAAACAGCACCAAAATAACTGTTGCGATTATTAAAGTCTTTTTGAACTCTGCCAATAAAATAATTGGTTAATGGTTCTACCAATACCTTTTCAATTCGGCTATTTTCCTGAATTTTGGCATATTCTTTATTTGTCACACTTTCTAGCATTCCAATTGACCAGCCATTTTTAGTTTTTCCGCTAAATTTTGCTGCTCCCAAAATGGCGGTATTATTAGGAATTGACATAAAAGCACCAGAGGGAACATTGGGCTGTCCGTTAGGATTTCGTCCAATTCTGCGGGAATAAAACAAATTATCCTGATCATCAGCAAAAGAATAGTTGAAAATGTTTTTATTTTCTACAAAAAAAGGACGCCGTTCATCATAAAAAACTTGAAAACCATCTAGTACAATAGTAGATGGATCAGCTTCTACTTGTCCAAAATCGGGATTAATAGTTAAGTTTAATGTTAAATCATTAGTGACACCAATTTTGGCATCTAAACCTCCGTTCAATTTAAAATCATTACCGGTTTTAAACGGATTTCCTTCTTGCGCTGGATAAGTTTCCAACTTAGAAAGTACAAAGGGCTGAATTTCGATCTGCCTTTTAGGAGATAAACCAATTAAACCTCGTAACTCTCCAAATTCACTGACCCAGCCTGGCGCATCGAGTGGAATTCGCTGCCAGACAGATCGTTCTTCGGTTCTGAAATATCTTCTGGTAGACTGCAATGCCCAAACTTGTTCAGGAAGATCACTAAATTTTAACTGACTTAACGGAATTTTGATTTCGGCAGTCCAGCCTTCCTGATCAATATGCGTTTTTAAATACCAGATTGGATTCCAATTTCCATCCCATGTTTTTCCATTATCCGAAATAAATCCATCGCTTTTTACACCGGCAACAGAAGCTGCAAATGAAAAACTGGTAAGCTGATCGTTATGACTGCTGATATTTATTTCGATCCAATCACCTTCAAAACCATCACGTCTCGATAATCTTTCTACAATTCCTTTTGGATCTTTGTCATAACACCTAAAACCAAAATAAATAAAATCTTTATCATATATAATCTTGAATTTTGTCTGTTCAGAAGGCTCAGTATTTTCATCCGGCAGATTTTCTATATAATCTCCGGTCCAGTCCACAATATCCCAACTTTCATCGGTTAGAAATCCATCGATTACGGGTGCAGCCAAAGCACCTAAAGCTTTTGTGGTGTAAACTTTTTTAGCTGTTTTAGGTACTGACTGCCCAAAGCTAAACTGAAAAAAAAATAACAATACAAACAAAGTCTTTTTATAACAAATCATATGCTTGATTTTTATTAAATCGAATTTCATCTCTAAGAACCCTGATTATTTGTTTAGTTCCAATATCCACATTTTCATAGCCGGAATTGAAGTTTTTTTCGATAATGAAAAGTTTTCATCTGTAATTACATTCTTCCCCGAAGAAAAGCCAGCTGATCTTTCGTCGTATTTCTGAAAATCAATTTCTTTTTGGGCATTGCTGGTATTCATAATACACATGATTGTTTGCGTTGCATCATATCTAAAATAAACATACAAGCCATCTACCGGAATATAATGCATCATTTTTCCGGTGGTTAAAGCCGAAGACGTTTTTCTGAAATTGGCTAATTTTCGAACTAAATCCTGAGTTGATTTTTCATCATCGGTTAATCCTTTTCCTGTAAAGGCATTTTTGGAATCTGTAGCCCATCCACCTGGAAAATCAGCACGAACCAAACCATCAGGAGCTTTGAATCCTTTAGCCAATACTTCAGAACCATAATATAATTGCGGGATCCCGCGACAAGTAAGCAGCCATTGAAAACCTATTTTTTGTTTCTCTGCATTTTCTCCCACAACAGAGAAAAAACGCGGTTCGTCATGATTGTCTAAAAGCAGCACTTTTTGCATCGGATTTTTACTTAAAAAATCACTGCTTAGTGTATAATAAAGTTTATTTACACCTTCTGTCCAGCCGAAGGGTTGAGTGAGAGCCGGAATGATTCCGTAGTATAAACTTTGAAAATCAACAACTGATGGCAAATTGCTTTTAAAAGGAGTATCCATATTATTTTGTTCAAAATAGGCTTGGTTGGCTACTCCGTGAACCATAATCTCTCCAAAAATGGTCATTTTAGGAAATTCATTTAAAATTGCCTGATTGCAGCGATTTGCAAAGTTTAAATCATTGTAAGTATATGTATCTAAACGAACTCCATCTATGCCAAAAGTTTCAATGTGCCAAATACAATTCTGAATTAAAAAGTTGGCCATGTAGGGATTATCCTGATTGATATCGGGCATGATTTTATCAAACCAGCCATCGCTCATTTTCTTCTGATCAGATTTTGTGCCGTACGGATCAAATAATGACTGTTCTCTATAATTGGTTTGGGTATATTCTGGCCAACGATGCACCCAGTCATTTTCTGGCTGGTCTTGTTCTAGAAAATGATACAATCCAAAATGATTGTAAACAGCATCAAAGATGAGTTTCATACCGCGCTGATGCAATTGATTGCTTAGTTCCTTATACTTTGTGTCTCCACCGTAACGCGCATCAATTTTATAATGATCTGTAATGGCATAACCATGTTCGGTTCGGTTCATCATATCATTTTCCATTACCGGAGTAAACCATAAAGTGGTAATTCCTAATCCCTGCAGATAATCTAAATTATTAATCACGCCCTGCAAATCACCACCATGGCGATCATACATTTGATTTCTGTCCAGCGATTGATCTCTCATTCCTTTAACACGATCATTTGTAGGATCTCCATTGCTAAAACGATCCACCATAATCAAGTCGATAAAATCAGCCGAATTTACTCCTTGCCCATACAATGTTCCATTGCCAGGTCTTCTGGAATTAAGCGACCAATTAATTTTTTGCTTTTTTCCTTTCTGAATTACTTCAATGGAAACATTTCCCGGTAGCGCGTCTGGTGAAATTAAAATATCTACAGCAAGATATCTTTTATTCGAAAATTGGTGTGTTTTCAAAACCTTTATACCAGAATAATTTATGAGAACATCAGCTGAAGAAAAAGCTTCACCTGTACTTCGAATAAGCAATTGAATAGAATTTGTTTTCATCCCGACCCACCAATTGGTTGGATATATGTCAATATTTTTGGCATTAACAATGAATGTGCAGCACATTAAAACCAAGTAAAAAAAGATTCTTTTTTTCATCTCTAACTATTTTTAGATTAATATTACCAGCGAAAGATATTTTTCTTTCGTATTCTAAAAAAGCAGTTTATTTAAACAGCATTATTTGCATTGCAAACAGCAATTTTGATTTGATAGAAAAGCATTATTTTTACATTTATAAGAAAATGACAATCCAAATGAAGGCACTTACATACGATCCTGAAAATAGATTTATGAAAATTAAATTGTATACTTTATACTGGCTGGGATATATTTTGCTTTTTAGTTTGATTCAAGGTTTACCGGCCGGAGATTTTTTAACCGCATTTTATAATGAATGGTATAGCATTTTGCCTAAAATTCTTTTTGTGACCATCGTTGTCGAATTTTTAATGCCTCGCTTTTTGTTCAGGAAAAAAACAATTGCTTTTATCACTGTATATATTCTTCTAATTTTAGTTTTTGCTTTTTTGCAGCGCTTGATCGACAATTACATTATAATTCGTTATTATCTGACTTTCTGGAAAATTGAACCAATTTTATCGGCTCCGGTTTTTTTATATAATATTAGTAAACTCCAATTTGTGGTAACTATTCCGCTGGCTTTTAAGCTGTTTTATTATTTAGCAGAAGAAAAAAATAAAGTTCAAATCATATCATCCCAAAAATTACAGGCTGAATTATCTTCTCTTCGAAATCAATTTCATCCACATTTTTTGTTCAATGTCCTCAATAGCTTGTACTCTAAAATTTTAACCAAATCAGATGATTCTGCTGAAATTGTGCTGAGAATATCCGATTTGCTTCGGTTTTCTATCTATGATGTAAATAATAGAAATATCTCCTTGCAAAATGAAGTAGATTATCTTAAAAATTATATTTCGTTGCAGCAACTGCGTTTTGAGAATCAGCTTCAATTGAGTTTTAGTGTTCACGGTACTATCGAAAATCATTCTATTGAGCCTTTTTTGATACTTCCGTTTATAGAAAACAGCTTCAAATATAGTTTAGATGAAGTAGGTCCGGCTTGGATTACCATTTCTATTGCGGTGACTAATGGATGGCTTTCTGTTAAAATTGAAAATAGTCTTCCTAAAAAAATTAGCAAGACAACAGAAAATTTGAATAGTGGAATTGGAATTGCAAATGTTAAAAGAAGATTAGAACTACTTTATCCAGAAAAGCATATTTTGACTGTGAAAAATGAAATTACGAGTTTTTTCGTTTCCTTAAAAATAAAAATAGAAGATGGCTGTAATTAACTGTATCATAATTGAAGATGAATTACCAGCCTCTATTTTGCTGGAACTTCATATTGCCCGGTTTGATTTTTTAGATTTAAAAGGCAGATTTACGAGCGTTGCAAATGCACAGAACATTTTGAAATCGCATAAAATTGACCTTATTTTTCTAGATATCAATTTACCGGGAAAATCCGGAATCGAATTTGCGAGAAGTTTATCTTCAGAAACCGCAGTAATTTTTACAACTGCTTACACAGAATATGCGGTCGAAGGATTTGAAATTGAAGCCATCGATTATATTTTAAAACCAATTGCCTTTGGACGTTTTACAAAAGCGATAAGCAAATACACAAAAATTAGGGAATCAAATGAAATCTTTTTGCATTCTAAAATTCAGGAAACTGATCGCGCGTTTATTTTTGTGAAATGCGAAAGAAAAATGGTCAAACTTTTTTTAGACGAAATTGACTATTTTGAATCTCAAGGAAACTATTTACTGATTTATACAGCAACAGAATGTTATAAAACGTATCAGTCGATTACAGAAATGGAAGAAAAATTACCTGAGGGCCTGTTTTTCAGAATTCATCGCTCATTTCTTGTTGCCATAAAAAAAATAACAAGTTATAATACAAACCATATCAATATTCAAAATAAGCAATTGCCTATCGGAAGGTTTTATCAGTCCTCTGTGTCTTATTTACTGAATTCTTTAACAAATAACGCTTTGAATTTATAAAATAGCGATCAGGTAAACAGGCGGGTAGGTGCGATATTGGATACAATAGACATTCTGCTCACTGAGTTTTTAGGTTTAATGTTTTTTGGGAGCTTTTTGCCGCTATTCGTTGCAATCTTTTGTGCCGAACCCCGGCACAAAAGGATTTCCACTGCACACGAGCGAAGCGAACTGGCGAAGCAATCGGGGCTAGGGCCGCGGGGATATTGGTTTGTCAAGCTCCACATTGAAACCCAATTGTGGTATCTCTATTTAATTCTCAATTATTATTTTAAACACCATACGCCACAATTCTGTTCACAGAGGATGAAGTAAATTATAATTTTCATAAACTTACTATCTTTGATTAAAATTTAGCCATTAAAGAATATTGAAATTGTGGAAAACATTCCAATCCGCCATATTAGCCAGCAAAGTGAACCTGAATTGACAGGGAGTTTTACTATACGGGAAATAACATCCTTATTGTCCGGCAGGGATATGGTTCAGGAGCTGCACAGGCATGATTTCTATTATATTTTAATTGTTAAGAATGGAACAGGCCATCACGATATTGACTTTACAGGCTATGAAATAAAAGATCATACTGTTTTTATGATGCGTCCCGGCCAGGTGCATAACCTTTTTCTAAAAGCAGGCTGCACGGGCTATTTAATACAATTTAAAACAGATTTTCTTTATTCTCATAACAGTGCCTCCCAAAAGCATCTGACCAGGCTAATTCAATACAGTGCTTACAACCTCGAGCAGGAAGGATTTTGCAGAATCGAGGCTGTCGTATCAGAGGCATTAAAAGAATATTCAAACAAACTCAAAGGCTATCACGAAGTTTTGAAAGCAAACCTGAGCATTTTTCTTATTGAACTGCTTCGCCAGCGGCCTGATAACGCTATTGCGGCTATGGGGGATAACACCTATGGACAGGAAAAATTGGAGCAATTTCTGGAACTTGTGGAAAAAAACAGTAGTACCCACAAACAGGTTTCACAATATACCGGTTTATTAAATTTATCGTCTTACCAGCTAAGTTCTATTACAAAAACTTTACTTGCTAAAACCCCTTCTGAGATTATAAACCAGCATATTATCCTGGAAGCCAAACGCCAGCTTTTGGCGACCTCAAAGCAAGTGGGCCAGATTGCCTGCGACTTAGGATATAATGACCCTTCTTATTTTACCCGGTTTTTTAAAAGGCATACCGGTCTCTCTCCCGAGTCCTTTAGGCAAAACTCTAAATAAGTCCTAAGGATCTTCATTTCTGTCCTATCATAGAGGTTTTCCACTGAAGTAATTTTGTCCAATAAAATTAATTCAAACCCAGATCAGTATGAAAACAAAAATGAAACTGATGGCATCCTTAAAGATATGGCTGGCCATTTATCCCTCCATTACACTTTTTTTATTCCTCTTTGGCAATGCATTGTCCGTATTGCCTTTATACCAGCGGACTTTTATACTCACCATAGCGCTGGTTCCCTGGATCGTATTTGCCGGGATTCCGTTTTTAGATTTTATCCAGCGACAGTTTACCTATAAACCCAAAAAATAAAAGTAAAAAATGGATCGTCCAACAACAACGGAATCTCTCAGTTCCGGCGCCACTGCCGGTACAGATTTAACAGGACCAAGGCGTAAGTTCATTAAACAAACCGGATTGGCAATAGCAGCTTTAACTTTTCCATTTCCACTTAGAGCATTTTATATGAGTACAGTTAGTAAAAAATTTGATGTCATTATTATCGGGGGAAGCTACTCCGGCCTGGCCGCAGCAATGGCACTGGGAAGGGCATTAAAACAAGTTTTGATTATCAATAGCGGTGAGCCCTGCAATGCACAAACGCCATATTCCCATAATTTCCTCACCCGGGACGGCAGCACACCTGCAGGAATCGCCGTAGTGGGAAAACAGCAGGTAGAAAAGTATCAAACTGTAAAATTCCTTAATGGCTTTGCTTCCAGTGGAAAGAAAACGGACAAAGGTTTTGAAATAATGATGGAAACCGGTGAAACTTTCCAGGCCTTAAAATTAATTTTTGCTACGGGCATAAAAGATATAATGCCGCCCATTGAGGGGTTTTCAGAGTGCTGGGGGATTTCAGCCATACACTGCCCGTATTGTCATGGCTATGAAGTGCGGGGTAGCACGACAGGGATTCTGGGCAATGGTGATAATGCATTTGAACTGGCTAAGATGATTTCAAACTGGACCCCGGATCTGACCCTCTATACCAATGGGGTATCTGCGATAACCGCCGGGCAGAATGCCAGTCTGAAACGCCGTAATATTAGTGTTGTTGAAAAGCAGATCAGTAAGCTGGAACATCTTGGGGGGCATATCCGGCATATTGTGTTTACAGACGGCACAAGATCTTCACTGAGTACTCTGTATGCCCCCAGGCCTTTTATACAGCACTGCACAATACCTGAATCTCTGGGATGTCTAATGACCCAGGACGGCTATATTAAGACCGATCCTTTTCAGCAGACCTCCATTGAAGGCATTTATGCTTCGGGGGACAATGCCTCTCGGGCCAGGACTCTTGCCAATGCAGTTGCAATGGGAACGGCAGCGGGTATGGCAGCAAGTAAAAAGCTGATACTGGAACAATTTTGATGTTGATGCCCATAAGGGCTCACAAGGAGGCATTATCTGAGTTCTGTCCTGTCCAGCTTCATTTCGGTCCTAACAAATTGAAAACACCTGAGATATCTTTCAAAGAAAATAAACCAAAAAAAATTAAAATTCACAATTATGAAAATTATTATAGTAGGTGCAAGCGGCACTATGGGAAAACATTTAGTCAAAGCACTGGAAAAGGAGCATGAAGTTATCACAGTGGCATCCAAAGGATGTGACATCGATGCTGATATTACATCACCGGAATCCATTGAAAACCTATTTAGGAAGGCCGGCTCATTTGATGCCTTGATTTCAACGGCAGGCCCGACATTTGTAGGTCCATGGGGCAAATTAAATGATGCAGCATTCAGAAAGGGAGTGGAAGGAAAAATGATGGGGCAGATCAACCTGGTGCTGATAGGTCAGCATTATATCAACCCGAAAGGTTCCTTTACCCTAATTACCGGAGCCTTGACCCATGAGCCTCAGGTAAACTTTGCCAATGCATCAGCTGTTAACGGTGCTGTGGAAGGATTTGTCCGTGCAGCGGCCATTGAGCTGGATAACGGGATTCGTATCAATGCAGTAAGCCCCACAGTCATCGAAGATTCCCCGCAGTATTTCCCATACTTCCCCGGAGAGATCCCCACCACCATGAGACAGTTGGAATTTATGTTTCGAAAAAGCGTGTTTGGCAAGGGAACCGGGCATATCATTAGGGCTTAATTTTTGCAGCAGCTGCACTTCAAAGCGGTCAGCTTTGGAATTGATTGGGCTGCTTATTGCCCGGCAGAGCTCATACAAATTTCCCGCCGGGGCCCGCAAGCCCTGGCTTATTTGTTTTGTTCATTGCAGGCTGAAAGTTTTCAGCCATTTTTGCTGTCTGTGGGAATACACCTATGCAAAAAACGGTTATTATTAATGGTTTTTTACAGGCATCAAATCTGGGTACCTAAAAACTTGCGCTCAGAAAGTTTATTATTTCGGGGTGCGCCATCAAGCGATGCGTACCTTGCGAGTTCATCTTCTTTAAGCTCGTCATTTCCCAGTTCCCTAATTTCGAATTCCCTGCTGACCGGATTATCCTTTTCGGGTTCTATGGTTTCAAAGGAATCATTTTGAGCTTCATTTCTTTTTTGGGTATTCCTATCCGTTTGAGACCCCTTTAAAGGGTCATTCTCTATAAGGTTCTTCTCTATGTCCTTCCCCCTTATGTCTTTGGGGCCGCTTTGGGGTTCCTTTTAAGGGTTCTGCGGGTCATAGGGCTGGGTGTTTTTGGCTGCGTGTTTTGGGTCTTTGATCGGGTTTTGGGAATTACGGTGGTCCTTGTGGTAATTTTTGGTTGTATTTTTTCGGTTTGATATTGTTTTTTTGGAGCTTTTTCCCGCTATCAGTTGCAATTTTTTGTGCCGAACACCTGCACAAAAGGATTTTCTCTTCTATCGGGGCTAAGGCTGCAGAGGGGCAATTATAATATATGGAAATGTGCAATTCTTATCAAATTTACATTTGAATGTCATTTGATTTTCTTTCATAAAAAATCAAGTTAATTTCCCGCTCGCAAATTAAATATCATTTAATAATTTTTATATTTGATATGGAAACCAAAAACATATTATTTTAAATTGCAGGCAATGGAAAAGGGGATGAAACTGAAGGTACGAAAACAGCTCGATGGCAGACAGCAGTCCAATATCATTAAATTAAAAGGCAGTATAATTTCAAGGGGCTATACCCAGATCATACACATTGCGGACCAGGATGAGGAGTTCCATATCAATTTTTTTGATATTGAGACAGGGACAGCCAGCGAAGTGCAGGAATTTATCAATGCCTTTATAGCAAGGGAGCAGCTGCAGGACAGTGTATCGATTTTTAAATAAAGACTCGGGGATATAAATATGGATTTTAAAAAATTAACACAGAGCCAAAAACAGGTTTATATGGCAAAAATAGAAATTACACTAGTTTCTAAAAAGCTCTTTCTCAAATCTGACTTGTCTCTTCCGGACCTGGCAGAAGAAACAGGAATTGATCTCCACACGCTTTCGCACCTGATTAATTCTCAGACCAATCAAAATTTTAGGGATTATATAAATTTAATGAGAATTGGGTATTTCAAAGAAAAAGTAAACGATACTGGATGGAAGGATTTAACAGTAGAGCAAATGGTAATGGCCTGCGGGTTTAATTCCAGGGCTACCGCTCACAGGGCCTTTATAAAACATGTCGGCGCGACGCCGTCGCAGTATTTAAAACTGTACAGGGCCCAATATGATCACAGGACGGTTCCTAAAAAGAGATATAACTTTGGTTGACTTTAAAGTAAGTTCATCTTCCTGAAGCTCGTCATTTCCAAGCTGCCCAGTTTCGAATTCCTTCCTTACCGGATTATCCTTTTCGGGCGCTATGGTTTCAAAGGACGCGCTTTGAGCCTCATCGCTCCTCTGAGTATTCCTATCCGTTTGAGACCCCTTTAAAGGGTCATTCTCTATAAGGTCCTTTTCCTTGTCCTTCACCGTTATGTCTTTGGGGCCGCTTTGGGGTTCCTTATAAGGGTTCTGCGGGTCATAGGGGCTGGGTGTTTTTGGCTGCGTGTTTTTGGGTCTTTGGTTTGGTTTTGGGAATTACGGCGGTGCTTGTGGTAATTTTTGGTTGTATGGGATTTTTTATTTTATTTTTTGATCACTGATTTTTTTAGGTTTAATCTTATTTTTTATGAGCTTTTTCCCGCTATCCGTTGCAATCTTTTGTGCCGAACCCCGGCACAAAAGGATTTTCACTGCTATCGGGGCTAGGATCTGCAACAGATCCAATTTGTCCTTGGAGAATGTAATTTGAACCAAATTGTTTTATTTTCCAGTTTATAGGTTGTAATTAAGATTAAGAGTTATGGTATGTTTGAATTTCTTAACTTTGAATTATGAAAGAGATAATAACAAGAGAAATTTCGCAGTTTAATAATGAACTGAAACTCCAGGGTTTTAAAGCGTTCCAGATAGAGGATGATGGTGCTGAAACCAGAACCTACAGCAGAAAGGAATTCTATAAAATCTGCCTCACTACAGGGAAAAGCAGGATTCATTATTCGGATAAAACCTATGAGCAGGAAGGCACGATTCTTTTTTTCGGAAATCCGCACATTCCGTATTCGTGGGAAACTATTTCCACCACTTACGTTGGTTACACTATTTTATTTTCTGAGGAGTTTTTTAAAAACTCCGAACGTTCTGAAAGCCTGCAGCAATCTTCCTTTTTTAAAATAGGGGGAACACCTGTTTTGAAA
>Ga0157370_10006809_pt1 | contig 12529 bp, 8 predicted proteins | sample C35metaG_FD_113463 | JGI IMG/M metagenome (GOLD analysis project Ga0157370, IMG submission 113463) | Corn rhizosphere microbial communities from Kellogg Biological Station, Michigan, USA - C3-5 metaG | ecosystem: Host-associated > Plants > Roots > Rhizosphere > Soil | place: USA: Michigan...
CGATCACTTTGCCTTGCAGGTCGGCATAGCGCTGCACCTGCCCGGCCGCCCCGCTGGCGGTGTAGAAGCGCGGTGCGCAGGCGTAATACGGGGTGGGCAGATACTGCACGTACTGTTCGCGGTCGGCGGTTTTCGCCAGGCCAATCATCAGGTCCGCGCGGCCTTGTTGCAGGTCCGCCAGCCCGCGCGCCCACGGTGCGCGCTGGATGTCGAAGTGCAGCCCGCTACGGCGCCCGATTTCGTTCAGCACGTCGATGTCCAGCCCCACCAGTTCGCCCTGCGCATTGAGCATGCGAAACGGCGGCCAAAGGTCGGTCATCACCCGCAGCGGCGCGCGTTCCTGCGCCATGGCGAGCGGGCACAGCACAGTGAGCAGCAACAGAGCCCAGCGCATTTATCATCCTTAATAAGAGGCCCGCACCCTTGGCCCGGGCGGGATTGCCGAAGAGATCGTACAACCGCGGCGTAATCTACAGTGCTGTCTATGACATTCGCCAGCCACCCGGGCCATTTGGGCTAAACGCTGTGCTCGGTTATGCTCCGGTTCGCATCTTTCTCGCCAATTGGCCACTGCTCATGCCCGTGTTACGCCCGTTTCCGTTCCGAAAACTACTGCTGATCACCGTATTGTTTGCCGTCGCCCTTTGCGTGCTGGTGTACAGCATCACCTGGCACCCGGCCGACCGCGAGCCCGCTGCGCTGAGTTGCGAGGCGAATACCGCCACGTTGCAACCCGGTCAGGCGCTCAAGGTGGTGACTTGGAACGTGCAATACCTGGCCGGCAAGCGCTACGTGTTCTGGTACGACCTGGCCGACGGCAGCGGCCCCGACACCCGCCCCACCGCCGCTGACCTGGCCTACAGCCTGGACGAAGTGGTGCGCATCCTGCGCGATGAACAGGCCGATGTCGTGCTGCTGCAAGAGCTGCACGAGAACACCAAGGCCACCGATTACCAAGACCAGATGGCCCTGCTGCATGAGCGGCTGGCCGACCTTTATCCGTGCAGCAGCCAAGCGTTCTACTGGAAAGCCTCGTTTGTGCCGCACCCGAAAATTCGCGGCAGCGTCGGCATGAAACTCGGCACCCTGAGCCGTTACCGCATCAGCCAGGCCGAGCGTTTGCAGCTGCCTACGCCGCCGGCTGATCTGCTCACCCGCCAGTTCAACCTCAAGCGCGCCATGTTGGTCAGCTATCTGCCGATCCGCGACGGTGGCCAGATGGCCGTGATCAACACCCACCTGGATGCTTTCTCCCAGGGCGACGACACCATGCAACGGCAAGTAACGATGATCGACGAGCAGCTGCACGCCTTGAACGTCGCCAATACGCCGTGGTTGATCGGTGGGGATTTCAACCTGTTGCCGCCAGGCCAGTACGAACGCTTGTCCGAGCGGCAGCGCAGTTGGTATGCGCCGCACAGCGAGTTGCAGGTGTTGGCAGGCAAGTACCCGATGATTCCGAGCCTTGAAGAAACCGGCGGCGCGAATCAGGCCGCGTGGTACACCCATTTCCCCAACGACCCGCAGGCCACCGGCCCCGACCGCACCCTCGACTACCTCTTCCACAGCCCGATGCTGGCCCGCGTAGCGGCGAATGTTCGACAGGTGGACACCTTGCGTATCTCCGATCACCTGCCGCTGGTGGCGCGGTTTTTGTTGCCGGAGAAGGCGCAGCCGTAATGCAAAAGCATCGCGACTAATCGGAATGCCGCCCAGCCGATCAACAGAAGCCGGGCTCGCGTTGTTTAAATCCTGAAACTACGCACCAACTGGCTTAGCTGCGCGGTCTGCTGTTCCAGCTCTTTGCACGCCTGCAAGGTGGTGCGCAGGTTTTCGACGCCGTCCTGGTTGAGGGTGTTGATTTCGGTGATGTCCATGTTGATGGTTTCGACCACGGCGGTTTGTTCCTCGGTAGCCGTGGCGACCGACTGGTTCATGCCGTCGATTTCGTCGATGCGGCTGGTAACGCTGCCCAACCGCTCGCCCGCCAGATTGGCGACCTGCACGGTTTTGTCGCTCTGTTTCTGGCTTTCTTCCATTGTGCTGACGGCGCTGCGGGCGCCGGTTTGCAGTTCGTCGATCATCTGCTGAACCTGCTGCGCCGACTCTTGCGTGCGGTGCGCCAGGTTACGCACTTCATCAGCCACCACGGCAAAGCCGCGCCCCGCTTCACCGGCACGCGCGGCCTCGATGGCGGCATTCAACGCCAGCAAGTTGGTCTGCTGGGAAATGCCGGTGATCACTTCGAGAATCTGGCCAATGTTGGCCGTCTTGGCGTTCAGCGTTTCGATGGTGCCGCACGACTCGCTGATTTTCTGCGACAGCTCGCGCATGGAACTGATCGACTGGCCCAGCACCTGCTGCCCTTCGGCCGACAAGGCGCTGGCATCGGCCGAGCTTTCCGAGGCAACGGCGGCATTGCGGGCAATTTCATGGGCAGCAGCGCCCAGCTCATTGATGGCCGCCGCCACGCTGGTGGTACGCGAGGCCTGCTGGTCGGAGTTCTGCAACGAGGCATTGGAGGCGGCCAACACGCGGGACACCACTTCGTTGACGTGTTGGGTCGCCGACGACACCTCTTTGATCGACTGGTGAATACGCTCAACGAAGCGGTTGAACGAGGTGCCCATCTGGCCGAACTCGTCCTGGCGCAACACCACCAGACGCCGGGTCAGGTCGCCCTCGCCTTCGGCAATGTCCTGCATGGCCTTGCCCATGACAAACAACGGCTGCATCAGCACGCGGATCAAGATGCTGAGCAAGGTGATGATGGCGATTACCGCAATCACGGTGGCCAAGGTGGCGGTCACGCGGAATTCCTTGAGCATCGAGAAGGCGAAGGACTGCTCCAGTGCCAAGCCCAGCTGCCAATTTGCCGAGGCGATGCCTTGCATTGGCGTGAACTGCACCAGCATGTCCTCGCCATTGACTGTCACATCGCTGAGCCCGCTTTTGGCCACCAGACCGCTGCCCGGAAAAGCTTCACCGAGGGTTTTGAGGATCAGGTCTTTGTTCGGGTGAATCAGAATTTTGCCGTCGCTGCTGACGATAAATGCATGGCCGTGGCCATCGAAGTCCAGCGAGTTGATGGTGGCGCTGACGCTGCCCAAATCGATGTCGGCGCCGGCCACACCGATCACTTGCCCGCCTTGTTTAACGGGCGTGGCAACGGTAATCACCAGCTTGCCCGACGAGGCGGCGATGTAGGGTTCGGTGACCACGGTCTGCCCGGCTGCCATGGCGGCTTTGTACCAGCCACGCGCCCGAGGGTCGTAGTCTGCGGCCCGCGAGCCGGCCGGCACCGAGAACATCAGACCGTCTGCGCCGCCAAAATAGCTGAGCTGAAACGCCGCGCTGTACACCGGCAGGCCGACGATTTGTTTGAGGGTGTCGGGCGCTGCGCCTTGTGCGCTGATTTGTTGGGCCATGGAGTCAACCAGCGCCATGTTGCCACGCAGCCAGGTCTGAATATTGGAGGTGGTCAGTGCGCCCAACTCGCCCATGGAGCGCTCGGCATCGACGCGCAGGGTTTGCCGTTGTCGGTAGTCGTTGAACAGCACAAACACGGTGAAGGCAAACACCACGGTTAAACCTGCCGCCAACAAAATCTTGTGGCGAAACTTCAGATTCAGCGCCATACCATCATTCTCCAGGGTGTTCGGCGAAACGGTTGAAGGGCAGCTATCGGCTGCCCTGGGCATTGCATGAGCGCCACTTAGCGGCGAGGTTTCGCGCGGGCGGTGGGCTCGGCGATCAGCGGGTCGTCCGGCCAGTAGTGCTTGGGGTAACGCCCTTTCAATTCCTTTTTGACTTCGGCGTAGGTGCTGCGCCAGAAGTTGGCCAGGTCTTGCGTCACCTGCACCGGTTTGCGCCCTGGTGAGAGTAGATGCAGTTTCACCACCTGGCGGCCATCGGCAATGCGTGGCGTATCGGCCAGGCCGAACAGTTCTTGCATGCGCACCGCCAGCACGGGCGGCTCCTCGTTGTAATCGATGCCGATCCGCGAGCCGGACGGCACTTCAATGGCTTTCGGTGCGAGCTGTTCCAGACGCTGCGGCAGCGGCCAGGGCAGCAGCGTTTGCAGCATGTTGTGCAGGTCCAGCGCGGCGAAGTGGCTCAAGCGCGTGACCTTACCGAGATAAGGTTGCAGCCAGGTTTCCAGGCTCGCCAGCAAGGCCGCATCGCTGACGTCGGGCCATTCGCTGCTGGCGTTGTGGGCCAGGTCGAGGCGACGCAACAAGGCGATGCGCGCTTGCCACTGCCGCAGCTCGGGCGTCCAGGGCAACAGCTCCAGGCCTTTGCGGCGGACAAGGCCGAGCAAGGCGCGGCTGCGGGTGGCTTCGTCGAGGTCTGTCAGCGGCTCGCGGTTGAGCACCAGTTCGCCCACGCGCCATTGTCGTTCGGCTTTCAGCGCGCCTTGGCGTTCGTCCCACTCGAGTTCTTCGCGCACCGTTACCTGCTCGCGCAGCACGCTGTCGAACAGCGCCGGGTCAAGCTCGGCGGCCAGGTAGATGCGCTCTTCGCGCTGGCCCTGACGACTGCCCAATTCGGCGACCACCAGCCACGGCTGTTTCATCAGTGCATCCGGCTCACCGAACTGCGCGGCGCGGCCATTGGCCAAGCGGTATTCGCCACCGCCAGCGCGGCGTTGCTGGGCAACACGGTCGGGATAGGCGAAGGCCAGCAGCGCGCCGAGCCAGCGCGAGTGCTCGGGGTCGCTGACCGGTTCGGTGGGTTTGCCGCGCAGGTAGGAACGAAATTGTTTGGCCAGTTGCCGGGCACGCTGCACGCCACCCTGCCCGCCTCGCTGGCCGCGCTCTTCGCCGCTGAGCAGGGCCAGGCGGCTGTGCAAGTCCGCCCCGCCGCCGCGTTGGATGTCGCGCTCGCCGAGCAACGCGGCGATGTCGCAGGCCAAGTCGCCAAGTCCCAAGGCCTGCCCGCGCAGCAGCAAATGGGCGATGCGCGGATGGGCCGGCAGCTCGGCCATGGCCTGACCGTGGGGCGTGAGCTGACCGTTTTCCTGCAAGGCACCGAGGCGCATGAGCAGGTCCTGCGCCTGGGCATACGAAGCGCTGGGCGGGGCGTCGAGCCAGGCCAGTTCTTGCGGCGTCACGCCCCAGCGCGCCAGTTGTAGGGCGAGGCCGGCGAGGTCGGCCTGCAGAATTTCGGCGCTGCCGTAGGCGGCCATTTGTTCGTGCTGGGCCTGGGACCACAGGCGATAACACACGCCCGGTTGCAAACGCCCGGCGCGGCCGGCGCGTTGGGTGGCGCTGGCGCGGGAGATGCGTTGGGTATCGAGGCGGGTCATGCCACTGCCAGGATCGAAACGCGGCACACGGGCAAAACCGGCGTCCACCACCACGCGCACGCCATCGATGGTCAGGCTGGTTTCCGCAATGTTGGTGGCGAGCACCACTTTGCGTTTTCCCTCGGGCGCAGGCTCGATAGCGGCGCGTTGGGCGCGCAGGTCCAGATCGCCATGCAATGGGCACAACAGAATGTCGCTGCGCCCTTGCAGCGCTTCGGCCAGTTGATCGTTAACCCGACGGATCTCGCCCTGGCCCGGCAAAAACACCAAGACGCTGCCGGGCTCGTCGGTCAGCGCTTGCAACACCGTTTGCACCGTGCGCGGTTCGATGCCTTCTTTGGCATACGGGCCGGCCGGCTGGAACGGACGGCCCCAGTGGGTTTCCACCGGGAACATGCGCCCTTCACTGCGCACCACCGGCGCGTTGTCCAACAGCGCCGACAAGCGCTCGCCTTCCAGCGTGGCCGACATCAGCAGCACTTTCAGCGGCGGGTCGTCGCGTAATAAGGCGCGGCCGTTGAGGGTGAGGGCCAGGGCCAAATCGGCGTCCAGGCTGCGCTCGTGGTATTCGTCAAAAATCACCAACCCTACGCCTTCGAGCGCCGGGTCGTCTTGCAAACGGCGGGCGAGAATGCCCTCGGTCACCACTTCAATACGGGTGGCCGCGCTCACTTTGCTTTCCAGGCGAATGCGATAGCCGACGGTGCCGCCCACCGCTTCGCCCAGTTCACTGGCCAGCCGTTCGGCGGCGGCGCGTGCCGCGAGACGGCGCGGTTCGAGCATGATGATCGACTGCCCGGCCAACCAGCTTTCGTTAAGCAACGCCAAGGGCACGCGCGTGGTTTTACCGGCACCGGGCGGCGCTTCAAGCACGGCTTCGTGGCGCTCGGCCAGGGCCGCGCGCAGGGCAGGCAAAACAGCGTCGATGGGCAGCGGAGTCATGGACATGGAAAGGTCATTGGCGGCGTTCACAGTGGGGCGGCGAGTATACCGGCGAACGGCCAGTCGCTACCTGTGGTCTTAGCTGGGCAGCGCTTGCTGCGCCGGGCGTGCCTGGCTTGTATAGTTGCCCACTTTCCAGATTCAGCGAGCGAAGGTCGGCCGCGAAACCGCCCCAACGCCGCGCACAATTTTTATCTCAAAGGAGTGTTTGCGATGCCCGTAAAGTCTCGTGTAATTGGTGGTGCATTGATCGTTGCCCTGCTCACTCAACTGAGCGCGTGCGGCAGCATTTTCTTCCCGGATCGCCGGGGCCAGATTGAAGGCAAAATCGACCCGGTGGTCGCCGGCCTCGACGCCATCGGCCTGCTGTTCTATGTGATCCCCGGCCTGATCGCGTTCGGCATCGACTTCGCCACGGGCGCCATCTACTTCCCCGAAGGCCAGAGCGCGCAAATCGATCCGCAAAAACTGCAAGACACCCTCGGCGCCGACGGCAAGGCCGACCCGGTTCGCCTCAAAGCCCTCATTCAACAGGAAACCGGTCGCACCCTGCCGCTGGATGATCCGCGCCTGATTCAGCACAGCGGCAGCCTGCAACAGCTGGCCGCTTTTGGTCTGCGTCCCGCCGCATGAAATTGAGCGCGGCGCACGAGCGCCTGCTGCGCCAAGCCACCTTCGCCTCGCTGGCGGTGGCGATCACCCTGATCGTGGCCAAAGGCGTGGCGTGGTGGTTAAGCGGTTCGGTAAGTTTGCTGGCCGGCCTGACCGACTCGCTGCTCGATGGCGCCGCCTCGCTGCTGAACTTGCTGGCGGTGCACTACTCGCTGCGCCCCGCCGACGATGACCACCGCTACGGCCACGGCAAAGCCGAAGCCTTGTCGGCAATTGCCCAAGCGCTGTTTATTGCGGTGAGTGCGGTGCTGGTGGCGGTGCAAGCCGTCGAGCATTTGCGTCACCCGGAACCACTGGGCTCGCCCGAGCTCGGCATTGCGGTGATGCTGCTGTCGCTGGCGCTGACGGTGGCGCTACTGGCTTTCCAATACCGCGTCATCCGCATCACCGGCTCCACGGCCATTCGCGCTGACTCCCTGCATTACCGCTCCGATTTGCTGCTTAACAGCAGCATTCTGCTGGCATTGGTGTTGGCCTGGTTCGGCTGGCAACAGTTGGACGCGCTGTTCGGGCTGGGCATCGCCGCTTACATCCTTTGGAGCGCGGTGCAGATTGCCCGGGAGTCGGTGGCGGTGTTGATGGATGAAGAACTGCCGGCCGACGTGAGCGCCAACATGCTTGAACTAGCCTGCCAAGTGCCCGGCGTGCTCGGCGCCCATGACTTACGCACACGCATCTCGGGCACGCATTGGTTTGTGCAGTTGCATTTGGAGTTGCCGGGAGAGCTGAGCCTGACGGTGGCCCATGACCTGTGCGAGCAAGTGGAAAAGGCGATTATTGCCGCTTATCCACGGGCTGAGGTGTTGGTGCATGCCGATCCGCAGGAAGTGGTTCGGCAGCGGGGATGAGTGGGATATCGAGGTAACTGTAACGGTTTCAAAACCGCGTCATTCCCGCGAAAGCGACGATCTGACGACGGGGAATCCAGGCTGGAGCAGGTAAACGCGCTCGTCATGCAAGCCTGGATTCCCGCCTGCGCGGGAATGACGGTGGACTGGACGTAGGTTGGGACACACCCCAACTTATCGCAGGGGTGAAGCCCAGCAGTGACGATCACGCAAACGTAATCTCGCCACCATCGACCACACCGGTCACGGTCGACCCCGGCGCAAACTTGCCGCTCAGGATCAGTTGCGCCAGCGGGTTTTCGATCCAGCGTTGCACGGCCCGTTTCAGCGGCCGCGCGCCGTAGACCGGGTCGTAACCCACGGCGATCAGCTTGTCCAACGCCTCATCGCTCAAGTCCAGGTTCAACTCGCGCTCGGCCAGGCGTTTGCGCAGGCGACCCAGTTGAATCTGGGCGATGCCGGCAATCTGATCACGGGCCAGCGGCTCGAAAATCACCACTTCGTCGATACGGTTGATGAACTCTGGCCGGAAGTGATTGCTCACCGCGTCCATGACTGCCGCGCGCTGGGCTTCCTGATCGCCGACCAATTCCTGAATCTGTGCCGAACCGAGGTTCGAGGTCATCACGATCACGGTGTTGCGAAAATCCACGGTGCGGCCATGGCTATCGGTCAGGCGCCCGTCCTCGAGCACTTGCAGCAGCACGTTAAAGACATCCGGGTGCGCCTTTTCCACTTCGTCGAGCAACACCACCGAGTACGGTTTGCGCCGCACGGCTTCGGTGAGGTAACCGCCTTCTTCGTAGCCGACATAGCCTGGCGGTGCGCCGATCAAGCGGGCGACCGAGTGCTTCTCCATAAACTCCGACATGTCGATGCGCACCAGCGCCTCTTCGGTGTCGAACAGGAACTCGGCCAAGGCTTTGCACAGCTCGGTTTTACCTACGCCGGTCGGGCCGAGGAACAGGAACGAACCGCTCGGCCGATCCGGGTCTGACAAACCGGCACGAGAACGGCGCACGGCGCTGGCCACGGCGGTCACGGCTTCGTTCTGGCCGATCACGCGCTGGTGCAGCAAGCTTTCCATTTTCAGCAGTTTGTCGCGCTCGCCTTCGAGCATTTTCGCCACGGGAATACCGGTCCACTTCGAGACGACTTCGGCAATTTCCTCGTCGGTGACGCGGCTGCGCAGCAACTGGTTTTCGGTTTTGCCGTGCTGGTCGACCATCTGCAGGCTGCGTTCCAAATCAGGGATGATGCTGTATTGCAGCTTGGCCATCTGTTCCAGGTCACTGCGACGGCGCGCCGTTTCCAGCTCTTGCCGGGCTTGCTCAATTTTTTGCTGAATCTGCGCGGAGCCCTGTACTTCGGCTTTTTCCGACTTCCAGATTTCTTCCAGATCGGCGTATTCGCGTTCGAACTTGGCGATGTCTTCCTGCAACTTGTCGAGGCGTTTGAGCGCCGCGTCGTCGCTTTCCTTTTTCAGCGCTTCACGTTCCACTTTCAGTTGAATCAAGCGACGTTCCAGGCGGTCGAGCACCTCCGGCTTGGAGTCGATTTCCATACGGATGCGGCTGGCGGCCTCGTCCATCAGGTCGATGGCTTTGTCGGGCAGCTGGCGGTCGGTGATGTAGCGGTGGCTGAGCTTTACCGCGGCGATAATGGCGCCGTCGGTGATCGCCACTTTGTGGTGAACCTCGTAGCGCTCTTTCAGGCCACGCAGAATGGCGATGGTGTCTTCCTCGCTCGGCTCATCGACCAGCACTTTCTGGAAACGACGCTCCAGCGCCGCATCTTTCTCGATGAACTGGCGGTACTCGTTCAGGGTGGTGGCGCCCACGCAATGCAGTTCGCCCCGCGCCAGCGACGGTTTGAGCATGTTGCCGGCGTCCATAGCGCCTTCGGCCTTGCCGGCGCCGACCATGGTGTGCAGCTCGTCAATAAACAGAATGACGCGGCCTTCCTGTTTGGACAGTTCGTTGAGCACCGCTTTCAGGCGCTCTTCAAACTCGCCACGGAACTTGGCGCCGGCGATCAAGGCGCCCATGTCCAGCGACAGCAGGCGTTTGTCTTTCAAGCCGTCGGGCACTTCGCCGTTGACGATACGTTGCGCCAGGCCTTCGGCGATGGCGGTTTTACCGACGCCGGGTTCGCCGATCAGCACGGGGTTGTTTTTGGTGCGGCGCTGCAACACTTGAATGGTGCGGCGAATTTCGTCGTCACGGCCGATCACCGGATCAAGCTTGCCTTCTTCAGCGCGCTTGGTGAGGTCGACGGTGTATTTGTCCAAGGCTTGGCGCGACTCTTCCACGTTCGGGTCGTTGACCGCGTCGCCACCGCGCAGGTTGTTTACCGCGTTCTCAAGGGCTTTTTTGCTGACGCCCTGGCCCAGCAGCAGCTTGCCGAGCTTGGTGTTTTCGTCCAGCGCGGCGAGCAGCACCAGCTCGCTGGAAATGAACTGGTCGCCCTTCTGCTGCGACAGGCGATCGGCCTGATTGAGCAGGCGCGCCAAGTCTTGGGAGAGGTTAACGTCGCCTGTGGGGTTCTGGATTTTGGCCAGTTGGTCGAGCTCTTTGGTCAGCGCCTGACGCAGGCTGTTGACGTCGAAACCGGTCTGCATCAGCAGGGACTTGATCGAGCCGCCTTGCTGTTCCAGCAAGGCCTGCATCAGGTGCAATGGCTCGATGGCGGCGTGGTCCATGCCCACGGCCAGAGACTGGGCGTCGGATAACGCCAATTGCAATTTGCTGGTTAAACGATCGATACGCATAGGTTTACCTTCCTTTAGAGGGCAGCCGGCGCAATGAACGCACCTGATAAAAAATGTCTGCCGAGATGCTCAAGTAAGTGAGGCCGTTTGTTCGGGATTCAAGGTGTGTTGCCGGCGAACACGACTGAACGAGCCGACCTTGTGGGCGAACGGCGCATTTACTGACTGTAGATGACGAACGAGGCGGCGCCGGGTTCAGCTCAGGGAGCGAGCCATACCAGAGAGGCGAAACGGCCGGTGCGGGCGGCACGGCGGTAGGAGAAAAAACGTGGGTCGCTGACGGTGCATAAGCCACCACCGTACACCGCCGTTACGCCACGAGCGGCAAGGCGCAGGCGGGCGAGTTGGTAGATGTCGGCCAGGTATTTGCCGGCATTGGCGCTGGGTACGAAAGCTTGTTCGGCCTCAGCTTGCACGGCCATGAACGCATCGCGCACTTCAGGGCCGACTTCGAAGGCTTGCGGACCGATGGCCGGGCCAAGCCAGACGAGCAGGTCCTGTGCCGGTACGGCGAGGGAATCCAGCGTGGCTTCCAGCACACCGTTAACCAGGCCGCGCCAGCCGGCGTGTGCCGCCGCCACACGGGTGCCAGCGCGGTCGCAGAACAGCGCGGGCAGGCAATCGGCGGTCATCACCGTGCAGGCGATGCCGGGCGTGGCGGTCCAACTGGCATCGGCTTCGGCTACCTGGGCCGGATCGGCAGCGGCCACGGCAGTGCCATGCACTTGTTTCAGCCAGGCAGGCTGACAGTGCAGTTGGGCGATGAGCGAATGGCGGTTGGCAGCGACGGCGCTAGCGTCATCACCGACATGGTCACCGAGGTTAAAGCTATCGAACGGGGCTTGGCTGACACCGCCGGCGCGGGTGGTGACACAGGCTTTGACCTGCGGTGGCGCAGGCCAATCCGGCGTTAGCCAGAGGGACGCTTGTTCAACCGACACGTGCTCAGCCGACAAAGGCTTCGCGGTCCTGGCGCAACAACGACAGCAGCCAGACGAAGTCTTCCGGCAGCGGAGACTCCCACTTCATGCGCTGGCCCGTCACCGGGTGAGTCAGCTCGAGGAAACGCGCGTGCAGGGCCTGGCGCGGGAATTCTTTCAACGCGAGCAGCATGGTCGGGTTAGCGGCTGGCGGAATACGGAAGCGGCCGCCGTACGCCGGGTCGCCCACCAACGGGAAGTTGATGTGCGCCATGTGCACGCGGATCTGGTGGGTACGGCCGGTCTCGAGTTTGACCCGGGCGTGGGTGTGCGAGCGGAAGCGCTCCAGTACGCGGTAATGGCTGATGGCTTGCTTGCCGCCTTCCATCACGGCCATGCGCTGGCGTTGCTGACCGTGGCGGCCAATCGGCGCGTCAATTTTGCCACCGGCGGTAATCACGCCAATGACGATGCATTCATAGATGCGGCTGACCGAGCGCTTTTGCAGTTGGTCGACCAGTTGCGTTTGCGCCTGAATATTTTTCGCCACCACCATCAAGCCGGTGGTGTCTTTGTCCAGGCGATGGACGATGCCGGCGCGCGGCACATTAATAATGTCGGGAACATGGTGCAGCAGCGCATTGAGCAGCGTGCCGCTTTGGTGGCCCACGGCCGGATGCACAACCAGACCCGCCGGCTTGTTGATGACCAGGATGTCGTCATCTTCGTAGACGATGTCCAGCTCGATGTCTTCAGCCACCCATTCGCCTTGCGCTTCCTGCTCGGCGTCCAGCGCCAGCACGCTGCCGCCATGCACGATGTCACGGGGGCGCACCACCTCGCCGTCTACCGTCAAAAGACCTTCTTTGATCCAGGCAGTAAGGCGCGAACGCGAGTATTCACTGAAGAGTTGGGCGGCGACTTGGTCGAGGCGCTGGCCGCCCAATTCGGACGGAACCTCGGCGCGCATCTGGATGGCTAACTTATTAATTGGAGGAATGCTCGGTAACGGCGCGGCGTAGGCTTTGGTTTCGGCTACGCGCTTGTGGTTAAATACGGCGTCTTTGTC